>Ga0116174_10000997_pt1 | contig 26973 bp, 26 predicted proteins | sample AD_UKC087_MetaG_FD_89801 | JGI IMG/M metagenome (GOLD analysis project Ga0116174, IMG submission 89801) | Active sludge microbial communities of municipal wastewater-treating anaerobic digesters from USA - AD_UKC087_MetaG | ecosystem: Engineered > Bioreactor > Anaerobic > Digestate | place: USA...
CGGGGTCGTCGTACTTCAACGCCAGCGCGGCGCGGGCGAACACTTCGGATTCGCCATCGTCCAAGGTGATGCCGCGCATGAGGTCGCGTGATTCCCTGACCCGCTCGAAGCCGCTCAATACCTCGTATGCGCCTTCGATGACGTGCCCGGCCACATCGCCTTTGTGGGGGATGCGCACGTCGGCAACCGTGTCACCGCACACCAGCCCATTGCTGCACACGAAACGGAACATTCCGGCCAGCATCTGATAGCTGCTCGTGCCGTCATGCGAGTTCAGCAGCACGATTTCATTGGCTTCCGCGCCGTTGATCTGGCTGGCGTGGCGCAGGCGCAGCATGTGTTTGGTGTGCTCGCGCCGCCCCTCGTTGCGCACACGGGTCTGGCACACCATGAAGGGCTGGAATCCTTCTTTCCGAAGCTCGGTCAAAACCGTGGCCGTGGGGATATAGGCGTACCGCTCGGAACGGCTTTGGTGCGGGGCGTCCGCGAAGATGGACGGGGCCACCCTGCGAATCTGGTCATCGGACAGCGGGTGATCGCTGCGCAGCGCGGGGGAATGGTTTGCGAAACGGGATGCGAGTTGCATGATCTTTCTCCTGACAAAGTTGGCTGTTGAAGAAAACCGCACACCGGATTCCTAGATTCGAAGCCCAGCCTTTGTGGCTGTTCGGTGCGGTCGGCACGAAGAACCCGGTTGGCCTCGTTGCCACCGTCTTTCCTGAGTTCATCGCCCGCGACGAAAGGGAGCCCGTGGACGGGGGCCGTCAAGGAGACAAGCGCAGGGTTGGTGCGGCCCGCAGGCGCAGCCGAGGACTCGGCCCTGCGCGCCTTGACGGCACACGGCCGCGGGCTACAGTCGCGAGCAAGGTGATGGAGTCAGGAAAGATGGCTGGACAGGCAACGGCCACCTCCACCGCCGACCGCACGGCAAGCGAAGCGCGCAAGCCCGAAGCTGGAAGCCGGGCCGGAGGCGTCAGCCGAGCAGCGCGAGGGAACGATGGAAGCCCGACAGGGGCGAGACGCCGCAGGGGGCTCGATGCGCAGCACGACAGCGCGACCGGCCATCTCCCAGGTGGCCGGGGACGCCCGGACTTCAACGCTGGATGAGCAAGATGCCCAGGACAGACGCCATGTCGCAGGCATCGGGAAGCTGGCTCTACTGCTTTTTGCGGCAGTGGCTTTGTGGCCGAGCCGGCGCAGCCGGTTCGGCGATATCGAGGGGCGCCAAGCTGCGCGCGGCGGGGATAGCCCGCAGGGCTTTCCCCTGGAGGCAAGCGAAGCGCGCAGCGCCCCGTCAGGGGCGCGAAGGCATCAAGCCGAGTCGTCAGGGCGCAGGCTGGATTCCGAAACCGGCATCCACGGCGAAGACGAATTCAGCAGATAGCGCGCACCGCGCGCGTACAGCCCCGAAGGCCCGGCAGGCCGGTAGAACCCGGTGATGCTGAGCCGGAACTGCAAGCCGGCCTCGTTCGTGTAGATCACCGCGCCACCGATCGCAAAGCGCAAGGGCTGGCCGTTCTCCGGCGCGAACGGCTTGAGCGCATCGTGCTCTGCCGTGATTTCGATGATGTAGTCGTGATGGCTGCTCATGGCATTGATCTCCTGTGATGGTTGGGAAAGCGCAAGGAGCGCCTTGCGGCGCTCCAAGGGCCGGGGTCAGGCAGCGATCCGCCCGGCCAGCCGCGCATCGCGCGCATAGGCGCTCAACCGCTTCTCGGCGCGGAACGACAGGTCACGCTCGATCGGCAGGCCCAGCCCGCAGCGCACCGTCGCCAGCTCGTCCAGGCTGACCCAGCCGATTTCTGGCATCCCCAGACCCAGGTCGCAAAGACCAAAGGCGTGGTCGTGGTCGTCGGGATCAATCTCGGTCAGTAGCCAGGTCGCGCCGGCATCCGGCGTGAACAGCTTGACCACGGGCGCCGGATCGAAGTCCGGGTTCTCCGAGGATTCGCGGCCGTTGGCCAGCAGCACGACGCGCTGCTCGTCAGTAATGAGTGCGTTGTTCATGGTGAACTCCTGAAAGGTTGCCGAGCGGAATTGCCCGACCCTTCCGGGGCACGGCGCAGCGCAAGCAGTCAATGATCGAAGACGGCCACCAGGCCGCAAGCGCCAGCGGCGCGCAGTCATTGACGGCGAGAACGCCGTGGCAAGATGAAGGGAACAGCAAGACCGCCCACACCCCGCCTACTGCACACCCCCGCCTTTCGGCAAGCGGAGCGCGCAGGCCCGGATCAATAAGCCGGGCCGAAGGCGTCAGCCGAGCGAAGCGAGGGAACGATGGAAGCCCGGATGGGGCGAGAGTCGCGCAGCGAGGCTCGATGCGCAGCACGACAGCGCGACGGCGGCACGCCGGGACGCCCGAATGCTTGGGACAGAACTAATCGCTGTCCGTCTTGCGCTGCAACCGCGCCCGCTCGGCCGCCTGCTGCAACCGTTCCCCCAGCACCGCACGTGGCGGCAAGCTGGTCAGGTACTCGGCGACATGGATAGATTAGCCGATGCTTTCAGGACCAATCGAGAAGACGGAGACATCTCGCCCGCGCGCCTGCGATGCGATGTTCACTGCCTGTGCCGCCGTGCCTTCATCCGGCCAGGCAATCAGCGGAGCCTCCTTGATCGCCGCGGCCGACCATCGACCGGTAACGTTCAAGAAGCGGCGATGTCAGCCACCATACAGATGATCCTCCCTGCGCGCATTCCCATGATCGGAAAGCTTCAGAACAATGAACTGGGCGTCGGCAGACATCACCACAGACGCCACCAAGGCCGAGATGCCACGCGAGCAGCCAAAGACCGGGTGTCCAACGCTGAATCCGTCACAACACTTATCTCGCCCTTTTTCCGTCGCCGCAGTTCGGATTCGTAGAAGTGCGCCGTCCCGCGCGCATCCCTCGACCCGCGCAGCGCCTCGCGGCGCCACTGCTGCGCCAGGGCCATTAATTCATCTTCGGGGATATGTTGCAAATCTGTCATGCGTAAGGAAGGCGTGATCCGGCCGATCCGAAACCGGACAACGATCCTCCCGGCCTCTCATTTCATCGCAATCCAGAGATGGCGAATGTCGATCTGTGAGAGTCCCTTGGCCCTGACGTGTTGCGAGCGATACATGGTGAGGCCAGTTTTTCCGACCACGGACTCACTGCGGATCAGGTCTTGCAACGACCAGCCTGTGTGCTCCGAGCCATCCAACTCAGTGATCCATGCATTCAAGCGGTCAAACCAAACTTGCGGTGTCTCGGCCTGGACATAGGCAATGATGGCGGCACGGGAATGTGCCGCCCCATGATCCCCTGCCTTGAAACGCTGGATGCCACCCGTTGTCGCTTTCCGGTTTATCACGTACTCGCGTTCATCCCGGTCTTTGTCCTTCGGCGTTGGCAGTCGCTTGCACTCAATAGGAAGCAACGTATCGAACTGGGTACAGCGTCGACCATCGATCCATATCGTCGGCCCACACGCCGATGCGATCAAGTCAATCTTGCGGCCCTTCTTCTGTTCATCGGGTTCCTCGATGCGGAACTGTAGGATGTCCCAGCCAGCAGAGTGACGGGCGACAGTATTGAGATGGCCACAAAGCTGGGATGTGAGCGCCGTCTCTGCCGTCTTTTCCGATCGATCGGGATGATCCCGCCAGCACGGAAGCTCGCCGGCGATGAACTCGATCAGCTCGTCCAGCGATGCCGCAGACAGATGTACATCTTTCCCGAGGGAGCCAATCTGGACGTGGCGATCTGAAAAATCTGCGAGCATAGGCTGGCGGTTAGAACCCTTGCACCCGAAGGTCGGCCAGCATCTCGTCCGCATCCCTCAATGCCACAGAACGCATCCAGAAGCGCAGGCGGTCCGGCTTGAGCAGGAAGACGAAGTTTCCGTCATAGATACGCGCTATCCGCGTAATTTGCAGCGATTGCCCTTGGCGTTCCTGTAGCAGCGACGCCAGTCTGCCCTTCAATGCATCCGCACCTTGCCAATCCACCTTGCCAGCACCAAAAACAAACGGCTGGCAAATGACACCCGGCCACGTCTGCGGCGTGAGCGCTTTTATCGACTTCTTTTTGTAAATGGCGTTGATCTGGCGCACGAACACATCGTTAAAGGCCGACATACTGGGTAGCCCACTGTGCTTCATCACCTCGGAATCTTCACCCAGCCGAATGAAGTCGCGGTAGTGGTCCACGATGTCATCCACCAGAATTGTTTCGTTGGGGCTCAGGTCGAGACTGCCTTCTGCGGGATACAGAATGGAGAACACATCGTCCGCCTGGAGCGCGGTGGCCTTCTGCACAAACAAGCGCGGGCTTACCAATGCAAGATGCGCTTGCAACGCACGCCGCGACATCGACATCCACTTGTCCAGCTTCCGCAGGGCTGCAATGTCCTTCTGCTCCGCACAAAACCCCACGATCTGCTGACCATAAGTGAGGTATGAATCCGTCCACAAGCAATGTGGAAGGTCCATCTGCTCGCGAACAAGGAGCATAGGTGGGGTGTAGCGGCCACTTGTATAGGCAGTCTTAAAGAGAGTGCCTTTGGCACTCGTAATCCGCTGCCGGTCCAACCCATCCACAGTCAAGGCGTCCGACGGAAGGTATTTCTTCCCAGAAATGTGCTTCGCCGGCTCACGCTTCCCACTTAGGCCTTCGATGAATCCTTCGCCGTAGTCCCAATTTTTCTTTTTCGCGTACTCACCCAGAGTCCGATAGTTCTTCAGGCGATCAACAAAGCCCAGAGTACGGCCACCACCAAACAAGTTAGCTCGCCACACAGCATCGTTTTCCAGAGCGAGATCTCTCGACAGCCAATGCAGGTCGTAATAGTCGATGTCGAATCCCTGCTCGGCATCCGAGCGCCCGCTGCGACGGAACGTTGCGTGCAAGATCCGCCTTTCATCCGGCGCCGTCCTGGCTTCAGCGACGATGACAACGACCTTTGTGTCGGCCTTGCCCCTCTGAAACAGTCCACGCACTGAAATGAAGTCGAGAATCTCACGCACATCCCATTTTCTGATGAAGCTCCGACGCAGGGAAATCGACTGCTGGTTATAGAGAAAGTTGTATTGCTGCAGCATGCTCAGCACACCACCCTCGGCAACCATCTCCATCGCTTCATGCAGGAACAAGTAAGCAAGCTGCTTGTCGGGAAGTGTGCTGTGTGTGGCGTTGTATCGCTCGTAGCTTCGTACAGCGCCAGGCGTCGTCAGTTTCGACGCAAACGGCGGATTGCCTACAACGACCCCTATCGGTGCCGTAATCAGGCCCTGTTCCTTCGCCTCGAAGAAACAAGACAAGTGCAATGTCTCGCCAGCCAGTGGTGGAAATAACTTGATGGTGGCTCGGATGGTCTCCGGCTCTAGCGCATCACAAAGAGCCAAGCACAAGCTGAATGCGGCTAGCTCGATCGCACCCTCTTCGTGATCAATTCCATGCACATATTTAAGCAGTCCCTTGAGGACAGCGACATCAGGCTTCTGCCATTGGTTGCGGCTGCGCCAGTGCAGAACCAACCGCTTGTAGGCTTCGACGAGGAAGACACCCGAACCACACGACGGGTCCAGGATGATCTCTCCGCGTTCTTGCAGCCGATCAAGCCGCTCCCAATTCAGCGACTCCTCCAACATCAGGCGCACGAGGAATGGCGGCGTATAGACAGAACTATCGGCGTCCTTGACAAACAACTGATAGATGTGACTGATCAGTTCAACAGGAAGGTCCTTGAACGAATAGAGCTGCCACAACGTCAACTGACCACCGGACTCCTCGCGCCCTTCAATGAGCCGGGAAAAGCGGATCAGTTGTTGGCTACCTCTCAATCGTTCGCGGTCAACGTCATTGAAGGAAAATACATGGCCGTTAAAGCGCTTTTCCAGATCTTCAAGCAGCGCCACGAGTGATGGGCCACTGGCAAGTACCTGAAAGAACTTCTCTGCGCCCGGCAGGAAGCGCGCCAGATAGCCATCTTTAAAGACCTCACGCTGCTCCAAGTACGCGATCAGCAAGGAGAGGATCAACAGCTTGCGGCTCAGATGTTTTGGCAGGATGCCTTCGGTATTCAAACCGTCGCTGATCTCCTTGACTGCTTTGATGAGACCCTTATGGGCGGATTTGTTGGATGACAACAATACCTTGCAAGCATCCGTGTCATCCCATAACGTCCCATTGTGCAATTGTTCCGCATTCCACCATGGGTCGCTGGCAACTGCGGTTGCCAATGCCAAAGTGCGGACAGGATTGCACACCAGTTCTCCGGATGAAGACACGAAGTCGGGGCCGTGAGCGCACCTGAAGAGCTGCAGTTGCCCCGGCAGCTTTCGGTAGATCAGTGGTACGCCTCCCCAGCTCCAGAGCTTTTTGTGCATCTCCGCAAACTCACGATCTCGCTCGGGGCCATCGGCGACAAACACGAAGGCCTGCGGCACCGAGCGTTTTCCATTGCGGCCAGCCTCGAAGAACACCGCCTGCGCTCCGTACTCGCGCGCCTTTTCCATCAGAACCACCTCTTCCGGCGGACGACCATCGCGTCGATAAGCCTGAACGAGGACAAGCCCCTCCACGGCGATGCCCGGCACGGCATCGCCCAAATAGTTCCACCAAGGCTGCTGGCCGCCCGTCAGCATGCGGCGATCATCCATACACTCATGGCTGCTGCAGGGATCATGCCGCCACAGTGATGCCAGCAGCATGCGCACGCCGCGCCGGCCGGACCACGATCTGTACTTGCTGGTCGAGCGACACCAGTGCCTGCATCAGCCGTTCAAGCGAAATGTTCTGCAACTTGTAGCGCCGCACCTGGGACACCTTGGGCTGCGTCATGCCGGTGATGTGCGCAGCTTCGGTCTGACTGAGACTGCGCTTGTCGATCAATTCATTGAGCTTGACCGCCAGGACGGCCTTTGCCGACAGCTCTTCCGCATCCTCGAACCCGAGGTCGGCCAGCACGTTGTCGGTGCCTTGAGGATGGTCTTTGCGCGTCATCACGATCTCCCGCTCGCGCCGTAACGCGCAAGCACAGCCTTCCACCGCTTCTCGATCAACTCCACGTCCGGCTGGGGTGTGGCAATGCCGGATTTGGACTTCTTCTGAAACGCATGCAACACATGCACCGCATCGCCGATGCGCACGGTGTAGATCGCGCGAAAGGTATCGCCACGATGATCTTCCACCAGTTCGTAGACGCCCGAACCCAACCCCTTCCAGGGTTTGGCCGAATCAGGCGTCCGACCCAACTGCACAACGAACAGCGCGACGCCCATGTCCTTCTGAACGGGAATGGGAAACTCCTTGAAATCCTTCTTCGAGGAACCTTCCCAGAACAAGAGCTTGCGTTTCTCAGTCATGGATTATATACGTTCGGATATAGAGCGTAAAACCCCTCATGCGACAGCCCCTACCACCTCTGTTGCGGCAGCGTTGCAAGCCTCCGGACGCACACGCTCCAGCAGATGCTGCTCCAGCCTGATCAGCGCCTCCAGCAACTGCTCCTGCGTCGGCGGCGCGTATGACAGCGTCATCGAGCTGTTCATCGAATGCTTCATCAAGTGCGCGATCGTGAAAGCATGCACGTTGAGCAGCGTCATCGCTGTCGTAAAGGTACGTCGCAGATCGTGCATCGACCAGTGTTCGCCGCATTCGACGCGCACCAGCTTGATGTGGTACTGCGGCGGGCAGACGACATGACACTTTCCCGAATCGGCGTAGCCGAAGACGAAGTCGTTGATCTTGGCCTTGAGCCGACGCTCCAGGATAGACCGCGCCACTGGTGCGATCGGGAACGTGTAGTCCTGGCCGTTCTTGGTATTGCGAAACACCATGCGGCCTTTTTTCAGGTCCACGTCAGACCAGCGCAACGTCGCTGATTCGATCGAACGGCTGGCGGTGACCAGTGAAAACAGGATGTAGTCGCCAATCACGGGTTCGAGCGACTCGCAGGCCCGCCACCAAGTCACGAAGTACGGCTTGTTCGTATCGAGGAAACCACTGCGGCGATTGATTCGGCTCCAGCGGCGCGTCGTCTTGAGGATGGCCACAGGGTTCATGAACCCCGCGCGCGACAACTGGTACTTGCTGATAGCGTAGTTGTAGGCCGCCTGCAGGTACTTGAAATGCTGGTTGGACGTGCGCGTGATCGGCTGCGGCGACTTCGACAGCTTGCGCTTAGGGATCATGCGCGAGACAACATCGAAACGCTCCAGCACATCGTCCTGCGTGATCTCCCAGTAAGGGCGTTTGAGCCAATTGGGAAGCTTGACCTTTGCCAGCTCGATTTTCTCGGCAGAACGGCCGTTAGGCTTGGTCTTGAACGCCATGCCTTCGAGTTCACCGAAATGCCGCTTGGCCGACTCGATGCTCTTCTTGGTGTTCGCCCGATGCTCGACCTCGTTCGTGTACTCGTCGAACAATTCGTCCAGCGTCGCGTCGCTTGCGCCGCGACGCCGCTCTTCGTAGGGGTCGCGGCCATCGAGCAACTGGGCCTTCATCTGCAGTGCGTTCTTGCGCGCCTGATCCACGGTCATCGGACCGTATTCGCCGAGCTTGCGTTTGAGCACCTTGCGGCCCACACGCATCTGCAGGTAGAACACCTTCTTCGTTGGTGAGACGCGCAAACCGAATCCGGTCAGCTCATCGTCCATGTAGAACGTCTGCGACTCACCGGGTGACACGGCGATGCTTTTGACGAACGACTGCGTGAGTTTCGACATCTTGGGCTCCTTCTAGGCTACACGCAGCCCGTTCTAGGCTACACATAGGCTACTGCTAGGCTACAAATCAGTCGCAGCCCTTCCAAGTTCAGCAAACTACAGCGTGCTGAAAAGTATTTTTAAATCAAATACTTACGCGAATAATAAGGAAAATCCTGAGTCTTCACAAGGGCTTGCGAAAACCCACTTTATGATTTTATGAGTCCTCTGCTCTAACCAACTGAGCTAACACCCCCTCGCGCCAACGCTGAATAGCACGGGGCACGGCAGGTATTGTAGGGCGTTTATTTGCGGTAACTCAGCGCGTTGGACACCAGCTTGGACGTGATGTCTACGATCTGGATCATCCTGTCGTAGGGCATGCGGGTGGGGCCGATCACGCCCAGAGTGCCGACCACCCGGCCATCCACCTCGTACGGGGCGCTGACGATTGAGAGCTCTTCAAACGGCACCACCTGACTTTCACCACCAATATAGATACGCACGCCCTCGGCCTGGCTGGAGATGTCCAGAAGGCGCAGTATCTGGGTTTTCTGCTCGAACAGATCGAAGGCCCTGCGCAGGTTGCCCATGTCGCTGGAGAAATCGCTCACGGCCAGCAGGTTTCTTTCGCCAGAAATGACGACCTCGTCCTGCGCTTCGGAAAGCGCCTCGGAACTGACATGGACGGCCGCCTGCATCAGGGATGCAATCTCCCCGCGCAGCGTGTCCACCTCCGACTTGAGCTTTTCGCGCACCTGCTCCATGGCCAAGCCGGCATAGTGGGCATTCAAAAAGTTGGCGGCCTCAATCAGCTGCGACGGGGAATAGTCCGCATCGGTAAAAATGACCCGGTTTTGCACGTCTCCCTCGGGGGACACGATGATCACCAAAAATCGGCGTTCTGACAGTCGAAGAAACTCGATATGTCGAAACACGGAGGTACGTCGCGGCGCCATCACCACGCCCACAAAGTGCGAGAGGTTGGACAAAAGGTGCGCCGCATTAGCAATTACCTTTTGTGGCTGCTCTGGCGCCAACTGCGGCGGCGTGAGTGGATCGCGCTGCACCGTCAGCATGGTGTCCACAAACAGGCGGTAACCCCGCGCCGTGGGGATTCTTCCGGCTGACGTGTGGGGGCTTGCAATCAATCCCAGCTCTTCCAGATCCGCCATGACATTGCGTATCGTGGCCGGCGAAAGCTCCAGGCCGGAGGCGCGGGAAAGGGTGCGTGAGCCCACAGGCTGCCCATCGGCGATGTAGCGCTCGACCAGCGCTTTGAGCAACAACTTGGCACGGTCATCGAGCATAAGATGATTTTAATGATGTAATTTCGCGATGACGTCCAATTTCCGCCATGTTGCGCTTATCGGTAAGTATCAGGCAACTGCTGCAGGCGCCATGACCGACAGCTCTCGCAATGCCCTCGAAGAGATCGCGCAGTTTCTTGTTCGCCAGGGCTGTCAGGTGGTACTCGAAAAAGAAACTGCCATCAACACCGGACTCACCGCCTACCCTGCCATGGACGTGGACACCATTGGCACCCAGTGCGATCTGGGCTTGGTTGTCGGTGGAGACGGCACGATGCTGGGCATTGGCCGCAGGCTAGCGCGTTACGGAACGCCACTGATCGGAATCAACCAGGGTCGCCTGGGCTTCATCACCGACATTCCTTTCGACAGTTACCAGACAGCACTGACCCCCATGCTGTTGGGCGAGTATGAAGAGGACTTGCGACCACTGATGCGGGCACGTGTGATTCGGGAGCAGCACACGGTTTTCGAAGCCTTGGCCATGAACGATGTCGTGGTGAATCGCGGAGCCACCTCCGGAATGGTGGAGCTGCGTGTGGAAGTGGGCGGGCAATTCGTGGCCAACCAGAGGGCCGACGGACTCATCATTGCCTCGCCCACCGGATCCACTGCCTATGCACTGTCCGCCGGGGGGCCCATGCTGCACCCATCCATACCGGGATGGGTCTTGGTACCTATTGCGCCCCATACCCTGTCAAACCGCCCGATCGTGTTGTCGGACGCCACCGAAGTGGCCGTCGAAATCGTGAGTGGCAGGGACGTGAGCGCCAATTTCGACATGCAGTCACTGGCATCGCTGCTGCATGGTGATCGGATTCTCGTGCAGCGCTCAGAACACAGCGTGCGGTTTTTACACCCGCTCGGATGGAACTACTTTGCGACACTGCGCAAGAAATTGCGCTGGAACGAGGGGGGCTCCTGACCATGGCGCTCAGGCGTATCACCCTGCGGGACTTCGTGATTGTTCAGGAACTGGCACTGGATCTACAAGCAGGTTTCACTGTGCTGACAGGTGAGACGGGAGCAGGCAAGTCGATTCTGGTGGATGCACTGCAACTGGCACTCGGTGCCCGCGCTGATGCGGGATCCGTGCGCGAAGGTGCCACCCATGCCGATGTGTGCGCAGAATTTGACGACATCAGCCGCTTGCAGCCCTGGCTCGACGAGGCGGGAATCGAGGCCGACGAGACCTTGCTCTTGCGCAGAACCGTCGACACCCAGGGGAAAAGCCGTGCGTGGATCAACGGGACCCCTGCCACGGCAACACAGCTGCGTTTCCTAGGAGACCAGCTATTGGACATCCACGGTCAGCATGCATGGCAAAGTCTGACCCGGCCGGAGTCCGTGCGAGATTTGCTGGACGCCTATGCGGGTCTCTCGTTACAGGAGTTGGCGGCATGCTGGGTCCAGTGGCGCGCAGACCAGAAAGCCCTGGAAGACGCCCGTGCAGCGCAAACATCGCTGCAGCAAGAGCGCGAACGGCTCCAATGGCAAATTGCAGAAGTCAGCAAACTGGCACCTGCAGAAAATGAATGGGCAGATCTGGAAGCACAACACAGACGTCTCTCCCACGCCCACACGCTGCTGGAGGCCGCTCAGGGTGCTCTTGGAATCCTCGAAGAGGAGGAATCGGGCACACAAAGCAGCCTGACGCGCGCCGTCACCTTGCTGCAAGGCCAGGAGTCACTTGAACCCGTGTTCACCGAGCTGGCCGATATTCTCGCGTCCAGCCTGGCACAGACCAGCGATGTCATCCGCTCGCTGCAAGCCTACCTGAGACATACCGACCTGGACCCGGACCGCCTTGCGGATCTCGACACGCGCCTGTCGCAATGGATGACTCTGGCAAGGCGCTACAAGCATCCACCCGCTCAATTGCCTGCCTTTCTGCAGGCGTGGAAAGCACAGCTGCAACAACTGGACGCCGCGGCCGACCTCGCCGCCCTGGAAGCAGCGCAAGCGCGCAGCGCCAAGGCCTATCAGACGGTAGCGCGCGCCATCTCCCTGGGCCGGACAAGGGCAGCCCCCCGACTGTCTGCAGCCATTACACAGGCAATGCAGGGCCTGGGCATGACGGGAGGCGTATTCGAAGTGGCTGTGACCAAGGCCTCTGAGCCCGCACTCCATGGACAGGACAACATTGCCTTTCTCGTGGCGGGGCACCCTGGCATGACGCCCCGCCCCATAGGCAAGGTCGCCTCGGGTGGAGAACTGTCGCGCATCTCCCTGGCCATTGCCGTGACCACCAGCGAACTGGGAACGGCATCCACCTTGGTCTTTGACGAAGTGGATTCGGGCGTCGGCGGGGCCGTGGCAGAAACAGTAGGTCAATTGATGCGGCAACTCGGGCGCGACCGCCAGGTGCTGGCAGTCACCCACCTGCCGCAGGTGGCAGCCTGCGCCGATCACCATCTGATGGTGTCCAAGCGTCGCAAAGCAACCGGCACCACCAGCACCGTCACGTCTGTTCAGGGCGAGCAACGGGTGACGGAAGTGGCCCGCATGCTGGGTGGCGAACGCCCCACCGGCACCACCCTGGCCCATGCGAGCGAAATGCTGAGCCTTGCCTCCACAGCGCAGAAAGGCTGACCCACCATGTCCCTTGAAATTTTTCTGATCACAGGGATGTCTGGTTCAGGAAAGTCCGTGGCGCTACATGCCATGGAGGACGCAGGCTATTACTGCGTGGACAACCTGCCCCCCGAACTGCTGCCGGCCTTTGTCGCGCTGGAGCACAAGCACCACGGCAACCGCGTGGCCATCGCCATGGATGTGCGCAGCGCCACGTCGCTACCGCAGGTCCCACGCGAGCTGGAACGCCTGCGCCAGCAGGGCGTGACCATTCAATCCATCTTCCTGGATGCCACCACGGAAACGCTGGTGCGACGCTTTTCCGAAACGCGTCGACGCCACCCTCTGTCGCATGACGACATTCCGGACGGCCGGCGGGCGCTCACACAGGTGATTGAACTGGAGCGCGAGTTGCTGGCCGATCTGCGTGAGCAGTCTCATGTGATGGACACCAGCACGATCAGGGCATCCCAGCTTCAAAGCTATGTCAAAGACCTGATGCCTACCGCGCCAGGGCAACTCACGCTGGTATTCCAGTCGTTTGCCTTCAAACGGGGAATTCCGGTGGATGCCGACTATGTATTCGACGTCCGCATGCTGCCCAACCCCCATTACGAACCGGCGCTGCGCGACCTGACCGGACTAGACGCCCCCGTCGCAGACTTTTTGCGCCAGCAGCCCGATGTGGGGCTGATGGGCCAGCATATCCGGCAATTCCTCTCGCATTGGCTGGACATGCTCGATAGAAATCACCGCAGCTATGTAACGGTGGCCGTCGGATGCACGGGTGGCCAGCACCGATCGGTCTATATCGTGGAGCAGCTGGCCCAGGTATTCAGCGACCGTTGGACCGTGCTGCGACGCCACCGGGAGCTCGATGGCCGCTAGACGCGCGCGCCACTGGCGCGTCCCACCCAACCTAGCACTGCGCCAACAGCTTGCGTATAGGCGCAGGAAGGCCCAGTTCCGTAATCTGCTCCGCAGCAAACCACCCTCCGTCATCGTCTGGCCTGGCATCACCATCGTGCCGCACCGCCACGGGGTGCAAATGCAGATCACGATGGGTCAGCACATGCAGAAACGGTGTGCCTTCCTGCGGGGTTTGGGCGGCAGCGAGCCCATTCTCCTGGAGAAACGCCGACAAATCCAAGCGCTGAGGGAAGACCGGCACACAGTACAGACCGGCCCAGATGCCTGCCGCAGGACGCCGCGTCAACCAGACCCGCCCCGCCGGATCCTGCAGGACCAGGAGCCACCAGCTCTCAGCGCGGCGCTTGAGCTTGCGCGTTCTGACGGGATAGCGTTCAGGCTCTCCCTCGTGGTGTGCAACGCACTGGGCCTGCACTGGGCATTGCGGGCAGGCTGGGTTGCGCGGCATGCACAGGCTGGCCCCCAAATCCATCAGTCCTTGGGTGTAGCGCGGCATGGCAGTGTCGGCATCGACCGCGGGCAGCAAGGCCTGCGCATGCGTCCACAATGTCCGCTCATTGCGGGCCAGCGCCAGATCCGCATCAAATCCCAACACCCGCGTCAGCACCCTTCGTACGTTAGCGTCCAAGATGGGCACACGCTCTGCAAAACAAAATGCTGCAATCGCACCGGCGGTCGAACGCCCTATGCCCGGCAACATGGCCAGCTGCTGCGCACTGCGAGGGAAAACCCCGCCATATTCGCTGGCCACCTGTTGGGCGCAGCGGTGAAGATTGCGTGCACGGCTGTAATAGCCCAGGCCACTCCACAAAGCCATCACATCGTCCTGCGGCGCATTGGCCAAGGCGCTGACATCGGGAAACCGCGCCAGAAATCGCGCGTAATAACCCAGCACCGTGCTGACCTGTGTTTGTTGCAGCATGATTTCAGACAGCCAGACCCGGTAGGGATCGCGCGTCTGCTGCCAAGGAAGGTGATTGCGTCCGTGGGTCGCTTGCCAGTGCACCACCCGCGCAGCGAAATCCGTTTGCGAAAGAGTCATGCAGGCATGAGCTCGGTAACGTCTGCAGAGGCGGGCAATGCAATCAGTTGGGCCGTCAGTTCTGTCAAACGTCGCTCCAACTGCATGAGCTCTTCCTCACCCGCCTCGATCTCGGAGATTCGCTCCACCAAACCAGTCGCAGCGTTCTGAATTCGGTCCACCGCCTCGATGCGCCTGGCAAAACTCCGGCGGCGCTCACGCAACTGGGCATCGAGTTGCGCGGTGGCAGACTTGCTCCAAAGCTCCAGCTCATTCGCGACCGACTCGTAGACCGTGCGCAAACGCATGATCAAGGCACGTACCAACCGCTGGGCAAACTCGGGCTGCGCAAGTTTGAGCGCATTGCCAACACCCAGATACTGCAAATGACTCTGTTCAATTTGCGAGAGATCCTGGGCAAAGTGTTGGAGCTGCGCAGGGGGGGGCACCTGCAAAGAGAAGCCAAACTCCGCATTCAACTGACGGAAGGTACCACCCAGCATCGCCTGTATTTCAATGCCGGATGTCTGCACCTTGTCCAGGGTGCGCCTCAATTTGTCAAAGGTCTGAACATAAACTTTGCGCACGCCCAGCTTCAAACCCTTTTGCTGAAGCGTTTGCGCCAGCTCAGCCAACTCCACCTTGAGTGACTTCGCCCCCAACTGATCAAACACATCACGCAGCAGCCTCAGATGCACCGCTCGGACAGCCTGGATTTTGGCTGTGCTTCTATCGAACTCACGCTGCTCCTGCTCCACGCGGTGTCGCATCGACTCGATGACAGAGGCGTTTTTACCCCGCAGACTCCGAAGTTCGGCCATCTGGTCGTCCAGATCCCTGCGCCGAATATTGATGACGCGCATCGCTTCAGCGCGCAGACTTGCCACCCCCGTTGCCACAGCAGCACGCAAGATGGCCTGGCGACGGCCCATGATTCCCTCGGCCAATGCCTGCTCCAATACGGTCAGACCGCTGGATTCGAGCAGCTGTTCATCTCGCGTAATTTTTGCAACCAACCCCTTTTGCGCAGAAACAGGCACCACCTGCGCCCGCGGCACACCCAGCATGTCGGCAGAGGTTGCGCATTGCCGACTAAGCTGCGCGAGGATTTCGTCTGGCGAATTGAGTGCGTCCCACAAGGTGTCGATCTTGTTGAGAACCACCAGCCGCGCGTCGAGGCTTTCCGGGGACGTTGCCAGATGCTCGCGCCAGATGGACAGGTCGGAACGGGTGACCCCCGTGTCCGCCCCCAGGATGAAGACCACCGCATGGGCTTGCGGGATGAGGTTGACCGTCAACTCGGGCTCGGCCCCCACCGCGTTCAAACCCGGCGTATCCAGGATCACCAGTCCCTGCTTGAGCAAGGGGTGGGGAATATTGATGATTGCATGGCGCCACATCGGCACCTCTACCAGGCCCTCGGCATCAGGAACCGGATTTTCCTGCGGCAGTTCATCGTGCCAGAACCCTAGCGTACGTGCTTTGTCCAGAGTGACCTTGCGGACCTCGGCAACCTTCTCGAGGGCCTTGGCCAGCTGATCGGCATGGTTGACGTCGAGGGGGATTTCAATCCAGTGCTCTGGCTTCAGTCGCCATTCAGCAAGGCTCTGCGAGTGCAAACGGGTTTCGATCGGCAGCAGCCGAAGACAGCTCGCCACACCCGTGTCGTAGCCCAGTTCCGTGGGGCACATCGTCGTTCGGCCGGCGCTGGCAGGCATGATGCGACGGCCATAGTCCGCGAAGAATATGGCGTTGATGAGCTCGGATTTGCCACGCGAAAACTCTGCAACAAACGCCACCATCACCTTGTCGCTGCGCACCTGGACCTCCAGGCGGTTGAGCCGCTCCCGGACCGCAGCGTCCATGAGCTCGTAGTCCGACATCCAGTCGGACAGACGATGAAGCCGCAGGGCAAACTCACGCCGCCATACGCCGTGCTGGTCGAACTGTTCGTTGAATGATGATCCCACTTTGCTCCCGGAGTGCGATGAACGACCCACCTATAAACAGGTTCAAAATATAGCATTGACCCGGCGTGGGCCCGATCCCCGCGGCACGTGCCGCAGCCGCCAACTCAGGCGCGTTGACAGCGGGGACAAAAGTAGCTGCTGCGTTGCCCCTGGCGAAGCAATCGGATCGCAGTGCCGCATTGACGGCATGGGTCGCCGTCGCGCCCATAGACATTCGCCTCACGCTGGAAATTCCCGTGCATCCCGTCGGCGCTGGAAAAATCCCTGAGCGTGCTGCCACCCAGTTCCACCGCACGCGCCAGCACCTCCCTGATGGCGAAAAAAAGTTTGCGCGCCCGCAGGGGGCCGATGCGTTGCGCAACCACCGTGGGCCGAATGCCCGCGAGAAAAAGCACTTCGCAGGCATAGATATTGCCCACGCCCACGACCAGACGCCCCGCCAGCAACACCTGCTTGATGGGCGCACGGCTCGCCTTGAGCCCTGCCGCGAAGGCCGGGTAGGCAAAGGCTTCAGACAACGGCTCCATCCCCAATGCGCCCAACAATTTGTGCGCCACTGGGTCCTGCTCACCTGCCGCGTAGACCACCGCGCCAAAACGCCTGGGGTCATGCAAGCGCAGAGTTCCTTGCGAGGTGGTGAGCTCGAAATGGTCATGCGCCCCCGGCGGGGGCAGATCACGGCTGAAGCGCAAACTGCCCGACATCCCCAGGTGCAGCAACAAAACGCCAGAATCCAGATCAACCAGCAAATACTTGCCCCGACGGCGCAACGAGACCACTGTGCGACCCACCAGCCATTGCGGGTCACAGCCCAGAGGCCAGCGCAAAGGCTTGCCCAAGCGAACCGACTCGATCCGGGCCCCGGCGATGGCCTGCGCAAAGCTGCGGCGGGTGACCTCCACTTCGGGCAACTCAGGCATGAGAACACCTTGAAAACAGGTTTGCAAGCATGGATTATTATGGCCTGATGGTGCAATTTCATCGCTTTCGAACCGCCCTTCTCACTGCCGCTCTGGTGGCAACAGCCACCACGGGATGGACGCAGACCGGCGATCAAGAGCCCCCCCCCGGCAGCGCAGCCGCAACGCCACCCGGTCCGGGCACGGAGTTGGACGCCGAACTTTTCTATGAGATTTTTCTGGGCGAGTTGACCACGCAGTCTGGAGATCCCGGAGCAGGGTATGCGCTGATGCTGGAAGCGGCACGGCGCAGTGGTGAAAGCGCCTTATACCGGCGCGCGGTGGATATTGCCCTGCAAGCCCGGTCTGGCGAATACGCACTGGCCGCAGCGCGTGCCTGGAAAGAGACCCAGCCCCTTTCGCGAGAAGCCAACCGTTACACATTACAGATACTGATCGCACTCAACCGGATCGGCGAGACGGCCGAACTGCTGCGCCAGGAACTGGCGCAGCTGCCCCAGTCCTCCAAAACCGCCGCGCTGGCGGCCCTGCCCCAAATGTATGACCGAGTCAGCAACAAGACCCTCGCTGCGAATGTGGTGGAGCAGGCGCTGACCGACGAACTAGCCAACACTGCCACAAGCCCCGTCGCCTGGACCACACTGGGTCGCATGCGCTTGGCAGCCGGAAACAAGAGCGGTGCAGTGGAGGCTGCTCGCCGGGCCTTGGCGCTGGATGGGTCGAGCGAGGGGGCCATGCTGCTGGCCCTGGAACTGATGGAAGAGAGTGCGGCGGATGCTGAAACTTTGGTGGCAGCCCATCTTGCCAAACAGACAAACCCTGAATTGCGCATGGCGTATGCCCGTGTACTGCTGGGCCAACAACGTTATCCAGCAGCGCGCCTGCAGCTGGAGACCGTGGCGCGTGACAAACCGGATCTGAAAGAAGCCTGGCTTGCCCTGGCAACGCTGCAATTGCAGGACAACCAGCTGCCCACCGCGGAAAAATCGCTGCAACGGTATATCGAGCTGGCCAATGCCGCCACTTCGGACCCCGAGGCACAGCGGCGCGGCCTGACCCAGGCCTACCTTCTGTATGCACAGATTGCCGAAAAGAAAAAGGACTTCGCTGCCGCCGAATCCTGGCTCGGACGCATCGACAATGCACAGGAAATGCTCAGTGCGCAACGGCGCCGCGCCTCCCTGCTTGCCCAACAGGGGAAGCTTACTGAAGCGCGCGCCCTGCTTCGCGGCATGGCGGGCAATAGCCCCGACCAGACCCGCGCGAAACTGCAGGCCGAAGTGCAACTGTTGCAGGAAATGCGCCTGTACCAGGAAGCCCTGGCCATCCATACCGAACTGGTCGCCCAGGACCCGCAGGACAACGAACTGCTCTACGAGCAGGCCATGCTGGCCGAGAAGTCGGGCGACCCCGCCACGATGGAAAAGTTGCTGCGGCGCTTGATTGAGCGGCAACCCGACTACCACCACGCTTACAACGCCTTGGGATACTCGCTGGCCGAACGCGGACTGCGCCTGCAAGAGGCCAAAAGTCTGATCGCCAAGGCGCTGGACTATGCCCCCGGCGATCCTTTCATTACAGACAGCCTCGGTTGGGTTGAGTTTCGCCTGGGTAACAACGCAGAGGCGTTGCGACTGCTGTCGAGCGCCTACAAGAAGCGGCCCGATGCTGAAATTGCCGCGCACCTTGGCGAAGTTCTCTGGAGCAGCGGAGACCGGGCACGCGCCGTCAGCGTCTGGCGCGAAGGATTGCGCCTGAATCCGGACAATGAAACGCTCAAAGACACCCTGAAACGCTTCGGGGTCAGACCCTGATGTCACCTGCCCCCCCCCATGGCCCGCCGTCGCAGGGGTCGGCACGAGCGCTGCATCACTGGTCGACATGCATGCTGCTGGCTCTTGCGCTGTGGCTGGTCGGCTGCGCGCAGCCGCAGCCCACGCCGACAAGCGCCCAGCGCACGCTATGGACAGGACGGATGGCACTGCAGGTGCAGGAGCAAGCGTCGCAGTCTTTTTCCGCATCGTTTGAGCTCTCGGGATCGGCACAGCAAGGTCAGCTTGTTTTGCTGAATTTTCTGGGTGGCACCGTGGCACGACTGCAGTGGCGCACCGGACATGCAGAGGTCACCACGGGCCAAGACACCCGCACGTCCGAATCGCTGGATGCCTTGTTGCAGAATGTTCTGGGCACAGAGATTCCGGTCGCAGCCCTGTTCAGCTGGCTGCAAGGCACGCAGGTCGCGGCTGTGGGCTGGCAGGCCGACCTGTCGGCCATTGCCGATGGGCGATTGGTGGCACAGCGCCACACACCAGAGCCACAAGCCACCCTGCGTATCGTTCTGACCCACTGAGCACTTTTCATGCAAGCCCTGTACGACGTGCCGGCTCCGGCCAAGCTCAATCTTTTTCTGCACATCACAGGCCGCCGAAACGACGGCTACCACCTGATGCAGTCCGTCTTCATGCTGATCGACTGGTGCGATACGCTGCATTTCGAACCTCGCCAGGATGGCCATATCACCCGCGAAGACCTGGGCCCTGCGCTGCCCAGCATCGACCTGACCATACGCGCAGCGCAAGCCCTGCAACAGGCTGCCGCCTGCCGCCTGGGTGCCCACATCGGGGTGCTGAAAAATGTGCCCGCGCAGGCAGGCATGGGAGGCGGGTCGTCAGACGCAGCCACCACGCTTCTGGCGCTCAATCGCTTGTGGAAGCTGAACCTGCCCCTCGCCGCACTGGAAGCGATCGGACTGGCACTGGGCGCCGATGTGCCATTTTTTTTACGCGGCCACAACGCCTGGGTGGAAGGAATTGGTGAGATAATCATGCCGCTTGAGAAAGCACATCGACTACCGCAAGCCCGTTTTGTTGTAGTGAAACCCGAGGCGGGTCTGGAAACGAAATCAATTTTTTCTGCTCCAGATCTAAAACGCGATTCAGACCGTGCTACAATCTTAGGCTTTGCTGCAGCACAATACAATTTCGGTTGTAATGACTTGCAACCAGTTGCCCAGGCCCTGTGCCCCGAAGTGACCCAAGCCCTTCAATGGCTCGCATCACACGGTTTACGAGGTCGGATGACAGGTTCAGGAAGTGCAGTGTTTGCGCAAGTTTCGCATGCTGTTGATCTTCAAGACGCCCCAAGCGCCTGGCAGGTCAAAACATGTGAGAATCTGATGGTTCATCCTCTGGCAGGTTGGGCATCAGACAAGAATTGAGGTTGATTGCTTTCGCAATCAACCTGTGTAGGGGAGTCGCCAAGCTGGTTAAGGCACCGGATTTTGATTCCGGCATGCAAAGGTTCGAATCCTTTCTCCCCTGCCAAATTTCTTTTCGCGTACGGGCTTTTTTTTCAGACTGCTGGGACGCTCATGCAAGCCAACCAACCCGACTTCATGGTTTTCACCGGCAATGCCAATCCTGGCATGGCAGCTGAAATTGCCCAACACCTTGGCACCACCCTGGGCGCTGCTGATGTGGGTCGCTTCTCTGACGGTGAAGTCACCGTTGAAATCAAACAGAACGTGCGGGCCCGCGACGTTTTCGTGGTGCAGTCCACCTGCGCACCCACCAACGAAAACCTCATGGAACTGCTGATCATGGTGGACGCGCTCAAGCGTGCCTCTGCCGAACGCATCAGCGCCGTGATTCCCTATTTTGGCTACGCCCGCCAGGATCGCCGCCCCCGCTCCAGCCGGGTACCGATCTCCGCCAAGGTGGTGGCGAACATGTTGCAAGCGGTGGGCGTGGCCCGTGTGCTGACCATGGATCTGCATGCCGATCAGATCCAGGGCTTCTTCGACATCCCGGTGGACAACATCTACGCTTCGCCGGTGCTATTGCGCGACCTGCGCCAGAAGAACTACGACGACCTGATCGTCGTCTCGCCCGATGTGGGTGGTGTGGTTCGTGCCCGGGCTCTGGCCAAGCAGCTTGGCTGTGATCTGGCCATCATCGACAAGCGCCGTCCCAAGGCCAATGTGTCCGAGGTGATGCATGTGATCGGTGAAATCGATGGCCGCAACTGCGTGATCATGGACGACATGATCGACACCGCCGGCACGCTGGTGAAGGCTGCCGAAGTGCTCAAGGAGCGCGGTGCCAAGAAGGTGTACGCCTACTGCACCCACCCCATTTTTTCTGGCCCCGCCATTGAACGCATCGCCCAGGGCTCGGCCCTCGACGAAGTGGTGGTGACCAACACCATCCCTTTGAGCGACAACGCCAAAGGTTGCGCAAAAATCCGCCAGCTCTCCGTGGCTCCGCTGATCGCCGAAACGATCCAGCGCATTGCCAAGGGAGAGTCGGTGATGAGTTTGTTCTCGGACCAAGAGAATCTTTTCTGAGCGCCGGTCGCGCCTGTGTGGCGTGGCTTTGCTGAGTCAGATGCTTGCAGGCCTCCTTCGGGAGGCTTGCCTGTTCGGGAGCATTGTTGTGGGCTTGCCGCCATCTGGGCGCAACAAGCCTTTTTTTAACAGGGAATGACTGGTCGCGGTCGTCCCTTTTCAGGAGCTAATTATGAACATCGTCGCTTTTGAGCGCGCCAAGCAGGGTACGGGTGCGAGCCGCCGTCTGCGCAATTCGGGCAAGACGCCTGGCATCGTGTATGGCGGTTCTGCTGAACCCCAGCTGATCGAGGTCGACCACAACGCACTGTGGCACGCCCTGAAGAAGGAAGCTTTCCACTCCAGCGTGCTGGACATGGAAGTGGCCGGCACAACCGCCAAGGTTCTGCTGCGCGACGTGCAATACCACCCCTATAAGCAACTGGTGCTGCACATTGACTTCCAGCGCGTGGACGAAAAGACCAAGCTGCACATGAAGGTGCCACTGCACTTCAGCGGCGCGGATGAGTCCGACGCTGTCAAGGTGGACAAGTGCCTGGTGAACCCCGTCGTGAACGAACTCGACGTGACCTGCATGCCTTCCGACCTGCCTGAGTTCATTGCCGTGGACCTGAGCACGCTGAAGAAGGGTGTTTCCCTGCACCTCAAGGACATCAAACTGCCCAAGGGTGTGAGCGCTGTGATCCGTGGCGGTCAGAACAACAACCCCGTGTTGGTTTCCGTGACTAACCCCGTGGTGGAAGTGGTGGCGCCTGTCGCCGATGCAGCTCCTGCCGCCGATGCCAAGGGCAAGGGCAAGGGCAAGAAATAAGACCGGCGCACCGGTCTTCGCGGCCTGCTCCGCGGCAGAGCTGCATCCAACGGCCCACCTGTGTGGGCCGTTTTCATTGGTAGCTACCGATAATTGCGCACATGATCAAACTGTTTGTGGGCCTGGGCAACCCAGGGCCCGACTACGAGGCCACCCGCCACAACGCGGGCTTCTGGTGGATAGACGCGCTGGCGCGCGAACTCAAGGCCACGCTGGTGCCCGAGCGCAGCTACCACGGGCTGGTGGCCCGCACCAGCGTACATGGCCAGAGTGTGTGGCTGCTGCAGCCCCAGACCTTCATGAACCTGTCGGGAAAATCGGTGGCGTCACTGGCGCGGTTCTTCAAGATCCAGCCCGAGGAAATCCTGGTGGCGCACGATGAACTGGACATCGCACCCGGCCAGGTGAAACTCAAGCGCGGGGGCAGCCATGCCGGGCACAACGGCCTGCGGGATATTCATGCCCAGCTCGGTTCGCCCGATTACTGGCGCCTGCGCATTGGCATCGGGCATCCGGGCGTCAAGGCCGAAGTGGCCAACTGGGTGCTGAAAAAACCTTCACCCGACCAGCGCACCCTGATCGAGGACAGCATCCAGCATTCACTCAAGGCGCATCCGGCCTTGCTGGCGGGGGACATGGAGAAAGCCACGTTGCTGATCCACACCACCAAGCCACCGCGTCCCAAGCCACCAAAACCTGAAGACAACTAGAAGCTATTGTTTTTATAGCTATTAGCGCTTGATGGATAAGCTCTAGAGGCAAAAAACACTTATATTTTGGTGACAGCCTGCAGCCGGTGAAACTTCTGCCACAGCGTTTCCCGGCTCTCCACATGCTGGGGGTCTACCGGGATGCAGGCCACCGGGCACAGCTGCACGCACTGGGGCTCGTCAAAATGGCCCACGCATTCGGTGCATTTGTCGGGGTCGATCTCGTAGATTTCCTGTCCCAGGGTGATGGCCTGGTTCGGGCACTCGGGCTCACACACATCGCAGTTGATGCACTCGTCAGTGATTCTCAGTGCCATGCGGTCCTCCCCGTAGATGGCGGGAGCGCCAGGCGCGATTGCAGCGAATTCAGGGAGACGGTCTTCATGCGGCGTATTATCCCGCGCCCCTGCCCTGCACTGCTTTGACGCCGGGCACAACACACCACCGCCGCCATGGGTGCTTTGTCGGTATGCTGCGCAGGCACTTGACCTTTTTCAATCGACTGAAGCACCCACGCTCCGCCGGCATCCGATCCATGGGTTTCTTTCTTCTCAAACGATTTTTCACCCTTGTTGCCACGCTGCTCGGTGCGTCGGTGGTCGTGTTTGTGGTGCTGGACATTCTGCCGGGCAACGCCGCCCAGGTGCTGATGGGGCCAGACGCCTCACCCGACGCCGTGGCCGAGCTTGCCACCCAGCTGGGACTGGACCGGCCCGCAGTGCAACGCTATGGGCAATGGATGCGTGGCCTGGTGGTGGGCGACCTGGGTGACAGCTACACCTACGGCAGCCCGGTGCTGGAGCTGGTGCTGGAACGCCTTGCGCTCACGGTGCCGCTGGCGCTGATGGCCATGGTGCTGAGCACGGTGCTGGCCCTCGCGGCGGGCCTTTTTGCCGCTGCGCGCCACAACCGGTGGGGCGACCTGGGCGTGATGGGCCTGGCCCAGCTGGGCATTGCCATTCCCAACTTCTGGTTCGCCATCCTGCTGATCTTGCTGTTTTCGGTCAAGCTGCAGTGGTTTTCGGCCGGGGGCTTCCCGGGCTGGACCGAAGACAGCGGCGGCGACCCGCTGCAAGCGCTGAAAGCACTGCTGCTGCCCGCACTGGCGCTGGCCGTGGTGCAGGCGGCCATTCTGGCGCGCATCACGCGCTCGGCCGTGCTGGATGTGCTGCGCGAAGATTTTGTGCGCACCGCGCGCGCCAAGGGCCTGTCGCGGCGGGCTGCGCTGTGGGGCCATGTGCTGCGCAACGCCATGATCCCGGTTGTCACGGTGATGGGCCTGCAGTTTGCCAACCTGCTGGCGGGCACCATCGTGGTGGAAAACGTGTTTTATCTGCCGGGCCTGGGCCGGCTGATCTTCCAGTCGATTGCCAACCGCGACCTGGTCGTGGTGCGCAACTGCGTGATGTTGCTGGCGGCCATGGTGGTGGTCGTCAACTTCTTCGTGGACCTGCTGTACGCGGTGATCGACCCCCGCGTGAAGGCCAGCGACGTATGAGGTGGCACCCCCCTGAGTCGCTTCGCGCCATCCCCCCAGGGGGACGCCACCCGTGGCCTGGCAGAGCCAGTTCCACGGTGGCGCTGGCTTTGGGGGGCGCCGGTTTCAAGCGCCGGGGGCTTCACAAAAAGCGGTCAACAAACCCATGAGCGCAACGACTTCCTCATCCGTTCGGTTGTCACGCCCCCACTGGCTGCGCCGTGCCCTGGGGCACCGCAGCTTTTTTGCGGGCGCCCTGCTGGTGGCGTTGCTGCTGGCCACGGCGGCCCTGTCGCTGGTCTGGACGCCCTGGTCGCCCTACGAAATGGACCTACCGGCCAAACTGCAGCCGCCCAGCGCCCAGCACTGGCTGGGCACCGACGCCTTTGGCCGCGACGTGGCGTCGCTGCTGCTGGTGGGCGCACGCAACTCGCTGCTGGTGGGCGTGATTGCGGTGGGCATTGGCATGGGCCTGGGCGTGGCGCTGGGGCTGCTGGCCGCCGCGCGGCGCGGATGGGTGGAAGAAACCATCATGCGGCTGGCCGACTTCACGTTTGCGTTTCCGGCCATTTTGTCGGCCATCATGATGACGGCGGTGTTTGGCGCGGGCATCGTCAATTCGATCATCGCCATTGGCATCTTCAATATTCCCACCTTTGCGCGGGTGACGCGCGCCTCGGCCAATGCCGTGTGGTCGCGCGATTTCATTCTGGCGGCGCGTGCGTGCGGCAAGGGCAGCGTGCGCATCACGCTCGAGCATGTGCTGCCCAACATTGCATCGGTGCTGATCGTGCAGGCCACGGTGCAGTTCGCCATTGCCATCCTGGCCGAGGCGGCGCTGTCGTATTTGGGCCTGGGCACACAACCGCCGCAGCCCTCGTGGGGCCGCATGCTCAGCGACGCCCAGACCCTCATGTTCCAGGCCCCGCTGCTGGCCGTGTGGCCCGGCATGGCGATTGCACTGGCCGTGCTGGGCCTGAACCTGCTGGGCGATGGCCTGCGCGATCTGCTCGACCCGCGCTTGGCCCGCAAGCGCTGACCTGCCTCGCCGCTCCGATGAACACCCAATCCCCACCCACCCCCCTGCTGCAAGTCACCGACCTGCGCGTGCACCTGCACACGCACCAGGGTGCTGTCGACGCGGTGCGTGGCATCGATTTCACGCTTCACCGCGGCGAAACGCTGGGCCTGGTGGGCGAATCGGGCTGTGGCAAATCACTCACCGCCCTGGCGCTCATGGGCCTGCTGCCCGACGCCGCGCAGGCCAGTGGCAGCATTCTTCTGGATGGGCAGGAGCTGGTGGGGCTGGACGACGCCGCGCTGTGCCGCCTGCGCGGCAACCGCATCGGCATGGTGTTCCAGGAGCCCATGACGGCGCTGAACCCCGTGCACCGCATTGGGGACCAGGTGGCCGAGCCCCTGCGGCTGCACCGCGGCCTGGGCCGTGCAGCGGCTCGCCGCGAGGCCCTGGCCCTGCTGGAGCGCGTGGGCATTGCCGATGCCGCGCGGCGCCTGGATGCCTATCCGCACCAGTTCTCGGGCGGGCAGCGCCAGCGCATCACCATCGCCATGGCGCTGGCCTGCGGGCCCGACCTGCTGATTGCCGACGAGCCCACCACGGCGCTCGACGTGACCGTGCAGCAGCAGATTCTTGACCTCATCAGCGACCTGGTGGCCGAGCGCGGCATGGCGCTCATCCTGATCTCGCACGACCTGGGCGTGATCTCGCAAAACGCCGACCGCATGCTGGTGATGTATGGCGGCTCGGTGGTGGAAAGCGGCCCCACGGAGGCTGTCTTCTCGACCATGGCCCACCCCTACACGCGCGGCCTGTTTGCGGCGCGCCCGCAACTGGTGCCGCGCCGCAACGGCGAGCGCACGCGCCTGTCCACCATCCCGGGCACCGTGCCCGAACTGGCCGACCTGCCCGCCGGCTGCCCCTTTGCGGGGCGCTGCGGCTTCACGGTGGACGCGTGCCACACGGCCCCGCCGGCCCCCGTGCAGGTTGGCACTTTGGATGCGGGGCACATGGCGCGCTGCATCCGGCTCGATGCCATGCCCGCCGCCATCGAGGCCAGCGCATGAACACCGCAATCACTACTGATTTGATAGCTGATAGCGCTTATCCCATAAGCGCTACAGGTCAATTTGAATCCAACACACCTACCGACGCCCATCCACCGCTGCTGCAGGTAACGCAGCTGGTGCGCCACTACCCGCTGCCGCGCACG
>Ga0116174_10000999_pt1 | contig 26922 bp, 23 predicted proteins | sample AD_UKC087_MetaG_FD_89801 | JGI IMG/M metagenome (GOLD analysis project Ga0116174, IMG submission 89801) | Active sludge microbial communities of municipal wastewater-treating anaerobic digesters from USA - AD_UKC087_MetaG | ecosystem: Engineered > Bioreactor > Anaerobic > Digestate | place: USA...
ATGGCTGTGGATAATCATAGGCACGCTTTTCATCGGCGCCGTGCATGACTTCTCCGCCCTTCTCGCCTCCATGAGGGAAAAGGGAAGGTCCATCGCGGAGATCGCCGAGAGGACATTCGGCAAAACCGGGTTCCTGCTCTTCATCAGTTTTACGATCATCATGCTGCTCATGGTCACATCGGTGTTCCTCACCCTCACCACCACGGCGCTGTCGTCGAAATACCCCCTCGAGCATTTCGGCGTTACCGCGACCCAGATCCAGACGGTCGTCGAAAACGGCGTTACCTACGCTGTCGTGGGAGGCATCGCATCGACATCGGTGATCATCATCACCGGATGCGCGCCGGTGATCGGCTTTCTGCTCTACAAGAAAGGGATAAACACTCTAGCGGTGTCCGTGCTCGCTCTTTTCGTCTGCGCGGTCTCCATTGAAATAGGGCTTATATATCCGATTAAAATCGACACTACCATCTGGATGATAATCCTTTCTATATACACCCTTATCGCGGCCGGAATTCCAGTATGGCTTATTCTCCAACCGCGCGACTTCACAAACTCTTTCCTGCTGTACGGCGGAATTGCCGGTATGATAGGGGGCACAATTGTGCTCGGGGCCGGCGGCGCGACGATAAACGCACCGCTGTCGAATATTTCCAGCGGTAACATTCACCTGGGATACGTCTGGCCGATACTCTTCATAACCATAGCCTGCGGCGCCATCAGCGGCTTCCACGCGCTCGTAGCCGGAGGGACGACTGCGAAACAGATATCGAAGGAGAGCCCCGACGCCAAAGTCGTCGGCTACGGAGGCATGGCGCTCGAGGCGCTGCTCGCCCTCGGCGTCGTCATCGCCGTCGGTTACGGCCTCCAGTTCGACAAGCTGGAATCGATCGTGTTTCCGGCCGACCCGGCCGTTAAATCGAACCCGATCCTTGCCTTCGCGCTGGGCATGGGAGGCCTGCTCAACAGCTCATTCGGCCTGCCAATCATCTACGGGGCGGTGTTCGGCATCCTTATGGTGGAGGGATTCGTCGTCACCACGCTCGATACGGCGGTCAGGCTGAACAGGTATCTCCTGGAGGAGCTATGGCGCATGCTTTTTAAAAATGTGCCGAAGCTGCTCGGAACCTATATCTTCAACTCCTTCCTCTGCGTGGCGCTCATGTTCATACTGGCCTACTTCAACGCATTCAAACAGCTCTGGGCGCTCTTCGGCTCCGCCAACCAGCTGCTGGCGGCGCTCACCCTTATCACGATAAGCATGTGGTTGCTGAAGAGAGGCAAGAAGCACCTTTTCGCCCTCATCCCGGGAATCTTCATGTTCATCACGACAATTGCTTCGCTCGTGGTGATTCTCGCGAAAGATTACATCCCGAAGAGAAACTATATGCTCGCGGCGGGAGACGTACTGCTGATTTTCCTGTCGCTCGGTGTGGCCGTGCTGGTCGTGAAATCGTACAGGGGACGTGGCAGAAGCTCCGCCATATAAAACGCCGAAAAGGCGGCAGGTAACCTATAAAAAGCTTGCAAAAACTATAGTCGCTCCTTTTCTGTTCGTACATCGGTAGAGACGTTCGGCGATTGTATGTTAAAAAAAATAATATCATTATTCGCGTTGTGTCTCATTCTTTTACCGTCGGTTTCACTCGCTGAAATCGCCCGTGATACACGTCAGATCTCATATGAGGCAGGATGCGGCGGCGTCGAGGAAAATGTTGTCGCCGAAGACTCCAGCTCATCCGCCGGAAACGCGACCAGGCATGAATATGCGGATTGCGGCGACCTGTCAATCCCGCTGTTAGCGCTCTGCACATCAAAAGCCTGGGCGCTGTACCCCGTCCGGGAATCCCTTGAACCCGGCTTCAAGTTCCCCGTCTTCAGTAAAGGCACCTTCTTCTAATCGTCCACAACCATAGTCTGTCGCACCGCACGTTTTCCGATGCCCGGAAAGGTGTGCGCTCGCACCGGCCCCCGGCATCAATGATGATTCCAGTGCAGGGTGTGGATGGTTATGAACGCGCTCAACACAGCACTTTTCTCGATTATCAGTCTTTCGCTGATCCTTGCGATGACCCATTCGTTCAATCGAATCGGTCTTCCGGACCATTTCGGTTACTGGATCGCCGTCTTTACGGGCGCGCTTCTTACGGCCCTGACGATCTATGACCGCTTTAACGCCGGCACGGGGCCATTCGACTGAACGAGCCCCGGCGTTCGGCGACCAGACCGGGAGTCCCGTTCGTTGCGATCGCAGAGGTCGGTACCGGGTATTCCGCATGCGAACATCTTTACAGGAGGTGGATACAATTCAGTGCAAAAACCAACCATTCACGACGCCGATCTTGCCATGGCGCCGGAACAGGGCGGGGCGGCTGCCCCGGCATGCGGATACTATATATCCGGAGGATCGCTGAACGAGGTGATCGAGTAAGAGATCCGTCTGTCGAACAATCATTGCCGCAAAATGAGCAACCAAAAAGAACAGAGGTTACCATGAAAAAGATTCTTAAAAAATTGTCGATCCTTGCGGCGCTGGTACTGCTTCCCGCGCTTCAGGCCGTCGCCAGCGAGGCCGATCTCGCCATCCCCGACCTGCACAACGGCGCCCCCTACACGATGCTCGGGGGAATCACGCCGTGGAACCTGCTCTTTTACGGAGCGCTGGTCATAGCCGGAACGCTCGGCATCAGCCTCTTCCTCCGTCACCAGATAAAGGAAATCCGTGCGCACGAATCGACGCTTAAAGTCGCCAAGATCATCTACCAGACCTGCCGGACCTATCTTATCCAGCAGGGGAAGTTCCTCCTTATGCTGTTCGGCCTTATCGCCATCGCCATGGCCTTTTACTTCCTGGTGCTCAAGGGCGAGACCATTCCCACGCTCGGACTGATCCTGCTCTTCTCGGTCATCGGTATGGGCGGATCCTATACCGTGGCGTGGTACGGGATACGAATCAACACCTTTGCCAATTCAAGAACCGCCTTCGCGTCACTGGCGGGCAAGCCCTGGGACGTGGTGAACATTCCTCTCCGCGCCGGGATGAGCGTGGGACTTTTCCTCATCTCGCTCGAGCTGGTGATGATGGTTATCATACTCCTTTTTGTGCCGCGCAACATCGTCGGCTATTGTTTCCTCGGCTTCGCCATAGGCGAATCGCTCGGCGCGTCGGCCCTTCGTATAGCCGGAGGTATTTTCACTAAAATAGCCGACATCGGGTCCGACCTCATGAAAATCGTCTTCAAGGTCAAGGAGGACGATCCCCGCAACCCGGGCGTCATAGCCGACTGCACCGGCGACAACGCCGGCGACAGCGTGGGCCCCACCGCCGACGGTTTTGAGACCTACGGAGTAACAGGCGTCGCGCTTATCTCCTTCATCACCCTCGCGGTGGTCAGTACGGAGTCGAGCGTAAAGGAAGCCATCCAGGGCAAGCTCATCGTATGGATTTTCGCGATGCGGTTCCTTATGGATTTCTGCTCCGGTCTCGCATATTTCATCAACCAGGCCATATCCTCCGCCAAGTACAGAGGAAAGAAGGAATTCGATTTCGAAGAGCCCCTCATGCGCCTGATCTGGATCGCTGCGATACTGTGCATCTCCGTTTCATTCGCCGGCAGCTACGTTCTCATCAGCGACCTCCAGGTTCTCGTTGACGGCGCAATGACTTCGATGCCGAACGTATGGTGGCAGCTCGCGCTGATCATAAGCTGCGGAACCCTCGCGGCGGTGCTCATTCCCGAGTTCACAAAAGTTTTTACAAGCGCCAAATCGAAGCATGTCCAGGAAATAGTGACCGCGTCCAAGGAAGGTGGGGCCTCTCTGACCATCCTATCGGGCATTGTCGCGGGTAATTTCAGCGCCTTTTACAAGGGCATGCTCATCGCCGGTCTCATGGCCGGAGCCTATTTCGTCAGCCTTTTCATACCCAGTGAGGTTATAAATTATCCGTCTATTTTCGCTTTCGGCCTTGTCGCCTACGGTTTCCTCTGCATGGGGCCGGTCAATATCGCCGTTGACAGCTATGGTCCCGTTACCGACAACGCGCAGTCCATTTTCGAGCTTTCCCAGATCGAGAACTTACCCGGCATCAAAGGCGAGATCAAGAAAGACTTCGGCTTCGAACCCGACTTCGCGACCGGCAAGTTCTATCTGGAATCGAACGACGGTGCGGGAAACACATTCAAGGCGACGGCCAAACCGGTGCTTATCGGTACGGCGGTAGTCGGTGCCACCACGATGATCTTCTCGATCATTCTGCTCCTTCAGAGCAAGAACATGCTCCAGGTGCAGCTCACCGACGCCCCGATCCTTTTGGGCCTCATCTGTGGCGGCGCGGTCATATACTGGTTCTGCGGGGCCTCAATGCAGGCGGTAACCACTGGCGCGTATCGCGCGGTCGAATTCATCAAGAAAAACCTTAATCTCGACAAGACCGAGGCCGATATAGAGGACTCCAAGACCGTGGTCCGGATATGCACGCAGTACGCGCAGAAGGGCATGTGGAACATCTTCATCGCCCTTATGTCCATTACGCTGGCCTTCGCGCTCCTCAATCCGAACTTCTTCGTCGCCTACCTGGTCTCCATCGCCTGTTTCGGGCTCTTCCAGGCGATCTACATGGCCAACACGGGCGGTGCATGGGACAACGCCAAGAAAGTCGTTGAAGTCGACCTGAAGGCGAAAAACACCGACCTGCACGCCGCCACCGTCATCGGAGATACGGTCGGTGATCCGTTCAAGGACACTACTTCGGTCAGCCTGAATCCGATCATCAAGTTTTCGACGCTGTTCGGACTCCTGGCCACGGAGATCGCCATCGAAATGGCGGTCCACGCCCGGCAAACCGACACGGTGAACTACGCGCCGTATATTTCCATTCCGCTGTTTCTGATAGCACTGGTGTTCGTGTGGAGGTCTTTCTATAAGATGAGGATACCGCTCGAATAATCCGGATGGTCTCATTTTTACGACGACTCCCGAAACGGCAACGATCTAATCCCGCGGGAGTCGTCCACTTCTTTACCATTAGTTTTACCCTCGTCTTCGGACGAGGGTTCTTTTGGATAAACACAGTCGGGTCTTATCGAAGTGTATAATTTACTTGACACCCGCGCTTTGTGCTTTGAAATACAATATGAACAAATAATATATTTTATACTGTTAATAACCTAATATTTCGCCGTGAAATGAGTTTCGCCCGCGTCTATACAGGGCCAGAAGCGAGACAGCTCGTGTACACCGATTTATTCATGATTTAGCGATCTTTATACGAACGGGACCGGCTCCATCCTATTCCTTTCAAACCACGGAGGCACGATGCAGGAATTCCATGAACTGATCAAATCGATAAACGGTTACCTGTGGGGGCCGCCGATGCTCGTTCTTCTCTTCGGCACTCACATATACCTCACCCTCCGCCTGCGCCTGATCCAGCGCTATACCCTCCTCGGGATACGGCTCTCCTTCGCCAGCGATTCAGACGGCCACGGAGATGTCAGTCATTTCGGCGCGCTGGCGACAGCACTGGCCGCCACAATCGGGACCGGCAACATCGTCGGCGTAGCCACGGCGGTCGCGCTCGGAGGGCCCGGCGCCGTCCTGTGGTGCTGGCTGACGGGCGTTTTCGGCATATCGACCAAATACGCGGAAGCGGTGCTCGCGGTGAAATACCGCGTCAAGACATCCGACGGCACCATGCTGGGAGGGCCCATGTACGCGCTCGAACGCGGCCTGAACGCCCGCTGGCTGGCGCTGCTTTTCTGTCTTTTCACAGCGATTGCGGCGTTCGGCATCGGCAACACCGTCCAGGCGAATTCCATCGCCGCGATGATGCAGGAAACCTTCTCTGTATCACCGTGGATCACGGGCACGATTCTCAGTCTTCTCGTAGGAGTGGTCATTCTCGGCGGCATCAAGTCCATCGCGCGCGTCTGTGAAAAGCTTGTACCATTCATGGCGCTGTTCTATATCATCGGGTGCGTCGTTGTTCTCTTTATCAACTTCAGCGTGCTTCCTGAAACCGTCTCGCTTATCGTCACTTCCGCTTTCACACCGCAGGCCGCCGGCGGCGGCTTCGCCGGGGCGACCGTCATGATGGCCGCTCGATACGGCATCGCACGAGGACTCTTCTCCAACGAATCGGGACTGGGCTCCGCCCCCATCGTGGCCGCCGCCGCCCAGACCCGCAATCCGATCAAACAGGCGCTCGTTTCCGCCACGGGCACGTTCTGGGACACGGTCGTCGTCTGCGCCCTGACAGGACTTGTTCTTGTGAGCGAAATCATCCTCAACCCGTCAGACCTCGGGGGCCTCACCGGAGCCGCGCTCACCAGGGCCGCGTTCGCGAAGATACCGATAATAGGCCCGGTCCTGTTGACCGTCGGCCTCCTCACCTTCGTGTTCTCGACCATCCTGGGATGGTCCTACTACGGGGAACGTGCCGTGGAGTATCTGATGGGCAAACGCGCCATACGCCCGTATCGCTACCTGTGGGTGCTCGGCGTAATGGTCGGTTCGGTAGCGGCGCTTCCACTGGTCTGGGACCTGGCCGACGCCATGAACGCCATGATGGCGATTCCAAATCTCATTTCACTATTACTGTTGAGCGGAGTTATCGTATCCGAAACTCGAAACTATCTGTGGAACGGCAACCTTGACGCGCACGCTCATCACGAAAAGCAGTAAAGCGAGAAACCTCCATGAGCATCAGGCACTCCCGTGAACACTGGGGATCACGAATCGGCTTTATACTGGCCGCGGCCGGTTCGGCGATAGGACTGGGAAATATTTGGAAATTTCCGTACCTGGCCGGGGAAAACGGCGGCGGGGCCTTCGTTGTGCTGTACCTCATCTGCATACTCGTCCTCGGCCTTCCAGTAATGATCGCGGAGATAGTCATCGGACGCCATACGGGCCGCGATCCCGTCGGCGCCTTACGACAGATCGGAGGCGGCGGCTGGAAGTTCGTGGGGTATCTTGGAGTTGCCTCGGGATTCTTCATTATGACCTATTACAGCGTGGTAGGCGGATGGACCATCGGGTATATAGTAAAGAGCGCGGGCGGCTTCATAGATGGCATTACCGACACCGGAACGGCGGAGGAGGTTTTCTCCCGGTTCATACAGAATCCCTTCGAGATGGTGCTCTATCATTTCCTGTTCATGGCAATCACGGTTTTCATAGTAATGCGCGGCATAAAAAACGGCATCGAGCGATGGAACAAGTTCCTGCTGCCGCTGTTGTTCGTCATCCTTGTAATCCTGATCCTTCGCGCGCTGACCATGGAAGGCGCGGCCGCCGGCCTGACGTTCTACCTCCGACCCGACTTCTCCAGGGTGGGGGTAAAGACCGTCATCGAGGCGATGGGGCAATGCTTTTTCAGCCTGAGCCTCGGGATGGGGGCGATGATCACCTACGGCAGCTACCTGAACAGGGAAGACAGGATACTGAGCTCCTCACTCCAGATTGTAGCACTCGATACCCTCGCGGCGATTCTGGCCGGGCTGGCGATCTTCCCGGCCCTCTTCGCCGTCGGCATGACCCCTGACAAAGGTCCGGGGCTCACATTCAATATTTTACCAGTCGTATTCTCAAAAATGAGCTACGGTTCGGTTTTCGCCGTTCTGTTCTTCATTCTGCTGTTCATCGCGGCGCTTACTTCATCAATTTCTCTCATCGAGGTGGTCGTCGCCTTTATCACCGACGAAAAAGGATGGGGCAGGAAGAAAGCCGTCCTCGTCTTCGGCTCTCTGATATTTTTGCTCGGCATACCTTCGGCGCTTTCCTTCGGCGCGCTTAAGGATTTCCGGGTATTCTTCGGGACGACATACTTCGACTTCATGGACAGGCTCACGACGACATACATGCTGCCGATCGGGGGCCTGCTGATCGCTCTGTGTCTGGGGTGGAAATACGGACTGAAAAACGCGATGCACGAACTCGACGCAGACACGCGCCTTTCCGCACTCAGAAAGATATGGGCCTTTTCCATCCGCTACATATCGCCGTTCATCCTTGTGACAATCATTCTCTATTTCGGTGTCTACAGGATGATCTTTCAGCACGCCGGGTAATCCACGCCGCCCGTCAACGGCATCAAAACGAATGTGTTCGTGCCGTATAATTTTGAGCATATGGGAAGAATACAATGAATGAAACAGGCAAGCGGGAACACTGGAGCTCGAAAATCGGATTCATTCTCGCCGCAATCGGGTCATCGATCGGCCTCGGGAATATCTGGAAGTTCCCCTATCTTGCCGGCGCGAACGGCGGCGGCGCATTCGTTCTCGTTTATCTCATCTGCATTCTGATAGTGGGTCTTCCGATCATGATCGCCGAAATCGTGATCGGGCGCCACACGGAGAAGGACCCCGTGGGCGCGTTCAAGATAATCGGCGCGGGAAGCCGCTGGGAATTCGTCGGATACCTGGGGGTGCTGTCCGGTTTCTGCATCATGACATTCTACAGCGTCGTCGGAGGCTGGACCCTCGGTTATATCGTTAAAAGCGCTTCGGGCGCCATCAGCTCCATTCGAGACATGTCCACGGCGGAAGCGGTGTTCGAAAAGTTTGTAAGCAGTCCCGCGGAGGCGATCGGATACCATTTCCTGTTCATTTCCGCCACCATGTTTATCGTTATACGCGGGATAAAAAACGGCATCGAAAGATGGAACAAGGTGCTGCTGCCCCTGCTATTCGTGATCCTCCTGGTCCTTATCGTCAAGGGCCTCAGCATGGACGGAGCTCTCGACGGTCTTTCTTTTTATCTCAATCCCGATTTCTCAAAAATCGAGTTTAAAACCGTTATCGAGGCCATGGGGCAGTGCTTTTTCAGCCTGAGCCTGGGAATGGGGGCCATGATCACCTACGGCAGTTACCTCTCGCGCAACGAAAAGGTGCTCGGCTCTTCACTTCAGATCGTCGCTTTCGACACGCTCGCCGCGCTTCTTTCCGGACTGGCGATATTTCCCGCGCTTTTCGCCGTCGGTATGACGCCCGAGAAAGGTCCCGGGCTTACTTTCAACATACTCCCTGTCGTATTTTCCAGGATGAGCTACGGCGCGGTATTCGCCACGCTTTTTTTCATCCTCCTTTTTATCGCGGCGCTCACCTCGGCCATTTCACTGGTTGAGGTTGTCGTGGCCTATGTAACCGACGAAAAAGGATGGAGCCGCAGAAAGGCTGTCCTTATATTCGGTACGGCGATCTTCATACTGGGCATTCCCGCCGCCCTTTCCTTCGGCGTGCTCGCCGACTTCAGGCCGTTTTTCGGTAATACCTATTTCGATTTCATGGACAAGTTAACCACATTCTATATGCTTCCCATAGGCGGCATGTTTATCGCGCTCTGTCTCGGCTGGAAATACGGTCTCGACCGCACCATGCACGAACTCGATATCGACACACGGAACGTCCTTCTTGAAAGAGCATGGGCAGTCACGATCAAATACGTCTCTCCGCTTGTGCTGGCGGTTATCTTGATCTATTTCGGAGTCTATCGACTGATAGCCGGATGACATCACAGGTACCTCCGGACCGTTTACTCATACCGTCTTCGCGTGTGGAGGCCAAATGAACAAATGGGACATTATCGAACGCGGCAACGTGGTATCCACCGGCGTGTTTTCCATCCAGAGGCTGAGGTGTTTTCATCCGGGGAAACGGATCGAACATCCTTTTTATCTTCTCAACTCCCCGGACTGGATCAACGTCGTGGCCCTCTCGGAGGATGACCGCTTTATCATGGTGCGCCAGCACCGGCTGGGTACCGATGAGTTCACACTCGAAACTCCCGCGGGGTTGATAAACCCAGGCGAGGAACCTCTGGCCGCGGCCCGGCGAGAGCTCAAGGAGGAGACGGGATACACGGCGGGGCACATCATCCCGCTCAAGCGTCTCTCCGCAAATCCCGCTATACTCAATAATTATATTCACTTTTTTCTGGCAACCGACTGCCGGAAAACGAACGAGCAGGACCTCGACCCGGCGGAGGATATTGAGGTGGAGTTGATCGACAGGAAGAGCGTTCCGGCGATGATAGAAGACGGATCGATAAACCATACCATTATCGTCACGGCCTTCAGCCTGTATTTCATGCATATTCATTCGACGCGTAAAGAGCCCGGAGCCTGACCCTTCTCCCCGCTAACGGGCTACTCATCCCGATGCGAACACTTTACTGAAATATTTCAATTTTACACACTGACGATAAATATCTATTGACAGCAGGAAAAATGCCGGATACCATGCGGTGGATTAGTCTGTGGTGCTCATTCTGCGGCGGTAATCACCCGGCCCGACACGAGCGGCCTCGAGTTGCCGTCGTGTTCCGGTAGGCCAAACAATCACCGTGCACTAATCGACGGGTACCGGACCTCAGAGCCGGGTACTTTCATGCATCTAATAAACGCGTACCAATAAAAACGGAGGTCGTTATGCTAAAAAGGTTCACTGTATTGATTCTCTGCCTCAGTTTCGCACTTTTCGTGTCGACGCTGTCCTTCTCTCAGGACCAGCCGGCCGCCACCGAAGAGAAAAAGACCGAGGACATGGCCGGTGACGAGGTCGTGGCGAAGGACGCTGCCGCGGCATCCGCGATCAGCGCCCTCCAGGCAAAGACCTACTATGACGGAGTTACGACCTATGCGAACTCCAAGGTCCTTTTCAAGCTGACCACCAAAGACAATGTGATGACAGACAAGATTGAGTACCGCATCGACGACGGCGCGCTCGCGGTCTATCAGGAGCCTTTTGTGATCGGTACCGAAGGTAAACACATCATCACCTTTTTCGGCACCGACAAGCTCGGCAACAAGGAAGACGAGAAGATGTTCCGCATCACGATTGACAACACCGCTCCCGATATAGCCGTGGTTACCGGGAAACCGGTCCTTAAAATCGGCGACAGGCTTTACAGCACCAAGACCGTCAATTTTACGGTCGTGGCGAAGGATGCCCTCTCGGGCGTAGAGCTGACCCAGTTCTCCCTCAACGGGCGCGATTACGCCGATTACGTCGCGCCGTTCAATATCATCAACGACGGTGAAGTTGAACTGAAGGTGAAATCGATTGACCGTGTGGCGAACCTTTCCGAGATCTTCGCGCTCAAGGTGATAGACGACGCGGACGGCAAGGAAGTTGAACTCAGGGAGGCCTCGCTCAAGCTGTTTATCGACAACATTGCGCCCAAGGTAACCATCACCCCCGACAAGGAACTCGTCCAGAAGGAAACCAAGGCGATCGCCTCCATGGACTATAAATATGCCATTGCCGCCGAGGACAACGAATCCGGCGTTGCCTCCATTCTGGTCAGGGTCGACGGCAAGGGTGATTTTATGGCCTACAAGGAGCCGATCTCATTTACCACGAACGGCGACCACCTCATTGAGGCCAGAGCGGTCGACAAGATGGGTAACATGTCGAACAGCACTATCCTTTCGGTTTTTGTTGACATCATCCCGCCGCAGACTGCGATTGAAACTGTCGCAGAGAAATAAGACATGCATCACACGGGACGGGCGCCGCGCGTCCGTCCCGTTCGTTCCTCCTCTCGCCTCAGAATAGAATATCCGAATCCCGTTTGTTCTTCTCCAGCAGGTATCGTTCGTATGATTTTAAGGCCATTGTATTCTTGCGGATCAGATCGTAAACCACGGCCATATTATAGAGCGCTTCCACAAGGCTTCCATCCCGTTCGTACGCCGCACTGAAGGCGTTAAGTGACTGTCCATACCTTCTGGAGAGCATGTACGCGATCCCGAGATAAAAATAGCCGCGCGCCAGACCTTTATCGAGATCCACGGCCTTTTCGAGATGATATACGGCCTGTTTAAGCATACCCGCCCTGTAAAGGTATGCCTTCCCCAGACCGTAATGCGCGAGCGCGTAATGGGGATTGATTTCAAGTGTTTTCCGGAATCCGCCGATGGCCGCGTCGATATCTCCGGCGATCGCCATCCGTTCAGCTGTCCTGTACGACTCGGTCGAGTTCGGTCCCGCGTACGCTCCGCTCACGCCCGCGAGTACGACCGAAGCCACGAGCAGGGCCGGTATTCTAGCGGGCATCGGGTATCATCTTTCTGAGGTTTTCGTAGAGAAATTTATCGATACCCTTGTCGTAATAGACGTACGCCACGAAAATAACCCAGAGCACAAGCGTGAGCAGACACATAATTTTCAGCAGTCTCTCCGCACCCATCTCGTCGGCCTTGTAGAACACGATGACCAGAGCGAGAGGCCAGAAAAAGAAGAGGTTCACGAACGCGAGCGCCACCAGCTCCTTGAGAAAGTCTATCGTAACCGGATACCAGTTTCCCGCGAAGGAGGCATACCCCGAATTGACCTCCTTCCAGAAAAACCATACATAAAAACCGAAAATGAGCGTGGCGACGATCTTCCAGAACAACTCGATGCGCGGACGAAACCACAGGAACGCCGTGGCGAGCCCCCAGAGTGCGATAAAGAAGAAAATTGATTTTACGAGGAGCGCTTTTTCCATGACCGGATCAGCCGATTCTTTTTAAAAAACTTTACAATTACCGTTATCGGTAGATAGCATACCGCAATTAAGTCATAAAATCCCGAATAAGGCATGCCCGAAAAATCATATACGCCGGCACCCATACGGCACCTGCTCCAGTCGCGGGTCGAAGCGCGGTCCGGTTTCGGTCCTTCGCTTAGCGGAACCGCCGGCATCCTGCTGGTCACCGCACTCATCCTCGGTACGCTCACATGCGCCACCCCGCCTCCCGCCGACCATTCATCCGTAAACGCTTCCGGGATTATTCGCATCATGAGGGATGTAGGTATCGACCCGGCCGCTTTGAACAACCTTCTGAACCCGTCCCTGCAGAGCCTCCAGGGACCGGCTGGAAGATCCTTCGAGATATGCGTGTACGGTCATTCCAGAGGAAGAGAGCTGTTCCGTTACAGCGGAGATGAATCGGCACTGGTGGAAAACCACGGGGAGAACATGAACGTAGCGGTCCTGATCAGGATCATTCAATCAGGGCGTACGACGCGGGTGCTGTTCGCGGAGGCCTCGGGCGAGGAGGAGAAGCAGCTTCTGGAAAATATCGCCGGAGAAATCCTGATCCGGCTCAATGCGGCCGGATTCCGTTCCGGAACCGCGCGTGGCCGTTAGGAGTGTCTCCGGGCGGCCAGCAGGCCGGCCACCTTCATCGCCTCGAGCGCGCTGCCGCAGGAAGCGATGCGCCTTCCCGCTATATCGTACGCCGTACCGTGGTCGGGCGACGTTCGAATCATTGAAAGGCCGATGGTGATATTAACACCGGTTTCGAAGGCGAGCATTTTAAATGGTATCAATCCCTGATCGTGATAGTGGGCTATGATCAGGCCGTACCGTCTCCAGCGGTCGGGAAGGAAGAGCGTATCCGCCGACACGGGCCCCTCGACGTCGATCCCCCGGGAACGGGCCAGCTTGACCGCCTCAGCGGTTATCTCCGAATCGAAACGACCGATTGCGCCATCGTCCCCGCAATGCGGATCGAGCCCGACCACTCCTATACGGGGCGCGCGCTCATCGATGGAGGCCACCGCCTCATATCCCGCCTGTATCGCCTCCAGGACCCGTTCCACGGTTATCGAGGCAGTAACCTCGGCTATCGGCATATGGGTGGTAAGAAGGAGTACCCGGTATTCACGGGAGAACATCATCATCTTCGGATCACGCTCCCCGATCGCGTCCGCGATATATTCCGTATGCCCGGTAAAACCGCAGCCGGTCTTTTCGATAAATCCCTTGCTGACAGGACCGGTAACCAGCGCGTCGATCAGGCCCCGTTTCCACAGGCTTATTCCAGCGTCGATATATGCCTTCGACTCATGCCCGGTCTCCACGCTGCCCTTCCCGGGAACCGGATCGTTCCAGTTCCCGTCTACCTCCGCCAGGTATTTTCGACCAGCGTGGAAATCTTCCGCGACCGCGCTCCCGGCTTTTACGCGAGCGTAGCCGGCCGCCAGATCCGGGTAGCGGCGATCGACCACCTCGCCACGGCCTATCATCACGGGAATTATTGAAGAATCATCAATTAGATTGGCGGCCCCGAACATCACCTCGGGGCCTATGCCGGCGGGATCGCCCAGGGTAATTCCCAGGCGGATATCAGTCCTTGCCAAGGAACTCCTCGGGGATAATCTTGTTCTTCTCATACTCCGTTTCGATGAGGTCCTTCGCGGACGATTTCAAATCGTTCGATATGTTGCACCGCCCTTCGAGGATAACGCCGTTCTGTATAATAAGTTCGGGGGTCTTGATGTCACCATATATCTTCGCGGTGGGCATGAGGAGGACGCGGTTGGATGCGTTTATATTGCCGATGATGAGCCCCTCCACGATAACCGACACCGCGTTTATATTGGTCTTGACCTTTCCCGTCGGGCCGATATAAAGCTGGTCGGCCTGCAGGTACTTACCCTCGAACCTGCCGTCCACCCTGAGTGACCCGTTTATCAGAAACCTCCCGGTAAAATACGAGTTCTCACCGATAAGGTTATTTGCGATATCCCCTCCGATCTTCGTTAAAGCCATTGCATTCCCTTTCCTGTCGTTCAGATTTATTAAGAGCCCGCTTCACATCGCAGGGCAAACGCCATACGAGCGGTTTATACCGGCCCGGGCGGCCGGTATGCTGGCATCACGCCGGTAATTGACAATACGGCCGTTTGAAAAAATGTCAACAGCAATTACACCCACCACATGTTTTTGTTCAACGGGGTTTCTCAATTTTCCTGATTTCGGGGAGGTTGATCACTTCCATCGCTTCGTCGATAAACTGCTTCAGTCGCTTGAGGGCTTCTAAAACGGTATATCCGGCAAAGGTGTGGTGAGTCTCGTACTCCGCGTATGAAATGAGCTCATCATAATTGAGGACCATCGTTCCGCCGAATTCCGCGTCCGAAAGCAACCCCGTTACGAAAGTCCGGGCATCCTTGAAGAAATCATGAAGATCAAAGAGAAACACCCTCCCCTGCTTGACGCGCATCATCTGGAGCTGGCTTATATACTCCGGCGACCTCGACCGGGCTATATCGGCGATTGTCTGGCCGAAAAGGTCGAGAGATCTTCCGCACTGTTCGAGCTTCCGATACAAAGCGTCGCGTGTGGCCGAATTCGAGAAATCGAGCCGGGTATGCTGATCGGAGACCACCCCCCATATCCGTTCGCTGAAATGTTTCATGATACTCGCCGCCCTGTTTATCTCCTCGTCGCTCGGATACGGGGAAATCCGCTCGTACTGCACATCCGCCAGAGCGCCGGAAACCGCCCTGGCCTGGTCGGCGGGAGCGTGACGAGCCACCATCGTCTCAGAATGAATCGCGTCTTCCAGTTCCTTGATAACCGCCGAGGGATACATCTCCTGAAGGGATTTGCGCAGATTCTCAAGGTCCTTTTTAACCCTGGCGCGCTGCTTCGGGTCGGAGGTGGACCTGTGTACTCCTTCGAGCAATTTGATCGACTTGACTATCTTCACGGCCTTCTCTTTTTTCTCGTCCATGCCAGCCCCGGATTCGTTTAACGGATGAGGTGTTCGCGACGCTTTCCCGTTTATAACATCCGCCCGCATACCGTTCAACAACAATATTCCTTCCGTCAGCCCGGCCGTCGCGGATACCCGCTTTTCCGGGTTGATCGATAATCCTGATTATGTCTTATTGTAATTTGCTCTCGAAAACTATTCTTTTTTCCGATAATCAAATACAGGACCATATTCACACGGGGAATATAATAATAGCATGTTGCTTCAACTCTTCATCGAAAAGCGTTCGGTCTTCGCCATTCTGCTCCAGTTCATACTGCTGCTGGTACTCGACCTTCCGGCGTCCGCAAGAATAAAGACCATCAATTCAATTGAATTCGGCGGAGAGACCATAAAGACCCTGAGGGACGATATACGGCAGTCAATTCACGTCATTAAAAGCGGCCGCGATCCCGAAACCCTTCCCGTACTTGATTTCTACCGCTACAGAGTCAAACCCGGGGATTCTTTCTGGACCATTCTTGCCCGGACATCACAGAACATCGATACCTTGATGACGGTCAATAACCTTTCATCTCCCGGACAGGTTGAAACGGGCAAGGACATCTATATTCCGAACATGAGGGGAATTATCTATCGCCTGAAAGAGGGGGAAACGATCGCCTCCGTCTCCTCCTCCTTCCAGGTGGGGGCCCGTTATATAGAGAAAGTAAACGGCGGGCCCGGTGCGCGCGGAGGGTATGTTTTCCTTCCCTGCGCAACCGTGTCCAACATCGAACGCTCCATGTTTCTCGGTACCGGATTCATTCATCCCCTGCGTATCGGGGTTACGACCTCGGGATTCGGCACCCGGAAGGACCCTTTCAGTGACAGGTTGCAGTTTCACCGGGGAATAGACATCGCCTGTCCCCGCGGATCGAAGGTCCACGCGGCACGCGACGGGGAAGTGGTATTTACCGGTTATCAGGGCGGCTACGGACTGCTGGTCGTTGTGCGCCACGCACACGACTATTACACATACTACGGCCACCTCAGCAAGATACTCGTGAACAGGGGTGACACCATCAACATGCGCGATCCGATCGCCCTTTCGGGAAACACCGGGCGGACAACCGGACCGCATCTGCACTTCGAGGTCAGAAAGGGAGGTACAGCCGTAAATCCCGGAATTCTTTTCCGCTGAGCACCTGGAAAAGCGGGCGGCAGGCTATACCGACTCGATACTATCCAGAAGCGTGTGAAGGTCGTCACCATCCTCGGGAAACTCCGCCGTCAGGTAGACGAGCATCAGCTGCATTTCTCTTTTTTTAAGTAACTGGGTTATTTCGTTTCGAATGCTGTTCGCGAGTGGAATCGCGAATTTCTTGTTCTTTCCGGGCAGGACCAGCATGAATTTGCTTCTATCGAACCTGACGGAAAAATCTGAATCCGACAGGCGTGAAACGATAACCTGTTCGCAGCGAGATAACAGTTCTCGCGATTCCTCGGCCCCATAAAGATTATGGAAACGTTTAAAATTCTTGATGGAAAAATGAACAAGGGTCATGGGCACCCCTACGCTTTTCGCGTGCTCAAAGGCCGCGACGACACGCCGCATCGAAGGCTCGACGGCATCGACAAACTTACCTCCAGCGGCGCTCACATCCAGTATTTCCTGCAAACCGGGCACCAATACCCGGGAAAGCTTCTCCAGAAAACCGCCGACATCCGCAGACACGAGTGTATCCGAAAGCCTGAAAGCCCCGAAAAAACCTTTGAGATCCTGTCCGACGCAGTACGGATCAATATAAAAAACATTCATTTTCCGCAGCTGGGCTTCGGTGAATACCGACTGTATTGAATCGAAGGGAGATATATCCTCTATGCGCAAAGGGCTTTTGCTCTCACGAAGCTTTATGGCAAGAGGGTGGTCGAACGCGATCCGGAACGCTGAGGCGCCGATACCGAGCGAATCCCCGGGGTCAACCACAAGGGGTATATATGCCTTCTCCTTTTCATTCTTGAGGAAAACGGCATAAACCTCAACACCGGCTTGCTGCATCAACGCCTTTGTCATATTCTCAGCGGACCTCGGATCCGCGTGAGAAAGCAACTCCGTTCGGAAATCGTCGATCCTCTTCCAGAGGTCTGCCTCCGAGCGGTATCTCCGCGCCTCGTCGGCGTTTGATTCGATCGCATTTATTCGTGCGAGAGCCACCGCCGCAATCTCACTGATGGAAAGAATAAAATCCTTCTCCGCATCCGTATAATCCCCTATGGTGATCTTCTCACCGAGAACCACGGCGCCGTAAATGTTCTTATCGTACGACAGCGGAGAAACAAGTCGCGCGTCTATAGATACGAGCTTGAAGTATTCGTCGGCATGCTCCGCGGAGTTTTTATAGGCGTCGAGATCGATGATCTCGCGACGTTTGAATATGGTACCCAGTATTCCCGCGGAGGTATCGAAAAGCATGGTCGGATTTTTTATGGAAATTCCCCTGGAATCCGCGATCAGCCAGCGTCTGGAATCTGAAGGATCAGGGATCAGTATGGAGGATGAGGACACCCCGATCTGTCCCATGATCGAAAATAACACCACATCGTACAGATCGGTCCGCGTTTCGGCCTTCACAATTTCCTTTCCGATTTCGTACAGCACCATGAAATCATGGAAGCGTTTCCCCCTCCGGGAGGAACTCTCGACACGATCCGCAATCTCTTCGAGAATGCGCATTCCTTTTGCGGACCGATCTTCCCGGGTTGGGAGCACCCCGTCTCTCTCCATGTCTATGAAAGGCTCTTCCTCGTATCCCTCGAAAACCTCCATCTCCGACGCTGACTCCCCCACCACTTTGACGGGAGGCGGCTCCATCGGAGTGGCATCCGGCCGTTCAGCGCTTTCTCCTTTGAGCGGAGGGGGCAGGTCGTCGGGCCCCAGGGGATCGGGCGAAGCCTCTCTTCTCTCCATGGCGCGGGCAGAAACTCCTGAAGCCGGTTCTTCGTCAAGGTTGAAATCGTCAGAAGCCGCGTCGGCCACCGCCTTTTCGGGTTCCTCCGGTTCCCCGGACTTCTCGCGTACGCCCCGCTCCTCTCGGTCTGATGGCAACTCGAAGAGATCGTTCTCCTTGAGCTCCAGAATATCGGGTTCAATCCGCGAGCCGGGCTCCGCGGCCTCTCGAGCGAATCTGGTATCGGACTCGTCCTCCGGAAATCCGGTTTCGGCCGGCCCCTGAATACGATCTATCAGGGTATCCTGCCCCTTGCTGTTCATTTCCTTTTTATACTGAAGCGCCTTTTCCAGGAGTCCCATGTCAAACACCGAGATCGTTCATGACTTTCGAATACAGATCGAAGTATTCCGACCTGGCGAAATTCTTAATTACGTCCTCCGGCAGTTTTTCGAACAGGCCGTCCAGGTACCTCAGAAGTTTCCGCATAACGTCTCTCTTCCCCTCGGGCATCGATTCCACGAATCGTTCGATGTCCCTGCCGCCGTCCAGGATAATCACGCTGTCGCTGATGTCCGGGATCCCCTCTTCAGGGGAAATACAGCGCTTCCCCCGTATGGCATCCAGCCTCGCGCGTATTTCATCCACCGATTCTTCAAACACGAGCGCCGTTCCGGAGGAAATATCTTCTTCAATGCTCCTGCGTTCTTCCTCGAAGATGCTTCCCTTTTTCGCGACGATATAGGTACATCTCTTCAGGATATCCAGATCGGAGGCGGGCTGATCCATCCCGGCCTGGGCCGACGCGAGAAGACCGTCGATGTCTATCTTCTCATATTCCTTCAGAAAGCTGCTCTGCTCGATTGAGCCCAGTTCACCCGTGTCGAGACCGAGAAGTTCTACCGCGGCGGAAGCCCCTTTTTCGGAACTTCCTCCGGCCAGGTCATCTATCGCCCCGATATACCTGCCGTAATCCTCCGCGGCAAAGGCATTATCGATTATGTCCAGCTCCTCATCCTTGAAAGAATATTCACCCTCCATGTCGATCAGCAGGTCCTCGAAGGCGGGGGTCTGACCTTTCATCACACTCGCGATCCTGTCGCGGTCGTCCGCTATGTCTGCCTCGGAGAGCAGCTTGGCCTCACCCTCGATGATCTCAACGATCTCCGATGTGATCCTTTCAAGATCGGTGACCTCGAAGATTGTGGTCTTCTCGTCAATTTTTTTATCCACAAGCTCATCGTCGATGAATATGGCCCCCCCTCCCGCCGGCTCGATGCGGATCAGCTCGTCAGGGATACGTTCGCGGACAATCGTCAACGACGGACGCGGCGGTGCTGGTTCCTGCCGCGATGGAGGCGTGTGCCCGGCGGGACTCTCCGGACCGGTGCGCGGAATGACATCCTCCCTGATGGAGGTTTTTTCGAGTCCAAGTATTATGACTTCGCCGTCTTCATCAATATCTATAGGGCGAATCTCGCTTTCAGCAGTCTTCTGTTCCGGGAACGGCTCGGCCAAAATCTCTTCGAATGGTTCCGGCGCCACTGGCTCAACTGTCAGTGGAGGACCAACCGGCACGGGCTCCAAAGTCTCTATCGTGCGCTGGATTTCGGTCCCGGCATCGTTTTCCGCGACACCCGCCGTCTCGACCTCAAGCACTGCCTCGACCACATCCGACCCAGCCACCTCGTCGATGGTCGAAACGGTTCGTTTTTCTACATCCGACGTGTGGTTTTCTCTGACGGCGGCCTCGCGCAACGGTGCTTCAGCTTCACTCTTTTTTAGCGGCTCACCGGTACGGCGCTCCTGCTTTTTGCTGCTTCGCGAAGTCGTGGTGACCGCTGCGGTTTCGGTTTTAACCGGTATGAGATCGAATTCCTCGAGTTCTTCGATCAGATCTTCTTCCCTCAGGAACAGTATATCTTCATTGGCGATTTTTTCGGCTTCGCCGAGGTCGATTGCCTCCCACTCCCCCAGCTCGAGCTCCTCGGCCGTCTTCTCCATTACGTCATCGGGAATCTCGAAGGTAAGGATGTCTTTTTCAACATGGATCTCGGATTTATCCTCAACCTGGACTGCTCCAATATCACCATGGAATCCATCTACGGGCTCTTCTTCAGTCCGTACCACTTTCTCCGGACCGAATTCCGCTTCAGGCATGTCGACAACAGCCGTTCCCTCGAGCTCTTCAAGCGAATAATAGTCAATATCTATATCATCGTCTTCATTGATTACAATCTCGTTGACTCCGGAAGAATTAGCATCCTCAATTTTCGCCTGTTTCTTTGCAGGCGCTATGGCCGGCCTTTCAGACGTAGCCTGGCGCTTCGGGCCATCCTTGGGTACGCTCGGGCGTGTCCCGGCCCCCGTAGGCATCTTTTCTATCGAAACGCGCGTCAGGGTATCCACTTCAGAGGCGAGCGAACTGATGTCCGATACATGTGATGGCCTCATGCGCTGTTCATGCCCGGGTCGGCCGGCGAAATCATCCTCTACGGATACCGATCGTGCCATCGAATGGCGGATATCGGCCATCTCCTCTCCATCCGCCGGGTCATTTTCCTGGTTATCAGGCCTATGCGGGGCGTTCTCCCCTTCTATGCTCTTCTCAAGGCTTATGCTTTCGGGAATATCCGCCACTTCCTCAAGATTAAGATCCTGAATATCGGTTTCCGCCTCTATATGTCTGTTGCTTTTCTGCATGTGTCGCTTGTCCAGTTTCAAACAGGGCGTAAAGCGATGCCCCGAATCAATAATACCAGCCTTCCGTACGAAATTCAACGTACTTTCGGCGGACATTCGATAAAGTGGCGCACGCACGGATGGAGTGCGCTACCTCAGCTATACTATCGGTTTTTCCGGGAGTTTTTTGAAGAAATTGGAAGCTTACCATAAAATAAAAAGGGATGCCGAACCGGGCATCCCTTACGCACCAGGGTGTTGCGAACTCAGCGTGATGCCACTTTGAGCCTCGCCTTTAATTTTGTCATCTCGATGCTCACCTGGAGGCGTTCTTCGTAGCCTTTCGGATCTTTCGCCCGCACCGTGGCAAGCTCCTTTTCGATCTCATCTTTTACCAGATCGGCCTTGGCATAGGCGTCTTCCGCGAGAATAACGAGCTTATTGTCGTTTATCTCGACAAACCCGCCCTCTATCGTGAAATACTCCGTCAGCTCCCCGGTCCTCAGGCGCACCTCTCCGATTCCGAGCTCGGATACCAGCGGGGCGTGATTGTACAGAAAACCGGCTTCGCCGTCGTACGCCTGCACGACGGCGAAATGAACATCTCCCTCATAGAGTATTCTGTCCGGGGTGAGGATGGTGCACTGTAATTTCATGCTCATGGCTTATTTCCCGGACTGAAGTTTCTTCGCCTTTTCCACGGCCTCCTCGATGCCGCCGACCATATAGAACGCCTGTTCCGGCAGATGGTCGTATTCGCCGGCGATGAGGGCCTTGAAGCTTTTTACGGTTTCCTCGAGTTTCACGAATTTACCCGCGAAACCGGTAAACTGCTCGGCCACGAAGAACGGCTGGGAGAGAAAGCGCTCGATCTTACGCGCGCGCTGGACCAGAAGCTTGTCCTCTTCCGAAAGCTCATCCATTCCGAGAATGGCGATAATGTCCTGAAGGTCCTTGTAGCGCTGGAGAATACGCTTTACCTCCATGGCGACGTTATAATGCTCCTCGCCGATAAGGTCCGCGGCGAGAAGACGCGATGACGATTCGAGCGGATCGACGGCCGGATAAATCCCCTTTTCGGCGATCTGCCGCGAAAGAACAGTCTGGGCGTCGAGGTGAGTAAACGCGGTTGCCGGCGCCGGGTCAGTAAGGTCGTCGGCAGGAACGTAAATTGCCTGTACCGACGTAATCGAACCGTTTTTGGTCGAGGTGATTCGCTCCTGCAGAGCGCCCATTTCTGTAGCCAGTGTGGGCTGGTATCCCACCGCGGACGGCATACGTCCGAGCAGGGCGGAAACCTCGGACCCCGCCTGGGAGAAACGGAATATATTGTCGATGAAAAGGAGAACGTCCCTTCCCGACAGATCACGGAAATATTCACACATTGTAAGGGCCGAAAGCGCGACCCTCAGACGGGCTCCGGGTGGCTCGTTCATCTGGCCGTAACAGAGGCACGCCTTGTTGATAACGCCCGACTCCTGCATCTCGAGCCAGAGGTCGTTGCCCTCGCGCGTGCGCTCTCCAACACCGGCGAATACCGAATAACCGCCATGCTGCTGGGCCACGTTGTTGATGAGCTCCATGATGACGACCGTCTTGCCGACGCCCGCGCCGCCGAAGAGGCCGGTCTTTCCGCCCTTGATGTATGGCTCGAGCAAATCGATAACCTTGATACCCGTTTCGAAGATTTCGGACTTCGGTTCGAGCTGATCGAATTTCGGGGGATTCTGATGTATCGGGCGGCGCTCCTTCACCTGGACCGGGCCTTTTTTGTCCACGGGTTCACCGAGCAGGTTGAATACCCGGCCAAGGGTCTCTTCCCCGACCGGAACGGAGATCGGCGCGCCGGTATCTATGACGCTGTCGCCCCTGCGGATACCGTCGGTTGCCGCGAGCGCGACCGCGCGGACCCGGTTGCCGCCAAGGTGCTGCTGGACTTCGCAGACGAGGTGCATCTTCTCGCCCATAACTTCCGTGTCTATTGTAAGAGCGTTATAAATTTCCGGTAACTGTCCTTCCTGGAACTCGGCATCCAGAGTCGAACCGATTACCTGAACCACTTTGCCGACATTCTGACTCATAACGAACTCCTTTAATTAAAGATGATGACCCTGCGCACCAGACGTCTTCTTTATTCCAGCGCCGCCGCGCCGCCCACGATTTCGGCGATTTCATTGGTGATCTTCGCCTGACGCACCCTGTTGTATCGGATGGTAAGCTCGCGCACCATTTCGGTCGCCGCGTCGGTGGCGTTTTTCATCGCGACGCGCCTTGCAAACTGCTCGGAGTAGCCGGACTCCAGCAGGCTCGAGTAAATCTTTACTTTGATATACAACGGTAGAAGCGAAGAAAATATCTTGTATGGACTCGGCTCGAAAATATACTGAGTGTGGAACTCGGAAACGCTCTGCTCCACGTCGGTCCGATCCGGGGTAATCGGGAGTATCCTCTGTATGACGGGTTTCTGTGAAGAAGTGGAGACCACCCTGGTCGACGAGAGGTACACTTCATCGACCTCGCCGTTGAGGAACAGGCTGATAAGCTCCGAACCTACAGCCGACGCGTCGTTGAAGGTGAGCTTGTCTTCCAGATTCTGGGCGAATTTAAAAATGGGCTCCTCGATAAACTTGAGGTACCCATTCCCTTTCTTTCCAATAACGTACAGAAGTACTTCCTTTCCTTCCTCGACCGCAAGCTTGTTCTTGAACGCCAGCGTGTTTTCGATAACATTGGTATTGAAACCGCCGCAGAGGCCCCTGTTTCCGGTGATCATTAGGATGAGAATTCTTGTCGGATCCGCCCTCTCCTGCAGAAGGGGATCGACGACATCATCAACGCCGGAATCCCGCAGGTGCGCGATAATCCGGTCGATCTTCTCGGAATACGGCTTGGACATCTGCAGCCGGGTCTGCATCTTCTTCATCTTGGCGGTGGAGACCATTTCCATCGTCTTGGTGATCTTCCGCGTGCTCGCCACAGATTTGATGCGCTTTCTTATTTCCCTTTGTGTCGCCACAGTCAGTTACCCTTGTCTGAAATATCGTTAACGCATCCTAGCGGACATCCGCATGAACACCGGAAAGGTAGCTTTCGGCGAAATCGGCGCACACTTTGCCGAATTTCTCTACGCTCTTCAGCTCACCTGTCGATGATATCTCGTCCAGAAGCTCCGGGTGCGCTTCGTTCAGGAACTTGATGAACTTCGCCTCGAAATCGCGGACCTTTTCCACCGGGATTTTATCGAGGTAGCCCTGAGTTCCGGCGAAGATAATCGCGACCTGCTCTGAGACGGCCATCGGATTGTACTGTCCCTGTTTCAGCACCTCCACAAGGCGCTGGCCGCGGTCGAGCTGCTTCTGGGTCGCCGCGTCGAGCTCGGTTCCGAGCTGTGCGAACGCTTCGAGTTCGCGGAACTGGGCGAGGTCCAGCCGAAGAGAACCGGCATACTTTTTCATGGCCTTGATCTGGGCGTTTCCACCCACGCGCGAGACGGAAATACCGACGTCGACGGCGGGACGAATACCGGCGGCGAAGAGGCTCGGCTGGAGGTATATCTGTCCGTCAGTAATAGAAATAACATTCGTTGGGATATACGCGGACACCTCACCTTCCTGGGTCTCGATGATCGGCAGGGCCGTAAGCGACCCCCCCCCCCTGTCATCGGAAAGCTTCGCCGCGCGCTCGAGCAGCCTCGAATGGCAGTAGAAAATATCTCCGGGATAGGCTTCGCGTCCGGGAGGCCTGCGGAGAAGCAGCGAGAGCTGCCTGTAGGCGTTCGCCTGCTTGGAAAGGTCGTCGTATATGCAGAGGGTGTCTTTCCCTTTCTCGTACATATAGAATTCGGCCATTGCGCATCCGGCGTACGGCGCGATGTACTGTAAAGGCGCCGGGTCGGAAGCGTTAGCGGTCACCACGATCGTATAATCCATCGCGCCGTATTTCTCGAGTGTTTCCACAACAGCGGCGACCGTCGAGGCCTTCTGGCCCACGGCGACGTATACACAATAGCAATTCTTTCCCTTCTGGTTGATGATCGTATCGATGGCGATGGTGGTCTTTCCGGTCTTACGGTCGCCGATGATCAGCTCTCGCTGCCCGCGGCCTATCGGCGTCATCGCGTCGATCGCCTTAATACCGGTCTGAAGCGGAACCTTCACCGGCTGCCTGTCCGCGATACCAGGAGCGAGGAATTCGACGGGCCGCATCTTCGTGGTGGGTATCGGCCCCTTGTTATCCAGCGGAATGCCGAGAGGATTGATGACTCTGCCCAGCAGTTCATCGCCCACCGGAACGGCAAGGACCCTGTTAAGCCTCTTTACCGAATGGCCCTCCTCGATGGCGAGATAATCCCCGAGCACGACGGCCCCGATGGAATCTTCCTCGAGGTTGAAGACCAGGCCGTAGGCGCCGGTCTGGAACTCGAGCATTTCACCGGCCATCGCGTTCTCCAGGCCATAGATGCGCGCGATGCCGTCACCGACCTGAATGACGCGGCCTACTTCGCTGACATCCAGCTCAGATTTATATCCTTCAATCTCTTTCTTGATGATTGACTTGATTTCTTCGATTTTAATCTTCATAAGCCGCTTCGCTCCTGACTTTGCTTGATAATAATTTCTCTCTTATATTTCGAAGATCCTTGGCCAGGGACCCGTCTATAACCAGATCGCCAATTTTTATGACGATGCCTCCGATAATGGTCTCATCCACGACTTCTTCTATGATGATTTCCTTGTTGAACTTCTTTTCCAGGGCATCTTTGATCTTTTTGGCAGCTTCAGCGGTCAGGCTGGAGCTCGACACAACCTGGACCCTCTGCCGGTTGTTAAGCTCGTCGATCAGCTCGATCAGGGCCTCATGAATATCCTTTATCGATAGCTGGCGATTGTTATCTATTAGAGTCTTGAGAAAATTAACGCTGATTTCCGAAAGCTCCCCCTTGAATATCCGGTCCACAAAGGCTTTCTTGGAGTCCTTGGTCACCCCGGGCGCATTGAAGAACAGCACCAGATCCCTGTCGTCGTCCAGAAGCTTCGCAATGAATCCAAGCTCCTCTTCAAGCTGCGACAGAATTTTCCGTTCCTGCCCTATGTCAAGCAACGCGCTTGCGTACACTCTCGCAACTTCATTAGCAGCCACTGTATCACCTGTACATTCGCAAAGTTGTAACGCTGAATACGATAAGGACAGTTCAGTTTTACTGAACTGTCCTTATTTTTGTCAGAGCTTCTTCAATGAAAGCCTTCTGGTCGTCCGGATTAAGGTTTTTCGCGATAACCTTGGACGCTATCTCGGTCGACAGCGCGACCACATCCGACTTCAACTCGGAGAGAGCCTTGTCCTTGGCCATCGAAATCTCCCTTTTGGCCCTTTCGATTACATCCTTTGCTTCGGCGTTTGCCTTTTCAAGGATGCTGTTTTTCAGGGCTTCGGCATCAGATCTGCCCTCGGCTATGATCTGAGCGGCCTCTTCCTTCGACTTGCCCATAAGATCCCTGTGCTGGGCCAGGAGCCTTTCGGTTTCGAGGCGATTCTTCTCCGCTGATTCAATATCACCCCTTACCTTTTCCGCACGCGCGTCAAGCGCTTCGACGATTGGCTTCCAGGCCGCTTTCCAGAGAATGAGCAGGAGCACCAGAAAGGTTATGATCGTCCACAGAAGAAGACCGGGATCGACTTTTAACAAACCTTCTTTCAGGACTTCCATGATACACTACCCGTTATTGGATTTTACCTTTTACTTGTGCGCTTCTTCAGCTACCGGGGCCTTCTCGACGGCGGTCGGCATGGCTATCGGAGCCTTGGTCGCGAGCA
>Ga0116174_10001001_pt1 | contig 26909 bp, 26 predicted proteins | sample AD_UKC087_MetaG_FD_89801 | JGI IMG/M metagenome (GOLD analysis project Ga0116174, IMG submission 89801) | Active sludge microbial communities of municipal wastewater-treating anaerobic digesters from USA - AD_UKC087_MetaG | ecosystem: Engineered > Bioreactor > Anaerobic > Digestate | place: USA...
GGGCAGGGCAGGGGCGGCATTGTAGGTGCATGTGGTGCATGTGGTGCATGGCAGGCCCGGGCGCGGCCGTGCGGACAGCGGTGGCGCGTGATCGCTTCGACGGGCGATTTACCGGATCGCTGCTGGTAAGCCCTGATGGACTGCGGGTGCATCATTTCCCATAATTACCAAGAATTACATCCGATGCGCCACTTTGCAATCATATTTGGCGTGTTTGCGTAACGATCAGCCCAAGGGCCCTTGCGAGGTGTGTTTCGCCGCAGGGCTTGCGGCCTACCCAGGAGCCTTTGCCTGCCATGCGCACCGTTCCCCACTCTCTGCACGACGAAGCCGCATCGCGGCTGCGTGAGCAGATCTTTGCGGGCTTGTTGCCGCCGGGCAGTTTCCTGGACGAGGCCGCTCTGTGCGAGCGACTGGCCATATCGCGCACCCCGTTGCGCGAGGCGCTCAAGGTGCTGGTGGCAGAAGGGCTGTTGCGCCATGAGCCGCGCCGTGGCTGCTTTGTGGCCGAAGTCACGGAACGCGATCTGGATGAAATCTTTCCCGTGATGGCGTTGCTGGAGGGCCGTGCGGCGCACGAGGCCACCGACCGTGCGGGCGATGCCGATGTGGCCGCGCTGGAGGTGCTGCACCTGCGCCTGCGGCAATGTGCCGCCGAGGGGCGTATTACCGATTACTACACGGCCAATCACGTTATCCATGAGGCTTTCATCACGCTGGCCGGCAACCGCTGGCTGGCCCAGGTGATTGGAGATCTGCGCAAGATATTGCGCCTGGCAAGGTTGCAGCAATTGCATGCGCCGGGGCGCCTGCAGCAAAGCCTGGCCGAGCACCTGGCGGTGTTTGACGCTCTCAAGCGCCGCGACAGTGGCGCTGCCGAAGCGGCCATGCGCACCCATCTGCTGCACCAGCGCGAGGCGCTGCGAGATGTGGCCCGCCATCAACACTCGAGGCTGAACCCATGACCCACACCACCGAATGGATCACCCGCAGCGTTTCGCGACTGCGCTCCGTGAAGGCGCCCAAAGCGGCGGCAGACAAGCCGGCGGCCGATGGCGAAGCCAAGGCGCCGGCGCCGCGCTCCACCCATGAGCGCCTGCAGGCCACGCTGCGCCGTGGCAAGGAGGCCCTGTCGCCGCGGGCCCTGCGCCGTCTGCTGGCCGATCTGCAGGAGGTGGCGGCCCCGCAGGTGAGCGAGCTGGAGGGCGGGCGCCGCGCCCAGGCCGTGGCCGCATGGTACAGCCAGGCCGAGCCGCAAGAGCGCCGCGACATGTGGCTGCTGCTGTGCGAGCAGTTCGCGCCCGACGCCATGCGCTTTCAGTCGGCACGCCAGCGCTACGAGGCTGCCGCCGGCACGGCAGACGAAATGCAGGCAGAAATCAGCCTGCGCCGGTCGCTGGTGTCGCCGCGCACGCGGCTGATGCAGCGCTTTGCAGTGTTTCCCGAGGGCATGCGCTTTCTGGTGGACCTGCGCGCCGAGCTGCTGCCCCAGCTCAAGTCCGACAAGCGCCTGGTGGCGCTTGACGCCGATCTGGAGCATCTGTTCTCCACCTGGTTCGATGTGGCGTTTCTGGAGCTCAGGCGCCTGTCTTGGGATTCGCCGGCATCGCTGATCGAAAAGCTCATCAAATACGAAGCCGTGCACGACATCCGCAGCTGGGCCGACCTGAAAAACCGGCTCGACAGCGATCGCCGCTGCTACGGCTTCTTTCACCCCCGCCTGCCCAACGAACCGCTGATCTTCGTGGAAGTGGCGCTGGTGGACCATATTTCGTCGAGCATCACGCCGCTGCTGGACGAGGCGGCAGCCCCGGCCGACCTGGAAAAAGCCACCACCGCCATCTTCTATTCCATCAGCAACACGCAGCCGGGGCTGCGTGGTGTGAGTTTTGGTGATTCGCTCATCAAGCATGTGGTGGAAACGCTCACGGCCGAATTTCCGCGCCTGCGCATCTTTGCCACGCTGTCGCCCATACCCGGCTTTCGCGCCTGGCTGGGCAAGAACGCGGGCGCCATGCTGGAGCGCCTGGACGAAAAACGTCGCATCGAGCTGGGCCGTGCGGTGGGGGCCGAGCCACCTGAGGCGTTGCACCTGCTCGCTGCGGCCGACAAGGCGCTGGAGCTGGATGCCCGTTCACCCGTGCGCCAGATCCTGCTGGAATGCGCCGCCTGCTATCTGGGCCGCGCGTTGCACGATGGCAAGCCCGTGGACGCAGTGGCACGCTTTCACCTGGGCAATGGAGCCCGCGTGGAGCGGCTCAACTGGGCCGGTGACCCGTCTGCCAAGGGAATGAAACAATCGTATGGCCTGATGGTGAATTACCTGTATGACCTCAAGCGCATCGATAAGCACCGCAAGCTGCTGGCGCAAGGCAAGATACCGGTGTCGGGCGATATCGACAGCCTGTGCCGTGGCTGATGGGCTGTGGCCCGGAGACATTTTTTTCACTTTTTCAATGACGACAGGAGGCAGGATGAAAGAACACAGCATGCAACGCCGTACCGTGCTGGCGGGCGCCGCCGCTGCGGGGCTGACGCTGGCATCGGGCGGCAGTTGGGCGCAGGCCGCATGGCCAGTCAAACCGGTGACTCTGGTGGTGCCGTTTCCCGCAGGGGGAGGCACGGACGCCTTTGCGCGGCCGCTGGCAGCGCAGTTTTCCAAGGTCACGGGCAAGACGCTGGTAATTGACAACCGGGGCGGGGCGGGCGGCACTGTGGGCGCCAGCCATGCCGCCAAGGGTACCCCCGATGGCTACACCCTGTTCATGGGCGCCGTGCACCACGCCATTGCGCCATCGATGTACCCCAAGCTCGACTACGACATCGAAAGAGACTTCATCCCGCTGGCACTGCTGGCCAATGTGCCCCAGGTGCTGGTGGTCAACCCCAAGGCCGTGCCGGTTGCCAACGTCAAGCAGTTTCTGGAGCATGTCAAGCGCAACCCTGCCAGGCTCAACTATGGTTCGGCGGGCGCTGGCACCTCGCACCACCTGGCTGGCGAGCTGTTCAAGCAGCAGACGGGCACCTTCATTACGCACATTCCCTACCGGGGCGCTGGCCCTGCTCTGCAGGACCTGATTGCCGGCAATGTGGACATGATGTTCGATGGCCTTGGTTCGTCGGCCACGCACATCAAGAGCGGCCGTATCAAGGCCCTCATGGTGTCGGGCAGCCAGCGCAACCCGGCCTTCCCCGATGTGCCTTGCGCCGCCGAGGTGGGCCTGCCCGACTACACCGTCACCACCTGGTACGGCCTGTGGGCGCCCAAGGGCACTCCAGCGGACGTGCAGGCGCGCATCATCGAAGACATCCGCCGCATCGGCACAGCCGATGAAATCAAGGCCATCTGGGCCAGCAATGGTGCCGACTACGGTGGCATGGCGCAGGCACAATTTGCGGGTTTCGTCAGCGCCGAGGTCCGGCGCTGGGCGCAGGTGGTCAAGGCCTCGGGCGCCAAGCTCGAATAACACGGCCAGCAGGCGTAATCATTCGTCCGCAGCAACAGGTTTGCGGGTGCGCTGGCGTGGGTAGGTGGGGGCCCTGGCCGGCGCGCTGAGCACCATGTCGGCGAAAGCGCTACCGCCCACTGAAATGTGCGCGCGCATGGCTTCGGCGGCGGCTTCGCCGTGGCCAGCCTGGATCGCTTCGACGACGAGCTCATGCTCGGCCTGTGAGCGTGCAAGCCGACCCGGCTTTTCAAACATGCGGCCGCGATAGGGCGCGATGCGCAGGCGCACCAGCCGCGTTTGCTCGACGATGAAAGCGTTGCCGCTGGCCTCGTAGATCACGTCGTGCAATTCGGCGTTGGCCTGGGCATATCCACTGGCATCGTCCGCCTGGGCTCTCTCGGCAGTGTGCTGCAGCGCTGTCATCAGTCTGGCGCCAAGTTGCGCGTCGATGCGCGTGGCAGCCAGCCTTGCCAGAACACCCTCCAGCTCGGCCAGGCCTTCCATCATGGCCACCAGTTCGCGGGCCTCCAACTGCCGCACATAGATGCCCGAGCGGGGCAGGATCTCGACGAGCCCTTTGGCTGCCAGCAACAGCAACGCTTCGCGCACGGGCGTGCGCGAAGCACCGAAACGTACGCACAGGGCCCCCTCGTTGATGGCCGTGCCCGGCATCATATTTCCGGATCGCATGTCTTCTTCCAATGCGAGCCTGATCCGGTCCTGAAGGCTGGGTAAACCAGGGGTTTTCACCGATGGATGGAGTTCTTGATGCATTTTATAAACTCAGATATATCTAAGCATCAAATTAATACACATGCAGCCCAGTCTTGAATTGCACGAACATGTTGCCAGCATCACCCTCCGGCGCCCCCAGGCCGCGAACAAGCTGGCTCCTGAGGATTTGCCGGCGTTGATTGCGCACATGGAGACCATCAACCAGCGCGACGATATCCGCGTTGTGGTGCTGCGCAGCGAAGGAAAGTATTTTTGCAGTGGTTATGATATATCAGAAGTCAAAAACAGCCAGGTCAAAGGAAGCAGCTTCGGTGAAATGGTGGATGCCATCGAGCAGTGCCGGGCGGTGACGGTCGCCGCCGTGCAGGGCGGGGTGTATGGCGGCGCCACCGATCTTGCACTCGCTTGTGATTTTCGCGTGGGCAGCACGGCTGCAGAGATGTTCATGCCCGCTGCCCGGTTGGGCTTGCATTTTTACCAGGGTGGCCTGGAGCGCTACGTGACCCGTTTGGGGCTGGACACTGCCAAACGCCTTTTCCTGACCTGCGAGCGGCTGAACGCCCTGGAAATGAAGGCTTGCGGCTTCCTGACCCATCTGGTGGATCCCGATGCGCTGCAAGTCACCGTGCAGGGGTTGGTCGACACCCTGGGCGCGATGGCGCCGCTGCCGCTGTTTGGCATGAAGAAACATTTGAACCTGATTGCCCGTGGCCTGCACAACCCTGAGGCCATTGCGCAGGAGGTGTTGCGCACGGTCCAGTCGGAGGATCTGCAGGAGGGGGGCGCAGCGTGGCGCGAAAAACGCAAACCTGTGTTCAAGGGGCGCTGATGGCGCCGCGGCATTCCTGATCTGTTACCCCTACCTATGCCCATATCAATAGGAGACAAAACCATGTTCAAACGTTTCGCGGTTCCCCTGCTGCTGGCCGCCATGAGTGCGGCCGCGCTGGCGCAGGCTTATCCTGCGCGCCCCATCACCCTGGTGGTGGGTTTTCCCCCAGGGGGTGGGGCAGATGCGGTGGCGCGCATCGTCTCCGACAAGGTGGGCAAGCTCTTGGGCCAGCCGGTCATCGTGGACAACCGGCCCGGCGCGGGGACGACCCTGGCCTCGGAGCAGGTGGCGCGCGCGCCGGCCGATGGCTACACGTTGCTGCTGGGCAGTGCCAACCTTTATGGTTCGGACCAGTTGCTCTACAAAAGCGCCAAATACGACGGGGCCAAAAATTTCACCCCGATTTCGCGCTGGAGCGCGGCGCCCATGCTGCTCGCCGTGAAGAAGGACTTTGCGGCCCAATCCGTCAAGGAACTCGTGGCCCTGGCGCGCAGCCAGCCCGACAAGCTCAGTTATTCCTCGTCGGGGGCGGGCGTGGTCACCCATTTGGCTGCGCTGTCATTCACCCAGGCCAGTGGGGGGCTCAAGATGCTGCACGTGCCGTTCAAGGGGGGCGCGCCCTCGATACAGGCCGTGGGTGCCGGTGATGTGGACATGACCTTCGGCACCCCGCCCTCGGTGCTGCCGCTGGCGCAAGGCGGCAAGCTGCGCGTGCTGGCAGTCACGACGGCAGAGCGCTCTGCCTTGTTTCCAGACCTGCCGGGGATGAAGGAGTCGGGTGTCGATGGTTATGACTTCACCTTCTGGTTCGGGCTTTTTGGCCCGGCGGGGCTGCCCTCTGACGTGGCGAAAAAGCTTTTCCAGGCCAGCGCGGAAGCTTTGGCGGATCCCGAGGTGAGGGGCCGCTTGGAGAAGCGGGGCAATCTGGCAGCACCCTCGGCATCGCAAGAGGAGTTTCGGGCCTGGGCTGCCAAAGAGGGCAAAGACTCTCGGGAGTTGACGTTGCGCTCCGGGGCAGGCCTGCAATGAGCACGGACATGGACGCTTTGCCGGGCGAGCTGCCATTGCAGGGGATCACCGTGGTGGACCTTACGCGTGTTCTGGCGGGGCCGGCCTGCACGCAAATTCTTGGCGATCTGGGGGCCAGGGTGATCAAGGTCGAGCAGCCGGGTGTGGGGGACGATTCGCGCGCCATCGGCCCGTTCATAGAGGGCATGTCTGCCTACTTTCTTTCGGTCAATCGCAATAAGGAGTCCATTGCATTGGATCTCAAGCAGTCCGAGGACCGAGAGATCTTCGAGCGCCTTCTGGAGCGCGCGGACGTGCTGGTGGAAAACTACCGGCCCGGCACCATGGAAAAGCTGGGCTACGGCTGGCAGGAGTTGCATGCGCGGTATCCCAGGCTGGTGATGACTTCGGTGTCTGGCTTTGGCCAGACTGGCCCCTATCGTGGCTTCCCGGCCTACGACATGGTGGTGCAAGCGATGAGCGGCATGATGAGTGTGACCGGCCATCCGGGTGCGGGTCCCTGCCGCGTCGGAGTCTCCATTGGCGATCTGGGGGCAGGGCTGTATGCCGTGATCGGAACACAGGCGGCTTTGATGCGCCGTGGCCGTACCGGACAAGGCGAGCGCGTGGATGTGTCCATGCTCGATTGCCAGGTGGCGCTGCTGGAAAATGCCATCGCGCGCTATGGTGCGCTGGGCAGCGTGCCAGGGCCGATTGGGTCGCGACACCCCTCGATGACTCCGTTCGATGTGTTCGCCGCGCAAGACGGCTGGTTCGTCATCGCTGTCGGCAGTGATGCGCTGTTCAAGCGTTTGTGCGACCTGCTCGACTTGTCTGCGCTGGCGGAAGACGAGCGATTCCAGACCAATGCCCTGCGCTGCGCGCATGAGGTGGTCTTGAAGGAGTTGCTGGAAACGCGCTTGCGCACGTGTCCGCGCACGCACTGGCTCAAGCTGCTGGCCGACAACGGGATTCCTACCGGTGAATACAACTCTGTGGCCGATATCGTCGAGCACCCGCAAGTGCAGGCACGGGACATGTTTGCGCAGGTGCAGACACCCGGCGGTCAGACCCTGCGCGTGGCCGCAAACCCTCTGACCGTGGGCCAGACGCAGCCGCTGGTGCGGCGCCAGCCACCGGCGCTGGATGCCGACCGAGAGCGTATCCTGCAGGAACTGGCGATGCCGCTGACACAGCAGGCCTGGGCTTGAGCCAAGCGGCTAACAAGGCCACCGCAGCGGACGCAGATGTGGTTATAAATGCGTCCGCAGCTTTTCCCTTACCCCAGATTTTTCAATATGTCTCACCGCAATCTTTTTGAGGCGCTGCGCGCCGCCTTCCCGGCCGATCTGGACCAGATCGCCGTCGAAACCACCCACCGCAGGGGGAGCCGTTGCTCTACACCTGGCGCGACCTGGACCGCGCCAGTGCGCGCATCGCCAATCTGCTGGCGTCATTGAAGCTGCCCGAGGGCAGCCGCGTGGCGGTGCAGGTGGAGAAATCGGTCGAGGCCATGCTGCTGTATCTGGCCACACTGCGCGCGGGCCATGTGTTCTTGCCGCTCAACACGGCCTACCAGAGCGGCGAAATCGAATATTTCGTGGGCAATGCCGAGCCCGCCGTGGTGGTGTGTACGCCGGGCAATTTTGGCTGGGTATCCAAAATCGCGTTCAAGGCCGGCACGCAGCATGTGTTCACGCTGGGCGACGACCGCACCGGCAGCCTGCTCGAGCGCGCCGCGCACCATGGCGACGATCACCAGCCCGTGGACAAGGGGGTGGACGATCTCGCCGCCATCCTCTACACCAGCGGCACCACGGGCCGCAGCAAGGGCGCCATGCTCACGCATGGCAATCTGTTGAGCAATGCCGAGATGCTCAAGGACTACTGGGGCTGGCAAAAGGGCGATGTGCTCATCCACGCTCTGCCTATCTTTCATGTGCACGGCCTGTTTGTGGCAATCCATGCCGCGCTGCTCAATGGCAGCAAGATGATCTGGTTCAGCAAGTTCGACCCCAAGGCAGTGATTGCTGCCATGCCTTGTGCCACGGTGTTCATGGGCGTGCCCACGCTCTATGTGCGCCTGCTGGCCGAGGCAGGCCTGAACAAGAATGCCACGCAGAACATGCGCCTGTTCATCGCTGGCTCTGCGCCTTTGCTGATCGAAACTTTCAATGCCTGGCGCGAGCGCACCGGCCATACCATTCTCGAGCGCTACGGCATGAGCGAGACCATCATGCTGACCTCCAATCCCTACAGCGCGGACGCCCGCCATGGCGGCCAGAGCGAGCGGCGCGGCAGCACCGTGGGCTTTCCCTTGCCTGGTGTGGGTTTGCGCGTGGTGGGTGACGCCGGCAAGGCCTTGCCGGTGGGCGAGATCGGCAACATCCAGGTGCAGGGCCCCAACGTGTTCAAGGGCTACTGGCGCATGCCCGAGAAGACGGCCGAAGAGTTCACCCAGGATGGCTGGTTCAAGACGGGCGATGTGGGCAGGGTCGATGAGCGCGACTATGTCAGCATCGTGGGGCGCAGCAAGGACCTCATCATCAGCGGCGGCTACAACGTCTATCCGGCGGAAATCGAGAGCGCCATCAATGACATGCCGGGCGTGGCCGAAAGCGCGGTGGTCGGTGTGCCGCACCCTGATTTTGGCGAGGTGGGCGTGGCGGTGGTCATCGCCAAGCCGGGTGCAAAGATCGATGGCGAGGCCATCGTGGCGCAGCTCAAGGCGCAGCTGGCCAACTTCAAGATCCCCAAGCGCTGCTTTGTGGCCACCGAGTTGCCGCGCAACACCATGGGCAAGGTGCAAAAAAACCTGCTGCGTGAGCAGCACAAGGCGCTGTTTGCCTGAGCTTCTGCCTTTCGCTGACGGAAAACGGGGCCCTTGAGGCCCCGTTTTGCTTCTTTTTTAATAGCTTTGAGTGCTTATTGAATAAGCACTAGCAGCCTATTTTTTTGCTTAACGCAGCACCAGCACTGGAATGTGCGAGTGCGTCAGCACATGCTGCGTTTCACTGCCCAACAGCAGGCGCTTGATGCCTTTGCGGCCATGCGAGGCCATGACGATCAGGTCGCACTTGTGCTTCTTGGCGGCTGAAATCACGGCTTCGGCTACCAGGTCGGACTTGGCCACTACGGCCTTGACCGTCACGCCTTCGGCGCTGCCCAGTGCCTTCACCTTGTCTACGAGCGCCTGGGCGGCGTCGCCCCATTGCTGCTCGATGCGTTTCACGTCAATCATGTCGACCGGCATGCCGCCCTCAAAATAGCTGCGCGGGTAGCGTGGCACCACCTTGAGGGCGACCACGGTTGCGCCCGACAGGGCGGCCAGCGACAGGCCAGTTTCCACCGCCTTGTTGGAGAGTTCCGAACCGTCTGTGGCAACCAGAATGCGTTTGTACATATTTGACTCCTCGAAATGGGGATTATTAGAGCTTAGAGTGGACCATAATTCGCGACTTGATCCATGTCAACGTACGTGTCATGCTCCGCCGCTAGGCTCGAACCATGTCCACGAACCCCTCCACTTTGCCAGATATCACGGCCCATTTGCTGCTCGATGATCCGCAGGAGTGGGCGGCGTTTGGGCGGCAGCGCCAGCCTTCTGGTGTGGCCACCCCCGCAGAGCCGGCTGCGCAGGCCGCAGCCGGGGAGGTGGTTGGGGCGGCATCCGACGCTGTGTGGGAGTCGAATGTGGTGCTGGAGGGCATGCATTGCGCCGCTTGTGCCTTGACCATCGAAGACGCATTGCGGGCGGTCCCGGGTGTAGAGCAGGTGGATGTGAGCGCTGCCACGCACCGTGCGCGCGTGGTGTGGCGGCCCAACCAGGTGCGGCCTTCACAGTGGATGGCAGCAGTGCAAAAGGCGGGTTACCGGGCCTTGCCGGCGATGGACTCCCAGGCGCGCGAACTGCGTCTGCGCGAGAGCCGGCTGGCGCTCTGGCGCTGGCTGGTGGCGGGTTTTTGCATGATGCAGGTCATGATGTATGCGTGGCCCGCCTATGTGGCGCAGCCGGGGGACCTGACCGGCGAAATGGAGCAGCTGTTGCGCTGGGCCTCATGGGTGCTGACGTTGCCTGTGGTGTTCTTTGCCTGTGGTCCGTTTTTTGCGAGCGCGCTGCGCGACATTCGCCAGCGCCGTATCAGCATGGACCTGCCGGTGGCCCTGGGCATGGGCATCACCTTCGTGGTCAGCACGGCAGGCACGTTTGACCCTGCGGGAATCTTTGGCCGCGAGGTCTATTACGACTCGCTGACCATGTTCGTATTTTTCCTGCTCACCGGCCGCTGGCTGGAGTTGCGCCTGCGGGACCGTACGGCTGGGGCGCTGGAAGCCGTCATGAATCGCCTGCCCGACAGCGTGGAGCGACGCGGAGCCGACGGTATTTTCGCGCGCGTGGTCACGCGCCGGCTGGCCGTGGGGGACACCATTCGCGTGCTGCCGGGCGAGGCTTTTCCTGCCGATGGCTGCATCACGCGTGGCAGCACCCAGGCCGATGAAGCGCTGCTCACGGGGGAGTCAGCGCCCGTGGCGCGGCCACTTGGCAGCCAGGTGACGGCGGGCAGCTACAACCTGCAGGCTCCGGTCGAGGTGCGGGTGGAGGGTATTGGGGGTCAGACCCGCTTTGCCCAGATTCTGGCGCTGATGGAAAGCGCCTCGTTGCAAAAGCCCCGCCTGGCCCAACTGGCCGACCGCATCGCACGGCCCTTTTTGGTATGCGTGCTGCTGGCCGCAGGACTGGCGGTGGCCTGGTGGTGGCCATCCGACCCGGGCCACGCCCTGATGGTGGCGGTGGCGGTGCTGATCGTTACCTGTCCTTGTGCCTTGTCGCTGGCCACGCCGGTGGCCATGCTGACGGCGGCAGGCACGCTCGCCCGCCACGGTGTGCTGGTGCGCAACCTGCAGGGACTGGAGGCCCTGGCCGGCGTCGATACCTTGGTGTTCGATAAAACGGGCACGCTCACCCGGGACGGCATGGCTGTTCAAGCCGTCCGGTGCGCGCCGGGGTTGAGCCGGGAAGATGCCCTGGCGCTGGCGGCCACGCTGGCCGGGCAATCCATGCACCCTGCGTCCCGCGCTATCGTGGCTGCAGCGCCCGCGGCCCGTGAGCGCTGGAGCACTGCGAATCTGCGTGAGGAGGCTGGGTTGGGCTTGACGGCCGAAGTCACCGACGTGCTTGGCACGGTTTCTCCGCGTTGGCTGCGGCTGGGTTCAGCACGCCATGCTGGCGTGGCGGTGCAGGGCGGAGCGGAGGCGCTTCAGGTGGTGCTTTCCGCGCAGGGGAGCGATGGCCATTTCACCGAGCTGGCGTGCTTTGATCTGATCGAGGATGTGCGGCACGAGGCGGCTGATGTGGTGCGTGCTTTGCAGCAGGAAGGGGTGTCCGTGCAGATCTTGTCGGGCGACCGGCTGGGCGCGGTGCGCCGGGTGGCCGAGCAGGCGGGCATATCCCAGGCCCAAGGGGAATGCACCCCCCAGGACAAGTTGCATGCCATGCAATGGTTGCAGGCGCAGGGGCGCTATGTGGCCATGGTGGGCGATGGCCTCAACGATGGCCCGGTGCTGGCAGGGGCGAATGTGTCATTTGCCTTTGGCCGCTCGGTGCCGCTTGCCCAGTCACGCGCTGATTTTGTTGTGCTGGGCTCCAGCCTGTTGCTGATTCCGCAAACCGTGCTGCTGGCGCGCAGAACCCTGCGTGTGGTGAGGCAAAATCTGGGGTGGGCTGCGGGCTACAACGCGCTGTGTGTTCCCTTGGCTCTGGTCGGCTGGATGCCCGCTTGGTTGGCGGGCCTGGGCATGGCGCTCAGTTCGTTGCTGGTCGTGTTGAACGCCGCCCGGTTGTCTCGCGCCCTGTCCGGTGTGGAAGTGGCAGGGACGAATCTGGCGGAGCCAACCCAAGGTCCTGCCCGCAGGGCTACTGTTTCGCAATCTTCCCTGGATCCGGTCTGATGGACATCCTTTATTTGTTGATTCCCTTGTCCGTCATTTTGGTCCTGATGATTCTTGCAGGCCTGTGGTGGGCCATCTATCACGGCCAATTCGAGAGCGTGGAGCAAGAGGGTGAGCGTATTTTTCGGGACGATTGACATGCATCAATGTTAAATAACCCTACTTGAATAAAACTATTCCTGCAATAAAACGAGGTGCCCGATGGATTCTCCAAAAACAATGACTGCGCACTACAGCGACACGGTTGTGCGTCAGTTTTCTATCATGGCCGTGGTATGGGGGGTGGTTGGCATGCTGGTGGGCGTAATCATCGCCGCCCAGCTCGCTTGGCCAGAGCTCAACTTCGGTATTCCCTGGCTGAGCTACGGGCGCTTGCGTCCGCTGCACACCAACGCGGTGATCTTTGCGTTCGGTGGTTGTGGATTGTTTGCCACGAGCTATTACGTCGTGCAGCGTACCTGCCAGACGCGCCTTTTCGCGCCGTCGCTGGCGGCGTTCACATTTTGGGCCTGGCAACTGGTCATTGTGGCTGCGGCGATTAGTTTGCCCCTGGGCTTCACCCAGGGCAAGGAATACGCCGAGTTGGAATGGCCGATTGACATCCTGATTGCTGTGACCTGGGTGTGCTACGCCATCGTGTTTTTTGGCACGGTGGGTACGCGCAAGGTCAAGCACATCTATGTGGCCAACTGGTTCTTCGGTGCTTTCATCTTGGCCGTGGCCTTGCTGCACATCGTCAACAGCGCTTCCATTCCCGCAGGCTTGATGAAGAGTTACTCGGCTTACGCGGGTGTTCAGGATGCCATGGTGCAATGGTGGTACGGTCACAATGCCGTGGGCTTTTTCCTCACTACGGGCTTTCTGGGCATGATGTATTACTTCATCCCCAAGCAGGCCGGCCGGCCGGTGTACAGCTATCGCCTGTCCATCGTTCACTTTTGGGCGCTGATCTTCACCTACATGTGGGCGGGTCCGCACCACCTGCACTACACCGCGCTGCCAGATTGGACTCAATCGGTGGGCATGGTGTTCTCCTTGATCCTGTTGGCCCCCAGCTGGGGTGGCATGATCAACGGGATCATGACTCTGTCGGGCGCATGGCACAAGCTGCGTGACGACCCCATCCTGCGCTTCCTGATCGTGTCGCTGTCGTTTTACGGCATGTCCACGTTCGAAGGTCCCATGATGTCTATCAAGACGGTAAATGCCCTGAGCCACTACACAGACTGGACTGTGGGCCACGTGCACTCTGGTGCATTGGGTTGGGTGGGGCTGATCACCATGGGTTCGCTTTACTACCTGGTTCCCCGTTTGTTTGGCCGCGAAAAGATGCATTCCATCAAAGCGATTGAGTTGCACTTCTGGATGGCGACTATCGGCATCGTGCTGTACATCGCCGCGATGTGGATTGCCGGTGTGATGCAAGGCTTGATGTGGCGCGCCATCAACCCCGATGGCACCTTGACCTACACCTTCGTGGAGAGCGTGAAGGCGACCTATCCGTTCTATGTGATCCGCGTGGCCGGTGGCCTGCTGTATCTGGGCGGCATGATCATCATGGCGTGGAATGTATGGGCAACCGCGATTTCGGGTCGGTCAGTCAAGGTGGCCGTTCCCGCCGTGAACGCAGCCCACGCCTGAATCCGAAGGAGCCAATTTATGTCCAACAATAACCAAAACGCTTCTGCCGGCTTCTCCCATGAGAAGTTGGAAACCAGTAATTTCCTGATGATCGTGCTGATTTTGCTGGTGATCGCCATTGGCGGCCTGGTGGAAATCGTGCCCTTGTTTTTTCAGAAATCCACTACCGAGGCGGTGACTGGCGTGCAGCCCTACTCCGCACTCCAGCTGATGGGGCGCGACGTCTATATCCGTGAGGGCTGCTACAACTGCCACTCCCAGATGATTCGGCCATTCCGCGCCGAGACCCTGCGTTATGGTCACTACTCCGTTGCCGGTGAGTTCGTGTACGACCATCCATTCCAGTGGGGCAGCAAGCGCACGGGCCCCGATCTGCACCGTGTGGGCGGTAAGTACAGTGACGAATGGCATCGCATCCATCTGAACAATCCGCGTGATGTGGTGCCTGAGTCCAACATGCCGGCTTATCCTTGGCTTGAGAAAAATGCCATTGATCCAGCCGATGTGGCCCCGCGCATGAAGGCTCTGCGGACCGTGGGCGTGCCCTACACCGACGAACAGATCGCGGCGTCTGCCGCAGATGTGAAGGGCAAGACTGAAATCGATGCTTTGGTGGCTTACCTGCAAGTCATGGGCCGCGCGCTCAAGTAAAGGAGCTTAGCCATGGACATCACCACCATGCGCATCGTTGCCACTTTGGCATCGATGGCCTGTTTTATTGGCATCTGGGTTTGGGCCTACAGGGGCCGCAACAAGTCCCGGTTCGATGAGGCAGCCCAGCTGCCCTTCGATCAAGATTGACCTTCACCAGAATGAGAACATCCCATGAGTGACTTCACCAGCAATTTCTGGTCGGTCTTTGTGACCGCGCTGACCCTGATCGGCATCATCGCCTGCGGCATTCTGCTTTGGATGGCGGGCCGCAAGAAGGTTATGGCCACGGCCGACAACACCACAGGCCATGTCTGGGACGAGGATCTGGTCGAAATGAACAATCCCCTGCCGCGCTGGTGGGTGTGGCTGTTCGTTATCACCATCATCTTCGGATTGGGCTATCTGGCTGCCTACCCCGGTCTTGGAACCTTCACGGGCAAGTTGAACTGGACGCAAAAGGGCGAATATGACGCCGAAATGGCCAAGGCCAAGGCGGAAATTGAGCCGATTTACGCACGCTTCGCCTCCATGAAGCCTGAAGATGTGGCCGTGGATCCGCAGGCCCATGCGATTGGCGAGCGCCTGTTCATGAACAACTGTGCGCAATGCCATGGTTCTGATGCCCGCGGCAGCAAAGGCTTCCCTAATCTGGCGGACGGCGACTGGCTGCATGGCGGCACCCCTGAGAAGATTCGCGAGACCCTTGAGAAGGGGCGTATCGGCAACATGCCTCCTATGGCTGCTGCGGTGGGTTCGCCGGACGATGTGCGCAATCTGTCCCATTACGTGCTGAGCCTCTCAGGTAGTCCGCATGATTCTTTGCGTGCATCGCTGGGTAAGTCCAAGTTTGTGGCATGTGCCGCCTGCCATGGCATGGACGGTAAGGGCAACCAGGCTTTGGGTGCCCCCAACCTCACCGATGACATCTGGTTGCATGGCTGGGGCGAAGCAGCTATCACCGCCATGATCAATAATGGCAAGGTAAACCAGATGCCTGCGCAAGCTGACAAGCTGACCGACGCGCAGATCGGTGTGCTGGCATCGTATGTGTGGGGCTTGTCCAACAAGCCCAACGCGGCCCGCTGAAATTGAGACGGCCCTTGTCTTTGATGAGGGTTCTTTTCACTTGTTTGTTTTTCTGCCTTCATAGCCCGCACCATGAAATCATCTGAAAGGGCGCCGCGTAAGGTCATCCCCATCGCGGCAGCCAGCCCTGAGCCATCGGCAGAGGGTGAGATCGTCTCCCTTTACGAAGCGCAGAAGAAGATTTACCCACGATCGATCAGTGGTTTCTTTGCGCGTTGGCGCTGGGCCATGGTGTTTCTGACGCAACTTGTTTTCTATGGGTTGCCGTGGCTTGAGTGGGGCCAGCGTCAAATGGTGCTGTTTGACCTTGGTGCCCGCCGTTTTTATATTTTTGGGTTGGTGCTTTACCCGCAGGATTTCATTTACCTGACGGGCCTGCTCATCATCTCGGCACTTTCCCTGTTTCTGTTCACTGCGGTTGCAGGCCGTTTATGGTGTGGATTTGCCTGTCCACAGACGGTCTACACCGAAATATTCATGTGGATAGAGCACAAGATCGAGGGTGACCGCAGTGCGCGACTGCGCCTGGACAACAGTCCCTGGACCTTCGAGAAAGTTCGCAAAAAGCTCCTCAAACAATTCATCTGGGTCGCTGTAGCGCTGTGGACGGGGTTTACCTTTGTAGGGTATTTTGTTCCGATTCGCGATCTCGGCGGAGAACTTCTGGCGCTGCAGGGCGGCTGGCAGATATTCTGGGTGCTATTTTATGGTTTTGCCACTTATGGCAATGCAGGGTTCATGCGTGAGCAGGTCTGCAAGTACATGTGCCCCTATGCGCGCTTTCAGAGTGCCATGTTCGACAAGGACACCCTGATCGTGAGTTATGACCCCGAGCGTGGTGAGCCTCGCGGCCCTCGTGTAAAGACGGTGGACTACAAGGCCAAGGGATTGGGCGATTGCATCGACTGCACCCTCTGTGTTCAAGTGTGTCCGGTTGGCATAGATATTCGCAAAGGCTTGCAATACGAGTGCATTGGTTGCGGCTTGTGCGTGGACGCCTGCAACACCGTGATGGACAAGATGAATTACCCCAAAGGGCTGATTCGGTATTCGACCCAGAACGGTGTGCTCAATCGCTGGAGTCAATCGCAAATCCTGCGACATGTCATGCGCCCTCGCGTCCTCATCTACACCGCTGTGCTGGTGGCTCTGTGCCTAGGCATGCTGGCCAGCCTGACAACACGTACACCTCTGAAGGTGGATATCGTGCGTGACCGTGCCGCCTTGTCCCGTATTGTTGCTGGGGGTAAGCTGGAAAACGTTTACCGGCTTCAAATCATGAATGCCACAGAGACTGCGCAGCGCTATCGTATTTCAGCGAACGGGCTGGATGGCCTCGAGGTGGCATCTGAGCAAGAGTTTGATATTGGCGCCGCAGAATCCCGCTGGGTTGCCGTGCGGTTACAGATTCCGTATGGGGCAGCGGCTCCTGGCTCCCATGCTATTCATTTCGATATTTCCGCGCTGGATAACGATGGGAAAGTGTCCGAAAAATCCATTTTCCTGGTGCCGCGCTGAGTGTGACGTTATGTGACGTTTCGCGTTTTGCACCTTGTATAGCTGACATCTTGAGGAAGTTTCATGACGATCACTCCAATCGCTACTCCTGAGCCAAAGCCATGGTGGCGATTTGGTCATGTTTGGCTGGTGATTGCCGGGCCAGTTATCGTGGTGATTGCCGGATTTGTCACGCTGTGGCTGGCCGTCAGTCGGCCCGATCCCGTCGTGGCTGAAGACTACTACCGCAAGGGGATCGAGATCAATCAGACGCTGGCGCAGCCAGAGAAAAGTCTGGCGCCTGCACTCAAGGCTCGGAACCACGCGGCAACACCGGCAGAGGATCAACCTCGCTGAGTTGCAATGTGCGCCTAGTGCATGCACATCCCTTCAGCAAAATATAAGGAGACAAGTCGATGTGGACACAACGCCTGATATGGATTGCGTGGCCTGCCTTTTTGGTGGCAGGCATTCTAGAAATGCTGGTTTTCGCCATGGTGGACCCGCAGGATCTGCATTGGTTCGGTCAACCATTGACGCTGTCTCGCCAAGGGGTCTACACCCTTGCTTTTTTTGCATTTTGGCTCGTTACCATGCTTGCCAGCGCGCTCACGACGCTGCTGGTCATGTCACCGTTTGAGCTCAACCGCTGCCCGGTACCCCCGGACGCCAGACCGGATGACTGTCACAAGGTTTCTTCATGCCCTTGACAGTCAGATCCCCGGGTATATCGATCAGTGGCAAGCCTGCTGGCTGTTGACGATGCGCTTGAGAGCCTCGGTATCCAGAATGCGAACATGGCGTTGTTTAACTTCCACGATGCCGTCTTCCACAAATTTTGAGAACGTGCGGCTTACGGTTTCTAGTTTGAGTCCGAGGTAACTGCCGATTTCCTCCCGCGTCATTCGCAGGACGAGTTCCAATTGCGAGAACCCGCGGGCATGCAGTCGTTGTACAAGATTGAGAAGGAATGCAGCAAGGCGCTCCTCTGCCCGCATGCTTCCCAGTAAAAGCATCACACCGTGCTCGCGGACAATCTCGCGGCTCATGATTTTGTGAACGTGGTGTTGCAACGCGGTGACTTCGCGCGAAATTTCTTCGATGCGATCAAATGGCATGACACATACTTCTGCGTCTTCGAGTGCCACGGCGTCGCAGGTGTGGTGATCGTTGACGATGCCATCGAGTCCGATGATTTCACCGGCCATCTGAAACCCCGTGACCTGGTCGCGTCCGTCCTCGGTAGCTATGCAGGTCTTGAAAAAACCGGTGCGAATGGCATAGAGCGAGGTGAATGACTCGCCATTGCGAAAGAGGGTGCCGCCTCGCTTGATTTTTTTGCGCACGGCCACGATGTCATCAATGCTCTGCAATTGCTGCTCGTTCAAGCCCACGGGCATGCACAGTTCTCGCAGGTTGCAGTTGGAGCAGGCGACTTTGATAGTTTGTGGATTCATGAACACTGGAACCTGGTTGGGCCGGGACAATTGGCTTGTGGCGATTGGGATGCAACCATCCCGCACTGCGCGCTTGGTGGCTGATGTGAGTCAAATTGTCACCGCTGCGTCCGCTTGATCTCTTGATTCAGGTCAAGGACGTAAAGTAAAGGGTACGGCACAGTGCCAAGGCACGCAAGGATATTTTCTCATGACCGCTGTTTCACCAGAACTTCTACGTCGTTTTGACGTGCCAGGGCCTCGTTACACCTCCTATCCCACCGCAGACCGGTTTGTGGAGGCCTTTCGGCAAGAGGATTATGTGCTGGCGCTCTCACAGCGCAGGCTGGACGCCGCGGCCCTGGCTCTTCCGCTGTCTCTGTATGTACACATTCCGTTTTGCGAATCGCTGTGTTACTACTGTGCGTGCAACAAGATCATCACCAAGCACCATGATCGTGCCGATGTGTATTTGCGGTATCTCAGCCGCGAGATTGATCTGCATACCGCCCACTGCGGCACCGGGCAGGTGGTCAGTCAGTTGCATCTGGGGGGGGGCACGCCGACGTTTCTCTCTGACGATGGACTACGGCAACTCATGGCAACGTTGCGGCGCAGCTTTACGTTTGCACCGGGTGGGGAATATTCCATCGAGGTGGATCCACGCACCGTCACGGCAGAACGGCTCGCGGTGCTGGCCGAATTGGGCTTCAATCGTCTGAGCTTCGGTGTCCAGGATTTCGATGCCGAAGTTCAGAAAGCGGTGCACCGCATCCAGCCGGCAGATCAGGTGTTTGCGCTGGTGGAGGCGTCGCGGGCGTTGGGCTTTGAGTCGGTCAACGTGGATCTGATTTATGGACTGCCGTGCCAGACGCCCGAGTCGTTTGATCGGACCTTGGCGCAGGTAGTGCAATTGCGCCCCGACCGGATTGCCTTGTACGCCTATGCCCATTTGCCTGACCGCTTCAAGCCGCAGCGGCGCATCATCTCGACCGAGTTGCCCACGGCGTCTTCCAAGGTGACGATGCTTTCGCGCTCACTGGACACCTTCATGGGCGCAGGTTATGTCTATGTGGGCATGGACCATTTCGCCTTGCCAACCGATGCGTTGGCTGTCGCCAAGCGGCAGGGGCGACTGCACCGCAATTTTCAAGGCTACAGCACCCAACCCGACTGCGATCTGATTGGTTTGGGCGTATCCGCAATTGGCAGGGTCGGTGCCACTTACAGCCAGAACGCCAAGTCGCTGGAGGAGTATTACGACCATCTGGACCAAGGGCGTCTGCCCGTAGTGCGTGGATTGGCACTGAATCGTGATGACCTGGTGCGCAGGGCGGTCATCATGTCTCTCATGTGCCAGGGCGAATTGCAGTTCGAGCCCATGGAGCTTGCCTGGCTCATCGATTTTCGGAAGTATTTTGCGCTGGAACTGGAGCAGCTCGAGGCCATGGCCGAACAAGGGCTGGTCGTGCTCAGCTCCGAGGGCGTCAAGGTGTCTCCCATGGGCTGGTTTTTCGTGCGGGGCATCGCCATGGTTTTTGACCGCTATTTGCAGGCGGATCGCAATCGGGCCAGGTTTTCGCGCATCATTTAACGTTGAACTATGCGCCAGATCTCATGCTTGCTCCTCTCGCCATAACTGCCTTACTCATGGGTCTCGCAGGCGGGCCCCATTGTCTGGCGATGTGTTCCGCACCCTGTGGGGCGATCATCGGCCAGGGTGCAGTGAGTCCAACCGCGAGTGGTACCTGCAGCGCAGTCTCTCAGCCCGTGCAGTGGTTTTCCCGGGGTGGGATGCACCGTCGGCTGTTGGCGTTCCATCTTGGGCGCCTGTCGGGCTATGCGGGTGCGGGCGCCCTGGCAGCGCTTGCCATGGACAGTCTTGCTTGGCTGACGCAGCAAACCATGGCCTTGAGTCCAGTATGGACCTTGATGCATGTGGCGGTCATGGCATGGGGATTGATGATGATGGTGCAGGCGCGCCAGCCTGCGTGGGTGGAACAAGCCGGGCGAATGGCTTGGCGCCGCGTGCAACCCTTTGTGCATGCGCCGGGTGGTTTGGTCGTGACGGGAGGGCTCTGGGCGCTCATGCCTTGCGGATTGCTTTATTCGGCGTTGTTGGTCGCTGCGCTCAGTGGTGGTCCATTGCAAGGCGCTGTCACCATGGTGCTTTTCGGGGTGGGAAGTGGCTTGTGGCTGGTGGGTGGCCCGTGGGTATGGAGTCGGCTGCGTTCACGCATCAATGCGGTGCGAGCCAGCTGGGGCACGCGGTTGGCGGGAGCGTTGCTGGTCGGGGTGGCAGGCTGGGCCTTGTGGATGGATCTGGTCTACAAACCCTCTTTGTGGTGCCGATAGGCGCAAGATCGCCTGGAGCGATCCAGTTCCGCCTGACTGGCGTAGATTTTTCGACGGTTCTGCATACGGTGTCTTGCGCTGACGGCAAGTGCGAGGCTGACGGGCTGGGAAGTGGTCATAATGGCTGTAACCAGTGGTAGCGTTTAGGTCGCCATGTTTCTTCCCGTATGCCGTGAAGTGCTGTGAATTCTTATCTACTTATAGCCATTAGCCAGCTTCGCGTCGGTATGTACGTTCAGCTGGACGTGGGGTGGAAGCATCACCCGTTTCCTGTGAGCGGCTTTCGCATCGTATCGGTAGACCAGATTGCCACGCTCAAGGAACTGGGCCTTTCCGAGATACGTTACTTCCCCAGAAAGAGCGAGCCCGGCCTGCTTGCACAGGATCCGGCCATTGGCACGCCTGTCGACATCCGCGCTGCGCAATCGGCAGCCGAACTTGCTGCCCAGGGTTCTGCTGCCTTCGCTTCCCAGGCGCTCCAGAATCGCGCCCACTTGCTTCTTCAGAATCAGATATTGGCCGCATGCGACCAGCGCTTCGGGGATGCTACACGGCAGTATCTGGCCGTGGAGCGTGCAGCCCTTGGTCAACCGGAGTGGGCGCGCGATCAGAGCGAGGCCTTGGTGTCTGACTGCCTGAGGGAGTTGCTGGACAACGGTGACTCCGTGATCCGTCTCCTGTCAGAGGGTGTTGGCGAGAGCAGTGCAATGCACCCTGTCAACGTGATGGTGATCAGCCTTTTACTGGGCAAGACATTGGGCATGAAAAGCACGGAACTGCAGGGGCTGGGCGTCGCTGGGTTGCTGCACGATCTGGGCAAGCTCAACCTGCCGCCTGCAGGGGGCATCCTGGGCGAGCGGGAACGCTATGAATCGCATGTGGGGCAGTCCGTGGCCCTGGCGCAGCAGATGGGCTTTGCGGATGCAGTTCTGACCGCGATCGCCCAGCACCATGAAATGGCAGACGGTAGCGGTTTTCCCCTGCATCTCATGGGCGAGGACATGCGGCGCCCCGGCCAGATACTGGCCCTCGTCAACCACTACGACCGCATGTGCAATCCGGTGGGCGGCATGGAGGCACCGACCCCCCATGAGGCCCTAGCGATGATCTTTGCCCAGTTCAAAGCGCGCTTTGATCCGGTGGTGCTGGGGGCCTTCATCCGCATGATGGGCGTTTATCCGCCCGGGTCTGTGGTACAGCTCGTCAATGACCGGTACGCCATCGTCGTGTCGGTCAATTCTTCCCGGCCATTGCGCCCCAAGGTGATTGTTCACGACTCCCGGATTCCCAAGGAGGAAGCCCCTGTGCTTGACTTGGAGTCCCTGCCCGAACTGGGCATACGACGCAGTCTCAGGCCTGCACAGTTGGCGCGCGATGTTCTTGACTACCTGTCGCCCCGCAAGCGGATCTGCTATTTCTTCGAACGCGCTGTGGACCCGGGTCCGGACGAGGCACAAGTGTGACCCAGCGACCACCGCCGTCTTGGCTGGATGGCCTGCTGGAGGCTGTGTGGCTTGTGGATGAAAAGAGCCTGTGCATTCTGCAGGCCAACCGAGCGGCAGGGCGGCTGGCGGGCCTGTCCGAGCGCGAGATGGTGGGCAAGCCGGTGACATGCCTTGCGGCAACGCCCCAGGATGCCGCATTCTGGGCAGAACCTCCTGATGCGATTGCGGTGGGCATCCATTCCCATACGAGCGTGTTGCGGGCGGACGGGTCCCTGGTACCGGTGGACCGCTGTGTCACAAGGGTGGATCCAGGGGACGGTCACGTGGTTCTCATGCTGACGATGCTGGACCGCAGTGCCCAGGAGGCTACCGAGCAGGAACTGGAAACGCTGCTTTCGGAATTGCGTGCCACCCTTGATTCCGCAGCGGACGGCATGCTGGTGTGCGGGCTGGACGGGCGCGTGCGCGCCTTCAACCAGCGGCTGGTGCAGATCTGGGGCATTCCCCGTGACCTGCTGGTGCAGCGCAACGACAGGGCGGTGCACGCCCATCTGGCTGCCAGAGTGGTGGATGGCAAAGGCTACCGGGAGCGCCTGCTTGTCATTGAGCGCGAGCCGCTGCTGGAGAGCACCGACATCCTTCAATTGCACGGCGGCATGACCGTCGAGCGTCGCGTCGTACCCCAGCTACACCGGGGCCGCCCTGTGGGGCGGGTGTATTCATTCCGGGATATCACCCGCCAGACCGAGGCGCAAGCCAGCCTGCGTCTGGCTGCTCGGGTCTTCGATTCCAGCCTGGATGCCATCTTCATTGCAGACAGCCAGCACCATCTGGTCCGAATGAATCCGGGTTGCGAGCGGCTGGTAGGGGGGACTGGTAGCACCGCTTTGGAGGGGCGCATGGCAGCGTCCCTGTTCGGCAGTGGTTCGGATGCTTCGTTCATGGAGCAGGTGCTGGCAGGTTGGAATCGTGATGGCTTTTGGGCGGGTGAGCTTTGGTTGCCGCGGCAAGATGGTGCTTACTGTGCCGTGCATCTGTCATGGGTTGCACTGCGCGACGACGAGGGCCAGCTGGTGCAAAGCATTGGTTTCATGCGCGACCTTACTTTGCAGCACGCGGCCCAGAAACGCATTGAAGAGCTCGCCTACAGTGATGTTCTGACCGGTTTGCCCAATCGGCTGCTGCTTTCCCAGCGGGTGCACACGGCGATTCAGGCAGCCCGTGCCAGTGATACCGGCTTTGCCGTTCTTTTCCTGGATCTGGATCGCTTCAAAATCATCAATGACTCTCTCGGCCACCCCTTTGGTGACCGGGTGTTGCAGCTGGTAGCCGAGCGTCTGCAGGCTTGCCTGCGGCAGGCGGACATGCTGTGCCGTCTTGGTGGCGATGAGTTTGTGATCTATCTGCATGGTGCTGACGCCATGGTTGCCGAGAGTCTGGCGCGCCGCATACTGGACGAGATGCTGCATCCGTTTTTGCTGGACAACATGGGCTTTTCCATTCAGTGCAGCGTTGGCATGGCGCTGTATCCGCAGGATGGTGCGACCTTGGACGACCTCATCAAGCAGGCGGATACTGCCATGTACCGCGTCAAGGAGCGAGGGCGTGGCAGTTTTGGCTTCTACCGGCCGGAAATGAACGCCGACCTGCTGTCGCGCATGAAACTGGAGCACGCCATGCGCCAGGCGCTGGGCGCGCAGCGCCTGGCCGTGCACTACCAGCCGCAGGTGAGCCTGGTGACCGGTAGGATTGTTGCTGCAGAGGCGCTCATCCGCTGGACGGATCCCGAGTTTGGTGTCGTATCCCCGGCACAGTTTGTGCCCTTGGCCGAGGAGTCGGGCTATATCGTGACACTGGGTGCGTGGGTCATGGAGCAGGCCGTGCGCGAGGCGGTCCAGTGGATGCAGGCGGGCATGCCCATCGTGGTTTCCGTCAACGTTTCAGCGCTGGAGTTTCGCCAAGCCGATTTCGTGGAGCGCCTGAAGCGTCTGCTGGCAGTGCACCAGTTGCCACCGACCTTGCTGGAGCTGGAGCTGACCGAAAGCATCCTGCTGCAGGACGTGCAGGAAATGGAGTCGCGATTGGTCGCGCTCGCGGAACTTGGTGTGAGTCTGGCCATTGACGATTTTGGTACGGGCTACTCCAGTCTGGCCTACCTCAAGAGGCTTCCCATTCACAAGCTCAAGATCGACCGGTCGTTCGTGTCCGGGCTGCCCGAGGACGATGGTGACCGCGCTCTGGTCAGTGCCATCATCAGCATGGGGCATGCGCTGCATATCGAAGTGGTTGCCGAGGGGGTGGAGACCGATACCCAGCGCGCCGTGTTGCAACAAATGCAATGCGAGCATTTCCAGGGGTTCCTGTGCTCACCGGGCCTGCCTGGGGCTCAGTTCCGTCAATTGCTGGGCAATTCGCTCGCGGGGGTGCAGTTCGCACCGCAAACGCGGAGCGTTTAGACGATCGTAGGATGCGCCTCTGCAGCACAGGCAGACCGCAGCGGCGCCGGGTTTCGATTCAGAATGCCGCTATGCCTTTCCAAAGCATGTACGCCGCCAGCATGAACAGCAGACTGGCAAACGCGCGCTTGAGTTGTTTCACCGGCAACTGGTGTGCTGCCCGGGCACCCAAGGGGGCCGTCAGTACGCTGCACGTGGCAATGACTGCCAACGCAGGCAACCAGATATAGCCGAGCGAGCCGGACGGCAGGCCCGCCACGGATTGACCTCCCACCGCATAACCCACGACATTCGCCAGGGCAATAGGAAAGCCCAGTGCGGCACTGGTGGCAACGGCATTGTGAATGGCCACATTGCACCAGGTCATGAAGGGCACACTGACAAAACCACCACCGGCACCCACCAGGCCCGAAAGAAAGCCGATCAGCCCCCCCGCGGCCAGTTGTCCACCGGTTCCGGGCATCTGCCGGGAAGGTGCCGGTTTCTTGTCCAGAAACATCTGCACGGCAGAGAAGCTCACGAAAAGTCCAAAGAAGATCGCAAGAAATGCGCCCTTGAGCAATGCAAAGACGCCCAGGCTCGCCACCAGCCCGCCCAGCACGATGCCCGGTGCCAGCCGCCGCACGATATCCCAGCGCACCGCGCCGCGCTGGTGGTGAGCGCGGACGCTGGAAACCGAGGTGAACATGATGGTGGCCATGGAGGTGGCAATCGCCATCTTGACGGCGAGATCAGGTGCCACCTGCTGGTGACCCAGGATGTAGGTCATGAAAGGCACCAGCAGCATGCCACCGCCGATGCCCAGCAGACCTGCGAGAAAACCGGTGCCCAGGCCAAGAATTCCGAGTTCAACAATCAGAAGGGGTTCGAGCATCATGCAAAGGAATCCGGCTGTGGCGTGCACCGCATCTGCGCGAGGTGTTTTTGCGCGGACGGAAGAGAAAGGAAGGTGTCTGCAAGTGCCGCCGGACCGGCATCCTGAACCGGGGGTTCAGGTGGGCGAGGGCAGCCAGGCGTTGGGTTCATCTGACGCGAGATGATCACGCTCACCGGGCGATGTACCAAGCCCGTGCTCAGTGAGCATTGGTTCAAGGAAATATAAAGCCCGGCAGCACCGCAGACAGCGCTATTGTAGGCGTTGGCTGCGCGAACTGCGGGCACTGCCCGGTGCAAACCGCAGAGGATGCGCTGCAGGGCCTTGCCTCAGAGCAATCGTCCGTCGTCGCCCAGGGCCTCATCCAGGCGCTGTACGAGTGACTGCAGCCGCTGGGCGTCCGGGTTCCTATCGAGGGGCCGACTGTCTGGCGCGTGAGTGCGGTGCTGGGAGGCCGGAATGAAGGGCGAAGTCGCCAGGCCCGTGGCTTCGCGGTCGGCAACGTCAAACGCCAGATTCAGCGCGGCCAGCACGGCAATGCGTTCGCGTGCGCGCACCTTGCCGGCATCGCGGATGCGCGTCATGGCGGTGTCCACACGTTCCACTGCCTCCAGCAACCGCGACTCGTGGCCTTCTGGGCAGGACAGCAGATAGCTCTGCTGCAGGATCTGCACCTCGATTTGCTTCATTCGGCATCCTTGGGGAGTGGGGCAGGGGGCAGGCGTTCAAGCAGTGCATCCACCCGGGCGCGGGCGGCACTCAGGCGAGACTTGAGGGAGTCGCGCTCCTGGGTCAGGGCAGTCACCTGGCTCGCCAGCAGGGCGTTGGTGCGTTGGAGTTCTGCGTGGCGCAAGAGCAGCCGCTCAACGCGCTCGGCGATCTGGTCGGTGGTGGAGGAAGCTTCCATACAGCCCATGATTGTAGAGGGGCACACATTGAATGCCCTTAAAATCACATTGTTGGTGCTCGCGATGTGGTTCACACACCGCAGTTCAACGGGAAGCAGGAAGGTTCCACCCAACATGGGTGTGCCCAGCCTGCGCTGCCCCCGCAACGGTCAGCGGACGAATCATCCGATTTCCTCTCCATTCACAAGCCACTGGGCGCCTTGAACAAGCGCCTGGGAAGGCATTGGAGGGCGTTCCGCCAGCCCGGATACCGGCCAACACGGTGGTATTGCGCGCCTTTTGAGGCCTGCAATGCCTTGTCACCCACATGCTGGCGGGGAAGCCGGCTCGGGTTGTTTGTTGATGATGATTCCTATGAAAAACCGTACCCCCCGTGCGCGCCACATTGCGCTGCCGTGCCTGCGCCCCTGCGTGCTGGCTGTCCTGTCGCTGGTGTCTGCCCAGGTCGCGCACGCGCAGTCTTTTGCAGAGCCCGTGCTGCTGGCGCAAAACGCACGCATGCCTTCGCTGCAGGACACCGTGGTGACCGCCACACGCACCGAGCAGCCCCTGGCCGATCTGGTGGCCGATGTGTCCATCGTGGA
>Ga0116174_10001002_pt1 | contig 26895 bp, 21 predicted proteins | sample AD_UKC087_MetaG_FD_89801 | JGI IMG/M metagenome (GOLD analysis project Ga0116174, IMG submission 89801) | Active sludge microbial communities of municipal wastewater-treating anaerobic digesters from USA - AD_UKC087_MetaG | ecosystem: Engineered > Bioreactor > Anaerobic > Digestate | place: USA...
GGGTCCACTTCGGCAACGGATTCAATAAGAGGCGCAGGTGTACTCCACGGACCCTCCAGTTTCGGGGACGTTGAGTATAAAAGCTGACGCCCCTTATTTTCAGGCGAGAGGTAAACGGCCATCCATTCCTGATTCTCCGGGTGATAGCGAACGCTGAGTTCGGAAACGCCCGCCGAAAAAACAATTTTCGCTTCTTCAGGTTGCAGATTTTTTTTCCAGATATTTTCCTTCATCAGATATTCAAAATGGCCGGCGGGGTCTTCCAACCGGTTAATGGGAATCCGCGCCAGAATGTTGCCCCAGATGTGGATGTTGCCGGCGTTATACCGATAGAGGGGATAAAAATAAACATATGGATCATAAACGACAGATGTTGTTGCCAGGGCTTCAATGCCTTGCGCCAGAGCGTTGGTCCAGTCCAGGTAGTCAACAGGCCATAAATTAGGATTGTCATTCTGGAAATCTCTGATCCGGGCTATCTTGTGACCACCGACTTTGAAATTGAACGGCGACGGATTTTCAGGAAGGGCGATGATGATCAGGAGGGGAATGTACAAAGTGTCCTTCGCAATGAACGGGTCCTGAGGCCAGAGAAATTCATTGTTGCCAAACGAGGATACAAATTTGCCGTTTTTCTTTTTCAGGTAATATTGAATGTTAAACCCGGTGTTTTCAGAGCAGGTGGAAATGGCCATCGTGGTTCCCAAAAGAACGTCCATCCCGATACGATCTTTTCTTTTGGGTTCTTCCGATACAAACGTGTCGCCGAACAGCCAGAGGGTGCGCTGTTCGTCCAATTTGATGGAGTAAGCTCCATCCGCCCCGTACCAGCCGTCCCGATCGGGAAAACTGGGTAAACATCTGGCCTGTGGATACTGGAAAGGGCATGATGACGGCCGGATTGCCTGGCAGGAGGTCAGTAAAATGCAAATCAGGAGCAGGATCACCCCTGTGGTGTGTTTGTTGAATCTTCCATGGACGGTAAAACTACTCATGGATTCCTGCTCCGGATCTCCGATTATTTTGTAAAATAGTCTGTTTAAGTTACTTTCGACCAGGCCACCCAAGCGCGTTACGGCCATCCGTGCTATTTCAATTTAAAACCCACCCGGCTGTTTTTCGCTTTTTCTTTTTTCTCCGGCGCCAGCGATGGAGCTTTAACAATAAAAATCCGTGCCGGTTCGACTTTACTGTCCTGCAGAAGCTGTTCGCGGACGGCCTCTGCGCGTTTGGCTGCAAGCTCTGTTAAGTCGTTGTCTGTGACGGGGATGTTGTCATGAAACAGTTTTTCCATTTCGGCCCGCGGCAATTTTTTAGGGATGACCAGTGCCGTCCTCGGTTTGGAAAACCTGGCTGCTTTGTACGCCAGTGTAAGGTATTTTTCATATTCAGAAGGAGTAATCGTAATATCCTTGAGCGGCATGGTCTGCTGATCCTTGTCAGCCATTTCTTTGAGCTTCTGGGTTTTCATCAGACGATGAAGTTCCGCCTGCTTGAGACCTTCTTTATCCTTTGCCGGGTCAACGTAGCCTTCAATATCCAGTTTCAGGCTGGGACGGTCGTAAAGTACCTTGGCCAGGGCTTCAATTTTTTTCCTGCCATCTTCCGCAAGAACCGAGCTGCCGTAGTCAAATTCGACAAAGCTCATTTCGTCTCCGCCACCGGTTACAGAAGACAGAAGAGAGAAAGGTGCCGTGACCGCCTTGGTAATAAGATTAACGAGGATCTGCCACACTAGCGGCCACACTCTAAACTTGGGATCGTCCAGGCTTCCGGACAACGGAATATCCAGTTTGATCTGCCCATTGCGGTCGGTTAACAGGGATACTGCCAGTGTCACGGGTGCTTTGATGGCGTCGGGGCTGTCCACTTTATCCCCGAAAGTGAGCTGGTCAAAGAAAATCTTGTTCTCGGCGGTGAGTTTCCTCTTATCGACCAGATAGGACACATCAAAATTGAGTTTTCCTTTAATGATAGGATAGCCCAGAAATTTAATCGCATAGGGCGTCATCTGGCTCATTTCAAGATTTTTAAAGTTGATTTTAATATCAGCGAAAAGGTCCTTTTTCAGAGGATTGATGGTCCCGGCGATATACAGGGGCGACCCATAGCCGATATTGCCCTTCAGTTTCACTTTTGCCCGTGAGATCTCCTGCGATGAAAGCCCCGTTACGCTTCCTTTGAGGTTGAGCATCTTCACGGCATAGTTCGGCCTGATGTTGTAATCAGCAAAATCTACTGTGCCACCCAAAAAGCTGACCTTGCTGATTTTAATGTCCGGCGGTTTCTGAGAGGATTTTGCATGTTCAGCCGGTTTGGGAGGTTCGGGACCGGGCGGGGTTTTCTGTCCTGCATATTTTTTCGGCGGGCTCATGATATCCTGGATGTTCGTGGTGCCGCCTTTATTGATGACGATTTTGGAAAAGAAATCACGAATCGCAATTTCCTTGATTGACACAGAAAGTGGATTGTATCCGACGTCCAGAGAGTTGAAATCAAGCTGCTTGAATTTCAAGAAATCATGCGTGTGAATCTGATCGATGGAGGCAAATTGTGCGATAGAAAGTCCCCCCAGATATTTGATGACGGGTTTGTTTTTTGCGTCCATCTTCATGGAAAATTTTCCGTCCGTTGATATTGAACCTCGCGTGATGTCCAGTTGCACGGCATCGCTAAAATAGGGCTGGAACGGCCGGATGGCGAGATCCTTCACATTCAGCGCCAGATCGGCGGAAAGCGGCTGGAAACTGACCGGGCCTTTAACGGTAATATTTGTGTTTTGATCCATGATCAGGGAGAGGTCAACATTGGCCAAATCGCCCTTGCTAAGCGATATTTTGGAAACATTCAGGCGCAGGGGATTGATCTGAATTTTTACCGGCTTGCGCGGCTGTTCGTCGGTGAAGGTGATGTCGGCTTTGTCAATCAGAAGATTGTCAACAAGCAGGGTAAGTTCTTTTTTCTTTTCGTTGCTGACTTCCTTTTTTGCAGCAGAGGCCGGAGGCTTTGTCCCCTGAGGCTTCTTTCCCGGGTCGATAAGCTTTGATAGATTGATTTTGCCGGACTTGTCACGCTTGATCACAAGCTCGGGGGCATCGAGGGCGATCTGAGACAGATGGACCGAGGGCTTAAAGGGTTCAATGGAAGCAAGATTCACTTTCAGTGCGGGAAGACGAAGGATTTTGTTTCCCTGCGGGTCGACTATATTCAGGCTTCTTAAAACAGCATGTCCAGTCAGTTTCAGCTCTGGCGATTTCCCCTCGGGCATGATGAAATTGACATGGATATTCGTGTCCAGCCGTGCCTCGGTCAGTTTAAAGTTCATTTTCACGGGCACATATTGCAGGTAATAGGGAACATCAATATTTTTCATGTCGATGATCAAAGAGGTTTCCCGTGATGTCAGAAAAGGTTTTGTTTTCCCTCCGATTGCCACACCATGACCGTTCACGAAGGCCGAAAATCTTGGTTGAACGTAATTTTTCATGTAATATTCAATATTGGAAACGAAGGGGATTGCCAGTTGAAGATCACGCACGGTGTGGCTGGTTTTATTCGGCAAATCACGAAAATCAATATTGCCGCCCGTGATCTGAATATTGTTGAGTGAAAAAAGAAAAGGTTTTGAAGGCTCTTCTTTTTTGGCTTCCTCTTTGGGAATCAAATCGGAAAAATTATACGTTCCGTCCGTGTTGCGGGTGATCCCGACATAAGGCTTATTGAGTCTGATTTCTTCCAGGATCAGAGCGCGCCTGAAGATCGAGACAAAGGCCCCGGCATTAACGTAAAGTTCATCAAATGCGACAAACGGTTTTTCCTGACCGGGGTCAGCCAGTTTGAAACCCCTGATGGTTACGGAAAGAGAATAGGGATTGATTTTTATCTGATCAATGGACGTTTCCCGATGCAGAGCCTTGGAAATCTTTTCGGTTGCAATCGGCTTGATCACATATGGAAGGATAAGGAATCCAATAATGCCGATGATTACCGCAAAAATGATGACGACGGTGAGAATTTTTTTTGCAATCTTCATGTTCACAGGTTCCTTTTTTATAAAAAATTCATGGCCTATGCGGCGCAAAAGTTTTTCGGTATGGACGAAAATGCGGCATGACGTTCATCGGCCATAAAAACCGTTTTATTATGAATGTTTGATGTGATCCAATTTAGATGAAATGATATTTTCATTTCATCTTTCCTCGATATCGCAGAAAATGCGTCGAATAATTGATAAATCCGTAAAATTGAGTATTTGCTCCCTTATTTCACATTTTCATAAAAAGAATATAGATGAAATAAAATAACCATTTCACCATGAAATGCTATTTTATTTCATTGTGCCTCTGCATATTGACAGTCTTTCATTTGTCGAATACAAATGCAGCCCAATAAATGTATTTATGAAGAATGCCATAATTTCCGGTTGATGGATCAGCGATGCACGCAACCCATCGACTTTCCGGGACCAGCATTCTGCAGATGTTTCAATGAATAATTCATTTTGGACGGAGAATCAATCAAAAATCGTTTTTTTATGCTGTAAGCCTGTAAGGATTTTTTAAGCGATCTTCCATGGTGGCTCAATGGGTCGAATGAAGAAAGCATTATTCCCGGATGATGATTAAATTTTGTGAGGTTAAAAATCAGAATGGTTAATGAAACTGAAAATCAATTCAATGATGTCAAACAAACCACTTTTGCCACCGATGCGCCTCCTGAAAAGGACTGTGCGGGAACAAACGACGGGAAAGAATCAAAAGATATCCAGTATATTGTTGATCACGCTTTTGAAGCCTTCTGGCAGGTAGATACAAATTTCAAGATTACTTTTACCAATGCGGCATGCGGCACGGTCACCGGCGGATTCAAAAGTGAAGATTTTATCGGACGATCTCTTATGGATTTTTTGTCTCCGGAAAGCATAGAGAAACTGTATAAAGGCAACAGTTCGCGGATGAATGATGAAGCGAGGGGGGTTCAGACAGCGCTTGCATTCTATGAACTTCAGATGAAAAGGAAAGACGGTACATATTGTTGGGTCGGCATCAGTTCCAGTCCGATACGCGACAGGAGCGGAAAGGTGATTGGATATCAGGGCATCCTGCGGGACATCAGCGGTTTCAAAAAACAGGAAACCAGCCGGAAAAGATACGAAGAAGCATTTAATAAAGCGGAAAAAATGTCCTGTTTGGTGAATATTACCAACGGTGTTGCCCGTGAGCTCAATCGTCTCATGGGCGGCATTATCGCTCACGGAGAGATTCTGAGTTCATGCGATGGTCCGGGCAGCAATGCATTTCATGACCATGTCGGCAATATCATTGATTCAGGGGAACGGGCAGTGACCTTTATCCAGGATCTTCTGGCGGTATCCCGTAAGGACGAAGAGAATCGCCAGATCATCTATATCAATGAAAGAATCCAGGCGTGTCTGAAAAAAAATGAATTTCAAAAATTATCACAGCGGTATCCTGATGTAACAATAAAGATGGATTTTGAACCTTCCCTGCGGAATGTGAATGCTTCGTTGTCTCAACTGGACAAGTCCATTCTGGATCTTTTGTCCCTGTCGTTTAAGCAGACTGAACCCGACGGCGTGATTTCAATTGCCACAAGAACGGTCTATCTTGGCTGTCCGGTTCGGTATGAGGATAACTTGTGTGAAGGTGAATACGTGGTCTTATCAATCAGCAGCACGGGCGGCGGACTTGAGGATGAAGAGGTTTGTCATCTGTTTGAGCCTTTTTATGCAAAAAAATTCATGAAAAAAAGTGCTACAGGGCTCGAGTTGTCCATTGTCCGTGAAGTGATCAGGGATCATAATGGATTTATTAATGCATACAGTAAGATCGGATGCGGTTTGTCTTTTGTGCTGTATCTGCCGGTTTCGCGTGAAGATTGTGAGGGCATTCCACACAGGGGCAATGCTGTCAGGCCGGATTTGGTGAATTGATCTTTGCGGGAATTCGTATGGTATCACCAGGTGGGGGGTGAGCACGGGGAGCATAAAGCCGGTTGCAGCCATTGATTCCGGTATGGCAAGACGGTTTTATGCTCCCTGAGCCATATGGTTATCCTGCATGGGGAATAATTTCAGGTAACGGTCGGCTCCTCAAAAAAAATTCGTGCATCAACGATACTCGCGCCCTGACCTTCCGGGTACACAATGACTGGATTCAGGTCAATTTCGGTAATGTCGGGACAGGCGGCAAGCAGGGCGGATGTCCTGCAAATGATATCAACCAGCGCCTGACAATCCGCGGGTTTTTTCCCCCTGGCGCCCTGAAGCAGCGGATAGGCTTTCAGTTCTTTCATCATATTGGCCGCTTCATTAGGTGTAACCGGTGCCAGACGGATGGAAGTATCTTTGAATATTTCAATAAAGATTCCCCCCAGACCTGCCACAATAACGGGTCCGAAGGCCGGATCACGGCGTCCCCCGACGAAGCATTCAATCCCTTCAGGTGCCATCTCCTGGAGCAGGTATCCGTCGATAGCCGGTGGATTGGCAATCTTTTGAATTTTATCTTTCATTGAAACGAGGGTTTCGGACAGCTGCTTTTTATTGCGGATGTTTACCGCCACGCCCCCCACGTCTGATTTATGCGATGCGTCGCGCGAGACAAGTTTTACGGCCAGCGGATAGTGCAGGGGAATCTTCTCCGGCAGGATTTCGTTCTTAATCAGCATGTCTTTCACCGGTTGCAGACCGGCCGAGGCGCAGATTGTCAGGGCTTCATCCGTTAGTGCGATGCGCTGTTCATGAACACAGCGGGACCGGATCGTTTTCACCATATCCAGATCCAGACTATAGTCCGGCAGTTTGCCTCGGCCGTCACGAAGGGTTTTCAGTTCGTGATAGGTTCGTGATACATGGAGCGCCGTGGCCGCTTCCAGTGGGGATGTGAAAATGGGAAAGGGTTGACTCTGCTGTATTTTCAGAAGTTCTTCACGGTCGGAAATCATGGTCAGACAAACCGGTTTGGCATATTTTTCAACCAGCTTTTCCACACCGGCCAGGAAAGTGCGGGACATCTCTCCTTCAAAATCTGAAGAGTACAGATGATTGAATAAGACGCCGTCGTAATTTTCCAGTTTGAGGGCTTCTTCCAGAATATCCGTGAAAATGGTGTAGTCAAAAATCTCGCCCAGATCCAGCGGATTCTGATGAGCGATGACGCGCGTCTTGTAGATGGTTTTGAGTTTTTCAATAAAGGATGGCGGGAAAGGGACCATTTCAAAACCATATTTCGCGCAGGCGTCGGCGGTCAGCACCGCGTGGCCGCCCGAGCGTGAAAGCACCGCCACGCGACGTTCTTTCATCAAGGGCATGCGGACGACTTTGATGGCATTAACAAATTCCAGTTCATCATCCACACGAATAATGGCCGCCTGTCTGAAGGCGCCGTCCACGACGCTGTCATCGCTGGAAAGTGCCGTTGTGTGGGACTGGGCGATTTTCGCGCTGATAGGTGAACGGTTTGATTTCTGTATAACGATGGGTTTATCACACCCTCGCGCCAGATCGAAAAATTCCCGTCCTCTCTTGAAACCTTCAAGATACATCGCGATGATGTCCGTTTTTGGATCTTTGATGAAATAGTCAAGAAAGTGGGCCTCATCCAGCTGAAGCTTGTTCCCGGTGGCCGCGAACTTGCCGGGTTTGATGCCGTAACCGGCCACTGCGCGCAGATAAGAGCCGCCCACACCGCCGCTTTGCGAAATGAGCCCCAGCCTGCCGCCTGTCGGGATATTTTTGAAAAAGGCAAACGGCATCATCATTTTCATGTCAAAGTTTACCGTTCCCACACAGTTGGGACCGATGACCTTCATGTTGTATTTTTTTGCAACGGCCAGAACGTCATATTCCAGCGTGTGATCGCCGTGTGAGTATTCGCTGAAACCTCCGGATTCGATAACGACGTGCGTAATGCCTTTTTCTCCGCATTCCCTCATCAGGCCGGGTACCGTTTTAGCAGGCGTTAGAAAAATGGCAACGTCGGGTGTTTCGGGAAGACTGGCAACGCTCGTGTAGATATGAATGCCATTCACGTCGCCCTCCTGAGAGCCGACGCCGTATAGATTCCCTTCATAGCCGATTTGTTTATTATTAAGTAAAACGATTTGTCCCAGATTCATTTTGGTGGCGGATGCGCCGAAAACTACAATACTGCGGGGGCTGAAAAACTTTTCCATGATCCGATCGCTCCTTTAGCCCGGCGGTCAAAAGAACAAAGCCGCAGAGCGTCATATCTTTCTGTATGGCCGGACCCGTGGCTTTATAGAATAGGCGGGCGGACCGTGTCAAGAGCAAATTACATAAAGTCGCCGGTCGGAGGAGATGGACCATCTCAAAAGAAGTGTTTGACTTCTTTGTTAAAGCCAATATAATTGAATTGCATTGCATTCAAACAGAATCTAACATTGCAGCCGGTCCAGTTGTGGAAAGCCAGTCAATCATGTCATTATTCAATGCGTGGTATGGGGTGGAATCATGAAAAAGAGGCAGCAATCGAATGATGATCTGGTTTCTGAAATCAAAAAGCTGCGCCAGAAGCTCAAAGAGATCCGTCAATCGGAAATTAAAAGGAAACGTGCGGAAAATGAGCTCAAGGAAAACGAGCAGAGGCTGCACAGTGTCATCGGTGGCCTGCCGATTCCCGCTTTTGTGATCGATAAAAATCACCGGATTCTCTACTGGAACAAAGCCCTGGAAGAACTTACCAAAATAAAAGCCGAAGACGTTATAGGTACGTCACAGCAATGGCGGGCATTTTACAGTAGCAAGCGTCCCTGCATGGCAGATCTTCTGGTCAACCGTGGCCAGGAAAAGATCTCCAAATGGTATGCCGGGAAGTACGTGAAGTCCAAATTGCTCGACGAGGCCTACGAAGCCATCGATTTTTTCCCCGAACTTGGACATCAGGGTAAATGGCTGCGATTTACAGCGGCCATTATCCGCAATTCAACCGGTGATCTGATAGGAGCAATCGAAACTCTGGAAGATATCAGCCGCCGGAAAAAAGCAAAAATGCTGCTGCTGAAAGTGCATCAGGACCTGGAAGAGCGCGTCAAAATCAGAACCGCGGAACTCGCCCGGGCCAATGAGGCCCTGCTGAATGAACTGATGGAACGTCACCGGACGCAGAAGGCACTCAAACAGACCACCGATCATCTGTCCCTGCTTCTGGAATCCCTGCCGATTATTTCCTATACGCGAAAGGTGGACGGTAATTTCGCAATCACTTTTGTAAGCAGTACCATTGAAGAGATCACAGGATATTCGCCGCAATGCTTTATAGACGATGAAAATTTCTGGATAGACCATGTTCACGTGGATGACCGGGCGCGCGTCATGGAAGGTCTGCAAACGGAGCGCGAGAAAGGGACACACCGGTACAGCTATCGGTTCCGGGTGATAGACGACACCTACCGCTGGTTTTCCGATTACTGGCGGATCGTTCACCTTCCGGCCGGATCAACCAGCTATATTGTCGGTGCCTGGCAGGATGTCACCGAGGACAAAAAAATCCGTCAGGAAGGGGAATTAAGACTCCAACAGATGATTCAGACACACAAACTGACTGCGCTGGGTGAGGTAGTTGCGGGTGTTGCCCATGAGATCAACAATCCTGTCAGCTTTATCGCGTACAATGTTCCCATTCTGGAACAAATCTGGAACACGGTGGAGGATATTCTGGTACGTAGCGGGTCGCACCATTCCGACTGGGAGAAAAGAGGTTTGTCCTATGAGGAAGTGAGCAGTAATATGCGGGAGATTATCCAGGCGTTTAAAATCGGTGCCAACCGTATCAGCCGGGTCATCACGAGTTTGAAGGAATTTTCCCGTTCCGATGAAGCCACACAGAAAAAAATGGTCTCCGTTCCGGATGTAATTGCAGGAGCGTTGGTGATTGTGGGAGCACAGATCAGAAGAAACGTGTCCAGAATCGATCAAGAGATTGCCAAAAAAATTCCTCCGATTTACGGACATTTTCAGAAAATCGAGCAGGTGATGGCCAATCTGTTGATTAACGCGCATCAGGCAATACCCGAAGGTCAAAAAGGCGTCATCAGCATCCGCTGCCGTTACATTGACCGCTTAAAATCCGTGGTCGTGGATATCGAAGACAATGGAAAGGGCATTGATCGCAAGACGATGGAGCACATTTTTGATCCCTTTTTTACCACGCGAAGGGAGCTTGATGGCACGGGCCTGGGACTTTCCATTTCATATGGACTGATCAAGGAACACCAAGGCACCATCGGAGTGCTCTCCCGTCCCGGAAAAGGAAGCCGGTTTTCGATTTACCTGCCCGTGGAAGGCAACGTCAATCTCAATCTGTATCCGTCTATTTTGTGCATTGACTACAATGTGAAATATCTCAAAGAGCTCAAAGCCAATTTTTTGGACGCGGTAATCTGGCGTTCGGAATCGAAAGACAAAGTGGGGGACATTCTAGCTTTTTTAGAGGAGAATCCGGAAGTCGATATGATTGTTTCCGAAGCCCGTTTAAAAGGATTCAGTGCGTGGGACCTTATGGATAAAATTAAAACAAAATATCCCCTGTTGCCGTTCATTCTCTACTCGGCCGATCCCATGGCGCTCAAGGCGCCATCCCGAAACATAACACAACCGGATTGCACACTGCAAAAGCCTTTTACCATCGAAAAACTTCAGAAAGTCATCCATGAAGCGGGGAGACAACAGCTATGAAAATATTGATCGTCGATGACGAGGAAGTGTCCCTTACCTCAGTCAAGAGAATTCTCAAATGGCATGGACTCAAGAACATAGAAATCTGTGACAGCGGAAGTGAGGCGATCCGGAAAATCCGTCAGGAGAATTTTGATGTTGTTCTTCTGGATTTACTCATGCCCGAGGTGGACGGCATGCAGGTACTGGAATCGACAAAACCCTATTGCCCGGGCACGGAATTTATTATCCTGACAGCCGTTGATGATATTTCAACCACTGTAAAGGCGATGCGGCAGGGCGCTTACGATTATCTGGTCAAACCGGTGGATAATGAACTGCTTATCTTATCCATTGAAAGGGCTTATGAAAGAAAAGGGCTGCTGGCAGGTTTGTCCGTCACTGCCAGTTGCCAGGCGGCAGAAATACCTCCGGCATTTTCCGATACCCTTACGCAAAACACCCAGATGAAAGCATTGATTTCCTATGCTCAGGTCATGGCACGCAGCGGCAATCCGGTTTTGATTACAGGTGAGTCGGGTACCGGCAAGGAACTGATGGCGCGAGGCATTCACCGTGCCGGTCCGGCTCCTGACGGACCTTTTGTGGCGGTGAACGTTTCGGCTATACCGGCCACCATGTTTGAAAGCCAGTTTTTCGGACACGTCAAAGGCGCGTTTACCGGTGCAGATGGTTCTCACCAGGGTTTCTTTCAGCAGGCGGACGGGGGTACTTTATTTCTCGATGAAATTGGCGAGTTGCCAATCGGCCTGCAATCAAAACTCTTGCGGGTGCTGGAAGACAAGACGTTCACTCCGCTGGGGGCCGGTCATGCCGTTCGTGTGGATGTCCGGTTGATTTCGGCAACCAATAAAGAACTGGACCGTGCATGTCAGGAAGGAAATTTCCGGATAGACCTGCTCTATCGTTTAAAATCCGCAACCATCTGCCTGCCTGCACTCAGGGACAGAAGAAACGATATCCCGTTGCTTGCAGCTCATTTTTTACAAAGTGCCTGTACGCGCCACAATAAACAAATTTCAGGGTTCAGCCCTGAAGCCATGAACGTGCTTGCGCTTAGAGGTTATACCGGAAATATCCGTGAACTTTCGCAGATCGTGGAAAATGCCGTTTTGCTTGCCGAAGGCCCGGTCATCCTACCCGTGAACCTGGGAGACAGTCCGGCGATGGAATTTCAACCGTCCCTGTCAAGTCGCAGCCTTTGTACACTCAAGGAAAATGATGCAGCCCATGTGATGTATGTTTTGCATTCCACCGGCGGCAACCGACGTGAAGCCGCCCGCATTCTGGGAATCACGCTCAGGCAACTGCAGCGAAAGCTGGCCGGCACAAAAGGTGATTCCTGAAAAGCAGAAACTCTTCTTGGCTTTTGATATTTCCCCGGCCGTTCGATATCTGTATGAATCCAATCGATTCCGATGCCCGTGAAAAGTGGTATTTCTTGTAAAAATATTGAGATTGACATCCATTGTCATTTTGAGTGATAAATACAAAAGTTAATGGGATTTTTTGTCCAGCTGCACTGCGTACCATTACGAAGAGGAAAGACGACTTTTTTGACTGTTGATGATTTCCGGTGCCTTCAGCGATGAGAAAAGAAATTTTAACACTCATGGTTTTCCTGTATGTAATGATTCTGGTCTCACCGGCATTATGTCAAACCGGCAGTGCCCTTCTGGAAGAAGGGATCAAACAATATCAGAATGAAAATTATGAAGAAGCCATCGAAATACTGGAGAAAGTGAGATCCCGGGAACCGGAGTCTTCCCTGGCGGCCTTTTTTCTGGGGATGGCGTACAAGCAAACTATTGATTATGACAAAGCCGCCGTCAATTTGGAAGATGCTTTAAAGCTGAAGCCGGCGGTAAAAGAGGCTCTGGCGGACTATATCAACATTCTTTTTCATTTAAATAAATTAGAAGAAGCAAAAAAATGGATTAACGTTGCCCGGGAACAGAATGTGGAGCCTGCCAGTATTTATTTTTTAGAGGGAATGATTCTGGCGCAGGAAAAGAATTATGGATCTGCTGTTGAATCATTTGAAAAAGCAAAATCGCTGGACAGGAATCTGGTGCAGATGGCCGATTACCAGATCGGTTTGTGTTACCTCAAGGAGCAGAAATTTAAAAATGCGGGGGAACGTTTTAAGGCAACAGCTTCCTATGATCCTCAATCCGATCTTGCCGCTTCTGCCCGTCAGTATTTCGATGCGGTTGAAAAAAGTATTTTCTATACCAGGCCGATCCGTGTCACCATGGGAATTTATGGCGGATATGATTCCAACGTGGTTTCCAGTCCCCGTCAGGAAAGCCTGTCAGGTTCAATTGGCAGCTCCGGCAGTGGAGTCCTTTCGCCTTCCGTGAGAATTGAATATGTGCCCCGTCTGAATCGTGCCTGGCTTTTCAATGCCATGTATTCCTCTTCTGCAAACCTCCACGATCGTTTTGTTCACTCCCGCGATTTAATAGCGAATACGGTTTCATTCTTGCCCGGTTATAATTTCGGCCGTTTTTCCATCAGCATACTGGGCAGTTACACGAACTACCTGCTTAGAACGGATTCGGATATTGTTCCTGATGGAAATGCCGGATACAAGCATTATGAAGATTATTTTACTGGTGGGCCGGTTTTGAAATTACTGGTAACGGAAAATCAGATTCTCGAGTTGTTTACCGGCTATGATAAAAAAAATTATTATAATCAGGTCATCCCGTCAGGCAGCAGCCGGCGCGATGCCGAAGGGTTCAGAGGGTATCTGAGTTGGGTCTGGTTTTTCTGGCGCAATGGTTTTGTCAACCTTCGCTACGAGATATGCAAAGAGGCCGCAGACGGAATTTACTGGGATAATCTGTCAAACCGTTTGTCAGCAGGTCTTGTCTTGCCAATTTTGCCCGAAAATCTGACCCGGAAAATAGGTTCCCTGTATTTACAAATGGCAGGCGGTTTCACCTTTCAGGATTATTCACATCCTCAGCCATACTCTGATGCCGCCGGATATGCAAAAACAGGCCGCAGAAAAGATGAAATCTACAACGGCTCCGTCGGATTAAACTGGGATATCACGAAAAACTGGAGCTGTGTTGTGCAATATTCACACATAAAATCAGATTCCAATATTCCCGTTTATGAATATACACGTAATTTGTACACAATGGGTCTTGAGTTTAAGTTTTAGATATTCCAGGGGAAGAGTATTGTAGAAAAGCTTCAACGTTAATGGAGAGAACAATACCGGGGAGGCAGCCACCAATGAAAGCAAAAGATTGTGTCGGAATCATATTCGTGATTTTACTGTTGCTTCCTTGGATGGCTCTGGCTGTGCCAGTGGGTAAGATTACAAATCTGCACGGCAATGTGGATATTACCAGCGCGGGGAAAACGGCAAGAATTGCAAGATTGGGAGATGGCGTGAATGTCGGTGATTTTATCCGCTCCAAGAGTAAATCCAAAGTGGAAATTACTTTCAATGAAGGCAATGTGCTGCGGTTGGGGGAGAATTCCCGGGTGGGGATTACCCGGTACATGTCCGGTGAAAAACAAAACTCAAGCATCATAAACCTTTTCCGCGGGAAAATTCATAATATTATTAAATCTGTCGGTGCCGATGGACGATATGAAGTGCACACGCCCGTTTCTGTCTGTGGCGTGAGGGGTACCCGTTTTTTTAATTATTTTCTGTCTGGTGCGTCCGGATCGATATTCGAGGAAGGTTCCGGCTATGGTTACAGTAAGAAAGATCCTGCCGATGTTAAAAAAATAAACTCCGGCCAGGGGATGTTTGTTCCTGATGCAAAATCAGGTGCGAAAGTGAGAATCGTTCCTGACCATCAACTGGATGAAATGAAAAAAGCAACGGACGTATTAGAATCATCAGATGATTCTGCGGATGCTTCGGGTATCCTGGGTGATCTGGCAAGTGGGGACGAGGTTCCGATTTTACCCCTGCCTCTTCCGTCGCCCCTTGTGCCTGCGTATACTCCCCCGATTGTCATACCGCCACTGATTCAGACTGCTCTTTCCTCGGATCTGGAATTAAGCGCGGTTGCAGGCGACGTGTCCTTTTCCCGGACGATAGACAATGTAATCATAAAAGGAACATCACTGGATTATGGATCAACTTTTGCTTTGACTGCATCCGGAGCGGGGATTACTTCAGCATACGACCCTGCCGGAGGTTTGATTAAAGGCTTACTGAGCACGGGGGGAATTGTAACTTCCGGTGTGTCCGGCTATATGATGGGGCTGCCGTTTCTATCCGGCAGTGGAGCAAAAGCGCTTATATCATCAATCTACGTTAATAATGACGGACAGGTCGGGTTTCTGAAGGGATTACTGAACATTTCATTTTCCGGCACCACACTTTCCGGAACAGGAACAGCTGAGAAATATGCGCCGATTGCCTCATCATCCTACAATCCTTCAACTTTCGCTCCAGGCATTCTGGCAGGCATTGGAGTGCCCAAAACAGGCAATCTTTCTATTTACGCTGATCATATTTCCCTCGATTGCAGCAACAACTGTGAAAGTGAGGTCAGGGTCATTGATGCAACCTTTCAGGACGCAAGTACCGGCCAAACGAAAAGCGGCAAAATTGGTGTTTGGGGAGCTTATAGTCAAAACGGCACTTATTTTAATCACGGAGGACTTACAGGCTTTACGGACAGACAGTATGCCCATTATGATACAACCGAAAAAGCATCGCTCTACAGCGATAACCTGTCAGGAGCGGTAGATACTGACTCACACGAGGTAAACATGAGCGGCAATTTCCTGTATATGAGTCCCATGTATACAGCCAAGTTGCTTATGAAGCATTTGGGGTATTATGATTCCTCAAATATTTATTCTTCAGTCAGCGCAGGTACGATCCAGATGGTTCCCATGGCTTTTGCCAATGAATTGTCTTTGTCATTATCCGGCATTTCCGGCATAATGGGATCTACAGAAAGCCTTTGGACCAGCGCTTATTCTCCAACGGTATCAATGATTGGCAAATATTCCATGCCCGGCAATTATCATGTTGTCTCCGGTGGCTGGCAGAGCGTGAATTATCTCTCTAGTTCAGGTTCGACAACGAATGATGGAGGAGGCGCTTACAAAGGATTCTTAAATTCGCACCTTCTGCTGTCTTCTGCCAATGTCCTGAATACGGATGCGCAGGCTCTTTATGCAGATTCCTCAGGTAATATTGGCATTATACGGGGCTATATTCCCGGTGTTGTTTCTCCAATGAGTAATGGTTTCAAATCTGAAGGCGTTTTGAATCGAATCGAAATGGAGACAGGTGCGGGCATATCAGCAGCAACTTTTGTTTCGTCCGCAACCACGCTACATACGAATACAGGAGGTTCTTCTTCGAATTTGCTTGCTGGTGGATCGTCGATGACGTTGACTGGATCAATATTACAGGGTCTTGAAATCAACGGTAAAAGATGGGGCATCGGGAAAATTGATATGTCAGGTACATACAGCGGCGATCCGAGAGGAAATGCGGTATTCAGCTATTTGCTGGGCGGTTCTTCAGGTTCGGAAATATTCACTCATCTGGAACATCCGGACGCAACGGCCTGGAATTCCGTTGAGGGCGGATATTTCCGGGGCAATATTGCCGCCGCTTCCGCTGACTGGATGTCGGCGAATACCTCTGTTATTGGTGGAACCATCAAGGGAATTTTTGATCCGGTAAATAGCTGGCAAGCCACTGGTCTGGGAACCAGAATAGAGACATCATCTTTTGTTGAAATGGCATCCACAGAAACAGGCAGAGCAAAACTGGCCGCTTTAAATATCCCCTCTGTGATTGTCGGTTTGGTTAATTTATCCGGAAGCGGTAACGGTTGGACCAGCTTAAATGTTAATAACACGGGGTTCTATGCAAGTACCAGTGGCGGCAAACCGCAAATCTGGGCATCAAATAACGTAAACGGAAATTACAGTTCACCTCCCCCTGTCGGCACTCCCACAGTCCTTACGGGATCTGCCGCAGGTCATTTATTTCAGGCAAATTTTACGATTCAGAACTGGAATACAGGGACCGGACGTTGGGGTGCGGCGATAGGCAGCGGAACAATTTCTCCCGGCTTAAACGGTGCGACTCAATTTCAGGGGGTTGCTGCGGGAACGGGTGCAACCGCTGTATCCGGTTCTGTTTCCGGAACTGCTTCAGGAGCAGCTTACTAATTTCCAGGTGATGGAAAGTACCGGTATTCGGCCAGCCATTGACCTGTAAGTTTAAACAACATCAGACACAGATTCATGGATGACATTTCCGCCGCTCCCCATGACATAAACGTCATCATCTTTCATGCCTTATGCAGCCTGCATCTGAAGTGTCACAGCCAATCCGTGCAGTCTTTGCACGCGACATCCCGGTCATTTCTGAAACCTGAAAATTTCCCCCTTTATCTTTTTATTCTTCAAGGGAATCAAGGTCTTATTGTGTTTTTAGGATTCCTGGCATACCTGTTGCTCTTATTGATTGATCAGTATGTCTGTTAATTCCGGCAGGATTGCCGGACAGCAGGCACTGGAGTGCCGGAGGTGAATGACACGGATCTTTGACTGTTTCATGGAGATAGCAACGGAATAAATTTTTCATAAATGGGGGAATGTTCCGCCGAAAAAATAAAATGAGGTGAATGAACCGTGGCCGATCAATTGAATCAAGGAAAGATTTTATCCATTCGCAGCAGTGTTGTTGATGTCCAGTTTTCCGTGGCGCCCCAGATCCGCAATGTGCTTACAGCGGGCGAAAAGGGCGAATACATTATCGAAGTCTTTACGCAACTGGATAGCAATACCATTCGGGGTGTTGCACTGACTCCAACGCAGGGATTGACCCGCGGCGCGACGGTTACAGATACCGGAAAGCCTTTCGAGGTGCCGGTCGGCCCCGCGCTGATGGGCAGAGTGTTTAACGTCTTCGGGAATACCATTGACAAGAAGGGCAATGTGGAAGGGTGTGAAGTACGTTCCATTCATCGCGAACCGATTCCACTTCGCGATCAATCCACCGTCTCGGAAATCTTTGAGACCGGTATCAAAGCCATAGATGTCCTGGCCCCTCTGGAGCGTGGCGGTAAAGCCGGGTTATTCGGAGGTGCGGGTGTCGGCAAGACGGTTCTGATCACAGAAATGATCCACAACACCGTAAGCGGCCATGAAGGGATGAGTATCTTCTGTGGAATTGGTGAACGATGCCGCGAAGGAGAGGAACTCTATCGGGAAATGGAAGAGAGCGGTGTTCTGGGAAATACCGTCATGGTGTTCGGACAGATGAATGAACCGCCTGGCGCGCGGTTTCGGGTAGGTCATTCAGCCTTGACGATGGCGGAGTATTTCCGTGACGACGCCAAGCAGGATGTTTTGCTGATGATTGATAATATATTCCGATTTATTCAGGCGGGTATGGAAGTATCCGGTCTTCTCGGACAGCTGCCTTCACGTCTGGGGTATCAGCCCACACTGGCGACAGAACTGGCCGAACTCGAAGAGCGGATTTGTAATACCAAAACTGGAGCCATCACGTCTATTCAGGCAGTCTATGTGCCGGCGGACGATTTTACGGACCCTTCGGCGGTTCATACCTTTGGTCATCTATCCGCAACCATTGCCCTTTCGCGCAAAAGGGCCAGTGAAGGACTTTATCCGGCCATTGATCTTCTGCAATCAGGCTCCAAGATGCTGATGCCGAACATTGCCGGTGAACGGCATTACAAAATTGCCCAGGAAATCCGCAAGACGCTGGCTGTCTATGAAGATTTAAAAGACATCATCGCTATGCTCGGTATTTCCGAACTGTCCCGCGAAGATCAGCGGACTGTTTTCCGTGCAAGACGCCTGGAGAGGTTTTTTACCCAGCCATTTTTCGTGACGGAACAGTTCACCGGTACGTCCGGGAAAATGGTTTCCCGTGAAGATACGCTCAATGGCTGTGAGAGAATACTCAATGATGAGTTTGCTGATGTCCCGGAACGGGCGCTTTATATGATTGGACCTATTGAAGAGGCAAAGATCGAAAATGTTGCTTAAAATTTTATTGCCGGCAGAAATCATGATGGTGCAGGAAGTCAAGAAAATCGTCGCGGAAGCGGAAAACGGTTCCTTCTGCCTGATGCCGAACCATATTGATTTTGTTGCAACACTGGCTCCGGGAATTTTTACTTATGAGCCGGTTGAAGGGGGCCAGGAATTATTGGCCATGGATGTTGGCACACTGGTAAAAAAAGGACCGGAAGTGCTGGTGTCCACGCGTAATGCTGTAAAGGCGCCGGATCTGGGAAAACTCAAACAGGTAGTTGTTCAACAATATGATGTTCTGGACGAGCGGGAAAAAATGGTTCGTTCCGCTGCGGCAAAATTGGAGGCATCGCTGATTCGCCGATTTGTTGAACTAAAGTAGGGCGTGATCCCTGATCACGCCGCATTAATTATGATGAAGATGTGTTTTCGACAATAGCCAAACTGGCGATAAAACCGGTAATAATGAGGATTAAACATGGTTGAGATACGACGAACATCCAATGGAAGAAGGCGGAAGATGGCTGATCACTTCACCGAGCAGGTCGCCAAAAAAGAAGCACTGCGGTTGAAAGGACTCCGTCATAAGGATGAAACCGTCTGGTTCGGACTGGGGATGTTCGGGATTGTCGGCTGGGCGGTTGCCATTCCCACCCTGGTCGGCGTTGCCCTCGGCCTCTGGATTGACCGCACCTGGCCCACCCAGTATTCTTGGGCGCTGATGCTTCTGATTGCGGGTGTGATTGTAGGATGCATCAATGCCGCATACTGGGTGAGAAAAGTACGCAGCAGAATTATCGAGGAAGAATAACATGAGTGTTCCCCTGATGATGATTTGGGCAGGTTGTTTTTTCGTGGGGATGGTTCTTGGCGCTTTCTACTTCACCGCGCTCTGGCAGACGGTGCGGCGCCTTCCATCCGCGGAAAATCCCGTGCGCCTGATGCTGGGCAGTCTTGTTCTGCGCATGGCTGTGCTGGCGGCTGGATTTTACTTTGTCATGGGTGCCCATTGGGAGCGGCTTGCCGCCGCCCTGTTGGGTTTTATTGTGATGAGGAAAATACTCACTTATCGTCTGGGCCCTCAAAAGGCGGCTCATGCGGCTCATTAAAAAATAACCGGTCGTTCTCTCATCGGACCGGCCAAGGAGTCGATATGGAGATTGTACCTCTCGGTCAGATCAGTCCCGATCAAGTGATCCTCTGGAGCTGGGGCTTTGTTACGATCAACGCGACCATCCTCTATACATGGCTGGTGATGGCCATTCTGGTTGGCGGGTCTATTCTGGTCACGCGCAATCTTTCTTCTGAGATAAATGCTTCACGCTGGCAGCATTTTCTGGAAGTGATTATTTCTGTTGTCCGTGGCGAAATCGGCGAGATGACCAGGAAAGGGGCAGACCATTATATCCCGCTGATCGGCACGCTCTTTCTGTTCATCTGCACGTCCAATGTGCTTGCGGTCGTGCCGGGATATGTCGCACCGACTTCATCCATGACGACTACGGCTGCGCTGGCCACCTGCGTTTTTATCGCTGTTCCGTATTACGGCATTTCCCGAAACGGAGTGTTTCATTATGTAAAGGAATATTTTCAGCCCAATTTTATCTTTTTCCCGTTCCATGTCATGGGAGAATTATCCAGGACACTGGCCCTTACTGTTCGTCTTTTCGGCAACATTATGAGCCATGAAAAGGTGATCGGCATTCTGCTGGCAGTCACTCCCTTTCTGTTTCCGGTCGTCATGCAGATCCTGGGGCTTTTGATCGGGGTGATCCAGGCATACATTTTTGCGATCCTTTCCATGGTTTATATCGCTTCAGCGCTGTCCGCTGAAGACGAAGTTCATCATAATGTTGATATAAATAAAGAAGGCGTTAGCGCTTAAATCATTTTATTAAAGGAGGAAGTTTTATGGATAGTGTAAGTCTCGTCGCAATGGCCTCGATATTCGGAGCGGGATTGGCAATGGCAATTGGTTCAATCGGACCCGGTCTGGGGATGGGACAGGCAATTTCTCAGGCGCTTGCCGCAATCGCACAGCAGCCGGATGAGAGAAATTCTTTAACCAGAACGCTTTTTGTCGGATTGGCCATGATTGAATCTATCGCCATCTATTGTTTTGTTATTTCCATGATTCTGATTTTCGCAAATCCTTTCTGGGGGCACATTATAAAGTGAGGGGGATGATCCATGCATATCGACTGGTTTGTTTTCTTAGCGCAAATCTTTAATTTCCTCCTGCTCATGTACTTGCTGAAACGCTTTCTTTACGGGCGTATCATCAAGGCCATGGATGACCGTGAAGCGAAAATCACAGCGCGTTTTGCTGAAGCCGAGGATCTGAAAGTCAAGGCTAACGAGGAAGCTGAGCTTTACGAAAAGCGCAACCGGATGCTTCATGAGAAAAAAGAAATCATGCTCAATGAAGCAACCATGGCCGCCGATGCCAAACGCAAGGAACTGATGGATCAGGTGCGCAGGGATGTTGATGCCGTAAAGGCAAGATGGCAGGACATGCTGGTTCGCGAACAGGACGCCTTTTTCTATGATTTGCGCCAGAGGGCCGCGAAGCAACTATATGCCACGGCGCGCAAGGCTCTGGCTGATCTGGCGGATGTGGAACTGGAAGATCGGATCGTGGATGAATTTATCCGTCGCGTCAAAGAACTTGATGAAGAAAAAAGTGTTCAGATTCGAAAGGCGATCAGCGGCGGTGGCAACAAGGTCGTCATCCAGAGCGCCTTCGGTATTGCCGAACCAAAACAGGCACAAATCGAAGAAGCGCTGAAAAAGCAGATCACCAATGGTTTTACGATCCGTTATCTGCGTGAGCCGGATATTGTTTCGGGCATTGAACTGCGGGTGAACGGAAACAAAATTGCCTGGAGTTTGAATGAATATCTTGAGACGCTTGTGGAAAGTCTGACGGAAACTCTTCAGAGAGAGGCGCATGCGGCATGAGAATAGGCTGTTAGGCTGTAGACTAATAGCCAAACATTCTAAAGGTTAAGAGCTTAAAGCCTAACAGTCTACAGTCTAACAGTCTACAGCCTATTAGAGGAGGCGTGGAATGAATTCAGAGGTTAGTAAATTGGAAAGCCAGGAATTAAAGACGTTTCTGGACGATACATTTGACACCATGGACAAGGTTCTGGACGAACAGAATCCTGAACTGAGGCAATATGAGGTAGGCCAGGTAGAATTTGTCGGACGGGACATTGCCAGGGTGAGCGGCCTGCCGCACATCCGGGCAGAGGAACTGGTGCGGTTTACCGGAAATTATATGGGGCTGGTATTCAATATTGACCCCAAGGAGATCGGGGTTGTTCTTCTGGATCCCAGTGAAAATCTGCAGGTCGGATCGGAAGTTCAGCGCACCAAGCGCGTCCTGGATGTGCCGGTTGGAGACGGACTTTTGGGACGGGTGGTCGATCCTCTCGGTCGTCCGCTGGACGGTCTGGGAGAAGTCAATACGGTTATGCGTCTGCCGGTGGAAAGACCAGCGCCGGCGGTTATGGACCGCGCGCCGGTTGTTGTGCCGTTGCAGACAGGCATCAAGGTGATTGATGCGCTCATTCCCGTTGGGCGCGGCCAGCGCGAATTAATCCTGGGCGACAGAATGACCGGTAAAACGGCCATTGCCGTGGATACGATTATCAACCAGAAGGAAACCGGTATTATTTCTATTTATTGCGCCACCGGCAAGAAAAGCGCTGATGTGGCCAAGGTGATTGCCGATTTACGGGATCATGGCGTGATGGGCTCCTGCATTGTGGTGGTGGCCACCGGCGAAGACACACCGGGCCTGCAGTTTATCGCGCCTTACGCCGCTACGAGCATGGGGGAATATTTTGTAGAGCAGGGCAGGGACGTTTTGATTGTTTACGACGATCTGACATCACACGCAAGGGCCTACCGGGAAGTGTCGCTGCTTTTGCGGCGGCCGCCCGGACGAGAAGCTTTTCCCGGCGACATCTTTTACATTCACTCCCGGCTGCTGGAGCGCTCCACGCATATGAAGCCGGAACTGGGCGGCGGGTCGTTGACGTCTCTGCCAATTACCGAAACGGAAGCGCAAGATATGTCATCTTACATTCCGACCAATCTGATTTCCATTACGGATGGGCAGATTTATCTCTCGCCGGTTCTATTCAGCAAGGGTATTCTGCCGGCGGTCGATGTTGGTAAATCCGTATCCCGCGTGGGAGGTAAAACGCAACTTCCCGCTTATCGTTCCGTGGCGGGTGACCTCCGGCTCTCCTACTCGCAGTTTGAAGAACTGGAGTCCTTCTCCCGTTTTGGCACGCGCCTGGATGACAGTACCAGGCGTACACTGGAGCGGGGCTGGCGCGTTCGTGAAATTCTGAAACAGGGACAATACAAACCGCTCAAAGCCTCCGAACAGATTGCCTCCCTGCTTTCCGTAACCGGCGGCGCTCTGGATCTTGTGCCTACGGAAAAAGTCCGTGAGGTGGAGGGGCATCTGCTTGCCGCTGTCAATGAACAATTGCCGGAATTGTGCAGCCGCATCGAGGAAGGTAAAAAACTGGAGCTGGCGGACCGAGACAGCGTCATGAATAAAATCAAACCCGTTATTGCGCCTTTTGAAGAGGTTGAGGAAGTCAATGCAAACAACTGAGTCTCTTAAAAGAAGAATGAAAAGTGCGGGGGATCTTTTGTCGGTCGTGAAAACGATGAAAGCCCTGGCGGCGGTCAGCATTCGTCAATACCAGAAGGCTGTTGAATCCCTTACGGATTATAACCACGCCGTCGAGATGGGACTGCAGATTGTCCTCAAGGAAAGAATGGGTGCAATGCTTCAGAGAAAGACAACCACGATAAAACGTATGGGAGTGATCATTTTCGGTTCCGATCAGGGTCTTTGCGGACAGCTCAATGAACAGATTTCCGTCTTCACGCTGGATCACGCTCAAAATGCCGGTGTGAAAAAGGACAACCGGAAAGTACTGGCGATCGGTGCCCGCGTGGCCGACTATGTGGAAGATGCCGGGCAGACTGTTGACGAGTTATTGCCCACTCCCGGTTCTACGGCAGGCATAACACCTCTGGTGCAGGAGATTATCATGATCATTGATGAATGGCATTTCCGCCACAGCATCGATCATTTTTTCCTGTTTTATAATAAATATGTCAGCGGAGCGATTTATCATCCTCATATGGTTCAGCTGCTGCCGGTCAACCGTGAATGGCTGAAAGAAATAGCCAGGAAGAAATGGGATTCCAAGTCTCTGCCCATTTTCCGGATGGATGGGGACCGGATATTTTCTTCCTTGATTCGGGAGTACCTGTTTGTATCGCTTTACCGGGCGTTTGCCGAATCGCTGGCCAGTGAAAATGCAAGCCGGCTGGCTTCCATGCAAAACGCCGAGAAAAACATTGAAGAGCAGCTGCAGGATCTGCACGTGCAGTTTCACCGTACGCGTCAGATGACGATTACCGAAGAGCTTCTCGATATCGTTGCCGGTTTCGAGGCGATGCAGGAAGAGGCATCATAAGGATTATTCAGAAAGGAGGACTGGCTTATGTCAACGGGTTCGGACAAGAGAATATGTGTTATCTGCGCATGGCGCGAGAACTGCTCAAAACGGTATCGGGTCAAGACAAATGCCTTGTTTGATGTCAATTGTCCCGACTATACAAGGGATATTAAACTGAAAGACAAAGATGTCGATAAGCTGGTCGAAGATCAGGTTATCCGCTGGCAGAGAGAGAAAAAAGAAAAACCCGGTCATGTTATCACACTTTCCAGTGAAGCCGGAGCGGGCGGAGGTTGGATAGCACGGATTCTGGCCACTGAACTGCAGATGAATATCGTCGGCAGTGAACTGATTCACAAAGTTGCCGAGAGTGCACACATGAGTGAAAAAGTCATCAAATCTCTGGATGAGAAAAGCATATCGTTTTTTGACAGCCTGATCAGTTCATTCTTTGAAGCACGCCATATCTGGCCCAATGAATACCTGCGCCACTTGTCCCTGGTCATGCACGCGAGTGCACAGCACGGCAATGTTATCATTATCGGACGGGGAGGCAGTTTCATCCTGAAAGACAAAGCGTTTCGAGTGCGCATTGTTGCGCCACTGGAAACTCGCGTGGAAAAAGTGATGCGCGACCGGAAGCTGTCTCAGGAGGAAGCGCATGAGTATGTCAACAAGTACGATGTTGATCAGATCGGCTTCATTAGAAAATATTTTAATGAGGATATCAACGATCCCAAGCATTACGACATCATGGTCAACACGCAGAATGTGGATATTGAGACCGCGGCTGAATCGGTTAAGAAGGCGTTTTTATCCTGGAAGGCGGTGTTTGAGACTCATCAATGATGATTTTGTTTATGAACCGGTGAGGGTGATCCGCGATGAATCAATATGAACGGGCTCTGCTGATGGGACTGGCGGAAGAGGTCATTCTGCACCTGCGTACCCGGTTGGCCGAGATTGAAAATCTGCATCCAAGGGAGTCAGCCGTCGGGATTGCTACATTTCAGGAGCGTCTGCGAAATATAGAGGGGTTGCTGGATTGCGTTAAAAACCGCAACTCCTTCCCTCCCTTATGACGACTTGCCATTTCTTGCGTCGTTCGGGGTTGCAGACAGGTAAACCATGAAAGTTGTGCCGACACCCACAAGTGATTCCACCGTGATCAGCCCGTTATGGTATTTAATGATGGAGTCACAGATGGCCAGCCCGAGTCCGATGCCACCCCGGTCCTTATTCTCTTTGGTCGTGAAATAAGGATCAAATATTTTTGAGAGGTTTTCACGGGGAATACCGATGCCGCGGTCCTTGATGATGATCCGGACGTAATTGCCCTTGCCCATGGTCCGGATGTTCGTTCCGGTTGTCGTGTTTTCCGCGATCACATCGATCACCCCGCCATCCGGCATGGCTTCTTTCGCATTGGTAATCATGTTTTCGATCACCTGTTTAATCTGCATCGCGTCAATCTCTGTCGGCCAGAGGTCCGGCGCGATCACCGGCTGGCACGTCACGTTGGAATCTTCAAGAACTTTTTGGACAGCCTCTTTGATGATCGTATCCAGCCTTTCATTCTTTTTAACCGGATATCCACCCTGGGCAAATGTAATCAGGCGGTGTGCAAGTTCCTTGGCCTGAAGACCTGCCCGTTCGGCTATGGCAAGCCCGTTTTCCAGAATCTTGTCTTCTTCGCTTGCGGATATTTTGGCCAGAAAAACGTTGCGCAGAATGGCCGTGAGCAGGCTGTCAAAATCCTTGGCTACACCGTCAGCAAATGTTCCCAGCGATTCATTTTTTGTCCTTTTGAGCAGTTCTTCTTCGGCGTTTTTCTGTTCTGTGATGTCTTCCAGGGTTTCCATGGCGCCGAATATGCGGCCGCTTGAATCGCGAAGTTTTGCTGCGGTAATACGGAACCATTTTCCTTTTTCGCCCAGTTCGGGGAAAAATTCCGTTACTTCGTAGGCGTCTCTGACCAGTTTTGATTTTATAACCTTTCCCTGGTAAAGGCTCATGGAGTGACTGATTTTGTCACTCAAAATCAAATCAGCCATGCAGGAGCGGGGCGCCGAATAGAATGCCCGCCATTGCTGGTTGGTGCCGATGACCTGACTGGCCTTGATGCCGTTGAGCCCTTCCAATGCTTTGTTCCAGTGAAGGATGGTATGATCTGTTGAGATGACGAAAGTTGGAATCGGAGAACCCTGGAGAATGCTTCGCAGGATCTGTTCATCATTTCGTCCCCGCCATATTGCATAAATAAAACTGACGATGGTGGTCAACGCCAGAAAAATTATAAACAGAAGGAACTCAAATTGCATTACAGGCTCCGTGCTTCAGGTTTTCAGACTGAGATGTCCCGACGAGGTCATATCGTTCAATCAAAACGGAAAACTTCATGTTTGCTGTAACAACCTTTCAGCCGCTGTTTCAATAGCAAGGTTGAGCTGAAATTGCAAGATTGGAAAAAACCGAGTTGAATCAAAATGTTTCATGGCGATTCGAATGGGTGTGACGATAGGGCATCTTTTTAGCGATTGAGTTCATCGCGGATGGCCATGCCGATGGTTTCCATCGCATAGGGTTTTTTAATGTAGGCCCCGGCCCCGAGTCTTTGGGCCTCCCGCACCCGATTGGTTTCGGAAAAACCGCTCACCAGAA
>Ga0116174_10001005_pt1 | contig 26875 bp, 30 predicted proteins | sample AD_UKC087_MetaG_FD_89801 | JGI IMG/M metagenome (GOLD analysis project Ga0116174, IMG submission 89801) | Active sludge microbial communities of municipal wastewater-treating anaerobic digesters from USA - AD_UKC087_MetaG | ecosystem: Engineered > Bioreactor > Anaerobic > Digestate | place: USA...
GACGTTGGTATTGATAGTGGCTGCCATGGATATGCTCCTAGAGGCTCTGGGTGGACATTTGCGCCTGGTGGGGGACTACCGTCCGGCAGGCAATACGAAACCGATGGGCAATTGTGGGCAGGGGTGCCCTCCTGCGTTGGCCGGATAAGGAGCGGAAAAACCCGTCAACTTGTGCGTTTGCGCCCTAAAGTTTTCGCAGGGGTGGCCGAAAAGATATGCAACGGAAGGTAAATGCCCTCCGCCGTTCAACAGAAGGCCAGGTCGGCACTGTGGACCGATAGCCAGGTGCCTTGCCTGGCACCAGGTTGGCGGCAACGCCATATTCAGTCAGTTCTTTTCAGGAGATTTGCCATGGCATCCACCATTAACACCAACGTCGCATCGCTGACAGCCCAGCGCAACCTGGGCACCAGCCAGACTTCGCTGAACACCTCCATCCAGCGCCTGTCGTCGGGCCTGCGCATCAACAGCGCCAAGGACGACGCCGCCGGTCTGGCCATTTCCGAGCGCTTCACCGGCCAGATCCGCGGCCTGAATCAGGCCGTGCGCAATGCCAATGACGGCATCTCGCTGGCGCAAACCGCTGAAGGCGCGCTCAAGGCGTCTGGCGACATCCTGCAACGTGTGCGTGAACTGGCGGTGCAGTCGGCCAACGCGTCTAACAGTGCCAGCGACCGCCAGGCGCTGCAGGCCGAAGTTGGTCAGCTCGTGTCCGAACTGGACCGTATCTCGCAAACGACCGAATTCAACGGCGCCAAGTTGCTCAACGGCTCTTTTGGTACCCAGCAGTTCCAGGTGGGCGCGAACGCCAACCAGACCATCGTGGCAGCCACCGCTAATCTGCGCACCAGCGTGTACGGCAACAACCAGAACACCTCGGCCAATGGCTCAGGGAGCGGTGCAAGCGCCACCTCCTGGGGCACCAATGGCGTAACCGGCGGCACACTGGCCGTCAACGGTGCCCTGGGCTCCAAGAACATCACCATTACGGCCAACGACACGGCCAAGGCGATGGCCGACAACATCAACCTGCAGACTGCGAACACGGGTGTGACAGCTTCTGCGCGCACGGAAGCGCAGCTGTCCTTCACGTCGGTTGGTGCCTATACCTTCGAGCTGCGTGCCGACAATGCGCCCACTTCGCCGGCTCTGGGCCAGACCGTCTCCTTCAACGTGACGGCACTCAACACGGCCGATGGCTTGTCGAACGCGGTCTCCGCCATCAACGAGCAGGCCTCTAAGACGGGCATTACGGCATCGCTGAATTCCACCAACGATGGCGTTGTTTTGACCAGTGCCAGCGGGCAAGACATCGGCATCTAAAAAGCGCCACTTCTGGCGCCAATGCAGGTGCAGTCAACATCCAGAAGCTGCAGGCGAACGGCACTGCAATCGGTGCCGCAGATACCTTGGCTGCAGCCTCTGGTGCTGACCAGTCCACGGTCAGCGGCTATGTGGTTCTGGACTCCGACAAGTCGTTCTCGACCAATGCGACCACCACCAACGCGTTCAATACGACCGCGCCCGCAGACAGTGCCTCCGACCTGCAAGAAGTGGCCAACCTGGATGTGACCACCTTCAAAAAGGCCACGGAAGCCCTTAAGACGGTGGACTCGGGTCTGGCTTTCATCAACGGCGAACGCGCCAAGCTCGGTGCTCTGCAATCGCGCTTTGAAACGTCGATTGGCAACCTGCAAGTGACGTCGGAAAACCTGTCCTCTTCACGTTCACGCATTCTGGACGCCGACTTCGCGGCAGAAACCGCCAACCTGTCGCGTGCCCAGATCCTGCAGCAGGCCGGCACGGCCATGGTGGCCCAGGCCAACCAACTGCCACAGGGTGTATTGGCCCTGCTGCGGTAAGTCGCAGTGGGCTGGAGGCATCAGACCGATGCCTCTGCAACACGCCAGGCGGCGGCAGGTTTCTGTCGCCGCCATTTGGCTTTTTGGGAGGCGGGTGCCAGGACCGCTGGATAAGACGGGTTTCCTGGTGTGAATACGGGCGTTCTGTTGCGCCATTCGGCGCCATAATTTCCGTTGGCCAGTTCAGGAGGTTTGTATGGCAACCATTTCATCCCCAGGCGTCGGTACGAACGGGCTTGATGTCAAGAACATCATTTCCCAGTTGGTCGCGCTGGAAAAAAAGCCCCTGGACACGCTTAAGGTGCAGGCGGCCACGGTCAATACCAAGATTTCTGCGTTCGGCCAGATCAAGTCGCTGGTCTCCACGCTTTCTGATGCGGCAGGTAAGCTGACCAGCCTGACGGGCTGGAATGGGGTCAGCACCACATCGTCAGACCCGAAGTTTGTGTCTGCCACGGCCATCGGTGGCACCTTGCCGACAACGTTCAGCGTGGAGGTGCAAAGCCTGGCCAAAGCGCAGGCCACCGCGTCGGCGGCGCTGCTGCCGGTGGGCGGCGCTCTGGGCGCGGGCACTTTGCGGTTGGAGCTGGGCCAATGGAGCGTGGCGCCTGCATCGTTCACGCCCAGCAGCGGTCAGCCCGTAGAAATTTCCATCAGCGCCAGCGACAAGCTCTCGGATGTCGCCAGCAAAATCAATGGCTCGGGTGCGGGTGTGACCGCATCCATCCTGTCGGATGCTTCGGGCGAGCGCCTGCTGCTGCGCAGTAAGAGCACGGGCGAAGAGTCGGGTTTTCGGCTCAGTGTTCTGGAAGGCGCCGACACCGATCCCCAAAGCGCGGGCAACACCGATGCAACCGGGTTGTCCCGCTTGGTGGCGGGCGCCACGGTGACGCAGGCGGCGGCCAATGCCAAGGCCACGGTCAATGGCATCGCTGTGTCCTCGGGCACCAATACCTTTGCCTCCACGATTTCTGGCGTGACCTTCAAGGCCGAGCAGGTGACCACGGCGGCGATCGATATCACGGTGGGCAAGGATGAGGCGGCGATCCAGTCCAATATTGACGGGTTCGTGAAAGCCTACAACGCCATCAACCAGTTGCTGCAGGACGCGACCAAGTACGACGCCAAGACCAATGCGGCCGGGTTGCTGCAGGGTGATTCGACCACTGTGGCCCTGCAGAACTCGTTGCGCAATGCCATTCAGTCGGTTACCACCGGAGGCGGTGCCTTCAAGCGCCTGGCGGATGTGGGCATCACCCAGCAGCGGGGCGGCGACCTGGCGGTGGACTCTGGCAAGCTGAGCAAGGCGCTGGCCAGTAACCCCGACGATGTGAAAGGCCTGTTTCGCAACACGGGCGGGGGCTCGGCCGATGGCATCGCGGTGCAGTTGAAGGCGCTCACCACCAACCTGCTGTCCAACGACGGTTTCTTCAAATCCAAGGACGACACGCTGCAGCTGAGCCTCAAGCGCAACAGCCAGGACCAGGCGCGGGTGAACGACAAGGTGAATGCGTTTGAAAAACGGATCACGCAGCGCTACAACGCCCTGGACACCCAGCTGAGCAGCTTGAATGGGCTCAATGCCTATATCTCGCAACAGGTGTCTGCCTGGAACAAGTCAAACGGCTGATGAGGGGCTTCAGTTTTTCTGGCACTGGCCGATAACTAAAGTAAATACATAGCAAGGAAGCAAGCATGTTCAGCGCCTACAGCCCCCGTGCAGCCAATGCCTACCAGCGTATCAATGTAGAGACCAGCATGCACACGATCGACCAGCATCAGCTGGTTGCGCTGCTGTATGAGGGTGTGCTCAGTTCCATTGCCACCGCGCGTGGCGCCCTGGCCCGTGGCGATGTGCTGGGCAAGGTCAATGCCATCTCCAAGGCCCTGCGCATCATTGAAGAAGGCCTGATCACGGCCCTCGACCGGGTTGACGGCGGCGAACTGGCGCAGAACCTGGGCGACCTGTATGACTACTGCATGCGCCGGCTGATCATGGCCAACGCCCGCAACGACGATGCCATGATGCAGGAGGTCATGCGCCTCATTGAGCCGGTGGCCCTCGGGTGGAATGAAATCAAGAAAACAGGCCCTTCTGCCGAGGCCCTAGTGGCCGGCCAGCCGGTGCTGATGGAGGCCTGAACCATGTCGCATATGTTGATTGACTATTACAAAGCCATCGAAGACAGCAGTGCCAAGATGCTGGAAGCAGCCCGCAGCAAGGATTGGGATGGTGTGGTGCGCTACGAAGGCGCCTGCGCGGTGCTGATCGAGCAACTGCGTTTCAAGTCGCAAGAGCACGAGCTGCTGCCCGAACAAAAGCGCGAGAAAACGCGCATCATGCAGCGCATCCTGCGCAACGATGCCCAGATCCGCTGCCTGGCCGAGCCTTGGCTGGCGCAGTTCGAGCATATGTTTGAAGGCCAGCCGCAGATGGTGCACTGAGATGCGAGCCCGGCACGTTTTCGCAGACGCTGTCGGTTTTTGCAGAATAAACGGCTGTGGTCCTTGTTTTGTAAGGACTGTCAGCTATGAAAAGTGAAGTAATTCTGTGCGGGCGCGAAAGTGAATCCCGGGCAACAAAAAAGCCACTCTGTGAAAGAGTGGCTTTTTTTGGGTGAAATCGTGGGCAAGCGCTTGTCTTGCAATCGTTGTCAGCTATGAAAAACAGAGTGGCGGCGTGTTTGCCATGGCGGTCGGCGTGAATTCTGGCCGCGCGCTTAGACCTGCATGTTCATGATGTCGGTGTAGGCCTGCACCATGCGGTTGCGCACATGCAGGGTAGCCTGAAAGCCGATTTGCGCTTTCTGGATGGCCACCATGGTCTGCTCCAGGCTGACCGAGGGGTTTTCCATCTGCACTTCTTGCTGCAGGCCGGTGGCGTGGTTCTGGGCAGCGCTGACCGACTGCAGTGCGCTTTTGAATGCCCCCGAAAACCCCACTTCGTTGCCAGCGCCTTGGGGCGCTGCGGCACGGCGCGCCAGGCCGGCACCCGACAGGGGGGCGGTAGAGCTTGAAATGCGAAGGTCCATGGCGGTGTGGTGCGAGAGAGGGGGATGGCGCAATACTAGGGCCTGGGGTGCCGGGCATCCGGCGGAATTGATGGTCAAATCCGCGGCTTATCCAGCGAACGTTCGGGCGATGCGCCCGAATAATCGAGCCAACGCCAGGACCGTCCACCGGGCCTGCCATACTGGAAAGCGAAATGTCTGCAGTTGCTGAAATCCCTGTCCCTTCTCCCGTAAGCCCTGGCTGGCTGCAGCGGCTGTCGGCGCTCGACCGGGCGCAGCGCATGCGGTTGGGGGTGGGGCTGGCGCTGCTGGTCGCAGTGGCCATTGCGGCCATCGTGCTGGGCCGCCAGCCCGATTACCGGGTGCTGTTTGCCAACCTCAATGACAAGGACGGGGGCGCCATCGTGGCGCAGCTGTCGCAGATGAACGTGCCCTACAAGCACGCCGATGGTGGCGGCGCCATCTTGATTCCGGCCGATCGCGTGCACGATGTGCGCCTGCGCCTGGCCACCCAGGGGCTGCCCAAGGGTTCGGTGGCGGGTTTCGAGCTGATGGAGTCGAGCAAGTTCGGCATGACGCAGTTCCAGGAGCGGCTGAATTTTCAGCGCGGGCTCGAGGGTGAACTCACCCGCTCCATCCAGGCGCTGTCGTCGGTGCAGGGGGCCCGGGTGCACCTGGCGCTGCCCAACCAGAACGGGTTTTTTCGCGAGCAGCAAAAGCCGTCGGCTTCGGTGCTGGTGAGCCTGCACCCGGGCCGCATCCTTGACCGTGCCCAGCTGGCGGGCATTGTGCATCTGGTGGCGTCGAGCGTGCCCGAGCTGGCGCCCTCGGCCGTGAGCGTGCTCGATGACACGGGCAAGCTGTTGTCGCAGTCGCCCGACGCTGCGGGCAGCAACGGCATTGATGCACAGCAGTTGCTGTATGTGCAGCAGATGGAGCAGCAGTACACCAAGCGCATCATGGATATTCTGGAGCCCGTGGTGGGGCGCAACAACGTGAAGGCGCAGGTCTCGGCCGAGGTGGATTTCAGCCAGACTGAATCCACCTCGGAGCAGTTCCGGCCCAACCAGACGCCGGATTCCAGCACCATCCGCAGCCAGCAGGTGCTGGAGAGCAGGGGCAATTCGACATCCACCGCCACGGGCGCCGTGGGTGCGGTGGCCAACCAGCCGCCGGCCCCGTCTGCGGCCCCGATCAACGGCGCCAATCCACCGCCCGCAGCGGCGGGACAGCAGGGAACAGAGTCGGGAACCAGCAAGCGCGAATCCACCATCAACTATGAAGTGGACAAGACGGTTCGCGTGGTGCGTGGCAACAACTGGGCGGTCAAGCGCCTGAGTGCGGCGGTGGTGGTGAATTACCAGTCTGCCGAAGACAAGGGCAAGACCGTGGCCAAGGCGCTGACGCCCGAGCAGCTCGAGCAGATGACCGCCCTGGTGCGCGAAACCATTGGCTTCAACAAGGACCGCGGTGATTCCGTCAATCTGATGAATACGCCGTTCCAGGTGGAAGCGGCGCAGGTCAACGATACGCCGCTGTGGAAACAGCCTGAAATGGTGGACCTGGCCAAGAGCCTGGCCTGGCCAGTGGGGGCGGTGTTGTTTGCGGCCCTGGTGTTGCTGGGACTGGTGCGCCCGGCACTCAAGGGCGGCGCGGCTGCCCGGCCTGGTGCCACCGCGGTCGCAGGCGGCACGGTGGATGCGCTGGAGGCTGAGCAGCCCGAGCGGCCCGCTTTGCCGGCGCCTGCCAAGAAGGACGAGTTGCTGCCGGTGACGCCCGAGCAGATGCTCCTGGAAAATGCGCGCGTGCTGGCCAAGGAAAACCCCATGGCCGTGGCCAATATTCTCAAAACCTGGGTGAACGGCGATCACGCCTGATCCCGGATCTGAACGGACCATTTTCTTATGGATGAGCAGGGCCTCAACGATGCAGCCATCATGCTGATGTCCCTCGGCGAGGAGGAGGCGGCAGAAGTGTTCAAGCATTTCTCGCCCAAAGAGGTGCAAAAGCTGGGCGAGACCATTGCCCGCATGCGGCCGGTGTCGCGTGACAAGGTGGACATGGTCATCAACCGGTTTTCTGATGCCGCAGCGGCGCAGAGCCTGCTGGTGTCCGACACCGGCAACTATGTGCGCTCGGTGCTCAAGCGTGCGCTGGGCGACGACAAGGCAGGGCTGCTGATTGACCGCATTTTGCAGGGCGGGGACGTCTCGGGCATTGAAAGCCTCAAGTGGATGGACCCCCTGTCGGTGGCGGAATTGCTGCGCAACGAGCATCCCCAGATCCTGGCGGCCATCCTGGTGCACCTGGACCCCGACCATGCCGCAGCCGTGCTGACGCATTTTTCGGAACGCCAGCGCAGCGAGGTGCTGCTGCGGGTGGCCACCCTCGAAGGCATACAGCCGACCGCGCTCAAAGACCTCAACGAGGTGCTGTTCAAGGTGCTGGCCGGGGGCGACAAAATCCGCAAGAGCTCGCTGGGCGGCGTCAAGGCGGCGGCCGAGATCATCAACTTGCTGGGCGGCAACATGGACGGTGTGGTGCTCGAGGCGATTCGCGGCTTCGACCCCGACCTGGCCCAGAAGATCATGGACAAGATGTTCGTGTTCGAGGATGTGCTCAAGCTGGACAACGGGGCCATCCAGACGGTTTTGCGCGAAGTGGCGTCGGAGACGCTCATCGTGGCCCTCAAGGGCGCGGTGCCCGAGTTGCGCGAGAAGTTCCTGACCAACATGTCCTCTCGTGCGGCAGAAGCCTTGCGCGAAGACCTCGAGTCGCGCGGCCCGATGCGCCTGTCGGAAGTGGAAGCCCAGCAAAAGGAAATCCTCAAGACGGTGCGCCGTCTCTCGGAAGAGGGCCAGATTGTGATTGGCGGTGGCGGTGATGATGCCTTCGTCTAACCAGCGCGTGTATTCCCGTTTCATTCCCAGCGAAGAGGTGGGCGATGTCACCCGCTGGAAATTCGGCGCCATGGACGGCTCTGACGAGGTGGAGCCTGTGCCGCAGGTCGAGGCCGCGCCAGAGCTGCCGCCCGCGCTCGATGAAGCGCAACAACAGGCCTTGATCGATCAGGCCTGCGACGAGGCCTATGCCAAGGGTGTGGCCCAGGGCGAGGCGCAGGCCACACTGCAGTGGCAGCGCCGCATGGACGAATATGTGGCGAACCAGGGCCAGGAAGCGGCCCAGCGGCTCCATGCCGTCGTGCAATCGCTGCAGGCATCGCTGGCCGACATGCAGCAGCACATGGCGCAGGATGTGCTGCACCTGGCCTGTGACATTGCCCGCCAGGTGCTGCGCCATGAGCTGTCCGTCAACCCCAACGCAGTGCAGCCCGTGGTGCGCGAGGCGGTTGGCATGCTGGTATCTGAGGGGCGCCCGGCGCTGGTGCGCCTGAACCCTGCGGACATGGAAACACTGGCAGCGCCTTTACGTGAAGAATTTGACGGCGCCGGCGTGCAGTGGATGGCGGATGCCGCGGTGCCCGCCGGAGGCTGCCTGGTGGAGTCGGCCGGCACGGTGGTGGATGGCAGCCTGGACAAGCGCTGGCAGCGTGCCATTGCCGCGCTGGGGCTCGAGTCGCCATGGCAGGACGATGGTGATGGCGATGACCGCTGATACCGGCTCCGCATGGACCCGTTTCATGGACGATGCCCGTGAGCGCGTGCAGGCGGGCGCGCCGCTGGAGACCCGGGGCACGCTCACGCGCCTGACGGGCCTGGTGCTGGAGGCTGCTGGCATTCGCGTGCCGGTGGGCTCGCAGTGCATGGTGCAGATGCCCGGTCATGCGCCGGTGCTGGCCGAGGTGGTGGGGTTTTCTGCCGACCGGGCCTTTCTGATGCCCGCCGGAGATATCCATGGCCTGTCCAGTGGCGCCAGCGTGGTGCCGGCGGCGCCGTACATCCCCATGCCCCGTCTGGGTGAACCACCACGCCCAGTCCACCGTGCCGGCGTGCTGCGGCTGCCCATGGGCGACGGGCTGCTCGGGCGTGTGGTGGATTCGCAGGGGCTGCCGCTGGACCATGGCGGCCCGGTGCAGGATGTGATCTCCGAACCCATGGACCGCCGCCAGATCAATGCCATGGACCGGGACCCGGTGCGCGAGCCCCTGGACACTGGCGTGCGCGCCATCAACGCTCTGTTGACTGTGGGGCGGGGGCAGCGGCTGGGCCTGTTTGCGGGCTCGGGCGTGGGTAAAAGCGTGTTGTTGGGCATGATGGCCCGCTACACCCAGGCCGATGTGATCGTGGTCGGTCTGATTGGCGAGCGGGGGCGCGAAGTCAAGGAGTTCGTCGAAGACATTCTGGGTGAAGAGGGGCGCGCACGCTCGGTGGTGGTGGCGGCACCAGCCGATGCGCCGCCGCTGCTGCGCATGCAGGGAGCGGCCTATGCCACGGCGGTGGCAGAGCATTTTCGGGACAAGGGAAAACATGTGCTGTTGCTCATGGACTCGCTCACGCGCTATGCCATGGCCCAGCGCGAGATTGCGCTGGCCATTGGCGAGCCTCCGGCCACCAAAGGCTACCCCCCATCGTGTTTTGCCAAGCTGCCTGCGCTGGTGGAGCGCAGCGGCAACGGCTTGCATGGCGTGGGGTCGATTACGGCGTTCTACACCGTGCTGTCGGAGGGCGATGACCAGCAGGACCCAATTGCCGATGCGGCGCGGGCTATTCTGGACGGGCATATCGTGCTGTCGCGCGCGCTGGCCGAGACCGGGCATTTCCCGGCCATCGATATCGAGCAATCTGCCTCTCGGGTGATGCACAACGTGGTTTCGCGCGGGCACTTTGACCTGGCCAGGCGGTTTCGTGCCGTGTATTCGCGCTACCAGAAGAGCCGCGACCTGGTGCAGGTGGGGGCCTACATGAGTGGTTCGGACCCTGCCCTGGATGAAGCGATCCGCCTGCAACCCGCCATGGCGGCCTTCTTGCAGCAGGACATGTTCGATGCCGCCTCCATGGAGCACAGCCTGCATTCAATGGCCGGCGTGCTGGACCACTGACCGATGGGGGGGTGAATTGTCATGTCGACCCTGAATGCCCTGTCGGTGGCCGTGGAAGTGGCTTTGCGCAAGCGCGATGAGGCCCGGCGGCTGTTGCAGGATGCGCAAGGGGCGCACCAGGCCGCGCAAGACCAGCTCCACCAGCTGCAGGGCTATGCCCGGGAAACCGAAGGGCGCTGGGGCATGCGCGCCAACGCCGCAGTGCAGCCCGAGGTGATGTTCCATCACTACCAGTTCATGGACCGCCTGGGCCACGCCGTGGGCTTGCAGACCACGGTGGTGGGGGACCATGGCAGTCGGGTGCAGGGCGCCACGCGTGCCTTGCTGGAGGCAGAGCTGCGCCTGGCCAGCTTGCGCAAGGTGGTCGAAAAGCGCCAGCAGGACCATGCGCGCCAGCAGATGCGCCTCGAACAGAAACAAACCGACGAGCGCGCTTCGATGCAGGTGCGCAATGCGATCAATGGCCCACCGGGCCAGGAGTATTGACGATGGAACCGACACGCACCGCTGGTCCGCAGGCCACCCAGAGCACCCAGAGCGCGCAGTCCAGCCGCGGCAAAGCGCTCGCGCAGCGCGCGGGTGAACCCGTGGACGCGTCAGCCCAGGGGGGGTTTCTGGCTTTGCTGGCATCTCTGGAGACCACGCTCCCGGGCAACGGATTGAATGGATTGCCCCTGGAGGCAGCCGTGGACAGCAGCGCCGCCGACACGGCCTCTTCGCTTGTCGGTGCCGATCCTGCATCACTGGCGGCCTGGCAGGGCCTGCTGGCGCCTGGGGGTGTGCCCGGTGTTGCGGTGCCGGGTTTGGTGGCGACGGCTGGCGCAGGGGGCAGTCCGGGTATTTCGGCGGTGGTCGGTTCTGAATGGCTGCCGGCGCCCGATGGGCTGGTGGCGCAGACGGCGCTGCTCGATGGCGCTGCAGAGACCGCTGATGCCGCCGGGGTGACGCCGCCCATGGGGGCCGTGGCGGGCTACAGCCGCATGGCTGCGCGCCTGCAGAACGCGCTGGCGCAAGGGGGCGGTGTGGCGGGTGTACTGAGTGCGGCCACGGCCGGTGCGGTACAGGCAGAAAAAAAGCAGGCCTTGGTGATGGCTGCCGCTGCAGCCCAGGTCAACCCGCTTGTGGTGGATGCGCGCGCGATGGCAGCGCCCGGGGTCGACGCCGGGCCTCGCGCTGGGGCCGATCTGCTCGGGGCCTTGGGCAACGTGCCAGGGGCACCGGCGCTGGAGGCTTTTGCGGAAAGTCGGGTGCCGCAGCGCTCCGCCAGCGCCGCTGGCGACGACGCAGGTGGCCGATCTTCGCCCCATGCTGCCGGAGGCGACTGGGGGCTGGCGCATGCGGGCCCGCCGGCGGCGGGCGTGGAAGGGGCTGCCGAGTTTGCGGATGCTGCGCAGTTGGGGGCAGAAGAACAGATTGCGGACCAGGTGGCTTACTGGGTGAATCAGAAAACGCAGAACGCCGAAATGACGCTGGATCGCGACGGGCAGCCGGTGCAGGTGACCGTCTCGCTTTCGGGCAGCGAGGCCCATGTGACATTTCGCAGCGATCAGGCGCAGACCCGCGAGTTGCTGGACGCAAGCATGTCCCAGTTGCGGGATTTGCTGCGCAGCGAGGGCCTGGTGTTGTCGGGCACTACCGTGGGGACATCGGCGCGCGACGGCACCTCAGACAATGATTCCGGGCGGCGCCAGGGGCGTGAGGGCGAGCGGCGCGCACAGGTGGTGGCGGCGGTTCCGTCCGCCGTGGCATCACTGCACCGCCATGGCGGCGCTGCCGACCGTGCGGTGGACATCTTTGTGTGAGGATGCGGCCGGCGGGCCATGCCGGGAGAGGCGGTTTCGCAGACCTTTTCCTGCTGCATTGCCGGTGTGAGGGCGGGGAATGCCGTGGTTTTGGGCTTTTATTCTGGCTATTATTGGCCGATCCCCCGCCCAATAATGGGCTTCCCATCGATTGCGCGTTCTTTTGGGCGCCGCATGCTTACTACCGCAAGGAATTCTCACAGTGTCTGCCCCTACTCCCGCCGCCGCACCGGTCAAGGCAAAAAGCAAGAAGCTGATCGTGATCGGCGCTGTGCTTGCCCTGCTGGTCATTGTGGGCGCAGGCGCCGCATGGTTTCTTGCCAGCCGCTCCCATGCCGAAGAAGACGATGGTTCAGCGCCGCCGCCCAAGGAAGTGGCCAAGGTGGCGCCCACTTTTCTGCCATTGGAGAACATGGTGGTCAATCTGGCAGATCCCGGGGGCGACCGTTTTGCGCAGATTGGTATCACGCTGGAGGTGTCGGACGCCAAGACCGCCGAGCAGATCAAGCAATACCTGCCCAGCATCCGCAGCGGAATTCTTTTGCTCGTGTCCCAGCGCACCTCGGAAGAGCTCCTGCAGCGTGAGGGCAAGGAAAAACTGGCCACCGATATTCAGCGCGAGGTCTCTCGCCCGCTGGGTTATTCGATGCCCTCGGCCAAGTCCCGCAGCAATGCGCAAGAGGACGACACCGAAGAGCCCAAGGCGCGCCGCAAGGTCGAGAAAAATCCTGTGCAGCGCGTGTTGTTTTCCAGTTTCATCATTCAGTGAGCTGGTAAGGATTTTTCCATGAGTGATTCATTTCTATCCCAGGAAGAGGTGGATGCCCTTCTGGAAGGGGTCACCGGAGAGAGCCAGAAGTCGGTGGAGGAAGTCGCCGAGGTGGGGGCGGTCCGAAGCTACAACATCTCCAGCCAGGAGCGCATTGTTCGCGGCCGCATGCCGACGATGGAAATCGTCAATGAGCGGTTTGCACGCAATTTCCGCATCGGCTTGTTCAATTTCATCCGCCGCAGTCCGGAAATTTCTGTGGGAACCGTTGCGGTGCAGCGCTACAGCGCCTTCCTGCGCGAGCTGGCGGTGCCCACCAACTTCAACATTGTGGCCATTCGGCCCTTGCGTGGCAGTGGACTGATCGTGTGCGAGCCCTCGCTGGTCTTCGGCATCATCGATACGCTGTTCGGGGGCGTGGGTAAATTTCAGACCCGCATCGAGGGGCGTGATTTTTCCCCTACCGAGCAGCGCGTGATCAATCGGCTGGTGGACGTGATTTGCGCCGAATACAAGAAGGCGTGGCAAGGCATCTACCCGCTGGAGCTGGAGTACCAGCGCTCGGAAATGCAGCCCCAGTTTGCGAACATCGCGACGCCCAGTGAAATCGTGGTGTCCACAGCGTTCCAGCTGGAGATTGGCGACCTCTCTGGCGCCATCCATATCTGCATGCCTTATGCCGTCCTGGAGCCGATTCGGGATGTGCTGTATTCGTCTACGCAGGGTGATTCGATCGAGGTGGATCGTCGCTGGGTGCGCGTCCTGACGCGCGAAATCCAGGCGGCCGAAGTGACCCTGGTGGCGGAGCTGGCGCGGGCGGATGCCACCGTGGAGCAGCTGCTGGCCATGAAGCCCGGCGATTTCATCGAACTGGACCGCGAACCCCGTATTCGGGCCTCCATTGGTGGAGTGCCTATTTTCGAGTGCCAATACGGCACCCACAATTCCAAATATGCGATTCGCATTGAAGAATGCCTGCGCAATGGGGACATGAGCTGGCTTGGAGAAAAAGATGTCCACTGAAGACAACAACACGGAAGCCAATAAAGAAGGCACTGACGGCGCGGACGATCCGTTTGCCGGCTGGGCCGAGGCTCTGGAAGAGCAAAAGCGCTCCGATGACAAACCCGGTGATGCGGAGCAGGGTGGGCCGTTGTCCGGCGAACCGGTGCGCCCTTTCTCCGGTGGCAGCGGTGGGGATGGCGCGGTCAACGACATCAACATGGTGCTCGACATCCCGGTGCAGCTGTCGGTGGAGCTGGGGCGCACCAAGGTGCCGATCAAGTACATCCTCCAACTGGCCCAGGGGTCGGTGGTCGAGCTCGACGCGCTGGCCGGTGAGCCCATGGATGTGCTGGTCAACGGCTATCTGATTGCGCAGGGCGAGGTGGTGGTGGTGAACGAAAAGTTCGGCATCAGACTGACCGATGTGGTGACGCCATCGGAGCGTTTGCGTCGGGTCAGCCGTGGATAGTGCCGGCATGACCCAGACGCTCGCCATCGTGGTGCTGTTTGTGGCAGCCATGGCCGCCTTGCCTTGGCTGGTGCGGCGCGTGCAGTTGCGCCAGGCAGCCGGTGCTGCCCCGGGTGGCGCCTCGTCTCGCGTGCTCTCTGCCGTGGCGGTCGGTCCCCAGCAACGTGTCGTGACCGTGGAGGTGGGGCCGGAAGGGGCCCGTACCTGCCTGGTGCTGGGTGTGACGGCGCAGCACATCAGCTGCCTGCATGTCATCAACCGCGGTGCGGCTGCGCCGACAGTTCCCCTGGCCTCTTTTGCCGGTGAAATGGCTCTGGCAGCGCAGGCGCGCGACAAGGCCTCCAATGTCTGAAGCGGTCGGCGTATGGCGCAGCATGTCGTGGCGCAGATTGCGGCCTATGGCATGGCTCATCGCCTTGGGCGCGCTGGCCATGGTGCACGGGCCGGCCGTTGCACAAAGCGGGGGGGCTTTGCCTTTGCTCGTGGGGTCCGGCAACGGGGGAACCAGCTTTTCGGTGCCTATCCAGACCTTGCTGTTTTTCACGGCGCTGTCTTTTCTGCCCGCGGTGTTGCTGATGATGACGGGGTTCACGCGCATCGTCATCGTTTTGTCTCTGCTGCGCCAGGCTTTGGGGACGCAATCTGCGCCTCCCAACCAGGTCGTCATCGGCTTGTCGCTCTTTCTCACCTTCTTTGTCATGGGGCCCACGCTGGACCGCGTGTACAAGGAGGCCTATGTGCCCTACACCACCAACGCCATCAGCTTTGAAGCGGCGCTGGACAAGGCCGAGGCACCGATGCGGGCGTTCATGCTCAAACAGACCCGGCAGTCTGACTTTGCGCTTTTCTCTCGACTTGCGCGGCTGGACGCAACGGTCACCGCCGAAACCGCCCCCCTGCGCGTATTGGTACCGGCCTTTGTGACGAGCGAGCTCAAGTCCGCCTTCCAGATCGGATTCATGATCTTCATCCCGTTTCTGGTCATCGACATGGTGGTGTCCAGCATCCTGATGTCCCTGGGCATGATGATGCTGTCGCCTGTGCTGGTGGCATTGCCGTTCAAGCTGATGCTTTTCGTGCTGGCCGATGGCTGGAATCTGCTGATTGGCTCGCTGGCGGCCAGTTTCGTGACCTGAGGACCGGTTTTTATGACATCCCAGATGGTTTTGACCATGGGCAGCGAGGCGCTCACCCTGCTTTTGATGATTGCCATGCCCGTACTGGGCGTGGTGATGGCGGTTGGCCTGGTGGTGAGCATCTTTCAGGCCGTGACGCAGATCCATGAGGCCACCCTGGCTTTTGTTCCCAAGCTCATCGCCGCCATGGTGGTCTTTGCCGTGGCCGGACCGTGGATGATCAGCACGCTGGTGGATTACATCCGCCGCACCATTGAATCGATACCGTCCGTGATTGGTTGACGTGGTACACCGTGCTGGGACCCTGAGCAGGTCGGTCCAAATGCTCGGCCATGCGCCGATGTCGGCGGAATGCCCGGGCGCTTGCAATAAGAAAACTGCAGCGGGCCGTGTACTCGGCCTGCCCGTGCCCCAGGCGGTGGATTTGTCGTGATCACCTTTACCGAAGCCCAGCTGGTCGCCTGGATCTCGCCGATTCTTTGGCCCTTTTTGCGCGTACTGGCGGTTTTCACGGTGGCGCCCGTATTTTCGATGCGTGCCATCCCCATGCGGCTGAAGGTGGGGCTGGCCTTTCTGGTCGCGCTGTGTGCTCAGGCGGTGTTGCCCGAGCAACCCGTGATCAGTGTGAATGGGCGGGAGGCTCTGGGGGCCGTCGCCCAGCAGGTGATGGTGGGGCTGGCCATTGGGTTCGCCGTGCGGCTGGTGTTCTCTACCGTGGAGCTGGCGGGTGAAATCATAGGCCTGCAGATGGGGCTCAATTTTGCTTCGTTCTTCGACCCGGCGAGCAATGCGCAGGTCAGCGCGGTCGCGCGATTTTTCGGGCACATGTCGACGTTGCTCTTCGTGGTCATCAATGGGCACCTGGTGGTGCTCATGGCCGTGGTCAAAAGTTTTGACACCTTCCCCGCTGACGGAAACTTTCTGCAGGCCCTCGAGCAGATGCGCCTGCACGAGTTGGGGGCCTCGCTTTTTTCCAGCGCTCTGTGGATTGCGCTGCCCATGATCGCGTTGCTGACCTTTGTCAATCTGACCTTGGGCATCATTTCGCGCGTGGCCCCGCAGATGAATGTCTATGCAGTGGGCTTTCCGGTCACCCTGACCGTCGGCTTGCTCGGCATTGCCGCCACCCTGCCGATGCTGGAGCAGCCGGTGTTGGCCCTGATGCAGCAGGTCATGGATCTCTTTGCTGTCCAGCGTTAGCCAGGGCCTTTACACCAGTTCGTTGCGAATGGCGTAGACCGTCAGCTCGGCATTGTTAGAGAGCTTGAGCTTTTCGAGAACCCGAGAGCGGTAGACACTCACGGTCTTGGGGCTGAGCATCAGTTCTTCGGCAATATCCGACAGCTTGCGTCCCGAGGCAATCTTGACCAACGTCTGCAGTTCACGCTCGGAGAGCGCTGCATGGGGCGACTCGGGTGCAGGTTGTGCCAGGCTCTCTGCCAGCATCTGGGCCACTTCGGGAGTGAGGTATTTGCGTCCCTGCATGACGGTGCGCACGGCGGCAACAAGCTCGACCGGGTCGCTGGCCTTGTTGGCATATCCTTGCGCCCCGGCGCGCAGGCAGCGCAGCGCATATTGGTCTTCCGGATACATCGAGACCACCAGCACCTTGATGTCGGAGTGGGTCTCTCGTACGCTGGCCAGCACCTCCAAGCCACTGCGTCCCGGCATGTTCAAGTCCAGCAACAGTACATCGCAGGGGGCGGCACGCAGCACTTCGCGCAGCTCTGAATAGCCCCCTGCCTCGCCGGTGACCTGGATGTCGGGTGCCTCGGTCAACGTATCTCGTATGCCGCGGCGCAAGACAGCGTGGTCATCACACAGCACAACATGAATCACGGGTGGGCTCCTTCATCGGATGCATTGTCGCGTGGTGCGAGGGGGATGGAGAGAATTACGCTGGTGCCTTTTCCAGGTTGGCTGCTGATGTCCAGCCAGCCGTTCACGGTGCGGGCCCGTTCCTGCAGGCCCTTCAGGCCAAAAGCCTTGGGCTTGTCGCGCATGGCGGGTTCAATCCCGCAGCCATCGTCGGCGACTTCCAGCGTCAGCACGCCTTCGCCGTCTGCCAGGTCGATGTGGACAGCCTTTGGTGCAGCATATTTGGCCACGTTGGTCAGTGCTTCCTGGGCGGTGCGATAGGCCACCAGCTGCACTTCGGCAGGCAGGTCGACGACGATGCTGGTGTGCACCACCGTGGGCACGCCCGTGCGCCGCTCGAAGCTGCTGGCGAGCCACTGGACCGCGGCCACCAGGCCCTGATCGAGGATGGGCGGGCGCAGGTTCATCATGATGCGCTGGCTGGCGCCAATGGCGTGCTGGAGCATGTCGGCCGCAGCTGCAGCGTGTTCCTGCATCGCCGGGTCATGGGCGTGGCGACTGATCCAGGCGATATCAAACCGGACGGCGGTGAGGGCTCCCCCAATATCGTCATGGATTTCCCGGGCAATGGCCGCGCGCTCCTGCTCGATGGAGGTTTGCAGGTGTTCGGTCAGATCTGCCAGGCGGCGCTGGGATGCGGCCAGTTCCGCCACGGCCTGCTCGCGCATCCGCCTTGCCTCGTGCACCTCGATGGCACGCGCCATCACGTGGGGCAGGCGCGCAATGTCGTCTTTGGCAAGGTAATCTGCGATTCCCAGCCGCATGGCGTCAACGGCTGCTGCCTCCCCTATGGCCCCTGAGAGCAGGATAAAAGGCGGATGCTGGGGCAGTTGCGCAACATGCTGCCAGGCATCCAGTGCAGTAAACCCCGCCAGCCGGTAATCCGCCAGGATGATGTCGAAGGCCTGGTGGGTCGTCAGCGTCTGGAAGGCCTCCAGCGTATCGACATGCTGGAGCGTGCAGGCCATCCCCGAGCGTCGCAAGGCAGCCTTGGCAAGCCCGTGGTCGGCCAGAGAATCTTCAAGATGAAGAATTTTTAGGGGATGGTCTGGTGTTGGGGTGACCATAGGAGCGATATCATAGGATACATATTGGAACAAATCGTGCTATTGCCAAGGCTCATGTGGCGCGGTGCACCAGAGGAGCTGCACACGGTGCAGGTGGAGGTCTGGTGTCAGACGGATAATTCTGCTGGACCTGCTTTTCAGCGTGCTTTGCAATATTTGCCGGGATGGAAAAACGATGCAATCTACGCTCACACTCTCCGCAGGACCCGGAGTTCAGGTCCCCGTCATGGTGGCGGCGGAGTTGCAGGACTCTTTGCTGGTGGTCATGCACGACTTGCATCGGCTTGAGGGGTTGCTGAGTCATGCCACGGACAATTTGCTCGAGCGCTTTGAAGAGGCCAATGCAGCTTTGTCCGATGCAGTGGTCGCCGATTCGCCAGCGCTGGTTGCGGCACGCACTGCATTGCGCAGTGCCGTAACCGAGCTGCAGTTTCAGGACATGGCGTCGCAGTTGATCTGGCACACCACCAAGGTGCTTCAGGGCTGCGCCTTTCGGCTGGCATCGGAAGCCATGGGCCATGAAGACGGCGAAGAGGCGGCTCCGTTTACCGAAATGGCCCCTGATCGCCCCAATCCAGTGACCCAGAGCGAGATGGATGCAGGTTCTGTGGACCTTTTCTGATGTGGACATCACCGGTTAGCCTATACATTCAAGTCAGTTGGAGCCTTACATGCAGTCGATTCTTGCCGTAGATGATTCACCTTCCATGCGAAAAATGGTGTCGTTTACCCTCACGGGTGCTGGCTACCATGTGGTGGAAGCCGTGGATGGGCAGGACGCCCTCGAAAAGGCTGAAGCCCACGAGATCCATCTGGTGCTCGCAGACCAGAACATGCCTCGGCTCGATGGCATCGGCCTGACCCGCAAGCTGCGCGAGCACCCCAAATTCAAGACCATTCCCATATTGATTCTGACCACTGAATCCAGTGACCAGATGAAGCAGGCGGGGCGCGCCGCTGGCGCTACGGGATGGCTGGTGAAACCCTTCGATCCGAACCGGTTGATTGAAGTGATTCAGAAAGTCATCCGCTGATCCGTCTGGACAGAGGCAAGCAAGAAAACAGGAGTCTCCATGGCGGAAACCTACCAAGAAGGATCGGGATCTGGCGCTGATTTTGATCTGAGCCAGTTCTATCAAATCTTTTTCGAAGAAGCGGGGGAGAACCTCGACCAGATGGAGCAGATGCTGCTGAATTTGGACTTGGCCAGCGCCAACGACGAAGAACTCAACGGGATTTTCCGTTGTGCGCACTCGATCAAGGGGGGCTCGGCGACATTCGGATTTGCCGATGTGGCGGAACTGACGCACCAGATGGAGTCGCTGCTAGACCGTCTGCGGCGCCACGAACTGCAACCGATCCCGCAGATGGTGGACGTGTTGCTGGAGTCGGCAGACGCGTCGCGCAGTTTGCTGGCGCGCCACCAGGCAGGTGAGCAGGGGGAGGCCATCTCCACCACGGATCTGGTGCTCCGCATCAGTGAGCTGGTGGCGGGCCGGGTGCCGGGGGGCGCTGCACCAGCCCCCCTGGCTCAAGCACCGGCGCCCGTGGTGGCAGCCGCCGCGCCGGCTCCGGCGTTCGCGCCTGCACTAACGGTGTCGGCTGGTCAGCCGCGCCAACTGCAAATCCAGATTGGCCCGCTGGAGCGACCCGAGCAGGCGGATGCCATCAAGGAGCTGTTCCGGGACATCCCCGGTCTCGGGTCGATCAGCGATCTGCCAACGAGCGATCCTGCCACCCGCCGATTCGCCGTAGAGACCACTTCGACTAACGACGATCTGCTGGATCTTTTTGCTTTCCACGTTGCCAAGGAGCAGGTGAGCATCAGCGACGGTTTGACGGCAGGTGTTTCCTTGTCTGCAGCGGCGCCCCAGGCCGGGCAAGGCGGGGATGCCGCAGGGCTGTCTTATGGGTTCTTTCATGATGCCCCTGGTGCGCCCGGTGCGCCCGGTGCGCCCACCGAGGCCGCTGCCGTGCCGGTGGCTGCAGTGTCTGCCGCCGCCGGGGCCAAGGCGCCGGTGCCCAAGGCAGCTGCGGAGCCCCGGGCGCAAAGCCCGGCCCAGATGGAATCTACAACGATCCGGGTGGCGGTGAACAAGGTCGATCAGCTGATCAATCTGGTGGGCGAGTTGGTGATCACCCAGGCCATGCTGGCGCAAAACAGCCGAGGTCTGGATGCGGGTGCCTATCAGCAATTGCTGGCGGGTCTGGCGGATCTCGACCGCAACACCCGTGATCTGCAGGAGTCGGTCATGTCGATTCGCATGATTCCCATGTCGATCGTTTTCAGCCGCTTTCCACGCATGCTGCGGGATCTCGCGAACAAGCTCGGCAAAAAAGTGGATTTCGTGACACTGGGGGAGGCCACCGAACTCGACAAGGGCCTTGTGGAAAAGATTACCGATCCATTGACCCACCTGGTGCGCAACAGCTGTGACCATGGCATCGAAATGCCTGCTGAGCGTCTGGCGAAAGGCAAGCCGGAGCATGGCACGATCACTTTGTCGGCCTCCCATCAGGGCGGCTCGATCGTGATCGAGGTGCGCGACGACGGGAAAGGACTGTCGCGTGAAAAGATCCTGCGCAAAGCGCTGGAGCGTGGGCTTGATGTGTCCGAGCACATGAGCGACGCAGATGTCTGGCAGCTTATTTTTGCGCCGGGTTTTTCTACCGCCGAAGTCGTCACCGATGTGTCCGGGCGCGGCGTGGGCCTGGACGTGGTCAAGCGCAACATTGCCGCGCTCAACGGTTCGGTTGAAATCGATTCGGCAGAAGGCTATGGAATGCGGGTGTCCGTGCGCTTGCCGTTGACGCTGGCCATCATGGATGGCATGTCGGTGGGTGTCGGTGACGAGGTCTATATTCTTCCCTTGTCGTCGGTGGTGGAGTCCTTCCAGGTCAATGCCGAAGATGTCAGCACGGTGGCGCAAGGCTCGCAGCTGGTCAAGGTGCGGGACGAGTACATGCCTGTGATTGCGCTGGAAAAGATATTCCAGGTACCCCGCCTGGACCCCAGCAAGTCCAGCAGCATCATGGTGGTGGTGGAAGCCGATGGAAGCCGTGTCGCGCTTTTGGTGGACGAGTTGCTGGGACAGCACCAGGTGGTGGTCAAGAACCTCGAATCCAACTATCGCAAAGTCCCCAATGTGTCGGGCGCCACCATTTTGGGCGATGGCACCGTGGCGCTGATCCTCGATACGGGTGGACTGGTGCGGCGGGCACGCCATTAGTCTCTGGTGCCTGCACCGATGGTGCTGGCGCTGTCATGAAAGGAAAGATCGCTATGAGTGTGATGAAAAAAGCAGAAGAAATCACCGCGTCCGGCGCCCGGGAGTACCTGACGTTCAGGCTGGATCAGGAAGAGTACGGGATCGATATCCTGAAGGTGCAGGAGATTCGTGGCTATGAGCCGCCCACCCGTATTGCCAATGCACCCGAATTCATCAAGGGCGTAGTCAATTTGCGGGGAACGATCGTTCCCATCGTGGACATGCGCATCCGGTTCAACTGCGCCCAGGCGGACTACAACACTTTCACGGTGGTCATCATCCTCAATCTGCACCAGCGTGTGGTCGGGATCGTGGTGGACTCGGTCAGTGACGTCATGGAGCTCGCGTCAGGCAGTGTTCGCGCGGCCCCGGACATTGAGAGCGCAATTGACAACAGCTGCATCATCGGACTGGGCTCGGTGGGCGAGCGCATGCTCATCCTGCTGGATATTGAGAAACTGATGTCCAGTGTCGAGATGGGGTTGGTGGCGGTCGACGAGTAGCAAGGGCGCATCGCGCAAGGGGTAGCGCAGGCAAGCACAGTCCGGTGAGTTGCTGCACCGGTTTCATCAAGCGAACAGAATCTTCCGTTGGAACCCTACATGTCCCAGACTACCGGCATGGCATCTTCTGCGCGAACGCGCACTCCTTCGAGCAGGGCAGATGCAGCCGTTGTGGCAGCTGCACCCTCCGGCCCGCTCTCGCAAGGGCGTGAGTTTGTCTGGACAACGGCGGATTTCGCGCGGGTCCAGGGGCTGATTTACCAGCGTGCAGGCATCAGCCTGCACGACGGCAAGCACGCCATGGTGTACAGCCGACTCTCGCGTCGCCTCAGGGAAACCGGGCATACGAGCTTCAACGAGTATCTGAGCTGGCTTGAAACGCACGACGGACCCGAGTGGCAAGAGTTCGTGAATGCCTTGACTACGAACCTGACGGCGTTTTTTCGCGAGCAGCACCACTTTGAAATTTTGGCCGCACACCTCAAGAGCAAGCCTTCTGGCACGCCGTGGCGTGTCTGGTGCAATGCCGCTTCTACTGGCGAGGAACCCTATTCCATTGTCATGACTGCATTGGAAGCGTTGGGTCCGAGCGCGTCCTTCAAGCTGACAGCCAGTGACATCGACTCTCGCGTTCTGGCAACGGCCGCCCAGGGCGTTTATCGTTTGGACAATGTCAAGGGCCTCAGTTCCGAGCGCCTTCATCATTTTTTTCTGCGCGGCAAAGCGGCCAACGAAGGCATGGTTCGCGCCAAACCCGAGATGCGCAAGGCGATCGACTTCATGAGCGTGAACCTGATTCGTGATGACTGGCCGTTCCGGGAGCCCTTCGATGTGGTCTTTTGCCGCAATGTCATGATTTATTTTGATCCTCCGACCCAACGCAAAGTGCTCGAGCGAATTCACAGGGTGCTCAAACCCGGGGGACTGCTGTTTGTCGGGCATGCAGAGAATTTCAGTGAGTCCCGTGACCTTTTCACCCTGCGTGGCAAAACGGTGTACGAACGGTGTTGACCGCGTTCCCCATGCCCGGTACTCACCTGGATCAGTCTACGACCAGGTTGCATCTCGTCAACGGTCTTACAGGGGGCCATTTCCATGGCGGTTGACACCACAGAGCGGCGGCGCGCACCGCGCATTGCGCCCTTGAGCGCAGACATCTACACCACGGGTTCTGCGGTTGCGAAAGAGTCTTCTCTGACAGAGTTGAAAGCCCGGGCGCGCAAGCCTGGAGAGGCCTCGTTCTTTTATCCGGACCACCACTTCCAGCACAACGCAGTGAAGGTGTTGCCTGGGGAATATTTCGTGTCAGACGAGAGCATGGTCATCATGACGGTGCTGGGGTCCTGCATTGCGGCATGTTTGTGGGACAGCAGGGCCCGCATCGGAGGAATGAACCATTTCATGCTGCCAGACGGAGATCTGGCGGATTCCTCAGGCCGCTATGGCTCCTACGCCATGGAACTGCTGATCAACGAAATGCTCAAGCTGGGGGCTAGGCGCGAGACGATGCAGGCCAAGATTTTTGGCGGCGCTCAGGTCATGCACAACTTCACCACGATGAATGTGGGTGAGCGCAACACGAAATTCGTTTTGAACTACCTCCAGACAGAGCGTATTCCCATCGTGTCAGAAGATGTGCTGGATATCTATCCACGCAAGGTGGTGTTCTTCCCGGTGACCGGCAAAGCCATGGTGAAGCGGCTGGCACATACGCATCCCGAAACGCTTGTGGCGCAGGAGGTTCGCGGGAATGCTGCGACCGTCGCGAAGACCACAGCGGGTGGATCGGTGGATCTGTTTTGAGGAAGGCGTCGGGGAATGAGCAAGAAAATTCGAGTGGTGGTCGTGGACGATTCGGCGCTGGTGCGCAGCTTGCTGTCGGAAATCATCAATCGGCAGCGGGATATGGAGTGCATCGGAACAGCCAACGATCCACTGGCTGCGCGCGAAATGATTCGGGAGTTGAATCCTGATGTGATCACGCTGGACGTTGAGATGCCCCGCATGGACGGCATTGACTTTCTGGGGCGACTGATGCGCTTGCGTCCCATGCCTGTGCTTATGATTTCCACCCTGACGGAGCGCGGTGCCGAGGTCACCATGAAAGCGCTGGAGTTGGGGGCCGTGGATTTTGTGGCCAAGCCGCGCGTGGGGTTGGCGAACGGTATCAACGAGCTCGCCACACAGATCGTCGACAAGATCCGTGTGGCTGCCGTGGCACAGGTGCGCCGAGCCGCGCCGCGTGAACTTGCGCCCGCATCAGTCTCGATGGGTGCATCTCATCCTGCGCCGGCGGCGACCTTGCTGGGGCGGCTGTCGACAGAAAAACTGATTTGCATTGGGGCCTCTACGGGGGGAACAGAAGCGATCCGCGAAGTGCTGGTGCAGATGCCCGCAGATTCCCCCGCAATTGTGATCACCCAACATATGCCGCCTGGCTTCACCACCAGTTTCGCGACACGGCTCAATGGCCTGTGCCAGATCACGGTCAAGGAGGCGGTCAATGGCGAGCGCATCCTGCCAGGGCATGCCTATATCGCTCCAGGCGGCAAGCAGTTTCAGGTGGCGCGCAGCGGGGCCAATTACGTGGCGGTGGTGGACGACGGGCCCCCGGTCAATCGCCACAAGCCATCGGTGGAAGTGCTCTTCAAGTCTGCGGCAGCGGTGGTGGGCCGCAACGCGTTCGGGATCATGCTCACCGGCATGGGCAACGATGGGGCAGCGGCCATGCGGGAGATGAAAGATGCTGGCAGCTACAACTATGTGCAGGACGAGGCGAGCTGCATTGTGTTTGGCATGCCGCGCGAAGCGATTGCGCATGGTGCGGCAGACGAGGTGCTGCCGTTGAACCAGATTGCCCCTGCTTTGATCACGCGTTTGCGCGGGGCCACTGACCGCATGCACCACCGCATATGAACCAGCATTCGCGCAACGCGCTTTGAGCGCCTTGCGGTTTGCTCGCAGGATTTCAGCTGGAGAGCGCTGACCAGCGTTCCAGTGCGGCCATCAGCTGTTCCTCGATTTCCCCTTCGCGTGCGTGGAGTTCGGCGGCTTTGGCCGCGTCCTGGCTGTACAGCCTGCCGTCGGCGAGTTCGGCCTGCAGGGCTTTTTGCTCGGACTCCAGGTCTGCGATGCGTTGAGGCAATTGGTCCAGTTCGCGTTGCTCTTTATAGCTAAGCTTCTTTTTTAATAGCTGCTCTGGCTTATCTGATAAAGGTTCGGGGCTGTTTTTTTTGGAATTATTGGCAGCGCTCTCCCGCACGGGGGGCGCAGATGCCGCCAAGGTCCGGCTGCGCTTGGACTGAACCAACCAGTCCTGCACGCCACCCTCGTACTCGCGCCAGTTGCCATCGCCTTCGAAAGCGATGGTGCTGGTCACGACGTTGTCCAGAAAGGTGCGATCGTGGCTGACCAGAAACACGGTGCCGTCGTAGGATTCTAAGAGGTCTTCCAGCAAGTCCAGCGTGTCGATGTCCAGGTCGTTGGTGGGTTCGTCGAGCACCAACACATTGGCGGGACGGGCGAACAGGCGCGCCAGCAACAGCCGGTTGCGCTCTCCTCCGGAAAGAGACCGCACGGGTGAATGCGCGCGCGCCGGGGAAAACAGGAAATCGCTCAGGTAGCTTTTGACGTGCTTGCGCTGTCCGCCGATCTCGATCCATTCGCTGCCAGGACTGATGAAGTCCTCCAAGGTGGCATCCAGATTGATGGCGTGCCGCATCTGGTCAAAATACGCCACCTGCAGGTTGGCGCCCTGGCGTATCTGCCCTGCATCGGGCTGAAGCTCACCCAGGATGAGCTTGAGCAGGGTGGTTTTTCCGGCCCCGTTCGGCCCGATCAGCCCGACCTTGTCGCCGCGCAAAATGGTGGCGCTGAAGTTTCGAACGATGGTCTTGTCGCCGAATGCCTTGCTGACCCCGGTCAGTTCGGCCACGATCTTGCCCTGGTAGCCATTTTGCGAACCCGTGGCAACGTCCATCTTGACGCTGCCCACGACGTCCCGCCGCGCTTCCCGGCGCGCGCGCAGATGTTCCAAGCGCGTGATCCGGCTCTGGCTGCGTGTGCGCCTTGCCTCCACTCCCCGGCGAATCCATACCTCTTCCTGCGCCAGCAATTTGTCTGCCTTGGCGGAAATGACAGCCTCTTGCGCGAGTTGTTCTTCTTTCTGTACAAGGTACTGTGCGAAGTTGCCCGGATAGGAGCGCAATTGGCCCCGGTCCAGTTCCACGATCCGGGTGGCCACCCGGTCCAGAAACGCCCTGTCATGGGTGATGGTGACAACGCTGCCCGGAAAATCGAGCAGCAGGTTTTCAAGCCATTCGATGGAGTCCAGATCCAGATGGTTGGTGGGCTCGTCCAGTAGCAGTACATCGGGCCTTGCCACCAGAGCCTGGGCCAATGCGACGCGTTTCTTGGTGCCGCCGGAGAGGGTGCCTACGAGGGCATCCGGATCCAGATGCAGGCGCTGCAGTGTCTCTTCGACACGCTGCTCCCAGTTCCAGGCGTCATAGGCTTCAATCACGGACTGCAGCGCGTCCAGATCGAGCCCTTCTGCCCCAGACAGGTACTGGTCTCGTACGGCAATCACATGCTGCAAGCCCTCTGACGCCGCCTTGAAAATGGTCGCCTGTGGGTCAAGGGATGGCTCCTGCGCAACATAGGCGATGCGCACACCCTGCTGAACCTGCAGGGTGCCATCATCTGGCTTGGCCAATCCCCCCAGTATTTTGAGCAGCGACGATTTGCCTGCTCCGTTGCGTCCGATCAGGCCGATGCGCTCCGCGGTTTCAAGGGAAAAGCCGGCGTGGTCCAGCAATGCGACATGCCCAAATGCAAGTTGGGCGTCCAGTAAGGTGATAAGTGCCATGGTGATGTTGATTATCAGGGGGCGCCATAGACGGGCTCGCACAGGTTTGTCGTAGGCGTCTATTTGTCCGCACAGCGAACCCATCCATTGGCATTTCAATAAATTCATCGCGGGCAAACAATAGCCTCAATTCCTTGCATTCGCGTGCTATAGTCGAGGGCTTCGCTACTGATGGCGGCCTTCTTGGGCGGTTTGTGGTGGTGAAGACAGTGCTTTGAAAAAAGTGCAGTTTTGGAGA
>Ga0116174_10001021_pt1 | contig 26532 bp, 27 predicted proteins | sample AD_UKC087_MetaG_FD_89801 | JGI IMG/M metagenome (GOLD analysis project Ga0116174, IMG submission 89801) | Active sludge microbial communities of municipal wastewater-treating anaerobic digesters from USA - AD_UKC087_MetaG | ecosystem: Engineered > Bioreactor > Anaerobic > Digestate | place: USA...
ATATGCATACTGATGATACATCATATGCGAAAAGCTAAAGACGATAATCCGTTCAATATGATGACAGGCAGTACAGGTATTGGCGGTACAACTGACGGAAACTTTGCGCTCAAGGAAACAAAGTGCGGCTCAGGGAAAGCTATAGCGATACGCTGCACAGAGGAAGAAAGCAGACGTGTCCATGAACTGGCTGAGAGGCATGGCTTGAAGCTGAATGACTTCGTTATGCGGTGCGCTCTCGGCAAGAAATCGTTGTCGCAAATGGCATCGACGAGATAGTTCGACAGCAGAAAGCTATCGGTCGGAACCTGAATCAGATCGCTATACTTGCAAACATGGAGCGGCTAACCGCCGTGAACTTCCGGCCGCTCCTCGACGAACACAGGAAGGTCACGGAGCTGATAGGTCAGCTTCTTCGGGAGGTGAAGTAGTGGCGACGGTCACAGCGATAAGCACGAAAGGCGGTGGCGGCGGAAAGAAAAGTCTCGACTACATCTGCCGAGACGACAAGACCGAGGGCAAGAAATATGTGACGGCTCTCAACTGTTCGCTGCCCACTGCATACCAGGAATTCCAAAACACAAGAGTGATGTACGGAAAGACTGACGGCATTCGTTACTATCACTTTGTTCAATCTCACCCAAGCGGCTACAATACCAACTATGGTCTGCGTCCAGGAACACAACTGGCTGGCGCTGATTTCGCAGCTGAAACTTCTGACAGATACGCTGTTCGATGTCAAGGCTCAGACAGACGAGACAATGACATATGCACAGATGGAACGGTACCTGCGAAATCAGCAGAAAATATACGATCAGCTGCTGGAACAGGGGAAGGAGATTCAGGAGCAGACGTCACAGAACGTGACGGCAGAGGTATCGAGGCTGGATCAGGCGGCGAAGGACCTCGTCTCACAGGCTGGGAAGAATTTAAAGCAGAAGATTTCGAAAAGTTATCTAGTGGCGCAAATAAAGAACTCTTAGATATTTTTGAAACTATAAACGATTATTGCCTTTCTATCTCACAAAACATAATCAGAAACACTACAAAGCATTACATTGGATACAGCGAAGGAAAAAGTTTTGCAGACTTTCATTTTAACTCCGGCTACTGCCACTTGATGCTTCGTACTATTAAGTATTCTGATCCGCAAAACAAAATAGAACTTCTTGGTGATAACTACAACTGGGCTAAGAAAGCAAAACTCAGGATCTATCCTGGCGATGATTTAGAGTATATTAAAGGCTTAATCAAGCAAAGCTACGATTCATTGTTTAGTAATTAAAATAAAAAGAGCCGATAGTCATAAAAGCTATCGGCTTGATTTTATATATGGTCAGCAGAAAATATTGGAGGGTGAGATATGGTGAAGAGGTATGCTATGAGGGTATGAGTGGGTTAATGTCGAAAAATCAAATAATAAGCATGACTATCAACTATCTGCTGAGTCGCTATTAGAAAGCGAGCAATGACGGAAGGTAGGAATGCAAAAAGAAAAACACCCCTATAAATAGGGATGCTTTTCACTAACGTCAAATGAGAAATATCTCCATTGTGACGTCTAAATATGGTGCGGGTGACAGGACTTGAACCTGCATTCCTTTCGGAAGTAGCACCTAAAACTACCGTGTCTGCCGATTTCACCACACCCGCATATTAAATTTTGCTGTCGATTTTGACTGCCGACAGTGGACGGTTTTATAAACCAATGACGTAGCGTGAACGAAATCTGGTGCTTATGCCAATTTCGCCATACCCGCGTATTACTTTATATATCTGATTTTTTGTGCAGCAAGAGTTTTATCCCTATAGTTAAAGTATTCTAAAACATCTTCACCATTAATAACTGCTTGTTCCCAAGTTGTTGTATTAATGTCATACGCGCTGAATTTTATTTTCTTATCGATCTCCTTGTACATTTTCCAAAACAGTTCATACATTCTGTCATACATTTTATTGCTGCAAACTACGCCGAATTCAATGGTATCCATCTGATCTGTGGGATCGCGGAATAAATCAAAAACAATGCAGTTACTTGTGTGATCTCCAAAGACCCATATATCTCCCTGACCGGAAGGAGTGTTCAAAAAGGTCTTTTCTATTTCTCTGGCATCTACAGTAACATCAAGAAGCTCCATGATATCGGGAAGAAGGGTTTTCGATTCAGTGTAATCATAACCATATAAAATGATATCAAAAGGACCACATACTCTGAATGTACAAACTTTCTTTTTATCAAACATAGAAATACTCCAATGACATGGAAAGGACAAACGATGTGCGTGACATTACCTGTGAACAACACAATATTAATTATACAGTTTTGTAAGGGATTTGTCAAGGGGGGATATATCACTTGTTGAGAGCATTGCGGAAATGTTCCGCAAAGGCGCTGATGGACATATATCGCTGCTCTCTTTCGGGGGGAGACAGCTCTGAGAACCACGCTGTAAAGTGCGTCGGAAAGCTCCCATTTGTTACGTGAGCAGGGGATAAAGGCACATTTTTCGTATCTCTCGGCTATATCGGCGCCTGAGAAGCTTCCGAAAATATCGAATATGATTGCTCCGAGAGTAAAGACGTTAGTGACCTCATCTATAACAGCTCCCTTTATGTACTCCTCGGGAGCCTTCAGGCGTTTGGTACCCCAGTAATCTGCGCCGAGAGTATTCACTACTGGAGCCTTGCGAAAGAAGTCGATATCGCAGATAGTAAGCTTGCCACGGTCAAAATCGTAGATAAGGCTGCCGTCGTAGAAATCGCAGGCAACATAGCCCTTTGCAGCAGTATTCTCAAGGAATGAGATAATATCCGATACTGCATTCAGCCGATTATCTATGGGAAGCTTTTTGAATCGCTGATATGGAGGCGTTATGTTCTCTGTTTTATATTTATCGAAGTTCCAGTGATCGAAGAGCCCCTCTCCGTCAGCCCAGTCAAAAACCGCAGCATACAGCTCTCCATACTGAAAGCTGTCCTTGAGAGTGATAAGGGAAGGGTGAGCAAGGTCGCGGTATATCTGAACAGCATTTTTCAGAGACGCAATTGACTCTGCAGGGGAGACCTCTCCCTCTATGGTATCCGCTCCTGCGACTTTGAAGAAATATTTGCCCTGGGAGTTTTCAACTCCGAAGCATATACAGCCCGAGCCTGTTTCGTCAATAACCGAAAACACCTTGCCGTATTTATTCAGCCATGTCATATCATGTGCAGTTCTTAGTCTGTAGCTTATACCGTTAATGCTCTGTATTACCATTTTACCTCCGAAAAACAAAAAGAGGAGCATAACGTTCCTCTTTTTATGTTTGTTTAATTATTCATTTTGAGCTCCGCTGTTAAGAGCCTCTTCCGCAGCCTTGGCTGCTTCTGCCAGTGAAGATGCTTCCTGAGCGCCTTCATTTACAGTCTGCTGAACAGGTGCAGGAGCAGGGGCTTCCTGTGCGGGAGCAGGAGTTTCAGCCGTTGTCTGAGCAGGAGCTGCTGCCTGAGCAGGAGCCTCTGTCTTTGGCTTGGGAGCAGTCTCCTCATTAGCCTTTTTCTCTGCCGCTTCCTTTTCTGTACGGTCGCCCTTTGACTCTATATAGAGTTCGTCGTCAGCGATACTGCCGACAAATCTGAGCTGTTTTACAGGAATTCTCTTTAGGGGAGAATAGATGAATGCCTTACATGAATAGTTCTGTTCAACGAGACCTCTCTTTTCACAGAGAACTCTGTTTCCATCCTTGGTTCTTTTACCGTATGAGCAGTAATCGCACTTAGGATCGATCTTTTTATCGAAATATTTAGCTCCGCCCTGGAAAAATGAGAATAAACCCATTAATAATCACCTCAAAAATAAATCTAAAATAAGTATATCACAAATAAATTCTTTTGTCCAGTGATTTTTGAAAAATTATATATTTATTTGAAAAAGCAACTGTTCCATTGTTAGTATTGCACAAAGAATAATGCTGCTTACTGGTGAATTAAACCGTTATATTAATATATTAAGTCTTACATCTGTAAATCTTAGTAGATACTAACAAATTAAGATTGACAATGTTGTAACAATGTGTTAGAATGTATATAGCGGGACAGAGGATTTATTCTCTGTTTGGCGGTTTGAATTTATTGTTTTCGGGCAGCAGGGTGGATACTCTGTTATCGGATGGCAGTTGAATGATATGAACGATCATATAGCAGACTATCTCCGTCCGTACCATGGGCGGAGTTTTTTTGTTGACTGCCGTTTTTCTGCCTGCAAAGGAGGAGAAATGGAAAATAAACGTATTGCGGTAGCTGCTATTGTAATTGATGAGCAATCCGCAGCTGTAGAGGTGAACAATGTACTTCATGAATACAGCGACATCATCATCGGACGAATGGGGATACCCTACAAGGAGCGGGGAATATCACTGATATCTGTAGCTCTTGACGCGGAGCCCGATGTTATAAGCAGTCTCACAGGAAGACTGGGACAGATACAGGGCGTATCTGTAAAGGCAGCGATATCCAAAAAGTAAAAGGTAATTATTCAAACAGGAGGAATTATTATGTACGATATGAAGTCACTCAAGGCTGAGGAATTTATAAATGACGAAGAAATAAAGGCTACTCTGGAGTATGCCGAGCAGAACAAGCACAACCGTGAGCTCATCGAGCAGATACTTGAAAAGGCAAGACCCAGGAAAACCGGCAGAGGCGTTGAATGTGCAGGACTTTCTCACCGTGAGGCAAGTGTGCTCCTTGCCTGTGATATTCCCGAAATGACAGAGAAAATGTACGATCTTGCCCGTGAGATAAAGGAGGCATTCTACGGCAACAGAATAGTTATGTTTGCTCCTCTTTACCTCTCGAATTACTGCGTAAATCAGTGCGTATACTGTCCCTATCATATGCAGAACAAGGAGATCCCCCGTAAGAAACTGACTCAGGAGGAGATACGTCAGGAGGTAATCGCTCTCCAGGACATGGGACACAAGCGTCTTGCCATAGAGTCGGGCGAGGATCCTGTAAACAATCCTATCGAGTACATACTCGAGTGTATCAATACTATCTATTCCATCAAGCACAAGAACGGCGCTATCCGCCGTGTAAATGTAAACATTGCGGCTACAACTGTTGAGAATTACAAGAAGCTCCATGACGCAGGCATCGGCACATACATCCTCTTCCAGGAGACCTACCACAAGGAGAGCTATGAGAGGCTCCACCCCGCAGGACCCAAGCACAACTATGCTTATCACACAGAGGCTATGGACCGTGCTATGGAGGGCGGTATCGATGACGTAGGTCTGGGCGTTCTCTTCGGACTTGATATGTACAAGTATGAGTTCGCAGGACTTCTCATGCACGCCGAGCACCTTGAAGCTGTTCACGGCGTAGGTCCTCATACTATAAGCGTTCCCCGTGTAAAGAGGGCTTCTGACATTGATCCCACAGTTTTCGACAACGGTATCGACGATGATACATTTGCAAAGATAATCGCTTGTATCAGAATAGCTGTTCCTTACACAGGCATGATAATCTCCACCCGTGAGAACGAGTCATGTCGTGAGAAGGTTCTTGAGCTTGGTGTATCGCAGATCTCAGGCGGCTCAAGAACATCTGTTGGCGGTTATGCAGGATATACTCCCGAGGAGAGACCTCATGATACAGAGCAGTTTGACGTTTCCGACCAGCGTTCGCTTGATGAGGTAGTAAAGTGGCTCATGGACATGGGACATATCCCCTCATTCTGTACAGCCTGCTATCGTGAGGGAAGAACAGGCGACCGTTTCATGGCACTCTGCAAGGTGGGACAGATCCAGAACTGCTGTCACCCTAATGCTCTCATGACACTTCAGGAGTATCTGACCGACCATGCTTCGCCTGAGACCAAGAAAGTGGGCGAGGCGCTCATTGCGAAGGAGATACTCAACGTTCCCGATGAGAAGCGCAGACAGCGCGCAATGGATTATCTTGACGAAATAAAGAACGGCGGAAAGCGCGATTTCAGATTTTAAGTAATAGGAGCCCTGCCTTTGCAGGGCTTTTTTATTTGACAAATCATGTTCAATGTGTTACAATAGTCTGTGATATCATATATATAACAGGAGGACAATAAAATGGCTATGACATTGGCGGCATTAGCTGCTGCGATCCCTCAGACAGGAGATACTTTCCCCAAGGGTGTGCTTATCGGCATAATCATCGGAGCAGTCCTGCTTGCTGCGGGTACAGCTGTCTTCGCTAAGAAAAAGGGCGATGACGACGATGATGACGAGGAATGATACTTCGTGCTGAAAACGGCGGCTGCACAAGCGGCTGCCGTTTCTTTTTTACATTGTATTAAAATATGGTCGATCAATAAAATATTTCTTTACAGAAACGGAGTGGCAGGATTGAAACACATAGCGTCAGCAGTATTGCTTTCAGCACTTATTCTCACGGCAGCAGCGCCCTTTACAGCTTTTGCGGAAGACAGCACGGAAACTTCGGAAATAACAGAATATGAAAAAGACACTATATTCGAGCAGAACGGCCTGGAATTCAAACTGTATCAGACAGAGCCTCCACGGCTCGAGGTAAGGAGATGCCTCAGCGAAGAAGCAGAAATAGAGATACCCGAGGTCGTAAACGGGATCATCGTTGACAGTATAGGGGAGTATTCCTTTGAGAAGGTAAAGACTCTTGTATCCCTCAGGCTGCCTGAGTCTGTAAGATTTATCAGAAATCATGCGTTTTTCCAGTGCAGCAGGCTTCGTGACCTTTCATTTCCTAACTGTCTTGAGAACATTGAGTTTATGGCATTCAGCAATTGCGATCATCTCAGCCCCATAAGACTTAACAAGGGACTGACAGAGCTTGGATTTGCTGCCTTTCAGTCATGCGGTGAGGTGAGGGCACTGACTGTTCCGCCTGGAGTAGAACTCTTCTCGGACTATGCCTGCAATTTTACACATGATCTGTATACTCTTCGCTTCTGCAGCGGAGTGCAGAAAATAGGTTCACACGCAGCTCAGAACAATTACTACCAGAAACGTGTAATCATTCCGCCTTCTGTCACTGAGATTGGGGACCATGCTATAGGCTACCTGTTCCAAAAAGGTGAATATCAGGGGCTGAATGAAGCTGTCATATACGGAGCTAAGGGCACAGCTGCCGAGACATATGCAAAGGAGAACGGTATGCCCTTTGAGGAATTCAACTTTAACTACGGCGATATCAACAATGACGGATCAATTACAGCCGTTGACGCTTCTGCGGTGCTTTCGGAGTATGCGAGGACATCCTCAGACGGTGAGGGGACGGGATTTACAGAGGCACAGAAGCTTAAAGCGGACCTGAATGATGATTTCCGCGTGAATGCTGTGGACGCCTCGAAAATACTTTCCTACTATGCTTATACAGCGACCGGAGGAAATGATACTCCCGAAGTGTTCTTTTTTCTGCGCTGACATACATATATAATGTATGAGGGGGCGTTGCCATGAAGCTTTGCTTTGAGGATATATGCAGGAAGGAAGTCATAGATATGACCTCGGGGGAGCGCCTCGGTTTCATAGACGATATAGAGCTCGACATCAACGGCGGAAGTGTATCATCACTTATTATTTATGGCGGACAGCGATTTTTCGGCCTTCTCGGCAGAACAGATGACACTGTCCTGACCTGCGGCGAGATAAAGGTGATAGGTGAGGACATTATCCTTGTTGAACGGTCTCAGGAGAGCTCTGAGATGAAATCGACAAAAAAACGCAGGAACTCACTTTTAAGTTTGTTGAAATAGATATTGCGAAAAAGCTTGAAAAATAATGCGGAAAATGATATAATATTAAGGCAATTCGCACGCTTGTACTTTCAGCGGTTGGTGCGCAGGTATCTGCGTTGCTGCTGAGCTAAGTCTGGCGGAGGATTAATATTAACCAATTTTAAGGAGGACTACACCATGGGAGTAGTATCAATGAAGCAGCTTCTTGAAGCAGGCGTTCACTTCGGACACCAGACAAGAAGATGGAACCCGAAAATGGCACCCTACATTTTCACAGAGAGAAACGGCATCTACATTATCGACCTTCAGAAGACCGTAAAGAAGCTTGAGGAAGCTTATATGTTCGTTCGCGACATCGCTTCACAGGGCGGCGAGGTTCTTTTCGTAGGTACAAAGAAGCAGGCTGGCGATTCCGTTAAGGAAGAAGCTACAAGAGCCGGCGCACACTATGTAAATGCAAGATGGCTGGGCGGTATGCTCACCAACTTCAAGACAATCCAGACAAGAATCAAGAGACTTGAGCAGCTCCACGCTATGGAGGAGGATGGAACATTCGCACTCCTTCCCAAGAAGGAAGTTGTTAAGCTCAACCTTGAGATAGAGAAGCTCGAGAAGTTCCTCGGCGGTATCAAGACAATGAAGAAGCTCCCCGCAGCACTCTTCATCGTAGATCCCCGCAAGGAAAAGATCGCTGTAGCTGAGGCTAAGAAGCTCAACATCCCGATCGTTGCTATCGTTGATACAAACTGCGATCCTGATGAAGTTGACTACGTTATCCCCGGTAACGACGACGCTATCAGAGCTGTAAAGCTTATCGCAGGCACGATCGCTAACGCTGTTATCGAAGGCAGACAGGGCGATGACACAGCTGCTGCTGAGGAAGCTCAGGAGGCTCCCGCAGAGGAAGCTGCTGCTGAGACAGCTGAGGCTGACGCTGAATAATCTAAGAATACAATCAAAAACCCGAACTAACCCTTCGGGTTTTTGCGGATTTAATATTAAAATAACAGGAGGTAATTACAATGGGAAAGGTTTCCGTTGCTGAAATTAAAGAACTCATGAAGTCCACAGGCGTTGGTATGATGGACTGTAAGAAGGCTCTCGAAAAGAACGATGGCGATATGGACAAGGCTATCGAGTTCCTCAGAGAAAAAGGTCTCGCTACACAGGCTAAGAAGAGCGGCAGAGCTGCTGCTGAGGGCGTTGTAACTGCTGTTGTAAACGGTGAGGTAGGCGTTCTTCTCGAAGTAAACACAGAGACTGACTTCGCTGCTAACACAGACGACATCAGAAACTTCGTTGCTAACGTAGCAAACACAATCATTGAGAAGAATCCTGCTGACGTTGAGGCTCTCAAGGAGATGCAGATCAGCGGCGGCAGCAATACAGTAGGCGAAGTACTCACTGAGCTGGCTGGTATGAAGATCCGTGAGAACATCGTTATCCGTCGTTTCGTAAGACTCGAGGGCAAGCTTGCTTCTTACATCCACAATGGCGGAAGCATCGGCGTTCTCGTAAAGATGGACACAGATCTTGCTGCTGATCGGGTAGCTGCTATCGGTAAGGACGTTGCTATGCAGTCCGCAGCTCTTAATGCTCCATACCTCTGCCGCGAGCAGGTTCCTGCTGAGGTACTTGAGAAGGAGAAGGAGATCATGATGGCTCAGATGGCTGAGGATCCCAAGATGGCTTCCAAGCCCGAGCAGGTTCGTGCTAAGATCGTTGAGGGTAAGGTAGGCAAGTACTACAGCGAGAACTGCCTCCTCGAGCAGGCTTTCGTTAAGGACGACAAGATGACCGTTCAGGGGTATGTTGACGCTGAGGCTAAGAAGCTCGGCGGTTCTATCAAGGTCGTTGACGTAGTTCGTTACGAGCGCGGCGAAGGCGTTGAGAAGAAGGAAGACAACCTGGCTGACGAGATCGCTAAGATGATCAAGTAATTTTACAGTATTCAGCAGCGGCAGAGTTTTCTGCCGCTGTTTTGCTGTTTTCGGACACAATTATACAATTTTTCCACATTGATAAGCCTTGGTTATTGTCAGATGTTACAATAATCAGGGCTTATTTTCGTATGGATTTCCCTTGCAGTCATTGACAAAATATGATATAATAAGTTTAATTGGATAATATACTCAGATAAACGAGGTAAAATACATGAATTCAAATATAAGCAGACTTGCCGGTTCAGTGGGCAGAGTTATCGTCGGAAAGCAGGATACAGTGGTAAAGCTTATCGCCGCATTGCTATGCGAAGGACACGTTCTTCTTGAGGACGTTCCCGGTGTCGGAAAAACCCAGCTGATAACCGCACTTTCACGTTCCATCGGCGGCAAGTTCAACAGAATACAGCTTACGCCCGATATCATGCCCTCTGACATAGCAGGCTTCACCATGCTTGACTCAGCAAAGGGCGAGTTCGTTTACCGTGACGGCGCTGTAATGTGTAATTTCCTTCTTGCGGACGAGATCAACCGTGCCTCGCCGAAGGTGCAGTCTGCTCTTCTTGAGGCTATGGAGGAGCGCCAGATAAGTCTGGATGGCGTTACACACAAGCTCCCCAGACCATTCCTTGTAATGGCTACACAGAATCCTGTTGAGACCTACGGTACCTTCCATCTTCCCGAAGCTCAGATGGACAGATTTTTCATGAAGCTTTCAATGGGCTATCCTTCGGTGCAGGAGGAGGTAATGATCCTGGAAAGGACCGAGAACCATAACCCCATTGCCAATATATCTGAGCCTGTTATGCACGTCGATGATATCGCTGCAATGCAGGAGGAGGTCAAGCGTGTAAAGGTGACTGATGATGTAAAGGCTTATATTGTCAATATAGTTTCCTCTACCCGTCAGGACAGAAATACGATCCTGGGAATCAGTCCCCGCGGAAGTATCGCTCTTTTCAAGGCTGCAAAGGCTTTTGCCTACGTCTATGACAGAGAGTATGTTACTCCCGACGATGTGAAGAATACAGCAGTTTCCGTGCTTGCTCACAGGATAATCCTTTCGCCTCAGGGCAAGACCGCCTTCGGTACGGGCGAGGCTTATATCGAAAATGTCCTCAGGACCTGTCAGGTCCCTGCAATGACAAGATGATCAAGCATATCAAAAGCATCGTAAGTGTACTTGCAGTCGCTTTTCTCGTCTATATCTTTACATTCTATATAGACGGGGAAATGGGTATCATTCTGCTTGCTTTCGTACTCTTTGCACCTCTTGTTTCCTTGTTTTTCGTGCTCTATGCGAGAAAAAGGACCAGAGTGAGCTTTACCTGCGACGCATATGTTCCCAAGGGAAGCAGACTTCCCGTTAAGGTGACTGTAAGCAAGACGGGAGTATTCCCACTTGCGGTGATAGAAATAGAAACCTATGCAACCGAGATCTTTGGTCAGAATATAAAGAAGCGTAAGCTCACCATGCTCAGCGAGAAGAAAAAAAGCTTTACAATTGAGCTTGATGCGCTTATCGGCGGAAACGGAGAGGTTGGTATAAAAGGAGCTTATTCCTGCGGCTTTCTCGGCTTTTTCAAGCTCCCCCTTAAAACTTCTCTTCCTCAGCCTGTATCTGTGGGAGTTATACCTCAGATACCGGATATCAAGGCTTCTTCACAGCTTTTCTGCTCCATTGCGGACGTTGTGCTTACAAGTGATGAGGACGAGGAAAATGACACTGCTATGATGTTTTCCGCCAACACCTCTCCCGGTTATGAGCACCGCGAGTATGAGCTTGGAGATCCTCTTAAGCGCATAAACTGGAAGCTCTCCTCCAAAAAAGGCAAGATGATGGTGCGCCTTGATGAGGCAGTCGCCTCTGTTCAGCCTGTTGTTGTACTTGATCTGTACAGGCGGAGCGGTTTTCCGGCGGAGAAGGTCGTTCTCGGAGAAGAGCTGCTTATACGCTCTGTATTCGGACTCCTTTCTCTTCTTGTAAAGCAGGGGATTGCCTGCAGCTTTGTTTATCGAACAAGCTCGGGAGAAACTGTCAGCGAAAGTGTGGATAATCCTGATTATCCCGAGCAGCTCCTTCTGAAGGTGCTTGCTGTCAAGGTGGTTCCCGACAAACGAGTAGATATCTCACAGACAGGGGGTTCAGTGTGTGCCTGCGTGATCGCCACCACTGACGCTTCGGGTGATTTCGGCGTCATAACCAGAAATATCGATAGCCCCGATAATATAAGTATTATCGGACTTTCTCCCGCAACTCCCAATTCAACATCTTTGCCTCTGTGGTATCTTGATGAGGATAATAACTTTAAACTGGTATAAATAATGAAAGAAACCAACAAAAATACATTTAGCCTGAGATCATTCCTGCTGAAGACACTCGCTGATCCTGTGCTCTGGTATACGGTCCTGATAATGACCTCGCTCATGTATCATTTCCGCAACAGAGACAAGGAGGATTATGAGGGCGTTTTCTTTGCCCTTGGCTTCGGAGCTGTGACCTTTGTCGTCGGCTGGCTGCTTTTCAGGGTATTTGATTTCATGCAGAAACGCCATATTCTTGGTTTTCTTGCATACACAGCTTCTGTCGGAGCTTTCGCATTGGCGATCAGGTTCACACTTGAGCTTGGCCAGATAAACTATCCGATCACCTGGATGCTCTGGTTCCTTACTCCGCAGGATTCTGTGGACTATAACTTCTGGTTCGCGGTGACCTTCTTCCTGCTGTTTCTTATATTCATGGCTTCGGTCATATACTATTTTACGAGGGTAAGATACAGGATCTTCATGAATTTCCTTATCTTTATAATCCCATTCGTGATATACGGTAAGGAATATGAGAAGATGCCCACGCTGATGATAATACTCCTTGCAGTGGGATATATCCTGCTGATGGTGTATTACAGACAGCTCAGGGATTCAGAGGATACCGAGTTTGTGGAGAGAAGACGCTCCTGGAAGCCCATAGCTGTCTACGCTGTTATCTTTGCAGCTGTAGCTGCTCTTTTCCCGAAGCCCTATATCGAAGCTGACAGAACTACTCTTGAAACGCTTATCAACGCAGATATGCTCACTGATAAGCTGGTCGAAATGCTGAACGTATTCCGTAATACTACAGGAGATCAGCGCTTCAGATCAAATGTCAGGGATATATCCGTTTATGAAGCCATTTCACCTGATGATCTCCATCTGAAGATGGCTACATATTCCAAATACAGCTTTGATGACGATACCTGGTCAGTGGGAGACCTGGATCTGTATTATGATGAACGAACAGAGGAGCTTCCTCTTGGTGTAATGTCTCCCATGGGAATGGCGGACGCCTTTCTTGAGGCGGCTTCACTTGATGAGGATTACGCTGAAAAGTATGGCCTCACCAAATATGTGAAGGACGGACTTGACGTTCCCGAGCTTAGAACGGCTCATATCTTTACTGTTGTGGGCTCTGGCGGACTCAGCTATAACAACGATATGGCTCCTGTTCCACAAAATGCAGTAAGTCTTATACGCTGCTCAAAGAGAGGCGAGATAGCTACACTGACAGGCGGTACTGTTACGTCTGTAGGTTCGGATTTTGGCAACACAGAGAGTTTCACCTTTGAGTACAGTGCCGATACCTTCTTCCTCAGCAGCAAGAACAAGGAATTTGTAGATGAGCTTGCAAAGTATGATTATAATCAGCTCCTTGAGGATACGGACGATGTCCTGTATTGGGCAAAGTACGATGATGAGGATAAGGGAGAGGCTTATGATTATTTTGGTATCGATTACAGATACTATGATGATTATCTTGACGAGCTTCTTGACTACGGCAACAACAAACGTATAAAGGAGCTTGCCGATGAGCTTACAAAGGACGCAGAGTCTGAGTATGATAAGGCGAGGATCCTTGAGAGCTATTTCTACAACAACGATTATATTTATGATCTTGGCTATGAGAAAGAGGAGGGCGAAAATGCAGAGGACTTCATCTTCGAGACGAAGACCGGTGTCTGCTACGAATACGCCACCTCAATGGTACTCCTTGCCCGTGCGGCGGGTATCCCTGCAAGATACTGCGAGGGATACAACATGAACCGCAGGGAACAGGGATACTGGAATCAGAAGGCGGATCATGTTGTGACAACAAGGGACGCTCACGGCTATCCCCAGCTGTACATAAAAGGATATGGCTGGACAGACTTTGAGCCTACGGTGACGGACAACGTTCAGAGAGCAGAAAAGTCCTCTGCGACAAATATGCTTTCAAGAGCGGGACTTATGATCCTGACAGGAGCACTGCTGGTACTTCTCGGTGCATTCCTCTATCCGAGGATATCTCACAGGCTCTTTGTAAGAAGAGCGCGCAGAAAGGCACCTGCTGAATTTGTCAGAAGCGCAATGCTCAGGATATGTAAGTTGTATGATATAGAAGATGTCAATACCTCGGCAGAGGCTGCGGAAATGGTACGTGAGGCAACGGGAGCTGATATCTCTGAGACCTCAGTGCTTTTTGACAGAGCTGCCTATGGTGGGGAAGCTCTCAGTGAGAGCGACAGAGATAAAGCTCTGAGTGACTATGTAGCTGCTTATGAGGCGCTCAGAGAATCTAAGAAAAGAAGGGGCATAACAAACCGACAAACTATGAATGGAGGTTAATTATGCGAACTGTAAAAGACAACGGAATAATGAAGCTCCTGCTCACATTCCTCATGATCATCGGAGTGCTGGCAGGAGCATACAGACCTGTTCATACGGCCCATGCCGCAGAGGACTTCAGACTGTGGCGCCAGATGGACAGCAGATGGGGCGATACTGCTATCGGCGGCTCCAATGTACGCAGATCGGGCTGTTATATAACGTCCATCGCTATGGTCGCAGTTGCCTCAGGTGCAAGGAATACCACGGATTTCAATCCCGGAGTATTCGAAAAGCAGCTCAATGACATCGGTGCTTTCAACTATTCGGGCGGACTCAGCTCATGGGCTTCCGTAAACAAGGTAGTAAAGGAAATAAGCATTGATTCAGCTAACCTCAGCTTCAAGTCAACAGACCAGAAGGGAAAAGCTGCCGAGATCAAGGCGGCTCTCGACAAGGGAAGCTATGTCATTTGCAACGTGGGCGGACACTGGGTCTATGTCGACGGTGTCATCGGCGATGATGTGTATATGGCTGATCCTGCAAAGGACGATATACTGATGTTCAAGGCATATAACAACGCCAATATAACATTGTATCAGCTTCTCAAGGGAAAGACCCCCTATAGCGGTTTTACTCCTCTGTATACTCCCGATGGAGCAGCGTCTGTGACTACCACCGCTGTAACAACAACCACCACTTCTACTACAACCAAAGCAGCAACTACAACTACTAAGGCAACTACAACCACAAAAGCAGTTGTCACTACAAAGGCTGCAACAACTACAAAAGCAGCATCCGCTGCCACTAAGGAAGCTTCAACAACTGCAAAGCCTTCAACTACAGTTACATACGTGAAGGGCGAGTATTACTGCCCTGACAGCAGAACTGTAACTGTTTATTCAGAGGATGGCAAGGAAACTGCCGCTGTTCTTGAGGAAGGCAACATCGTTGATGTTACCGCTGTGAACGGTGACATGGGCGAGGTAGTTATCAACAGCAAAAAGTGCAGTGTCAGGCTTTCCGAGCTTGTATTCGCAGGCAATGGAAAGAAGCTTGTGATGGGCGATATAAACAATGACGGCGCCTTTGACGGCTACGATCTTGCACTTATAAATGAATATATCATCAGCCGTTCAAGACTTCCCGAGGGCGTTTCCGTACTTACAAAATCGGAGATAGCCGCTGCGGACATAAGCGGCGACGGCCTGATAGACAATACTGATGTGCTCATGTATCTTATGCGCATCTGCAATTAAGGAGAACTTTTACTGATGGAATGGACAGAAGTCAACATCTACACAACAGCCGAGGGAATAGAGCTTCTCTGCTCTAAGCTTACAGACATTGGAATCAAGGGATTTTCTATCAAGGATCCCGAGGATTTCAAGGAGTTCCTTGAGAACAAGAACGGTCAGTGGGATTACATTGACGAGGATCTCATGGGACTATCCGAATGCGAGACCTGCATCACCGTATATATCCCTTCAAACGGTCAGGGAGCCGAAATGCTCCTTGCCATAAAATCTATGCTTTCTGAGATGAAGGCTGCCGATGCCGAGGGCGTTTACGGACGTCTTGAGGCGGAGATGTCAAGTATTCGCGAGGAGGACTGGGCAAACAACTGGAAGCAGTATTTCAAGCCCTTCAAGGTTGGCGAAAAGTTAGTCATCAAGCCTTCCTGGGAGGACTATGACAACAGTGACGGCAGGATTATTCTTGAGATCGACCCTGCTTCGAGCTTCGGAACAGGCAAACACCACACCACGCGACTCTGTCTGGAGGTCCTTGAGAAATACCTCAATAAGGGTGACAGGCTGCTGGATATGGGCTGCGGAAGCGGAATACTCTCTATCGGAGCAATGCTCCTGGGAGCTGAGAGCGCAGTTGCAGTTGATATCGAGGAGAATGCAGCGGTCACTGCTCTTGAGAACGCGGTCAAGAATCACATTCCGAAGGAGAAGTATAAGACATACTTCGGAAATATCCTCACCGATGAGAAGCTTGCTGACGAGATCGATGACAAGTATGACATCATCGCAGCAAATATTGTCGCAGATGTACTCATCGCCATGAAGGAAAGCTTCCTGAGATACCTGAAAAAAGGCGGTATACTTATCGTATCCGGTATCATCGAGGAGCGTATGGACGAGGTCGTCGACGCACTGAAGTCAGTTGGCTTCAAAGATCCCGAGCCCGAGGTCCGTGAGGGCTGGGCAGCGGTCAAATTCACAGTTTAATATTATGCAGTGCATATATTGATATCATCATTTATATAAGGAGAATAGAAAAATGGGACTTTTTAAGAAGAAGAACAATCAGAAGGAAGAAGCAGCTTCAACAGCAGTAACTGATCCTAAGGAAGGCATGAAAATACTTATCCTTAATAAGCTCAATGAAAAGCTGAGCGGTACTCTTTACGATGACTGCGTTATTATGCCCAAGGGCTTTACCATCGATGTTCAGGTGGCAAGACTTGATGACGTTGAGGGCGTAAAGGTGCTCCAGGTGGTATTCATCGTAAGACATGACGACTTCGATGAGCCTCTCATCGAGCCTGTTGATGCTCAGGGCAGAACTGAAGAGGACGTTGCTCAGATGGCTGTTGAGATCTTCCACGGCGGCGTATGGCATCCCCTTGATCAGAGCGTGACCAAGAAGAACGGTATCCATGTTCCTGTTGACTTCCTCAGACAGCACTATGACTTCGATATGTACTGCCAGTCTGTTGTAAGAATAGGCGTAAAGGACAAGGAGCCCACAATGCTGGTAAACTTCATCAGGAACGAGATACCCAAGTATATCGGTTCAAAGAAGTACTACTGGCTCAGAATATACCTTGCAAAGTTCAAGGAGAAGGAGATCATCGAGGTCCGTCTCAACGGTTCTGTTCTTGTTGAGCTCCCTCAGTACTTCAAGGAGTACGTTGAAAAGGAGATGAATGCTACCGAGACCTTCGTTTCCGAGAAGCAGTATGCGATACTTGTTCAGCGTGAGGAGGATCAGTGTCCCTTCAAGAAGGAACTGGTAATGTCTGCTGCCAAGGAGACTATCCAGTCGATGACAAAGATCACATCAAGAGAAGAATATATTGAAATGTCCAAGAAGCTTGAGGAACTCACAGAGGGCAACAAGGATCTGGCAGCTGAGATAAGAGTATTTATCCCTGAGATCTTTGCAAAGCTCACTTTGGGCTACCGTGAGGGCGACAGCCTCTTCCTCCTTGAGGGTGAGGGTGAAGAACAGCAGAGCATTGAGTTCAAGAAGACTCAGCTCCGTTCGTATTTCTACCTCCAGCAGGCTATCCTGGAATTCCTCAGCACAAGGCCTTCTCAGGAGGACGTTTCCCGTATAGTTACCAACAGCGTTGCATTCAGAGAGCTGAAGAAGGCTCTTGACACCGCTAAGGAGGAGAACAGAGAGCTCAAGCCTGAGGATCTCTACGTTCCCGGTACTTCCTACAAGATTGGCCATGAGGGCTACAGAGTCTGGTAAGACCGTTTACACTTCCCCTGTACTGTGCAGGGGAAGTTTTTTGCGGAATATAGTAAAAAAAGCTTGACAAAGCTCTTTGTTTGTGATAAAATATTATTGCCGCTTGTAAACAGGCTTTAAAGTTGTGCCATCACACGCCTGTAACAGCGAGTTTATTGAAAAGGCAGGTGCCACAATATGTACGCAGTTATTGAAACCGGCGGAAAGCAGTATCAGGTTAATGAGGGAGATATCATCTTCATCGAGAAGCTTGCAGCAGAGGCTGATGAGACAGTTACTTTCGATAAGGTAGTTGCTCTCGGAGCAGACGATGGTCTTAAGATCGGTACACCCTATGTTGACGGTGCAGCAGTAAGCGCTAAGGTTCTGAAGAACGGCAAGGCTAAGAAGATCGCTGTTTTCACTTACAAGCCCAAGAAGGGTGAGAAGAAGAAGCAGGGTCACAGACAGCCTTACACTCAGGTGAAGATCGAAGCTATCAAGGCTTGATCATGATCCGCGCAGAATTTTATGAAAAGCAGGGGCTCCTGACAGGCTTTAAGTTCAGCGGTCATTCGGGTTATGCCGAGGCCGGCGAGGACGTAGCCTGTGCGGCTGTTTCCTCAGCTGTACAGCTTACCGCAAATATCCTCGGAGAATTCGGCCTACAGCCGAAGATCACAGTGGGTGACAATGTCATCGAATGTATCTGCGAGGACGGCGGAGAGATACCGCCAAGACTGCTGAATGTTTTGAAACAGCATTTTGAGGCTATACTGGATGAGTTCCCTAACACGATCAAAATCATTATTTCGGAGGTGTAAGTATGTTAAAGATCAGTATGCAGTTCTTCGCTCATAAGAAGGGTGTTGGTTCTACTAAGAACGGACGTGACTCTGAGGCTAAGAGACTCGGTGTCAAGAGAGCAGACGGTCAGTTCGTTAAGGCAGGCAACATTCTCGTTCGTCAGAGAGGTACACATATCCATCCCGGTAACGGTGTTGGTATCGGTTCAGATGATACATTATTCGCTACAGTAAGCGGTAAGGTAAAGTTTGAGCGTTTCGGCCGTGACCGTAAGAAGGTTTCTGTTTACGAGATTGAGCAGTAACAGCCATAACGTGACAATAAAACCCGAGCATTAGCTTGGGTTTTTTCTTTAGAAACGGAGGTCGGAAATGTTCGTTGATCAGGCGAAGATAAAGATCAAAGCAGGTGACGGCGGCGACGGAGCAGTGTCCTTTCACCGTGAAAAATATGTTGCGGCGGGAGGCCCCGACGGCGGCGACGGCGGACGCGGCGGAGATGTAGTCTTTCAGGTCGATGATAATTTCTCGACCCTTATAGACTTCAGATACAAGAGAAAATATGTGGCGGACCGCGGTGAGAACGGCAGCAGCAGAAACTGCACGGGCAAAAGCGCTCAGCCCCTTATAATCAAGGTGCCGAGAGGTACGGTTATCCGTGACGCCAAAAGCGGAAGGATCATGGCGGATATGTCTACCGACGAGCCTAAGGTCCTTGCGAGAGGCGGTCAGGGCGGCAAAGGCAATGTTCATTTTGCCACATCTACCCGTCAGATTCCAAAGTTTGCAAAGCCCGGATTCCCGGGTGAGGAGTTCGAGGTAACTCTGGAGCTGAAGCTGCTTGCTGATGTGGGACTTGTGGGCTATCCCAATGTTGGAAAATCCACACTTATCTCGGTAGTCAGCGCCGCTAAACCTAAGATAGCAAATTACCATTTTACTACTCTCACTCCCGTTCTCGGAGTCGTGAGGGTAGATGAGGAAAAGTCCTTCGTAATGGCTGATATACCCGGTCTTATCGAAGGCGCAGGAGACGGTGTCGGTCTGGGGCATGAGTTCCTCAGACACGTTGAAAGATGCCGCCTTATAGTTCATGTTGTAGACGTTTCTGGTATTGAGGGACGTGATCCCTGTGAGGATTTCGAGGTCATCAATGCCGAGCTTGCAAAGTTCAACGAGGAGCTTGCGGTCCGTCCGCAGATCGTTGCGGCAAATAAGTCCGACATGGCAACAGAGGAACAGATTGAGAAGTTCCGCAAATATATCGAGAACAAGAATATACCATTTTTCTGCATATCAGCAGCCACTACCCAGGGTACTGCTGAGCTTATGAACAAGGTCTCGGAGGTGCTTGATACTCTTCCTCCCATCAGGGAATTCGAGGCTGAGCCTATTCCGCAGGAGGAGCTTGACGAGATGCTGGGCGTTGACAAGAAGTTCGAGATAACTGTGGAGGACGGCGTTTACTTCGTGGACGCTCCCTGGATACAGCCTATCATGCGTACTGTTGACCCCGACGACTATTCGTCGCTCCAGTATTTCCAGCGCGTTCTCATCAACAGCGGTATCATCGCAAAGCTTGAGGAAATGGGCATTCAGGAGGGCGACACTGTAAGCCTTGAGGGCTTCGAGTTCGACTTTGTAAACTGATATGAGCAGAGAAAAACTTACAGAGCGTGAAGCTAATTCATACAGTCCGCTGACACTGGCTTTTCTGGGTGACAGCGTATATGATACACTGGTGAGAGAGTATCTTCTCCGCAGGGCTAATATGCCTGTGGCGAAGCTTCATTCCGCAAAGATCAGACTGGTCTGTGCGGAGTTCCAGTCAAAAGCCTACGACCTCGTTGCAGAGCAGCTTTCGGAGCATGAGCTTGCGGTCTTAAAAAGGGGACGCAATGCTACGGGCAATACTGTTCCGAAGCACGCAGACGCTGCGGAGTACCGCCGCGCAACTGCGCTTGAGTGCCTGTTCGGATACCTTTATCTGACAGGCGGAAACGAGCGTATCAGCGAGCTGTTTGAACTTATCATAAATTCAGATCTTAAAGAAAATGAACAGATAGGAGTGTAAAACTATGTCAGGTCATTCAAAATGGAATAATATCAAGCGTAAAAAGGAAGCGACCGATGCTGCAAAGGGCAAGATCTTTACAAAGATCGGCCGTGAGATCACAGTTGTTGTTAAGGAAGGCGGTCCCGACCCCAACAACAATGCTAAGCTTCGTGACCTTATCGCAAAGGCAAAGTCAAACAACGTGCCTAACGACAATATCGATCGTATCATCAAGAAGGCAGCAGGCGACGGCGACAAGAACAACTACGAGAACATCACATATGAGGGATATGGTCCTAACGGCGTTGCTGTTATCGTAGAGTGCCTTACAGACAACAGAAACAGAACAGCAGGCGAGGTTCGTCACTATTTCGATAAGTTCGGCGGAAATCTCGGTACTATCGGCTGCGTGTCCTTCATGTTCACCAACAAGGGTATCGTTATCCTCGAGAACACAGGCCTCGATGAGGACAAGGTAATGGACGATGTATTTGAGTGCGGCGGAGATGATTTCGACATCAACGAGGAGACTGTTGAGATCGAGTGTGCTCCCGAGAATGTAGGTGCAGTTCGTGAGGCTCTTACAGCAAAGGGCTACAACGTACTTTCAGCTGAGGCTGAAATGATCCCTGCAAACTATACAACTCTTACAGACGAGGATCATATCAAGAAGATGAACCTTCTTCTTGAGCACCTTGAGGAGAACGATGACGTTCAGAACGTATACCACAACTGGGAGATGCCCGAGGAAGAATAATTACCTGGGGCAGCTCTGCTGCCCCCCTCTATTACAGCGAACAGGAGCTTGTATATGACTATTACCATAAAGAAGATCGGTAGCGATACCGAACTCAAGGAGACAGCGCAGCTGGCGGACATTATATGGCACGAGTGCTTCACCGGTATTATCAGTGAAGGACAGATCGACTATATGGTCGGAAAATTTCAGTCATACAAGGCTATGACTAAGCAGCTCATCGATCAGGACTACAGCTACTTTGCGGTTCGTGATGACGGAGAGCTTTGCGGTTATATCGGCATGAAGCCTGAAAAAGATCACCGCTTTTTCCTCAGCAAGCTTTATCTGCGCAAGGATAAGCGGGGAAGGGGGATCGCTTCGCAGATGCTGGAAAAGGTATTTGATGAAGCGAGAGACTGCGGCAAGACTCATGTCTATCTCACAGTAAACAAGCATAACGTTCACGCAATAGACGTATATAAGAAGACGGGCTTTACAATAACCGATGAGGTGGTCACCGATATCGGAGAAGGCTACGTTATGGACGACTACATAATGACATATGAGCTTTAAAAATGTTTTAAAGCACTAACAGTTATATATTGACTTGCTTCCCTATATAATGTATAATAAGCTATGTTATATGAGGGAGTAGTTAACACACATTAGTGTGCGGCAAGCCGACATACTGGCGCAATGAGCGCCCGGTTTTGCCTTAAATAATGAGACTCATGTACGGCTTTATCGCTGTACCTGAGCAGGATTTCGGGTACGCAGGTATCCGAATTTTTTTGAGAGGACTTTGTATGGGAATAACGGAATTACTGCTCATATCTCTTGGACTTGCTATGGACGCCTTTTCCGTGTCTGTATGTAAGGGGCTGAGCATGAAAAAGCTCAACCTGAAGGGCGGAGTGATAACAGCCCTGTTCTTTGGCGTATTTCAGGCGCTGATGCCAATGATAGGCTATTTCTTGGGAAGCCGTTTCGCAGACTTTATAAGCTCATTCAGTCATTGGGTCTCTTTCAGACTGCTGGCGGTCATTGGCGGCAAAATGATGATAGAGGCAGTCAGAGGCGGTGATGAGGAGGAGAGCGGCAAGGAGTACAGCCTTGATATCAAGGAGCTGTTCCTGCTGGCTGTCGCAACAAGTATAGATGCTCTGGCGGTGGGGATAGTTTTTGCTGCGGAAAAAACCCTGTTTTCTCATCGGTCACTGTCATAGGTGTTGTTACATTTTTGCTTTCCCTCATTGGTGTTTACATCGGACACCGCTTCGGCAGCAAATACGAGAAAAAGGCCGAGCTTGCAGGCGGTGCAGTGCTGGTGCTCATAGGAGCAAAGCTGCTCCTTGAGGGGCTTGGCGTTATATAAACAGAAAACCGAGGGCTTATGTATTCACCCTCGGTAAACTTACGTTTTGTGAGACTGCTTAGCAGTCTTTTTTATTTTTCGGCGGGAACAAGAGTTGTGATCTTCTTGAGAAGGAACTCCTGTATCATAAGTGCGTCGCCAGAAGTGATGCCCTCAATTTCCTTATCAACATCGCCGTTGTTTGCGCCCTCACGTGTGAGGTGCTTGGGTTCGCTGCCCTCTACGCCGTACTTATCGGGATTTGCGATAGACTGCATAAGAAGGATAGCATCAGCAAGCTCGACGCTTCCGTCGCAGTTTGAGTCACCGTAATTAATGCCGCTAACAGGTGCTGAGGTAGTAGTTGATGTCTCGGAAGGAGCAGATGTGGTAGTTGTCTCAGTCACTGTTGTAGTAGTGGTCTCAGTCACAGTGGTTGTTGTAGTGGTTACAGGATCTGTGACTGTTGTTGTGGTGACATCAGAACCTGCCTCATTCCAGATCGCTGTAAATCTGATACCGAGTCCGGGAGCGGCACCCTTGATAGTGTATTCCTCACCGGCCTGTACTATATCGTCACCGTTCTGCCAGCCGCCGAATGTAAAGCCTTCCTTTGTGATGGGGCATTCGGGAGCAGTGATAGCTGTACCTGTATATCCTGGTACCTTTACATTATTTTTGTCTGCCGAGAAAACGACAACGTATCTTAAAGGTGACCAGTTGGGTTCAATAAGGACGTCACTGGAAGGCATTACAAAGACAGCATTGGGCTCATAGTCCTTGCCGTCTGTAATGCAGTGCCAGCTTTTGATCTCATAACCGATCCTTGAGAAACGGTCAGCTGACTGAAGGGAAGTGGGGAATGATTCTGCCAGTTCATACTCCTGGAATGTAGCGCCGATTATACCCTCAAAGTCGCCTGCGGAGTATTTGATCTTGTAGATCTTCTTGAGATTCGGACGGAGGATTATGTCCTCGTCGCCGACAAGAATATATGTATTTACCTCGAATTCGTGAACACCATCGGTCCAGCCCTTCTGATCATAGCCCTCCTGTTTGAATTTCCATGAGGGGATCAGTATATATCTGCCCTTGAGGGCGTTCTGTGCGGGGACGTACTTTTCGGATTCCTTATCGATCTCGCTGTTCTTTTCGACTCTGAAAATGACCTTGTGGAAGTTTTCGTCCTCCTCATCGATCCATACAGGATGAAGGTCAACGTTTTTTGTGTCCACTGTCAAAACGGTACCACCGGGGTATGCAACGATATCATCAGCAGACCAACAGCTGAAGATATAACCCTCACGCTCGGGAACAACATTTGTAATGTATACGGAAGAATTGGGATCTGTCTCAATATCCTCGATTGACTGAGGATTTCCGTCCTTGTCATCGGGGATAGTGATTCCTTCGCCGCTGAGATCATAATGTACTATGCATTTGTCAGGTGTTACCTCATCTGCTACTGCGCTGAAGCTCACATTAAAGGAACAGAGCGCCATCACAGCCGAAGCCATGACAGAGGTAACGTTTTTTAAAAATGGTTTCATAAGCCCTCCCATCCGATGCAGTTGCATCGCTCAGTATCCGATATGGGGATACTATCTGAATGAATTAGTATTTGGATCATAAACATATCCGATGCCGCTCAGTTTGCTGCTGATCTCCTCCTCGGGGATACACAGGCTCTTGCAGAGCTCTTCAAAAGAAGGATACTCATCACGGAGAAGAGTATTGATATAGCTGAGTAAAATAACGGGGTCATTTGGTAAATTCATAAAATTCTCCTTTTCCAATATGAAGTCAGACAGCACTTGGAATGCAGTGCAGGACATTCCGAAGGCGAGCGGAAAAGCGTATTACTGCGCTTATTTATATGCTCTAAAATTAATATACAATACGAAATCTCTTTTGTCAATAAATTTTGAAAAATCAGAAATGAGAATTTTCGGTTAATATGTATGTTGTTTTAATATGTTTTATGAAGGGGATAAAATACAACAAAATATGCGTGATAAGTAACGGTTTTATAGCACAAAAGACAGTGGGCAGCACAAAAAATAATTGGAAATAAAAATACTATATTAACACTATGTACAAACATTGACAGAAGTCAAATTTAGCCCTGCTCGTTACAAAATATAGGCGGAAATTCAGAACATTGACACTTGTAAATGTTATATGATACTAACATCGCAGTTTTCGACATTATTGTATAAAATGCACAGTAATCATGTGACGAATTAGGCTAAATTGGAGATGGAAATTTTCTTTTATATATGGTATAATAACTAAGATATGTGAGATGTGATATATTGTCTCATTTTATTTTTGTACATGACATTGTTACATTTTTCACAGCTAAAACAAGGAGGTCCATTAAATGAATTCAGCTAAATCAACTGTTCCCTTCAAGGGTACTCCCGAGCAGGAAGCTGAGCTTCTCAAGGTCATCGCAGAAAAGAAGGACGATAAGGGTTCTCTTATGCCGATACTCCAGAAGGCTCAGGAGATCTACGGCTACCTTCCAATCGAGGTACAGGCTCTCATTTCCGACAACACAGGCATTCCGCTTGAAAAGATCTACGGCGTTGTTACCTTCTACGCTCAGTTCTCACTCTATCCCAAGGGAGAGTACTCGATCTCAGTCTGTCTCGGTACAGCTTGCTATGTAAAGGGTTCCGGAGATATCTACAATAAGCTCCAGGAAAAGCTTGGAATCGGCGGTGGCGAATGCACTCCCGACGGTAAGTTCTCTCTTGATGCTTGCCGCTGCATAGGCGCCTGCGGTCTTGCACCAGTTCTTACAGTCAATGAGGATGTTTACGGCCGTCTCACTGTTGACGACGTTGACAAGATCATTGCAAAATACGCTTAATTCCAAACATTACCATTTAGGAGGTTAACTTATGAAGACTCTTGAAGAACTCAAGGTTGTCAGAGACAGCATGGTGGGCGAGGTAGCTCTCAGAACACATGGCAATGCTTCTTCAAAATATGAAAGACACGTCCTTGTCTGCGGCGGTACAGGATGTACCTCTTCGGGCTCACCCAAGATCATTGAGGAGCTTGAGAAGGAATTCGCAGAAAAGGGACTTACAGATAAGGTAAAGATCGTTAAGACCGGCTGCTTCGGACTTTGTGAGCGCGGTCCTATCATGATCGTATATCCAGAGGGCTCATTCTACTCACGTGTTAAGGTAGATGAGATCCCCCGCATCGTTGATGAGCACCTCATCGGCGGCAACCCTGTTAAGGAGTTTCTCTATGAAGAGACTGTTGCCGGCGACGAGATCAAGTCTCTCGACGATACATCATTCTACAAAAAGCAGCACCGTGTTGCTCTCAGAAACTGCGGTGTTATCAATCCTGAGGACATCAATGAGTACATAGGCCGTGACGGTTATCAGGCTCTGGGCAAGGTCCTCACAACTATGACTCCTGAGGACGTTATCCAGACTATCCTCGATTCAGGTCTCCGCGGACGTGGAGGCGGCGGCTTCCCCACAGGTATGAAGTGGAAGCTTGCAAGAAACATCGTTCCCAACGCTGACCAGAAGTACGTTTGCTGTAACGCCGACGAGGGCGACCCGGGTGCATTCATGGACCGTTCAGTACTCGAGGGCGATCCTCACGTTGTACTTGAGGCTATGTCCATTGCGGGTTACGCTATCGGCGCAACACAGGGTTATATCTACGTTCGTGCTGAGTATCCTATCGCTGTTGAGCGTCTTAATATCGCTATCAAGCAGGCTCGTGAGAACGGTATGCTCGGTAAGAACATCTTCGGAACAGATTTCTGCTTCGATATCGA
>Ga0116174_10001026_pt1 | contig 26467 bp, 19 predicted proteins | sample AD_UKC087_MetaG_FD_89801 | JGI IMG/M metagenome (GOLD analysis project Ga0116174, IMG submission 89801) | Active sludge microbial communities of municipal wastewater-treating anaerobic digesters from USA - AD_UKC087_MetaG | ecosystem: Engineered > Bioreactor > Anaerobic > Digestate | place: USA...
CGATCGTGTCCCGCGCGCTTTTGGCGACCTGTCCGGCGAACGCGATGGTTAGACCGTTGTGACTTTCCCTTGCACCGAGAGCCGCGGCCAGTGTGTTGATGAACGGGCGCCCGACCGGCGTGTTGACCATCGTGCGGATCAGTTCCGTCGACGCCCGCGGCGCCAGGAGGGCAGCGGCCTCGTAGTCCTGTGCCTTGGCGGTCAGGAAGTTCTGTGTGTCGGTCCTGATCCCGAACATCAGGGCTGTCGCGACGCGGCAGGCCTCGGAAGGATCGAGCTCGAAATGTTCGAGCATGTATTTCATGTGGTGCGCCATCACGCTGCTGGTGCTGCCAAAGGCCGGCGTCTGCTGCGCGAACATCGCGCCGGTTGGGATTTCAACGTGATGGTCGATGTGCGCGACCAGTTCGAGTTTTCTGGAGTATCCGATCGGAAGGCGTGCGTTCTGGCGATCCACCACGCAGTAACCGGAGTAGCCGACTCGCGGAAGATGATCGACGTACTTGAACGGGATTTCCAGCATCTGGCAGAAGGCGATGTTGTCCGGCCGCGACAGGATCTCGAACGTCAGGATGTCCATCGTGACGCCGACGGCCTTCGCGATGATTTTCAGGGACCAGGCCGACGCCAGACCGTCCGGGTCGGGCGAACCGATCACCGCCACGAACAGTCGCTTGCCCTGGTACCTGGATAGAACTTCCAGCAGCTCTGGTGTCCTGGCATCGAATCCGTTCATCAAGCCCCCCGCCAGTGCGAACCGAACCGGACGATTCTATCACGGGAAATCGCGAATGCCGCAATACTATTGAATTGTGCGACGATTGAGTGTGTTAAGCCTCAGGCTTGACCCTGCGGCTCGCGCGCGACCACCACCAGTGCGGGCCTGAGCACGCGACCATGCAGAAGATATCCCTTCAGGATCTCGGCGGCCACCATTCCAGGCTGAACATCGGATGTTTCAATCTGCTGAAGGGCGTCCTGGAAGGATGGGTCGAACGGCTTTCCGATCGATTGAAGCGGCGTGACACCTTCCCGCGCCATCACGTTCAGGAATTCGTGGATCACCAGATCCAGGCCGGCCGTGATCGCCTGTCCCTGGCCGGTCTGCCTGGCGGAATCCAGCGCGCGTTCGAGGTTGTCGATGACCGGCAGGAAATCCTTCAGCAGCCTTTCGTTGGCGTATTTCTGCTGCTCTTCACGTTCGCGTATCCGGCGTTTCTTGAAGTTTTCGAATTCGGCGGCCAGTCTGAGCAACCTGTCCCTGGTGTCGGCCAGTTCGATCGCCACCGGATCATCTCCGATCCCCGCGATCGACGGTACCTTGGGTTCCGGGATCGGGTCGTGAATCACGTCTACGGGGATCCCGTCGGTGACGGTCGTCTCTTCGGAGTCCTTGACCGCCACGGGATCGAATTCCATTTCCTCGACGGGGATCCCGTCCTCGGCACACGTGAACGTTGGCTCTTCTGTCTGATCGGCCTGGGCATCGACGGGCGGGGTGCCCGCACTGATGCCGAATTCATCGTAGAGATCCTGCTTCTCCCGGGATTCCATCGCATTCTCCGTGGTCACAGCCGGCCGTGGTAATGGCGGCTTCCCGATATATGTAGGTGTTGCGAGGCACTTTGTCAATCGGGACATGGAATTGAGAATTGATCGTAGACAATGATGCTGGTACCATTTCCGCGCATGTGGGTGGCGTGATTGTAACTGATTATTCAGGGTGTTATACGATGACCAGACGAGCGGCACTGGCCCTCTCCCTGTTCGTGTTTATGTCTGTCGCCGCGGTCTGTGACGTCAGGGCCGCCGAACCTGACCGTGTGGAACTGGCCGAAATGTCCGATGGTGTCGAGCTTTCGACCGCCATATTCCTGCCCGACCCCGGGGTCTTCACACCTCCCTACCCGACCGTCCTGATGCGCACGCCCTACCCGAACGTGCTCGGGGCGCTGCCCTCCGACATCGCCGACATGGTTATCAACTACATGGTCGACATGTTCGGTCTGGCGCTGGTGATTCAGGATACGCGGGGCACCGGCGATTCGGGTGGAGAACCGGACGCGTTTTTCCATGATTCTTCAGATGGACCGGACACGGTCGAATGGCTGCTCACCCAGGACTGGTGCAACGGAAACATCATGCAGTTCGGGCTGTCGGCGCTGGCCATCCCGGGGTATCTCGCCGCGCCCGGCGCCTCCGATGCGATGCGATGCCAGTTTCTCGGCGAGGGAGCGCCCGACATGTACAACCTTGCCGCGTTTCATGGCGGCGTCTTCAAGAAGGACACGGTCGAGAGCTGGTTGTCATGGGTCGGCGCGTCTTCGATGCTGGGCAGTCTTTCCGGACATCGGACATGCGACGATTTCTGGAATCCATTGATGCTCGACCGCATCGAGGGCGAGATCAAGGCGGCGGCGGTTCACGTCGGCGGCTGGTATGACGTGTTCACTGAAGGCACCATCGCCCCCAGCTTGTGGATCTTCCCGTCAACCAGGATGCCGTCCGCGCTGGCCTGCTGATTGGAGTCCAGACCCGCTCCCATGTTGAATGCCACGTCGTGGCCGTCGATGACTCCGTAACCCGCCGCCCAGAACCATTGTGATTCGTGCGGCCAGGCGCCGCGGCCCCAGTCAAGGACTCCCCATGCGTCTTCGCGGTCGAAGGTCGCCTGGACATCCCCTGCCTTTGCCCAACCGGACGCCCGCATTCCGAACAGCTTGTCTTCATAGAAGAAAGTCCCCGGATCAAGCAACGGATGGACGACCGAAAGACTTTCGAACCCGGGCCCGTCCTCGAACCGTATCTCGGCAGTCATGTCCACGTCCCCGAACTTTCCGGGGATGTTGAAAGTCATAACGCGCAGGCCTTCGTCGAACGAAATCGAGATGCGGTTGTCACCATTTGACCATCCAGCTTCCGCGTAAGGCGAGACGGGCAACAACGTGTTGGTGGCGTCACCCAGATCCCAACCCGAGTACTTTTCACCGGTTTCGTAGTTCAGCAACGTCACCCCGATGAACGAGACCCACGAAAGCCTCGCGATGGTGACCTCAAGGTACCAGTCCGGCGCCTGCACCGAATAAAAATCCCAGTCCTTCACCTGTTCGGACAGCGACTCCGGGATCTTTGACGGGTCGTATTCGAAAATCGGGCGGCGCGACCACGCCACGACCGCCAGACTCCCATCGTCGGCAAGCACCGGGACAGGTGTCGTCGCCTCGTTCTGTTCGCAGGGACTGACAGCGCAGGCAACCGGCTCGCAGGCATCGACAGGGACATATTCCTCGGTGCAGGCCGTGGACAGAAGAAGGGAAATGGCGACCAGTAAACTGGCCACGGGGAACAGATTCGAAATCACGCGCGACATATCCAAATTCCATTTTTGAAGCAGGGATATTATCTATCCGGAGACCGCCACCGGCACAACAACACTCGCGCCGTCGCCAGAAATGATGTTTTGATTGGATATTGGTTCTATAGGTTGACGTCGCCCGGACACCGCTGGAAGTCGTCGACAAGGGGGTCGAAGGTGCCATCGGGTTTCACAAGGCGGCAGACGGCAGGGAGTGACCGGACGGGCTCGCAGCCATCGACCACCAGCGAGTCGTTTTTGATCACCTGCAGACAGTCCGGTGTATGGCAGGGACGCCATCCAAAACCTATCGAGGAGTGGTAGTACCTGAACGTGACTTCGTCGATCTGGATGTCGATGAAGTCAATGCCGTGCTGGCCGCCGGGGTTGTAGGACGCCTTGGCCGCCGGCTCGACGACACCCTCGAACGATATCCATGCGCCGACGATCTCGAACTGGCAGCCGACGAACGAGCAACTGACCGGCGTGGCCTGCATATAGATGTAACCAGGTGACTCCAACAAATCGTCCTGTTCGTAAACGAGGTCACAGACGTAGTCGACATCGTTGGCCGGGATGTCCTGGATCAGGTATTGCCGAGGCAGGCGGATGTCGAAACCGAAGGCGTCCGGTTCGACGGAATCGATCCGCGCCTCATCCATCGGAAGTTCGCCCGAACCGGCGTCGGGGTGATCGGCCACACTACACCCCGTCAGGATAAGTGTCAGGATTGATACAGACAATGCCTTCATTTCAATCCGGCTCATGACCTTCATCGTCAGCGTTCCAGGTCTTGACGCATCTGTACCTGAAATACTGCCCAAGCGCGTTCTCGTGAATGTGACCGCTGAACATGTGAACCGCGAACGCGGACCGGGGTTCCGTAGGCACCGGATTGGGCGTCGAGGTCCAGAAATAAAGCTGTTCGTCGCAGTACTTCCCCAGCTTGTCGTTCCATTTGGCGCACCCGTCCGTGGGATAGTCGGGCTCCATGATTGAGGCGAGCTCGGCGGTTGTGGGCAGACGCCATCCCTGGCCCTTTCGGGCGCAGGTCCTCATCGCGTCACCGAATGTCGCGGTTTCAGCGTCGATATCCCTGGCCCACGAGATACCGGTCAGACGGTCGTGGATCATTTCTTCGAACTGGACAAAACGATCGTCCGGCAGGTGGCCGACAGGTTTACCGCCGCGCACGCACCTGACCGGCAGGAAAAGGACCTTTTCGCACGCCTCGATATTTCCTCGGCGGTGCACGGTACAGAAGTTGGCGGTCATGTACGCCTGCGACGACGACCAGTACATCTGATTTTCGCCGCAGCCCGTCCCGAACACGGGGTCCCACATGCAGTCAGGCTCGCCGGCGTCCACAAGCGTGAACAGCTCGAGTATGTTCGGAACGCGCCACCCCTGACCGGGCAGGGAGATGAGTTCCGAACACCAGTTCTCGGCCGCGCTCAGGCCGAGCGGTCCGGAAGGCTGGATTGCCCACACCAGGCCGGTCAGTGTGTCGGTGGCGGTACCGTTGCCGTTGTCTTCAAAGGTGTGGTCGCCGTTTGCCGTCTGGGCATCCTGTCCCCACCAGCTATGACCGGGAGGTATGGCGTCACACGCCACGACCCCTTTGTCATCGATGCAGAAATCCGAACCTGTGGGAAGGACGTTGCAGCGGCAGTTCTCGTCGACAAGCCAGGTCGGACAATCGTCATTCCAGCACATCTCGACACAGGAACCTTCCTGACAAGCGCCGGTCTCACAAGGGGTGCCGTCCGGGGCCGTCTGCTCGCCACAAGTCCCGATCTGGCTGTTGTAGACACCGATCCTGCATTCCAGTTCCGACCTGGGGCAGACCGGATCCAACGTTTCGAAAGAATCACTATCGCCGCCCTGGTCGCCAGGGACTTCTTTTCCGGGATCAGAGTGACGCATATCCGATGGATTGACATCCAGGGCCGACCCGACGTCGGAATCCGGCGACGCGACATCCAGGAAGACATCGCCGCGCCCATGGCCGTCACCTGACGAATCGCCATGCATGGCGTCCAGGACACTGGTGCCACCTGAATCAAAAGGCGGATGCGTTGGCCCACAGGCACAAATCAGCCCTGCTAACAAGGCAATGTGAAATCTTCCAGTCATGGAACTAATCCCAAAACACTCAAAACAACCGACAGAATGCAGGATCGAAAGGAAACACCTTCCTACACCAATATAGGATATCAGCAGCCGTGTGGATCAGGGTGAAAAACATGACATAATAGCATTCTGTGGCACCTCCGCCTTTGACAAGGGAGACCGGGATGAAATCTGGTGCTTCAAGACTCTCCTCGGGACTGGTTCTTTTTCTGGCCTTGTCGGTGCTCTCGGCCGTCGGCTGCAAAGGCTGCGGCGACAAAGACGACGAACTGGTCGTCACCACCACGGTCGCCCGGACGGAGCAACCGGGATACAGCAGCGGCCTGCCGCCTGCACCACCCCAGCCAGTCGAGATCACGCCCGATTCGCCGTTGGACAAGCAGGCGGTTCATTACGGGATGTCTCTGGACGAACTGCTTCGACTGAAAGAGGCCCACCTGGCGCTGCCCGGAATTCCAGTGCCGGCCGGGACACCTCAGCCGAACCGTAAGCTCAAGCAGGTGGAAAAACCGCTTGACGGCGAGATTCCATACGAATCGGATCAGATCGAGGGCGGCCGTGACAGGGTGATTCAACTCCCGGCGTTCAAGGTGATCATCGCCACCGAGATGCCTGATGTGACAAGCGCGGATCAGGCGCAGATTCATGAGGCTCTGACGCGCCTCAGGCAGCTTCTGTTCAATGTGAAGGTGCCGGTCTTCTCCAAACCGGTGGCTTTTGTCGACTCAACGCTCGAAAAGCCTGAATCTCCCTGCGATTTGTCTATCGGTTTCCCGGTGCCTGCGGATCTTCCCGTTCCAAAAGGAATGAAAGTCCGGGAAGTTGCAGGATCCGGACTGTATGCCGGCCACATGCGCATCGCCGAGACACAGTTGACGGCTGAAACTTGGAAGGCTCTGACATCTCCGGAATTCAAGGCTTTATTCCCGCAGCCATGCGTGATGTCCATCGTGGCGCCGTTCGACCAGGCGCCGGATGGCGTCCAGACACCCATGGGAAACGGTTTCTTCTACTGCCGGAAGTAAAAGGATTGTAATGCCGATACGCCATTTCTTCCGCGTTTCGCTGGTCGCGGCCATGCTGCTTGCGATGTCCTGCGCCGACAACAACGTTTTGCCCGATCAGGGACCGTGTGTGCCGCTCACCTGCGCCGAAGAGGAACGGGAGTGCGGGTCCATGGCGAACGGTTGTGGCGGAGTGGTCTCGTGCGGTTCGTGCCCGGACGGACAGGAATGCATCTATGGCACATGCCGCGTCAAATGCGTCCGAGACTGCGCGAACAAATGCGGTGGCGACGACGGCTGCGAAGGAACCTGCGCCGACAACTGCGCCCTGACCGGCCAGGTCTGCGACGACGAATTTCACCAGTGCGTCGGAGACTGCGTGCCCGGAACCTGCACAACGCTCGATGTTCAGTGCGGCATCATCGACGACCGGTGCGGCGGACAGGTCGATTGCGGAAAGTGCCTTCCGGGTTCCTCATGCGAATCGGGACGCTGCACCGCCATCCCGGGAGACGGTCTGGGTCGCGACTGCGAATTCAACACGGATCCGTGCGAGGAACCATTTCCACATTGCCTGAAGCTGGCCGGCGAAAAGGCATTCTGCACAGCGGAATGCGTGAGCGACGGACAGTGCGGCACGCTCCCGGTCACCGGCAGTGAAGATCCGGTCCAGAACTGCTGCGTTCCCAACGGTGACACCGCATACTGCATCCCGGCAGACCTGACCAGCTACATGTGCGAAGACCCGACGGACCCGTCATGGTGCACCAACAGCGAGACGTGTCTGCCGTCACCACTCGGTTCGTGTGTGTTCTGCTTCCCGATCGGCGGCGGCAGGGAAGGAGAACCCTGCGATTCGTTCAACGCGTGCGACAAGGCCCTGGGCTGCGTCAGGCCGATTGGGGAAACAACATCCACATGTCGACTGCTCTGCGATCCCTCGAACCCCGACGCGTGCCTGGACGGCGAAAATCCACGTCACTGCCAGGCCGACTCGACCCTGGGCAAATGGGGCTACTGCCTGGACGGCGCGGCCGATTGCGACCCCGCGCGGCTGGGTTCGGACTGCCCGACCGGCTGGACCTGCGCCCCCGACAAGGCCGATTGCACAACGTTTTCGTGCGTTTTATCCGGTAACAGGAAGGTCGGGGAGTCGTGCGCCGACTTCTCCGACTGCGTCAAGGACGCCTACTGCAACGATTCCGTCTGCGCCAGGATGTGCACGGCCGCGGTACCGTGCCCGGAAAACCACGAGTGTGTCCAGGGATGTTCGACCAAGGTCAAATACTGCGAGGCGGTGGGTGGAAACGCCTGTAACCCGGTCACTCCAGGTTCCTCGTGCCTTCAGGGACAGACGTGCGCCCCGAAGGGTCTGGAAAACTGCTCGGTCGGCGCCTGCTTCGTGGCCGGAAAAGGCGCGGCGGGCACTTCATGCAAATCCCACTCGGACTGTCTGGTGGATCACGTCTGCCTGGATACGGTGTGCCGGCGCCTGTGCTCGCTGACCAGGGCCTGCCCTGCGCCGGAATTCTGCTACTCCGCGTGCGGCGGTTACGACCTCGGGGTCTGCATGTCGGGCTGACGACGCGGCGGTTCGACGTGACGCAACCCCCAGACAAGCATCACGGCGGTCACCGCGGTGGATACGACGTCGGCGGCCGGCGCGGTCCACCAGACACCGTCAAGGCCCATCATAGGTGGCAGCAGCAGCAACAACGGAACGTAGAAGATCAACTGACGCGAAAGGCTGAGGAAAGCGGAGATGCCTCCACGTCCGACGGACTGGAAATACCTGGTTCCGAGCGCCTGCAAACCCAGAATCGGCGCGGTGATGAAAACGATCCGGATGGCCCGGACCGCCATGTCGACGAACTGCTGGTCTCTGGAAAAAAGGCCAACTATCGGACGGGGGAATACCTCGACCACCACCGCGCCGGCGCAGGCGGCCACGGTCCCCCACAGGACGGACAGCCAGACAACGCGACGCACCCTGTCGTGATTGCCGGCGCCGTGATTGAAGCCGGCGATCGGCTGCATCCCGTCGGAGATTCCGAACACCGGCAGAGACACGAACGAAGACATGGCGAACGCCACGCCCGTGATGCCTACCGCCAATTCACCGCCGAACCGCAGTACCTGATAGTTCAGGATCGAAAACTGGACGCTGCCGACGATGTTCGAGAAAAAGGGCCCCAGGCCCAGATAGAGCATGCTGCCGCACAGCCTCGGGTTCGGCCGCATCGTGGCCCTGGTCAGCGACGGGACCTCGGGATGCCGGAACAACCAGATCGCCGAGACGGTCGCCGAGATTCCCTCGGCAATGACGGTGGCCACGGCCGCGCCCATCACGCCCATTCCGAGCGGACCGATGAAGATCGGATCCAGCAGGATGTTGAACCCGGACCCCACCAGCATCAACACCATCGAGACCTTCGGATGACCGGCGGCCCGGATGTGAAAATTCAGCGTGAAGCTTGCGGCAAGGCAGGCGGTTCCAATAAGGGTGACCAGCATGTAACCGCGCGCCATCGGCAGAATCGATTCACCGGCACCCGACAACCGCAGAACCGGGTCGGCGAACACGACGGCCGCGACGGCCAGCAGAACGGACATCACCGCCGACATCCACAGACCGTTCGCGAACACGGCCCTGGCCCCGTCCCGGTCCTTCTGTCCCATCCTTATGGACACGATGGAACTCTGGCCCACGCATATCAGGATGATGAACGCGAACTGGATCATCAACGGCGGAAACGCGACCGAAGTGGCGGCAAGTCCATCGGGCCCGACCATCCGCCCCACGAATATCCGGTCCACGATGTTGTAGGCGGCATGAACCATCAGGGCGACGATCGACGGGATCGCGAACTTGAACAGCAGCTTTCCGACTGGCGCGGTCACAAGTTCGTTATGTTCGCGTTCCAAATCCACGACAGCTCCAGGGCCGGCAAGGCGCCGGACTGTCACAACGCCCGGCGCGGGGCGCAGAGTGTACCCCCATGTGACCGGTTTGTGCATCCAATTTGGACACTCGGCGATCAGAACCCGGTTATCATTGCGTCGCCGCGGTCATCCGACGCCGCGGCCTTTCCAACGGGGGGCGCGAATGATCAAAACATTGCACGGAACGGTCGATCGGTTCTTCGAAAAGGCCGTCGAAGCGGCGCCGGATCAGTTCGCCTGTCGGCCTGGTTGCGCGTCGTGCTGCCTGGTGGACCTGTCGGTGTTCGAAGTCGAGGCGGCCCTGGTTTCGGCCGTATTCGCCACCCTGCCGGACGATGTCAGGGCGGCGGCCGCGGACCGCGCCGAGTTGGGGCGGCACTGCTGCATGATCGACGACCGGACCGGCGGATGCATCGTCTACGGGGCAAGGCCGATCATCTGCCGCAGCCACGGTTTGACGATCCTGGCCGACGGCAACCTGGATCACTGTCCCCTGAACTACACGAAGACAACCGCCGACCGCAAAAATATCCTGGATATCGAAAGGCTGAACACCGCTCTGGTCACCGTGAACGCTGCTGCCGGACACGGCCCCGAACGAGTGCGCCTGGCCGATATCGCCATCAAAAATCGATGATCCAACAGTATTTTGAACGGAGCTGTTCACAATTGGCTTGACAATTCCCCTGCTTCCACCAATAATTCATCCGCTTTTTGCGTGGGCCCATAGCTCAATTGGTAGAGCAGCGGACTCTTAATCCGGAGGTTGAAGGTTCGATTCCTTCTGGGCTCACCCACTGCGCCAAAACTAATGGCGCTTCAATGGCGACTTTCGGGTCGCCTTTTTTTTATCCTGTTTTTTAGCTGAAAAGCGCTGATTACATCATGAAGACGACGTACTGGAGTACCTCGGTCATGTCGCCGGTGGTGAGCTGTTCGTCGTTGTGGAAGTTCGTGAACACGACGCGTCCGCCCTTGCTGCCGAACGGCTCGAACGACAGCATGAACGGTTCGACCGCGTTTCCATGCGAGGAGTTCGGTCCCCGGACGTGAACCTGGACGCCCTGCGGAACGGTTCCGACGACCGAGGTCAGCGGGCCCAGTCGGTATTCGACATCCGCTGTGGGCTTGCGCATGTAAGCCGACAGATTCTCGTCAATCAATTCCGCGGTAACGGTTCTAGGCGTAGTGGTGGCGCTGCCGGCAAAATCGCGCGGGAATGACAGTGTTCCGAGCACCTCGGGGAATGCCATGTACAGATAGACCAGCGCGTAATCGGATGCGTAGATTGACCCGCCCTTCTCAACGAAGGCGCGAAGTACCGGCGTGACTTCCGAGCCGTAGGAATTCATGATCAGGTCTGTCGCGTTGCCGCAGTTAAGGAACAGGATGTCGTAGTCATCGACCAGCTTGTACGGTCCCTTGCCGGTGTTAGTCTTGGCTGACTGGCCACGCAGCAGCAGGGAGCCCTGCGAACTCGGCGTCTGGCCGTCCTCGGTCAGGCCATCGAACTGATGATGCTTGAACCACAGCTTGATCAGGAGCTTTTCAATCTGATCCCAACTGCCCGTGACTACCGCGATGCGGGCCGGCTGGCCGGGGAAGCACAGGTCGCTGGAGGTGTAGTCGTTTACCACGCACTTGTCGATCCAGATGTTCTTGCTGGCCTTGAAGTTGCCCTTTTCCATGTAGATGGTCTGGGTTCCACAGGGGACATTGTCCAGCCGGTAATAACCCGCGTAATCCGAGTAATCCTCGATCAACACCGGGTTTCCATCGCAGTCGACCGTGTCCACCCATACGTGAACATAGGGCATGGCGGTCACTTCCTGCATGTTCGGGGCGCAGGTCATGCCGGTAATCGCGCCGTAACCGCACGGCTCACACGAACCGGGGTTGGCGCACTGGCCGTAATCGGGCAAGGGCCCATTATCCTTGGGACCAAGGTCGTACCACGTCGTGTCCTTGCGCTGAATGTCGAACGCGGCAAGGTCGCTGTAACCGCCATCACCGTGGTTCAGATCGTACGGCAGGGCCACGTCCTGGTGGGTAACCGTATCGGTATTCTGGACGATATCCATTCCCGCGGTGTCCACACCGAACAGGTCACGCGGGACATCGGCGCCGGTGATCGTGTCGCCGGCATTGGCGTCGTACTGAATAATCCCGTTGTCGGGCCAGACAAAGCCGTTGTCCGGCCGCACTTCGTCATTGCCGCATGACACGTATCCGGCGCAGAGAACCACACAGATCATCGACTCCACAAATCGCAAACGCCTGGTCATATTTAAATCCCCGAGGGTTACGGGAAAGAATACGAAGAGAGGTTGACCCTGTCAACGGAATAATGACGAGAAATAGGCAGGTTACGCAATCCGGATCCCCCGCGCGGCGCGCGGCAGGCCGGCCTCCTTCACGACCGCTCCCGGCTGTCATATAATCGGCGCAGAACTCCTTCGCCCTGTGGACGCGGTCGCGCTTCGGCCGCCTCCGGGCCCATGGCAGATCAATATGCACAAAACACGTGTCAAACCCTCGCGAATTCTCTGGGCGATGGCCCTTGTGTCTCTCTGGGTTCCTTTTTCCACGGGATGCTCGAACAGAGCTGACGTGCCGGCCACCCTGCCCCCGCTCCCGGTCAAAGTCATGACAGTCGAGACCGGATCACAGACGGTCAACAGACGGTTCTCGGGCTATACGCATCCCTGGGAGGCCGCGGGAGTTGGTTTTCTTATCGGCGGAAGGGTCACGTCGGTTCAGGTCAAGGAAGGCGACCGCGTCAAGAAGGGCGACCTTCTGGCAACGATCGATCCCAACGACTACGCCCTGATCGAACAACTCACCGAGGCGCAGCTCGACGCGATCAAGCCGAACTACGAACGTGTTGTCGGGCTGATCCAGGAAGACGCGCTGCCCAGGGCCAGGCTTGATGAAGTCGAGGGCATGTACAAGGCCGCCGTTACCCAGAAAAAACAGGCCGCCCGGCAGCTTGCCTACACAAAATTGAAGGCGCCCATCGACGGCATCGTGATGAATCGCGGAACCGCCGCCGGCCAGGTGATCGGGCCTGGAATGCCTGCGGTCATAGTTCTCAATATCACCAGGTTGAAGGTGAAATTCGGGGTTACCCAGAAAGAACTGGGACTCTTCGCCGCTGGAAACGAAGTCACCGTGACGTTCGACGGGATCGCCGACCGGGTGGCCGCGCGGGTCTTCAACGTGGCTCTGGTGCCCGACCTGACGACCAGACTTTTCGAAGTCACTCTCGAGATCGATAACGCCGATGAACGGCTTCGGCCGGGCATGATGGGCAGGATCGAGGTGCCGGTCAAACGGGCCGAGGGTTTCTTCGTTCCGCTCAGGGCGGTGAAAAGGGACTCCGGGCACAATCACGTGGTCTATCTGGTCGATGCGGAAGACAAGGTCGTCGAGCGACGGGTGGCTATTGGAGATCTGTTTGGCGACCAGATCCAGATCGTCGAGGGACTTGAAGGCGGCGAAAGGCTGGTCTTCGAAGGCCAGGCCTTCGTCACACCCGGCGAAAAGGTGACAGTGCAATGAACATCCCCCGATTCGCCCTGAATAACCGCGTCATCGTCTGGATGCTCGTGGCGGGCATGATGGTCTGGGGGTTGTGGACCTACAACACCATCAGCCGCCGCGAGGACCCCGAGGTCAAGATCTCGTATGCGATCGTGTACACCATCTGGCCCGGAAAGGGCGCCGAAGACATAGAACGGATGGTGACGACCAAGCTGGAAGACCAGATAGAGAAGCTCGGAACCATCAAGAACCTGACCTCGATCACCCGCGAGAACCTGTCCCTGATCATCCTGAACATCAACTTCGACGCCGACGAGCAGATGGAATGGCAACGCCTGCGAAACCTGGTCGACGAGGCCAGGTCCAATCTGCCCGGCGGGGTGATCGGCCCGATCGTCTACGACGACATGGGTGACGTGACCTCGATGGTGTACGCGCTCAGTTCCGAGACCGCGACTCCGACCGAGTTGAAAGTCTGGGGAGACCAGCTTAAACGCGAGATTCGCGCCGTCGAATCGGTCAGCAAGGTGACCTTCCTGGGCGAACAGGAAGAGGTGATCTACATCGAAGGCCCGATGGAGAGCTTCTCCCTGTACAACTTCTCGCCGCTCGTGGCTTCAAGGATCCTGGACGCTTCGAACGTCAATCTGCCCGCGGGTTACGTGCGCACACACGATCAGGATCTCCGTCTGGATACAACCGGAGCCTTCGAGGCGGTCGAGCAGATCGAAAACGCCGTCATCGACGTCTCGCGTGAGACGGGGGCGCCGTTGAAGGTCCGTGATGTCTTCTCGGTCCGGCGCGCCTACCGCGAACCGCCCATTTCAAAGATGCGGACGATCGGGGTCCCCAGCCTTGGCATCGACGTGAAGATGCGGGACGGGTTCAACGTGGTGGCGATGGGGCGCGACGTGAAAAAGGTCGTGTCCTCTTTCGAAAAGGGGCTGCCGGATAACATCAAGCTGACCCTCGTTCACGACCAGCCGCGCGAGGTCGACGAATTCGTCGGCCTTTTCATGGAGAACCTGTTCGAGGGGCTGGTGATCGTCATCCTGGTCATGCTGCTGCTGATGGGCATCAGGTCGACGCTGATAGTGGCGGTCAGCCTTCCACTGGCCATCCTCGCCACGATCGCGCTGATGCCCGCGCTGAACATCGATCTGGAAATGGTCAGCATCGCGTCCTTCATCGTGGCGCTGGGCATGCTTGTCGACAACTCGATCATCATGATCGACAACATCCACGTCAGGATGGAGCGGGGCGAACCTCCGGAAGAAGCCGCCGTGAACGGCACCCGTGAACTGATGATCCCTGCCCTGACCGGAACACTGGCGACCTGCATCGCGTTCATTCCGCTGCTGCTTCTTCAGGCCGAGATCGGCTCATACACCAGGTCGCTGCCGTGGATCATCACGGTCTCGATGCTGTTTTCGTACCTGATCGCGATCACCGTTATTCCGATCCTGGCCGCACGCTTCGTCAAGGTCAAAAAGGTCGACGTCACGGCGCGTCGGAACCGACCGGTGCTGCGTATCTACAGCAGGTTGATGCAAGGCGGCATGCGCTTCAGGTGGCTGGTGATCGCGGTCACGGTTCTGGCGCTCGCCGGGGCCGCGGCGATGATCCCGGTGGTCGGCATCTCGTTCTTCCCGACCTGGAACCGGGATCAGATGACGATCGACGTGCGGCTGCCCGAGGGAGCCGGCGTCGAGAAGACCGAGGAAATGGTCAAGGTCGTGGAAGAACGGCTTGCCCGGGAACCGGACATCGTCAACTACGCCGCCTATATCGGCGAGGGCGGGCCCAGGTTCCAGATCGCCGTCATGCCGGAATTCAACGCGCCCAACTACGCCAGGTTCATGGTCACCACCAGGGACAAAGCTGTGACCAGGGCTCTGGTCGACAGGTTGCGCAACGAGTTCAGGGCGTCTATCCCCGGCGCCAGGGTAATCCCGCAGAACCTTCTGCTGGCGATCCCGGTCGAGGCGCCGATCGCGATCAAAATCGAGGGTCCCGACATCGACGTGATGAGGGGAATCAGTCAGCAGATTCAGGAAATCCTGAAGACCACGCCGGGAACCGACATGGTTCGTGACGACCTCGGACAGGAAATCCAGAGCCTGAAGGTGAAGGTGGACTCCGAGGCGGCGCTGATGGCGGGGATCTCGAATACCGAGGTCGCACTGGCGATGCTGACGGCGCAGGAAGGCCTTCCGGTCACCGAGATACGCACCGAGGAACGGAAGGTTCCTGTTGTTCTGCGCTCCGACGAGGCCGCGCGAGACGAGAAACGAACCCTGGATGAACTCAGGGTTACTTCGGTCGCGACCGGGGCCAAGGTTCCGCTTTCCGCGATTGCCGAAATCGAACCTTCCTGGGCGCCCGGCGTGATCCATCGACGCCAGAACCACAGGGTCGTGACCGTGCTGTCGGACGTCAGCGGCAGGCTGGCATCCGAGGTGATGAAGGACGTGTGGCCCAGGATCAAGTCCCTGAAGATACCGGACGGCTACAAACTGCTCTCCGAGGGCGAGGAAAAGGAGCGTACTGCCGCGTTCAACCAGTTGATCGTCATATTCATCATCATCGTTCTCGGGCTGATGTTCATGCTGACGATCCAGTTCAAATCGATCAAGCAATCGCTGGTCATCATGTCCAGCGTCCCACTGGCCATCATCGGCGCGGTCCTGGGCCTCTATATCAGCGGCTACAGTCTAGGCTTCATGGAATTTCTGGGTGTGGTCTCGCTGGCCGGGATGGTTATCAAGAACGCGGTCGTCTGGGTCGAGTTCGTCGAACAGGCGCAGAAGGCCGGCGAGCCCCTTAAGGAATCGATTATCAAGGCCGGAATCGCCCGCTTCAGACCAATCGTCCTCACGGCCGGCACGACCATCGGCGGTCTGATTCCGCTTGGACTGTTCGGCGGGCCGCTGTGGGAAGGGCTTGCCTGGGCGATGGTCGCCGGACTGGCCCTGTCGACCATACTGACCCTCTACATTATCCCGGTGATTTACTACATCTCGTTCAAGAAGCGGCAGATTGCCTGATTGCGGGGGCTATTCGGGATCGGCGTACGGAACGGTCTCGGTGTAGAACGCGCTCTTCAGGGCGAATCCTTCGTCAACCGAGTCGCCGTCGATGTCGCAGTTCAGTGGTACCTCGAACCCGACCACGACGCCACCGAAGTTGGTCCAGGGCATGGCGCCACAATGATGCTCACAGTACGACGCGGTGCAGGGAACCGGCGTAACCGACGGATCCGGGGTAACGGTTTCCCACAGGCTGTAGTCCGGGGCGGTCAGGAAGTCGCAGATCTCGCAGGCGGCGTCCTTGCTGATGCAACCGTTCAACTCGCCATTGGTCATGCCGGTACAGGTGTCGTTGAAACGACCGGCCGCTCCCAGCTTCCTGATCGGAACCGTATTCTTCGGAAGATCCAGGGCCTCGTTGCCGCCCGAGCAGATCAACCAGCGATCCACAGGACCCGGCCTGAAGTTCAAGTAGGGTTCAGACTGGTCGACCGGGCTGTTGACGGTCTCGAAGTTGCACTGCGCGTCGACCTTCAGGTAGACCGTCGACGTGTATTCCATCACGTTGAAGTAGAAAGAATCGGGCACAAGGCCGTGATCGATGCCGACCACCTGATCGAACGGAAGGTTGTGCCACGCTGAACCGGCCGTTGTCTTGAGCATCAGACCGTCGCCATCGGGGATTACCTCTTCGATGCGAAGTATGATGTTCAGGCGGTAGTCCACGATGTCCGGGGCCCAGATGCCGTTGAGCAGGTTGGGCAGTTCCATCGGCGTCGAGGGCTCGGTCACGTCAAGCTGACGGAACAGATAGGTCTGACCCGCGGCAAGACACGACAGGCAAGCCGAGGACTGCGGAATGTCCTCGCCAGTCGACTGATCCGACCCGACGTCAACGGGATCCACCACGTCGGGAGTGTTGCCCGTATCGTCGGCGGGCTCGTTTTCATTGCACGCGACGGCAAGAACCGCCACGCATCCAGCGACCATCAGAATCCGAAATCCTCTCACGAAGTCACCTCGGGATGAGATGACGGGATTATACCTTTACGGGATGAAGCGGCAACCTTACATGTTGGAATCCCGACGAAAATCAGTTCAAACCGCGACCATCAAGGATCTTGACCGAACCCGGGCAGGCTGGTAATTTGCCTTCCGACCGGTGAAACTCGTCACAGCCATTGATATTGAACAAACCTACGGTGAACCGATGACGCTTCAAAGACTTGGACCAGCCTCAGTTCTAGTGGCCCTGCTTCTGACGGCCCTGCCCGTCGGCGCGCTTGGCGCCGGTTTCGAGTACGGTCCCCAGGGCCTTCACGCGGTCGGCCGCGGCGGCGCCTTCACGGTGGCGGCGGACGATGCCTCGGCGATTTACTGGAATCCAGCCAGGCTTGCCCTTTTTAACGGAACTCAGGCTTACGTCAGTCTGAACATGTCCCTGATGGACACGTCGTTCACCCGCGCCGACGTCAGCCTGCAGCGCGTGACCAGGGATCCCACCACCGGCCAGGTCATCTACGGTGATTTCTACAATCCGCAGCCGGAAGGATTCCCGCACAGTTTTGAAACGGTCACGAACAGCGACAAGTTGTTTCCACTGGGCGCTTCGGTCTTCCTTGTCAGCGACTTCGGTCTGAAGGACTGGGGGTTCGGAATCGGTTTCCACGCACCGACGGCGACCGGAAAGGTGACCTTTCCGAACACCTTCGATTCCGCGAACAAGTACATGTTCAGTTCGATGGACACGATCGTGATGTACGTGGACTTCTCGGCGGCCTGGAAGTACAAGGAATGGTTCGGTCTGGGCGTGACCTTCCAGTACGTCATGGTTCCGTACCTGAAGTACCAGATGGCGATCATGGGCCCGGCGTCCTACAGCAATCAGAACACGCCCGTTAACAACTCCAACGACATCATCACCGACGTGAACGTCTCGGACTGGGGCGCCTTCTCGATGATTGCCGGATTCTGGGTCAGGCCGCTGCAGATGTTCAAGGGCCTGAAGAAATTCGAGATCGGTTTCAACGCGCGGGTGGTGCCCTACAACGTTAACGCCACCGGTGACATCACCATCAGCGGCAACGAACAGTCGGTCTACGCGAACTACAAATCCACGATTCCCGGCGAACTCAGCTTCACCTACCCATGCCACATCCAGACCGGTATCCGGTACGCCTACGACTGGCAGGGACGCGAATTGTTCGATATCGAGGTGGACTACGTCTGGGAGAACTGGGCGGCGATGGACGCCTTCTACATGAAGATGCTCGAGGAGGTTGAGGGTCCAGGCGTGAATCTTTCCGCGATGGACGTCACCATTCCCCGCAACAACGTTGACACCCACAGCGTCCGTCTGGGCGGTCAGTACAACGCGATCGATCCGTGGCTGACGATCCGCCTCGGCACCTGGTGGGAATCCGCGGCCCAGCCTAGCGCATGGACCAACCTGGACCTTCCTTCGTGGGAACGTTTCGGTGTCGCGGTCGGCGCCTCGACGAACGTGTACGGATTCGAGATCGGCTTTTCCTACAACCACATATTCCAGATGCCGCGCGACGTGACCGATGGCGGAATCACCCAGCAGATCATGGACATCACGACTGTCGACGGCAAGGCGGGGACCGTGATGCGCCCCGGATACGTCGTGAACAACGGCCACTACGAAGGTTCGATCGACGTGTTCACGATCGGCGTCAGCTACACGCACAAACCGAAAGCGAAGGTCCGTCCCGACGAAATCCTGGACGCGACCCTCGATCCCGATACGATGCCGGTCGAATAGGCCTGTGCCGCGGACTGCTCCAGTCGTAACGGAGACTGCTCGATGAATAACCATGTCACGACCGTGATAAATGCCGATCTCTGCATCGGCTGCGGGAGTTGCGTCAGGGTCTGTCCACAGGACACGATCACCATCATCGACGGCAAGGCCAGAGTGACCGGGATGACTTCCCTGAACTGCGGTCATTGTCAGGCGGTCTGTCCGACCGGGGCTGCCAGGGTCGGAGCCATTGACCCCTCGATGGGCCGCTTTGCCGGTTTCCAGCTCGACGACCGCTGGCAGCCTTTCGGTTCAGGCGACGTGGCGTCCCTGGCCGGCCTGATGGCGTCGCGGCGCTCCACCAGAAACTACACTGACGAGCCGGTGTCGCTCGACGTTCTGCAGGACCTGGTGAAGATCGGGTGCCTGGCACCGTCCGGCACCAACAGCCAGCTCTGGACCTGGTCGATCCTGCCAACCCGCGCCCACCTGATGAAAGTCGGCATGCTGACGATGGGCTTCTTCGAAAAGCTGAACCGGCTGGCCGCGAACCCTATCGCGCGTCTCTTCTCGCGGCAGCTTCGCGAATACCATCGCGGGTACGCTTCACAGGTCGCGCATGGGATTGAAGAATTCAAGGCGGGCAGGCGGGACATGCTGTTTCACGGTGCTCCTTCGGCCATAGTGATCGGTTCCAAACCCGGTGCGTCGTGCCCGGCCGAGGACGCGCTTCTCGCGACCCAGAATATCGTCCTTGCCGCGCACTCGATGGGCTTCGGGACCTGCCTGATCGGCATGGAGGTCGAGGCCGCAAGCCATTCGAAACCGATCCACCGGGCGCTCGGGTTCCAGGATCACGAACGCATCTACTCCATGATCGTGGTCGGCCACCCGGACGAGAAATGGTGCCACGTCTGCGGCAGGCTCGAAACCGAGATCCGCGTGCTGCCAACGGTTGATTGACTGTTCGGGCGGCCGCCGATTATCATCCGACGATGAACCGCAACGAATACGGTGCAATCTTCGATCTGGACGGAACGCTGGTGGCGTCCGAAATCCTTTACCAGAAGGCCACGGCATACATCCTGAAGAAGGCCGGCAGATCAGCCGCCGAACTTACCCCCGCCGAACGCGCTGCCATTCCGGGCAGGTCCGCCCTTGAGAACATGCGCTTTTACCGCAACAGATTCGATCTGCCATGGCAGCCGGAGTATCTGGTGGCAAAGCGGATGGAACTGGTCGAAGCACTGATTAAGACACAGGGAGTCATGCTGATTCCCGGTGTCTTCGAGTTCTGCCAGGCAGTCAGGGAAGGCGGATTCGGCATGGCTGTCGCATCGTCGTCGCCGCGGCCATACGTGCGGCTGGTGCTTGAGGTAACGGGGCTTTCCGGGTTCTTCGAGACAATCCTGTCGGGCGATGACGTCGACCGCCACAAGCCCGATCCCAGGATCTTCCTGGACGCGGCCGACAGGATCGGCCTGCCTCCCCGGCGCTGCGTAGTCTTCGAGGACGCCGATTCGGGCCTTCAGGCCGCGGCGGCGGCCGGCATGAAGTCGATACTGATCAACAACGAAACCATCCTGCCCGAACAGAAGGCGAACGCCACGCTGGTGATCCCGCACTACTGCGGACTGAAACTGTCCGACGTGAAGCGTGTCATCAACGGTTCCATCGAACTGGTTGACTGACTGATCAGACTTTCCTTCCCGTTTCGCGAACAGGATCGGCAAGGCGTGTTCCGCTGGCGAACACCGCGGCCCGGCCGCTGCGACCATCCATCGCGACAGTCAGGGGGTTCGACGTTCGGAAATGAATGCAGTGAGCTGTTCTTCCGACCACGGACCAGTCCCTGGCTGCCGTCATGTTCAACCAGGAGTCCGGCCTTGAGTACCTGATCTTCATGTAACCGGCGTTGCGCGCCACCAGGTTATGAAAGAAATGGGTTCCCTGGGATGATTCGACCCTGAAGTCCTTCAGATCCATCTCGACGATCGCGACGGCCTCGCTGATGTCGGACCAGATCACCGGGATTCCCAGGAATCGGTCGCTGGAGCCCCACCTGCCGGGACCAATCAGCAGGTATCCGCGCTCCTGTCCCCGCAGGTCCGCGTTCAGTTCTGCGATTTCCTGCTTGATTTCCAGGGTTTCTGTCGTCAGAAAGCGATCGGGATCGACCATCACAATATCGCTCAAACCTTTCACCTCGCCGTTTCCAAGCGACTCCGACGAATACAGAAAAACGTCTGGGTCCGCTGTCTGCCAATCCATCAAAGGGACCTCGACGAACGCCTTGTTGATGGCAAGTGGACGGATCTGCAGCACGAAAAACTCGGCGCGGCCGGATCGGCCTGGCGTCATGTTGGCCGCGAACTCGACCTCGATGGGCAGGGAAAATGCCTCCTCGCCGAGAGCCATCACGTCCTGGACGATATCGGCGAGGGGGAAGGTTCCATACTTGAGAACCCCGGAAAAATCGAGAACGCGTGGGCCGGGGCCGTCGAGATCCGGAATCATCGTGCCATTGAACGTATCCCATCTGGACGCCAGTCCAGAAAGAACGCCGTGCCGCTCGGCATCGCCAAGGTCGAGCAGTTCAAGGGTATCGACCTCGTCCTCCACCATATCACCGACGCGTGAATCGAGGCGCAACGCCCAGAATCGTTTCTGCGCGTTGTTCATCAGGTCACGCGACGTAAGGATGTCGGCGCGCGGGAATGCCGGACAGAATCGGAAGACCCGCCCGCCATCGACGATGGTTCGCCCGAGTCCGAGCGCGATACTGGCGATCCCGTCCGAGGATCTCAACGAGCCAGTCGGATAGAAATTGAAGGACTGGGCGACCCCGGACAAGTCCGGGTAAAAATGGATGCCGTGCCTGCGACCGACCATCTCCTGAACGATCACGGCCATCTTCTCGTCACGAGGTTTGAAACGGCCTCCAGCCAGGAATTGCCGCGCCCGGGCTTCGTAGACGCTGGAAAAGACGAGCTTGACCGCCCTTGTCAACTCTTGGTAGCGGGTTCCGATCTCGGCCGACGAATTTGGCACCATCACAGTCCGGTACACGCCGGCCAGCGGACAAGCCTGTGAATCCTCCAGCAGGCCGGAAGACCTGACAGCCAGGGGCACGTCGATCGACTGCACCAGTTCAAGCAGGCTCCGTTTCAGTTCGGCGCTCAGGTTTCCTTCCAGAAAACGTTCACGAATCGCCGCGTCCGACAATTCGTCCAACTCTCCTTCAATTCCGTTGTGTTCAATAAAATCATCGTATTCCGACGTCCCGATGAATGCGGTCAGCGGAAGCGAAACATCCACACCGGGGTATCGCGAGGACATCGACATCATACTCAGTGACGAGTTCAGGAACGCCAGGCCGCGCCCCTTGCCACCCATCGACCCTTCGGCAAGCCTGACCATCTCGGCGCGTTCGCTGCGCTCCCAGTCGACAACGTCCACCACCTTGCCGCGATTCGCCGCGCGACGCGCCTCCTCGAACACGTTAAGCAGGTACGATCTGACTTCCTCGAGAGATTCGAAATTCGAGATGCTCAGCGGCTGAATTCTTCGTGCGAAGTCGATCTCGCCGTGCGCCATCAGCCAACCCGAAAAATGGTTGTGCCCGGCGTGCCAGCCGACGCTTTCGATCGGTACGCGTGCCAGCGCGTCGATAAACTCGGACACACTGGAAACGGTCTCGACCTCAAAGCCGTCCGGCATCCGGAAGACGAAGTCGCCAAAGCCAAGCTGGGTCACAATGAAATCCTTCAGGGTGACCGTCAATGACGACGAGTTCTTATCGGCAAAACAGGCTCCAAGACGCTCGGCGTGAACGCGGTTTCCCGGTTCGGCGGACTGCAGAAGCACTGGAAGCGTCGCCTTCTCATGGCGCACCATTTCAAGGAAGGCTACGCCCGCCTGATCATCCATGCGGCCGCCTCGCAGGTACTGCACATCCGAAATGATGCCGATGAGATAATCCTTGTATTCCCTGAATGCCGCTGCCGCCTCGTCGAAGTCGTGGACACTGATCACCTTCGGTCTGGAACGCATCCTCGCACGCCGCACGCTCTCCGATGCACCCTCGTTGATCAGCATCTGTGTCTGTTTGACGATTTGAGAATAGAGCAGGGGAAGAAAATACGAATAATGTTGAACCGAATCCTCGACCACAAGGATGACGCGCACATTGCCGACCAACGTGTCGTGACGAATGTTGTGGCGGTCCTCGGTGGCCTTGATCATCGCCAGAAAGACCTTGCTGTCGCCGGTCCAGAGGAAGACGTCATCGACCTGCCCGGTGGAAGCACCGCGGACCCGTTCGCGATCCGAGACGTTGTTGATAAGCAGCACGACCGGCAGATCCGGGTGGCCAGCCTTTATATCCGCGGCCAGTTCTCCGAACGTTTTGTCGCCGAGTCGCGGCATGATGATCACCATGTCGAAGCGCTTGTCGGACAGTGCCTCCATGGCGTCGGCGTGAGAGGCCGCATGCCTCACTCGTGGCGGGAAACTGAGGTTCAGGCCGCTGTACTCACCATAGAGCTGCTCGGTAAGCAATCCGTCCTGTTCGAAGATGAACGCGTCGTAGTAACTGGAGCACAGAAGTATTTCGTTGACCCGCCACCTTGTCAGTTCGTGGCCGCGTTCTTCAATGGCCTTGAGCCTCTGCAGCGACGAACGAATCTCGGCGTCGAACATCCTTTCATCCCCCTCGGGCGCGGCAAGGCCACCTTCACGGTCCGCCCATCCGTCACAGTATTGACTAAACAAGTACTTTAGGCTAGGAACACTTACGGCTGCAGGTGTTTCACGTTGTGTGAAGTCGACCTGCCCGGGCTGGCGGCTTCTGAACGTTTTTGCGGCAATGGCCTCGAAAGTCAAGCACTGCCCCCGGGGTTTCCCGTACTCGCCTCTGGAGGTTTCCAAATGACTCGTCAGGAATTTATGGAACAGGTCGCCGCGAAGAACCCGGCTCAGCCCGAGTTTATTCAGGCCGTGGCGGAAGTCGTCGACAATATCTGGGATATCGTCGAGTCGAATCCCGCCTTCAAGGGCACGAACGTGCTCGGAAGGCTTGTCGAGCCGGAACGCGTTCACACCTTCCGCGTTGCATGGGTCAACGACCGCAACGAGGTCGAGGTCAACCGCGGTTACCGCATCCAGTTCAACAGCGCCATCGGACCGTACAAGGGTGGCATCCGCTTCCATCCGTCCGTCAACCTGTCCATCCTGAAATTCCTGGGTTTCGAGCAGATCTTCAAGAACGCCCTGACCACGCTGCCGATGGGCGGTGGCAAGGGCGGCGCGGACTTCAACGCCCGTGGTCGCTCTGAAGGCGAGATCATGCGCTTCTGCCAGGCATTCATGAATGAGCTGTTCCAGTACATCGGCCCGGACACCGACGTTCCGGCTGGTGACATCGGCGTCGGCGGCAGGGAAATCGGCTTCATGTTCGGACAGTACCGCAAGCTCACGCACGAGTTCACCGGCGTCCTGACCGGTAAGGGCAGGACCTGGGGTGGATCGCTGGTTCGTCCCGAGGCGACCGGTTTCGGCGTCTCCTACCTGACTGACGCAATTCTGAAGAGAAACGGCCAGAGCTTTGAAGGCAAGACCGTCGGTATCTCGGGCTTCGGCAACGTCGCCTGGGGCGCCTGTCAGAAGGTCACCCAGCTGGGCGGCAAGGTCGTCACCATTTCCGGTCCGGACGGCTACGTTTACGACAAGGACGGCATCGGCACCCAGGAAAAGTGGAACTACCTGGTCGAGATGCGCACTTCGAACAACGACCGGGCCGAGGACTACGCGAAGCGTTTCGGCGTCGAGTTCGTCGCTGGCCGCAGGCCGTGGGAGCGCAAGCTCGACGTGGCGCTGCCGTGCGCGACCCAGAACGAAATGGGCGCGGAAGACGCCAGGAACCTGCTGAACAACGGTTGTGGCTGCGTGGTTGAAGGCGCGAACATGCCCTGCACCCCGGAAGCCGTTCACCTGTTCCAGCAGGCGAAGATCCTGTTCGCCCCCGGTAAGGCGGCGAACGCCGGCGGTGTCGCCACCTCCGGTCTCGAGATGACCCAGAACAGCATCCGCATGAGCTGGAGCCCCGCCGAGGTCGACGAAAAGCTGCACGGAATCATGAACTCGATTCATGAGGCGTGCGTGACCCACGGCAAGCGCGAAGACGGTTCCGTCGACTACGTGAAGGGCGCGAACGTCGCCGGCTTCATGAAGGTCGCCACCGCCATGGTCGAGCAGGGCATCATCTGACGCCAGAACCGCGATCCGGTGTTCAAACTTCACCGGATCGCGGCGAAACCCGCACGGTTACTTCCTGACATCCTTCAATGTTCGACGGTAGTCGCCAAGAGCTTCTTTCAGCATGGCGTCGCGGACTATGGCTGCGGGTATTGAACCACCGGGCTCGCTGTAGACCTCATAGCGGACCTTGCTGCCGCCCTGGCCATCCGGCTCGGCCTGCCAGTAACCCTTGACCATACCCATCCTGACGTAGGCGGGGTCCGGCGGAGGCCCGAACTGGTCGGTCGTGCCGAAATCCAGCCGCAGAACCTCGCCGTTACTGACACGATTGATCTTCATCGTGTAGTCGCGATCGGACACGACCGGAGTCGCGACCCTGTCGTAGAACACCAGTTCATCAGCGCCGCGTTTTATGAAACGCCGCTCCTTGACCGGTGGCATGGCGATGGCGAACGTGTCCCAGGCCTTCGAGATCAGTCGTTCGGGCGACACGGGCGAGGTCGACTCAAAACGCAGAACGTAGAATCCCTTTGTCCTGCCAGGCTTGCGACTGACAACGATGCCATCCTTCGTGCGTTTCAATTCCTTGAAACCGTCGGTCTGCGCGACCGCCGGCCGGGCAACGGGGCAGACCAGCGCGACGGCCAGCACAAAAGTCGCGATGGTTGTCCCTGTCGTGAAGAACCTAGTCATCATAGGGGCCTCCGGGTCAGATGATGCGGGCAGTTTAGCATACGGAAAAGGGGAAGGAATATCCCCGCGGTTATCCACGTACACGAATGAACACGACGAACGGCAGACATGCCAGGAGCAGTAAAATCAGGCCGAAGGGCGAGCCAGGTCGCGCGCCTGTCGAGGAACACCCACCGCCCGCGAACCCGCCATGATCCGCACCCGAACCAGTGTCCAGCACCACGGAGTCCAACGACGACACGTCCACCGTCGACGCATCGCGTGCGTCGACCACGAATAGATCGGTTGCCAGATCCGTTCCGACGGCGACATCGTCTTCGGTCGTTTCCACCACCACATCGACGGCAACCGTATCCACATCCCCGGCCTCCCGGACCTCGGCGTCCAGGATGTCGACAACATCGGACACGTCCTCAGCCACTTCCACCAGTTCGGCCGTCTCCACGGAATCAGGCACCGGAACCGGTTCAGCAGCCACCGGCATCATCAGACGCCCTTTGTGGATTACGAACGCCTCTTCCAACGGACCGAACTTGATTGACTCGGCCTCAAGTGCCGGGTTCAGTTCGTATTTCGGGTACATGGTCGACGTGACGATCAGCGCCAGCCGGTGCCCTGTATTGAACACCATAGCCGACTGAAGCAGGTCCACCTCGACCTCGTAGGTGACCCCGGGCTCGACTGGAAGAACCTGATCGCATGCTCCCCGCCTGGACAGCCTGATGGCGCCGTCTGAGATAATCCA
>Ga0116174_10001027_pt1 | contig 26458 bp, 17 predicted proteins | sample AD_UKC087_MetaG_FD_89801 | JGI IMG/M metagenome (GOLD analysis project Ga0116174, IMG submission 89801) | Active sludge microbial communities of municipal wastewater-treating anaerobic digesters from USA - AD_UKC087_MetaG | ecosystem: Engineered > Bioreactor > Anaerobic > Digestate | place: USA...
AAGATTCATCATTTATTTTCCGAGGAAGCTTTTTTAGTGAATAAAAAGTATGGAAATATCAAAGACATTTCAATCCTTAAGAACTTTTTGTTCGATTGGGGAGTTTATACTCAAGATGATTCTTATGGAAGCTTGTTGAAGCCTTGGGTTCTTCATTTGAAAAAACCCTTGGTTTCGACTATTGGGTATTCTTTTTCTTTTTTTATATTAATAGGAGCAGTATTTTCAGTAATTAAAAAAGAGAAGAAACTTATACCATGGCTATTTATAGGTTTTGTAAGCATTTTTTTCATACTAAATGTTAACCCTCCTTTTGGATTTATTTTTGTATTTTTTCAAGAAAATATTCCGTTGTTTAAAGAGTTGTTTAGGTTTCCTTTTACTAAGTTTTCAATATTTCTTATGTTTGTCTATGCATTATTTTTCGGATATTGTTGCTTTTTAATTATTGATTTTGTAAATAAAAAACTTCCGAAAATTATTGGGACATCGGTATTCGCATTATTATCTCTTTGTGTTGTTTATTTTTCATTACCGGCATTTAAAGGTAACTTAATAAATCCTGCTATGAGAGTCAATATCCCTGATAGATACTTTGAAATGTTTGATTATTTTAATCAAAAGGAAGAGTACGGAAGGGTTTTACATCTTCCAATACATTCTTTTTGGGGATGGGTTACGTATTCTTGGGATGACAGAGTTGGTTATCAGGGGGCGGGTTTTCTTTGGTTTGGTATCAAGCAACCTCTGATAGACAGAGAGTTTGATCGTTGGAATATTGCTAACGAACAACCTTACAGGGAAATTTCGACAGCAATATATTCTCAAGATAAAGATTTACTTCAAAAATATTTGAAAAAATACAAGATTAAATGGTTAATCTTGGATAAAAGTGTGGTGTCACCTGGTTTAGATAGAAAAATATTATTTCATAAGGAGATTGAAGACATGTTTTCTAGCCTTCAGGGTATATCTATCGGAAAAGATTTCGGAGACGGTCTTGTAGTTTACGAATATTCTCCTAGTGAAAGTTTTCAGAGAACTGAAAAAATAACATCCAGTTTTGCTTCTGGAAATTCACTTTTTAAAGAATACTACGATCCAATATATACGAAATATGGAAACTACGTTTCTGACGAAAAAGAAACCCATCAATTTTTGGGGTTTAATTCTGTAGATGAGAATATAGATAATAGCTTGGTTTATTCAGATGAAAAAGCGGTTTATTTTAAACTTCCTTATGGTGATAATAAGGTTGGTGAGATGGGCAGCATCCCTGTCTCATTATTCTTGAATAATAGTGGAGAGGGTAGGTGGTCAATTGATATAAAATTTGACGGCACTGTTATAGCCTCGATCCTCCTTAATATTGAAAGTAACAACGAATATTTTCTGAAATTTAATGATGACCACTATATTATAGATCCATCAAACACCTCTAATTTTATTGGAGATTCTGTAGTTTCCTTAAAAGATGGGACAAATTTTTCTTTATATATCAAAAAGGATGAAATCAATGTTGATGAAATTTTGTACTCAAATTTGGAAAATTGTGACTTATCTGGTTACGGAACCTATTCTTCTTATTCAATATCAAAGATAAGTTCAGGTTTTAGAATAACTGGCAAAAACACTGTTGCTTGTGTCACCTCATCTGCATCAAAATTTATTAATCTTGGTTATAGAGGTCCTATTTTAGTATCCTTTAATTCTGACAAAACAATTTCTTCAGAAGACTTTTGTTTGTTAGATAACAAATCGGGTCTTTGTGTTGATAAGCTTTTAGTGGGTAGGTATTTTATTTCTGACCTAATCCAAGATTCAAATAGCTACGATTTAAGATTTTTTGCAGATGGTCGAAACCAAGCCTTAGAGTTAACAAGACAATATACAGATATTAATATTTTCTTAACCGAGAGGGTTTCTGAAGGTATTTTATCCTATTTTATTAACGATAGTAGCAAAACAAAAGGATATCTGACTTTTCCTAAAAAAGATTATCTAACCATTGAACCTGAAGGCATAGAGGGTAATAGAAGAGCATGTCAGCAAGGAAATGATTTAAACGAATCTAATTTCATTGACACCGGTGCTGGGGTAATATTTAACTCGACAGACAGCTCCCTTTGTGATTCTTATGTTTTTCCATTAGCATCTCATAAAAACGGTTACCTTTTAGAAGTAAGGGCAAGTTTTATAGACGGGGTTCCTTTGAGGATCTGTTTAACAAATGAGTATTCTAAACGCTGTGATATTGAAGTATCTCTTCCTAATATTAAATCTACTGGCAGTTATTTTTATCTAGTTCCTCCACTTGGAGATGGGGTGGGTTATACAGTAAATATATCTAATTATGTTTTTGGTAACACAAACAGTACCAATGAATTAAAATATTTAAGCTTAATTCCTCTGTCCTATAATACAATAAAAAATATCGAAGTCTCATCAGAATCATTAATTGAAAACCACCAGACATTTGTTCTTAACGAAGCATATGATCCTGGTTGGGTAGCAATATGTGGTTTTGGCAAATGTGACGCAAAGCACGTAAAAGTAAATAACTGGGCTAATGGGTGGGTATTTGAAAACGGCATTCCAAATCATGTAAATGTAATATTTTGGCCTCAGTTATTGGAATATTTCGGTTTTGGGTTTTTAGGTATTTCTATCCTTATTCTCTTTAAATACAAGGAAAAGAGGCCCTTAGATTCTATGAAAGAGAAGGATTAAGAGTTTAATCCCATAGTGTTGACAAACCTATAAAAGTAGGATATAATTCATTCATTAAGTTTGGTAAAGGCCAAATTTAATGTTTTCTATTAGAGTACTAAGTTCCCTGCCATACTGCTAAATAACATAATATGACATATTGTTTTTATTGTGTTTTTTGGTTAGTAGGTAAAAAAAACAAAATGAATAAAAATAAAATTAAGTTAATAGTAGCGTTCGTTACTTTGGGTCTTTTTGTATTCTTATCTACCAGACCTGCATTAGCAAGTCAGTATGGTGAGGAAGAGGAATACAATTTAAGATTCAAGATCGTTAAGGAAGTAAGAATCCAAGGCGATACTGAATGGAAAGACAAAGTTACTGATGTTGGTGAGAATGATGTAGTTGAGTTCAGGATTAAAATAAAAAATAAAAGCGATGATCCTGCTGATGCTACAGATGATATGAAGATGGAAGATTTCTTACCTGAAGAGATGAACAAAGTTGGTGGAAGTGGTTTAGATGAAGAGTGGGATAACTTTGATCCTAAAGATGAAAAAGTATTTATCATTCAAGCAAAAGTAGATTCAGATGAATATGACAGCGATGTAGAGTTTGAGAAATGTGTAGTTAACAAAGCAGAATTAAGATGGGATGGTGAGTTCCAAGGTGCAGATACTGCTACAGTTTGCTACGGCAACGTGCAGCCTTCTGAGCTTCCTAAGACCGGTGCTTTGTCAACGATGGGGTTGTCAGGATTAGTACTTTTAGTGTCAGGTTTAATATCTAAAAAGTACCTAAAAAAATAACTTGAAAATTAAAGTATAAAATTCAATATCCCGCCCGTTAATGCGGGATATTGTTTGCCTTACCGCTTTTGGGCGTAGGGCAGAATGGTTGGGTTTGGCTTGTCCTTACGCGACCATTCTGTCTCCCGCCCAATTGTTTTATATGTTAGAAATAGATAGATCAACTCGTTTTAAAAATTTACTAATCACAACCATATTATTGGTTGTTGTTTTATTCGTAATTTATTTTAATTCCACCTCGAAATTACTGAATATATTTTCCTTACCTTCCTCGTTGTATGAAAGTTTATTTAAAATAAACGTAGACACCAAAGAAGTTACTCAAGAAGTTTTATCTGCACAGGAAGTTTCCGTATTTTCAGAAATATCCAAACCAATATATGGATTCCCAAAGGAAATTAGAATAGATTCTCTTGGAATTTCCGCTAATATAATTTCCGTTGGCGTGGATGTATCCGGTCATTTAGAAACTCCTAAAAAATGGGATGAAGTAGGTTGGTATTCCAAGGGTTCCAAGCCCTCAGAAAAAGGAAATTTATTAATGAACGCGCACTACGATGATAATTATGGTAATCCCGCAGCTTTTTGGAAGTTGAAAAATATAAAAACAGGTGATAAAGTATCCGTACTTGACAGCTACGGTAGGGTTTTTGACTATAAGGTAACTAATGTTTTTTACGTTAGTATTGATGATCCAGATAGAACCAGAGTTTTTGAACCATACAAAGAAGACACAGCTGTGATGACATTGATAACTTGTGGGGGAGTTTGGTCCAGCACCGCCGGTACTTACGATAAAAGATTGGTAGTAAATGCAGAACTTATTCAGGAGTAGTTTCTTGTGTTTGATAGGAATTTAAAGATCTCTTTAAACAAAGAAAACTATGAATGAGTCTTGAAGTTGGGAGGTAGCTCGGGGCAGTGGCTATCTCCCATCTTTAGGAAAACTTGATGAATTTCCATTTTTAGTTTATTATTTTATTTGTAAGGTTAGATACTTCCAAGTTCATTTGCAAAAAGAAACCTTCCAAAAAATATGAAAAAATTCTCATGTTTTCAAAGTATAAACTTAGGACGTTAAGGTTTTGTTGCCTGCGACGTTAAATAAAAAATGCCAATAAAAAAGAAAAAAGAAGAATCTCAAGAGATCGAAAAAAAAGTTAAAAATCTATCTAAAAAAGAAGAGGTAGAGGAACAACTCGAAATACAAGATATATCGACCAGCGATTTTACATCTCCTGTTAATGATATGGTTGATGATATGACTGTTGAAGAAGAATTTGGGCCCGAAATTTCAGAAAACAAAGATGAAGACTCAGTAGTTAAAAGAGAGAGTTATAAGCAGCCTATTCAACACTCCGGATATGGAGGCTATAACTATAATGGCAGCACAATAAAAATTTCCGGTATGTTGGAGATTCTTACCGATTACGGAGTCATTAGACAAACTCAAGTAAAAGAAAACGGTGACGATCTTCCCAAAGATGTTTACATCAGCAACTCTCAAATTAAAAGATTTGGTTTGAGAATGGGGGATGTTGTGACGGGGTTAGCAAGACCCCCAAAGGAAAATGAACGATACCTTTCTTTATTAAAGATAGAGACTGTTGCTGGTGAAGATCCTGAAAAAGCAAAGAAAAGGCCATATTTTGCCAAACTCACACCAATATTTCCCAATGAGTGGCTAAAATTAGAAACCAAGCAAGATGTAATCTCGACAAGATTAATTGATTTGATTTCTCCAATAGGTAAGGGTCAAAGAGCAATGATAGTTGCACCACCCAAGGCTGGTAAGACATTTTTACTTTTAGATATTGCCAATGGTATAACCACAAACTATCCTGATATCACTTTATTAGTAGCTTTGATAGGTGAGAGACCTGAAGAAGTTACACATTTTGCTAGAAGTATAAAGGGTGAGGTTTTTGCAAGTAATTTTGATGAAAAAGCAGAGGAACAAACCAGAATATCAGAGTTATGCCTTGAAAAAGCTAAAAGGTTGGCTGAAGTGGGGAAGGATGTAGTTATATTAATGGATTCCATTACTAGACTTGCAAGAGCCTACAACATGGTAGCACCTCCTTCAGGAAGAACTCTAACCGGAGGTTTTGACCCCGCAGCTCTTTATCCTGCAAAGCACTTCTTCGGTGCAGCAAGGAATTTAGAAAACAGTGGTAGTTTAACAATTATTGCTACAGCACTTGTCGATACAGGTTCCAGAATGGATGATGTAATTTTTGAAGAGTTTAAAGGTACCGGTAATATGGAACTTAGATTAGATAGATCTCTATCCGAGAGAAGAATATTCCCGGCAATCGATATTGTTTCCAGCGGAACTAGACACGAGGAAGATCTTCTAGGTAAAGAAATGTTAAATAAGATATACAGATTAAGAACTTATGTATCTCTACCGAATATTGATAAAGACGCAACACCTTTGGTTATCGACCAGTTAAAAAAGACAAAAGATAATAAAGAATTCCTTGATACCATGAATAGAGGCGGGGCATAAATTATTAACTCGGAGAAATTTTTAAACGGTTAAAAACTAATAATTTCCAAGCAGTAGTGTATTTGCTACCTGTGTGTTTTGCTGGTAAAATTCACGGAATCTAAGCAAAAGATATGATTTTTGCATATAATTAATACAATGGCCTTTACAATTAAACGCCCTTTTTCAAGGAGATTTTTCCAACTAAGTTTTGAGGGATTCAGACCTTCTGGGCGGAACAAAATTGAACAGTACTTTAGATTGTGGTTGGATTTTTTCCGGTCTCTTGGATTGTATATTGTTAAAAAAATATATTTATTAGGCCTTTTACTCACTAATCTAGTTAAGTACATAGTCAAGATTCCTTCACAACTGAAAATTTTTTTAACCAAAAAAATGATATGGTCAAGAGGTAAGTTGGGTAGAACAATAGCTACTTGGCTAATCATGGGTTTTTCATTCTTAGTATTTTCCTTAGGTGAGATATTTAGTAGTTCTCCTCTTGTTGTTAACAAACCTGTCAGCGCAGATTATCTAAAAAGTGCCTCTGATATTATCCCTAAGAAAGAAGTTGCTTTGACTTCCTTATCTGAAGAGAGAAAAAGGGACCAGCCCGTTGCCTATACAATTCAGCAAGGGGACACTCTTTATTCCATAGGAAATCAATTTAAAGTTTCTATAGACGCTATAAAATATACTAATGGACTTTCTGATTCAGCTGTTTTGAGTGTTGGGAAGGAAATTATTATTCCCCCAGCTTCAGGTTTGATACACAAAGTTGAATCAGGCGACACGCTTAATTCTATCGCCAATGAATACGATGTTCCTGCTCAAGCTATTGCTGATTTTAATTACATTTTAGATACCGGAAGGCTTGCAGTTGGAACAGAGCTGGTTATCCCAGGAGGAAAAATACCTGTTGTAGTTCCTGTATTACCTGTTTATGTTTCGCAACCTTCACAGGGTGGTGCTTCGGGTGCTTCTCCTGATAAAGGATTTTGCGTATGGCCAACTACCGTTTGGATTATTACGCAATACTATTCCTGGTACCATAACGGGGTAGATATTGCGGCAAGTAGACAAGCGGCAATGCCTCCGATTTTAGCTTGTGATTCAGGTACAGTTACGAGATCCGGTTGGGATCCTTTTGGTTTAGGATTGCATGTAATAATAGATCACGGGGACGGTTATCAGACAGTTTATGGTCATATGAGTAGGTTAGATGTAAGTTATGGTGAGAAAGTTAGCAGAGGTGAACAAATAGGGGTTATGGGTAGTACAGGAAGATCTACCGGGCCTCACGTTCACTTTATGGTTAAATACAACGGTGCAGCCCAAAATCCACTTGATTACACACAATAACATATATTGTCACTAAAGATTGTAGTAATTTTTTATTATTTGTGTCAATAATTTTCACATGGTTGATTTAGTAGAAATAAAAGTAAAAGCAGGTAAAGGTGGGGATGGAAAAGTCTCTTTTAGGAGAGAGAAGTTTATTCCCAAAGGTGGCCCTGATGGAGGAGATGGGGGTAGGGGCGGAGATATTATATTTGTAGCAGATAACAACATGTCTACTTTAATAGATTTTAAATCTAAGAGAATATTTGAAGCAGAGGAGGGTCAGCAGGGTGGTCCCAATAAAATGTCAGGTAAATCGGGAAGTAATTTATATATAAAATTACCTGTAGGAACATTGGTTTATGAAATGAGAGAAGAATTTTCTGAGACAGGTGGCGAGTCTGTAATTGAAAGCGATTTTGATGAAAGTAGACAAATACTTGTTTGTGATTTGGTCAACCCTGGACAGGAGTATATTATTGCAAGAGGTGGTATCGGAGGAAAGGGAAACGTAAATTTTAAAAGTTCTAAAAACAGATCCCCTTTACAATATACTAAGGGCACCGCGGGTGATGAAAAAATCTTAAAATTAGAGGTAAAACTAATAGCCGATGTTGGCTTGGTGGGAGCTCCAAACGCAGGTAAAAGCACTTTGTTAAATAGATTGACAAATGCTAATGCAAAGGTGGCAAACTACCCATTTACTACTATTTCTCCCAATCTTGGAATCCTAAGAATTGAAAGAGGTAAAGATATTGTTTTGGCTGATATACCTGGGTTAATAGAAGGGGCTTCTGCAGGAAAGGGGTTGGGTGATGATTTTTTAAGACACGTCGAAAGGACCAGAATTCTGATTCATTTAATTGACCCGCTGACAGATGGCTATGAAAATCTAGACGAAAATTCCTTTAAAGATTATTTAATGATTAGAGAAGAGTTAAGCAAATATGGGAACAAATTAGACTCAAAAAAATCTCTGATTTGTATAAATAAAATTGATGTCACCGAAGTTAAGAATGCCCTTGCAAATATCAAGAAAAGGTTTGAAAAAGAAGGTTTGGAAATTTTTGGAATATCTGCGGTAACAGGGGAGGGTGTTGATTCTTTAATTAACAAGGTTATTTCCACGCTTGATAAAACTCCTAAGGATAATATTTTTGAACCTGAAAAAGTAGTAAAGAGATACAATATTAAAAACCTACCCAACAGAAGAGTGGTTTTTGATAAGGATCGGGTAGTAACAATGGATAAGAAGCTTTAAGGGTTGTATAATTTGTTTTGAGCGAACGATAGGTTTTGAATATATACTGTCACCTACGTATGATTAGTTAGCTTCTGTTTGCAAAACCGGAGACAACGTATCATAAGAGAATAGAAAGTTCCTGATACGAGCATTTGCGAGCGAGAAGTCTTGAAAATAAACCGTTTTATTGCACGGGCCGTTGGCTCAGTTGGTAGAGCGCTTCCATGGCATGGAAGAGGTCACCGGTTCGAATCCGGTACGGTCCACCATAGGGAATTTGTACTTACTTGGTCGGATGAGAATGCCGCAGGCGCGACGGCGCCGAGGCGGGGTCGACTGTATCGCCAGCAGGCGATAACAGGTGACCGAATCCGGTACGGTCCACCAGTAGATTAACGAACGTAGTGAGTTTAGTCTAATTGTGAAAAAATGTACGACGAATTAGAAAGAATATTTTTATGATTGAATTTTCACCAGTAAACCAAGAGCCAATAACTTCTTCAGAGGGATTATATTTTATAAGTGATGGAAAAGCTCCAGAAAATTCTCTTTCTGAGACAATTAAGGAATTAGTAGACAAAGATCCGCGTTGGGAAGACCTCTACCAAAGATCTATTGAGATTTGTAAAGAATATGGAGTAGATTTTGTTGTTTATGATTCCTCTGGAACGGTTGATTGGGATTGTACAGTAGAAAGATTTAAAGATAATCTTTCTACCTTGGGATGGGAAGTAGATGAAAATTCAAAATATCCCGAAATAATCTTATCTGAAAGAAATATATCGAGTATGGTGGCAAATGCGGTTTCATCTCCAGACAATAAGGTACTGCACCTGAAGGGTAGTCTTGATTCAGCTCATTTAGAGACCCTTGTTCATGAATATTGTCATATTAAACAGATTGAATCAGGTAAAGCATTAACACCATATGAACGTGAGTTTGAGGCTTATACCTCCTCACTGCAATTTTCAACCCTAAATTTTATACAAGATGGGAAAGACCCGTACGAAGAATTTTTGAAGATGGTTAAAGTTTCTGCAATGAGGTAAGATATAAAAAATCAAGAAAAACAAACGAAGAGGCCGCCTGAAAGGCGGCCTCTTTTTCGAATTTCCTCTTATAATACCGTATCCTAAACTCCTTACTGTTGAGGTGCCGGTTGCTGTACTTGTGGTAACGGTTGTTGTACTGGTTGTTGTTGGGTTTGTTGTTGTGGTAAAACCTCCGGACCTAGCTCAGCTTGGGGCTGTGTTACATTTGTAAGAGGCTCTTGCTGTTGTTGAGCTGGAGTAACCCCTGTCAACTCTTCAACAGTAGGTTTCTCTGTTTTTTCCTTGTTGATCTTAATGGAATCAGCTAATTTTTGAATTTCTTGTTCTACAATATTTCTGTCTGCAGAATTTTCAGGAAGTAATAACTTGGTTATTTCAAGCTCACTTTTTGCCTGTTCCAGCTCTCCTAGAGCGATTAATGACAGTGCAAAATTATATCTTGCATTAGCATAATCCTGTTTCAAGGTTATTGCTTGTCTAAACTGATTTGCGGCAGATAGATAATCTCCGGCTGCAAAGTACACGCCTCCTAAATTAAGCCTTAGTTGAGGGTTAACAGGATCTAACTGAATTGCTGTGTTATAAGCACTTATGGACCACTCGAGTGAGTTTTGAGCTACATTTATGAGATTCTGATATATCTGAGCTCTTGTTGTCCAGTTAGAGACATTTAGAGGACCTACTTGTTCTGTAGCAATTTTTGAATTTTGCAACGCTTGTGAAATTAGAGCCTGGATATCTTGTCTATCCTTATCTGTTAATTGTTGAGGATCCTTTGATGCGAGTGCGATTGCAATTGTCATGTTGATCTTGGAGAAGGCGTCGTAGTAGCTGTCTCTTCTGGAGTTAAATCTTAATGCGGATATTTGATTTTGATAAGCTCCGGCTAAATCATTTGAAGATATAGCATTTAGTGATTTTCTCATATAGTACTCACCGGCGTATGTTTTAAATCCCGCGTAACCCAAGTAACCTGCTATCAAAAATGCAGGGATAGCGAGCAAAAGCTTTGTGTAGGAACCGCTAATGACCGTTTGATCTTCCGGCGATGATATTGAGGCTAGCCCTGTTACTTCAAGTGAGACCGGTTTTACCATCCTTATATTTCCTTGGTTAGCTAATAAATGTGCACCTAACAACATGCTTATAAATGAAAACATTAGGAATACACTTAATATTGTTGCGTGATTAAGAGCAAAAGATACTGAAACCAGTGCCAACAATATACTTGATATCTCAACGTATCCTGCTTCATCTCTTATTTCCCTAGATTTTCTAACAAAAGAAAGAATACCGACAAAAAGTAACACACCCATTATAGCTCCCAAGATACCTGTTGTAGATAGTAAGTTGAAAAGTTCATTATATGGTTTATCAAAAGAATTACTCCAGTAAGGTGTTGCATTCATAGACAAAGGTTTAAATCTCGAAAAGTTTAAATGAAATGTGCTGGGACCTGTCCCTAAAAAAGGATAGTCTCTTATCGTTGAAGTAACTACAGCCCAGCTTTCTTTCATAGGCAGAGTTATTTCTCCTAAATAATCTTTACTGACGAGAATCTTTCTTGTACCAGGAATTAAAACTAAAGCTAAAATCGGTGCGATTATCCCAATCGTACTTATTATTAACGAACTCCTATTTTCGGAAATGTTTGATTTGTTGGTTGAGAATATAATTAATCCTAATCCAACAGCAAGCAGCACCCATCCGAGAAATGTTCCTGTAATAGCTACAAAGAACAAATTTATTGCTGTAGCAACCATTAAAAGAACTTTAGATAAGGTGTTTTTTTCTCTTAAGGAAAGATAGATTGATGCGACGAAAGATAGAGCTGCTACTAATACCGCGTCTTTAATAGATCCGGTAAGTGAAAAATTTTGGAATCTTACAAAAGGTGATGAGCTAATAAATATTCTGTAGTAGCTTAGAATTGATACCAAAGAAGACACTGTTGTAGCGCCAACTAATAGATACGTAGAGATTTTCATTATTTTGGAATCTCTAAAAGCTGGGGTGCTTAAGTAATAATATACAAGCATTACTACGAAAGCTCCTAGACCTAGCCATCTACCTTGTTGACCGTAGATACTGTCCATTTTACTTACTGAAAATACTGTGGATAGTATTAAAGTACCTAGCAAGGCTATCAGCCACTTATCAATAGGTGACTGTATAATCTCAAGTTTTTCACCTTTAATAGTTTTTATGCCCCATAAAATAAGTAAAATTATAGTTGAAACAACTATTAGGGCTAGCTTATTAAAGGAGTAAAACTCCGAGCTAAGCGGAAGAAAGAAAATTGGTACTAGAAACAGAGTGATTAACGGTACTATTTTCGATATCTTTTCAAATATCGATGTTTTTAAACTAAATTGTTGCATGGTATAAGTCTATGCTTACAGATTTGAGTTTGTCAAGGGGGTAAAATATTGCGTTCCCGTGACGGGAATAAGGGTTTTAAATGTTATAAGGACAACCACCAGTTAAATTCTACATTGGAAGAGACTGGGGCATCAAGTTCTACCAAAAATCCATTTTGCTGATCAATCTTTGATACCCAGTATCTGGTAGCCGGGGAGTAGTTTTGGGTAAAAGTAACATACACCTTTGAATTAGGTTTTAGATCTCTAAACGATATAAAAATTTTGTTCTGATTTTTGGGTACAAAAGATGTTCCACTTGCATATATTTGTTCATTTGAATAGATATCCTGAGATACAATTTGTTTAGATTTCCCTAAGTTTATTACTCCTATTTCATTGATAAATATTAAAAATAAAAGTAACAGAGTAGAGTAAGTAACTATTTGTCTCTTGATATCAGGTGATTTGAGGAAATTGATAACGCTCTCTTTTTTTGTTTTATTCTCAAGTTTTTTAGCAATTTCCTCGTTGTCTACACCTTGGGATTTAAGATTTTCTATGGTTACTAGAGTTTCTAAAGAAGATTTTGGATAATGGCCTTTTATATCCCCGTTTTTATCTGCTTTTCTTAACATATGGGGAAGCCAGCCTATTTTGGTATAGTATCTCAACCTGTTGTAAGGATCTCCGGTTCCGAAATTGACCCCCTTTGCTTTAGCCTGTTTTATTAATTTGTCTATACTTATAAATTCATCCATTAAATAAAGCTTGGGGCAGAAGGAAACAGTGTTATTTAAAAACATTATATCAGAACAACGGTTTATGTAAAATATTTTTTTACTCTAATTCAATTAACCAATATTCTACTAATAATAGATAAAGCTTTATTGATATTGTGCCTGTTTTTAATATATTTGCATAATGGCGGGTGAAGTTAATGATTTTGATACATCGTATCCTAAAATGTTACGTCAAATACCGAGCCCGCCAAAAAAACTTTATTACAAAGGTAAATTCAATAAAGAAATTTTTGAAAATTGTCTTGCCGTAGTTGGAAGTAGAAAAATGAGCCCGTACGGAGAGAGAGTACTGGAAAAAATATTTTCGACTCTCGCACCAGAAATTACTATCGTATCAGGGTTTATGTACGGTGTAGATGCAGAAGCCCACAGGAAGGCTTTAAAATTTGGTTTACGAACAATTGCAGTAATGCCTTGCGGAATAGATTTAATTCATCCCGAAGGCCAAAAAAATCTTTATGAAGAAATAGTATCAAAAGGCTTAATATTATCTGAGTTTGACGGGGTTTTTGAACCTAAATTATGGACATATCCCAGAAGAAACAGAATAGTAGCCGGATTAAGTATGGCTGTTTTGGTTATAGAGGCAGCATCAGAAAGTGGGTCGTTAATAACGGCGCGTATGGCCCATTCATTTGGAAGAGATGTGTTTGTCGTTCCTGGTAGCATATTTAGCGAACTTAATTCAGGTAAAGTTCAAATTAGTAATGAGTTTGCTAAAACTATAGATTCCGGTTTTTCTATAAATAAATTCTTTAATTTAAATTACACAGGAAAGTTATCTGAAGAATGCAAAATCAACAACAGTGAGATATTGAATTACCTTAGAAGCATACCTATGACAATTGATGACTTAAAAAAACAATTTCCGAATAAAGATATTTCACAAATATCGACGGAAGTTACTTTACTGACTATGAATAAACATATTGTTGAAAGAGACGGGGTTTTCTATGCTTGTTAAAGTAAAATCTATTGCTAATAGAGGGATGCAGACTTTCGGAGTAGATGTGGAAGTAAATATATCAAACAGAGGTATTCCGGGTTTAGAAATAGTTGGTTTGGCAGACAAGTCAGTAGCGGAGAGTAGAGATAGAGTAAAAACTGCTTTTCAAAATTCGGGTCTTCAATTTCCCAACAAAAAAATTACCATAAATTTAGCACCAGCAGACCTTAATAAAGAAGGTTCTTTTTACGATCTTCCAATTGCCACAGGTTTGATATGCGCCTTGTTAGAAGTACCGGTTCCGGAGTGCTCCTTGTTTTTCGGAGAATTATCTTTTGACGGCAGTTTAAGGCATACAAAAAGTTCTTTTCTTTTATCACTTTATGCAAAAGAAAATAATTTAAATACTATTTTTGTTCCTCAATCTTGTGCCAAAGAAGCAGCCTCAATTGGGGGTTTGTCTGTTTACGGTGTCGAAGATTTGAGTTCGCTCGTGGATCATTTAACAGGTAAAAATTTAATTGAAAAATACTGCAATTTGGATTCAGAAAATGAAGCTTATTTTGATAAAGATTCTAGTGAGTATAACTATGTAGTAGGTCAGGGCCAAGCTAAACGTGCCTTACAGATATGTGCTTCTGGAGGTCATAATTTAATAATGATAGGTCCTCCGGGTTCCGGTAAAACTATGGTGGCAAAATCTATCAACTCAATCATTCCGGATCTAAGTGAAGAAGAATCAATAGAAGTTACAAAAATATATTCATTAGTTGGGAAAATACCACCCAACTTCGGATTGTTAAAAAAGCGGCCTTTTAGAAGTCCCCATCACACAATATCTTACGCGGGTATGGTTGGAGGTGGTAATAATCCCATGCCTGGTGAAGTAACATTAGCTCACAGAGGTATTTTATTTATGGACGAATTCAGTGAGTTTTCAAGACAGGTTATTGAATCTTTAAGACAGCCTTTAGAAAACGGTAAAATAACTGTATCAAGAAGTAGGTTTTCAGCTGAATTTCCTTGCAGATTCACTCTGATAGCTTCAAGCAACCCCTGCCCCTGTGGTTTTTATGGTGACCCAAATCACCAATGTACATGCACTGAAAATAAAATAAAAAACTATCGAGCAAAATTATCAGGCCCGATATTAGATAGAATAGACATTCACGTAAACGTACTACCCGTTGAGAAAAAATTATTAATAAAAGATTCTTTTTCAAGCTCTAACGAAACCTTGGATTTTATAAAAAATAAAGTTGCAAATACCAGACTCATTCAACAAAAAAGATTCAAAGATGAAAAAATATTTACTAATTCAGAAATCGCAAATTCTCAAATAGATAAATTTTGTAGTTTCGGCGAAGGGGCTAAAAGATTGTTAGAACAAGCAATAGACGCTTACTGTCTTTCAGCGAGAGCTTATTTTAAAATAATCCGAGTTGCTAGAACTATTGCGGATTTAGATGAAAAAAGTGACATTGAAATTAATCATATAGCGGAGGCTGTACAATATCGATCTAAGTTTTTTTTGTAGCTAAGACACAGGACTTGAAAAACAACAACAAGTGTTGTATAGTCGGGCCATGAGGTTGGAAAAACTTTCAAAAGCACTGTCCGACAAAAATAGGTTACAAATTTTAGAGTTCCTAAGCGACGGGCAGAGAAACGTTAGTGATGTTGCTGACAGACTTAATGTTGAGGAAAATCTTGCTTCTCATCATTTGAGAGTCTTGGCGTCACTGGGTTTTTTGAAAAACGACAAAAAGGGAAGAGAAGTCTACTACATGTTAAACGAGGCAAAAATAGTAGCTCTTTTAAGGGATCTGAGAAGAAATTCCAGATTCAAGAGCATACTTCAGGAATCTTTAAGAGATTAAGATACCTATAAAATAATTTATATTTCCCAATAATTTGGTTTGTGTTTGTTTTATGGGAGTGGGGGGAAATATTTCAAAAGGTATCAATTGCGTTTTATTTGCGGTATATAATTAGTATTAATATTCACTATTTAATTTTATAAATAAATAATAATAATAAATAAGGCCTTAACAATATCAAGGCGTAAAAACTGCGGTAATAGTGCGTTAAATAATTAAAATAAATCAAATCATCCATCTATTTAAAGACTAAGAAACCAACAAATGTAATAAACTCTATTAATAATAGAGAGAGGTGTATAAACAAACTCCTTTCATAATGATTATATTCAGTGGTGGGACTTAAATATTTTGAAAATTTTTCCAATATTGTTAAAAGTAATTTAATTATTTGCTTTTTATTTTCATCTGTAATAGGCGGATTGGTGGTTTATTTATCTTTGCAGAAAAGAATACAGTCAAATGTTGTTGTTGAAGTATCTGCAGACAATACCGATAAATCCTCTGATAATGAAGAATCAGAGGATACTAATTTATATATAGATGTTTCAGGAGCTGTCATTAAACCGGGAGTTTACGAAGTAAAGCAAGGTACAAGAGTTGGGGAATTGATAGCTACTGCTGGAGGAGCTTCCGATGATGCATCATCAATGTGGGTTTCCAGAAATTTAAATTTATCAAAAAAATTAGAGGACTCTACAAAAATTTATATCCCTTTCTCGTGGGAATTTTATTTTCCCGAGGAGTACAAAATATCAAAACTAGTAAATGAAAATTACTCTGCTGATACTGATTTTGACCAAGATGACAGCAATAAAAATGACAGTGATGACGATAATTCTGCTGATGAAACAGATATATCCGATGGGGGAGCTGGGGATACTTCGGATTCTGGGGGTCTTGAAGATGACGGGAAAATTAACGTAAATAAAGCAACATCTTCGGAGCTGGACACACTCCCGGGCATTGGTCCCGCCTACGCAGAAAAAATAATTTCTAACAGACCATATAAAGATATAGCGGAATTTGAATCCAAGTCAGGTTTGTATAAATCAACAATTGAAAACATTAAAGAACTTATTACTTTTTAGTAATCTCAAATGTTTAAGATTTTAAAATATTACCTCCCCTTACTTTTAATTATTATTGTGGCTTGTCTAAGAGTTTATTTTAACTGCATGGGTTCAGTAAAAGATGCTTGTTTGGAAAAAAGAGAGTCAATATTTTCAGACGAGAGCAAATTTCCCGGAAAGCAGATCTCAAAATTTAGAGAAAGGTCAATTAACATATCCAGAAAATATCTTCCAAGTCCTCACAGCGAGCTTTTAATAGGTATGGTAATAGGAGCTGATGAGCTGGAAAAAATACCTGCTTTTAAAGAAGCCTTAAAAACAACAGGTACTATTCATGTTGTTGTAGTATCGGGATTTAACGTTAGTTTAGTTGCCAGTTTAATCATGAGTGTTTTAGGATCAAAATATAAAATGCGTAATCTTCTGATCTCTCAATTGTTTACTTTTTCATATTCAGTAATGACGGGTTTTGAACCCCCAGTTATAAGAGCTTGGATAATGGGTGGTGTTGTATCTCTGGTGAAGTACTATGGCAGGGATATCAACGGATTTACTGCTCTTTTATTTACAGCTTTAGTTATGATTATTATTTGGCCATATTTTTTATTAAGTGTGAGTTTTCAGTTAAGTTTTTTAGCAACTTTAGGTTTAATAGTTTTTGGAAACGGTATTGTAGAAGGGCTTCGAAAATTATTTAAAACCGAAGCCTTTTTTATTGAAGATCTGGGAACAACAATTTCAGCTCAGGTTTTTGTACTCCCTATAGTTTCGTATTATTTTGGAAGAGTTAGCATAATAAGTTTTTTAGTTAATCCTTTGGTTCTTTGGACTGTACCCATTGCCACCGTAATAGGTACATTTTTTATGTTTGTTGCCGGTTTATCAAGTGTTGTAGCAAAAATAATGAGTATTGTAATGTATCCCTTTTTAAATATTTTCACTGTTGTCGTAAATTACTTTTCACGTTTTAGCTTTTCAAGTATTAATTTTGTATTAGGCATAGTGCCCGTGATTATCTATTACTTTTTGGTAATTCTTTTAATTTTTTTTATAAATAAAAAAAGGAGAAAAAGTGAAGAGAAGTGATGTAATTCTTGTAGTTTTAGTCTATCTTTTATTTTCTTTTAGAGGTGTTGCTTCGGCGGGAGATGGGTACTTAAACCTAGAAATTTTAGATGTCGGACAAGGTGATTCTATTTTAATAACAACTCCGAACGGTAAGCGAGTTCTAGTTGATGGGGGAGACAATTACGAATCTGATTACGAAATATCAAAAAGAATACCTTTTTATTCTTGTTATATAGATATTCTTATCCTAACTCACCCACATTACGATCACATTGTTGGTTTAAATAGAATTATGCAGAGGTGCAAAATCGGTACCATTATGTTTAACGACGTCTCCTTCGACTCTAGGGACTTTAGGTTATTTAAGGAACTTTCATCTAATTTTAATATAAAAAATATGTACGCTGGGGATATTTTTGAAATTGATGAAGTTAATTTTATTTTTTTATGGCCTGATAAGAAATTTCTGCAAAATAGAATTCCCGATTTAAACGATATGTCCTTTGTATTTCTGGTGGATTACGGAAAATTTGAAGCTTTGTTAACCGGAGACGCTACCGAGAAAGTTTTAGGTCGGTTGTCTTTTAATAAAATAAATGAGTTAACAGATAGCAGTTTGGATGTTTTGAAGGTGCCCCATCACGGATCCAAGTACAGTTTACATAAGTATTTCTATTCTGGGATAGACCCCAAAATGTGTGTAATATCTGTAGGTAAAGATAATAAGTTTAGCCACCCCTATCCCGGGCTTGTAGAGTATCTCAACGAGATTGGATGTAACGTTTTAAGAACCGATGAGTCCGGAGATGTTTTAATAAGAGTTAGGTGACGTCCTCGCTGGGTAGAGCGCTGGTAAATATCGGGTTATTTTTTTTCGGAGTATTTTACAGAAGGGATTTTGAATTTTATTCGTGATAATATAGAAAAACAGGGGTTTATTATGGATTACGTCTCCTCTACTTTAAATGAAAATATAAAAAAATCTATCAAAAATATTTATGATTTGGATGTTGATAGTGTTCCTCTGGAGCATCCGGAAAATGAAAAATTTGGGGACTACTCAACCAGTGTAAGCTTAGTAATTTCTAAAAAACTTAAAAAAATTCCATTAGACATTGCCAAAGAAATATCAAAAGATTTAAATCACAAAGATATCTATTTTGAAAACAATTACGGAAAATATCCTCTTTTTTCATCTATCGAGGCTGTTTCTCCGGGATTTATAAATTTTAAATTTTCAGACCTGTTTTTAAAAAATCAAATTACTGAAGTACTGGATAAAGGGGATTCCTTTGGGTCTAATATTAGCGGTGAAGGGAAGATAATTATTATTGAATTTTCTGCCCCTAACCCTAACAAGCCGCTTCACATAGGTCATTCCAGAAATAATTTTTTGGGAAGCTCTCTTTCGGAGTTATTTTTATTTAGTGGCTACAACGTAATAAGAATGAACTACATGAACGATTGGGGTACCCACATTTGTAAATCTATGTTGATGTACAAAAAATACGGTGAAGGTAAAGAACCTGATAAAAAACCTGATCATTTTGTTGGCGATTTTTATAGGATGTATGAAGTTGAACATGAAAAAGATCCACAGGGTTTGGACACAGAGCTTTCTGATATGTTTAAAAAAATGGAGAGTAGAGATAAAGAAACATTAAATCTTTGGAAAAAAATAACAGGATGGGCTTACGAGGGTTGGAAATCTACTTACGAAAATGAAAATGTTGTTTTTGATAGGCTTGAATATCAAAGTAATTACACCAGAGCGGGGAAGGAGATAATTGATTTGGCGTTAAAAGAAGGCGTGGCTATTAAAGATTCGACTGGGGCGGTGGTAGCAAAGTTGGAAGAATATGGAATTCCAGATAAAGTTCTTTTAAGAAGTGATGGTACTCCCATTTACATTACACAAGATATCCAAATGGCTAAGGAAAATTTTGAAAAATATAACTACGAAAAAAGGATATATGTTGTAGACAAACGCCAAACAGATTATTTTAAACAGCTCTTTAAATTTCTTGAATTATTGGGATTTAAGTGGGCGCCCAGACTTTTTCATTTAGCTTATGGGTGGATTTCTTTGCCAGAGGGGGCAATGTCCTCAAGGGCGGGTACTGTTGTTGGGGCGGATGAAGTTTTTGAAAAGATTTTGGATTTGGAAAAAGAAGAGATTGAAAATAGTATGAAGGAAATCACTAACCTTGAAGATACGAGTAAGAAAATAGCCTTGGGGGCTTATAGATACGGTATGTTAAAGATGGATTCAAAGCAAGATATAGTTTTTGATATTAAAAATGTTACAAAATTTGAGGGGAATACAGGTCCGTACATTATGTATACTTACGCCAGAGCAATGTCCATTATTGAAAAAGCAGGTTTTGAATCTGACGCGGTCTCTTACAAACCTGAAGATTTCGAAGGAATAGCCCTTTCTGACAGAGAGATTTCTTTACTTAGAGATATTTATAAATTTCCGGAAATTATTATGTCATGTGTTGACAATATGACCCCCCATATCTTGGCCAATTTTTTGTATGATTATTGCCAGAAATTTAATTCTTTTTACGGCGAGGTTCCTGTTTTAAATGCAGAAGAGAAGGTTAGAGATTTTAGATTATTTTTAGTATCGGGAGCATCTCAAGTTATAAAAAACGGATTGAAACTTTTAGGTATTAAAGCAGTCGATAAGATGTAAATTAACTAACATGCCCAGAAAAAAAACTAGAAAATATTCAACCAAAAGAAAACCCTATAGATATTCTAGTAGATATTCTAGTTCAAGAAGAGTAGGTACACGTAAATACGCAAGAAAAAAACCTGCTATTTTAAAAATTTTTAATTCTATACTGGCAGTAGTCGTTATAAGTGCCCTTTTATTGGGTATTATCATCATTATATCTAAAATATCAAGTACAGACAATATAACAAAAAGCGGTAAAATGAGTAAAAAATTTACCTTATTTTCATCAAAAATACAAAATTCTGAAAATAATGAGATAGGTGAAGTTAACCAGGAGGAAATCAGCGGATCGGATTTTATAAACAAGTCAGCCTTATTTAGAATTTGTATAATTTCTGATATTCACCAAGACCTGGAGAATTTAAAAAAAACAGGTGAAAAAATAAAAACTTCGGGCTGTGACAAGATGTTTATAATAGGAGATCTTACAAACTACGGTGATGTAGAATCTTTAAAAAATGTTCGAGATATAGTTAATACTTTTGGTATCGAATACTACGCTATACCCGGTGATCACGATATTGCAGATAGTTTAGACAGCGATAATTTCAACAAAGTATTTGGTATAAATTATCATGTTATGGAATACGAGGGAGTTCGTTTTATGCTTATTGATAATAGCCCTAATTTTACAGAGATTTCTAAGACTCAAATGACGTGGATTCAAAAGAACATTGGAAATGTTGATTTTATAGTTATTTCACAACCTTTATTTACACAAGGGTTAAACCCTCCTTTTGATGTCACTTACATGGGTAGTATGCTAAATACCCCTCAAGACGATGACATAAAAGAAAAACAGCAGTTAGTGAAGGATCAGGGCCAGGAATTACTTGATCTGATAAGAAAAAACAAACAAATAAAAGCTATTTTTGCTGGAGAGCATCACAGGTCGAGTAAAATTGAAGATTCTGAGAGGGGTGGGTTGTTTCATTACGTTGTCGGTGCTGTAACTGGCACTGTAAATGATCTACCTCAAAGTGCTATTCAAACCTCTAGATTTAGCGTTATATCGATATATGAAGGTAAAGAGTATTCTGTAGAAGATGTTCTTATAGATTGATTTTTTATTTTTTGGTATAACATTACACATATGAAAAAAGATTTAAAAGAAAAAACATTACTGGTTTTAAAACCAGATGCAGTAAGAAGAGGTCTTGTAGGAGATATAGTACAGAGAGTTGAAAAAATGGGTTTTACCATAGCAGCGGGTAAAATAATGACACCAAGTGAGGAGCTCGGCATTAAACACTATCCCGATACTGATGAGTGGAAGAAAAATGTCGGTGCTAGAACAATTGAGGATTGTGAAAAATACGGCATAGATTTAATGGAAAATATGGGAACCGAAGATCCTGTTGAAATCGGGAATTTGGTAAAAAAGTGGAATGTTGACTACTTATGCTCGGGACCGGTGTTTGCGTTCGTTTTAGAAGGCTACAATGCCGTAGAAAGGCTTAGAAGCTTGGTTGGCAGCACAGTTCCTACTAAAGCAGCTCCGGGCACAATAAGAGGTGATTTTTCGCTTGATTCTGCTATTTTAGCTAATATGAACGGAAGAGCTATTTCTAATTTAGTACACGCTTCGGGAACCGTTGATGAAGCTGAGTACGAGATAAACCTTTGGTTCAAGCCTGAAGAATTGGTCAAATATTAATATAAAACTTTCCGTATTGTATAATTCTTGCATTCCTTGTAAATGGAGGGGTCGCATAGTGGCCTAGTGCGGCGGTCTTGAAAACCGCTATTCTCGCAAGAGAATCGAGAGTTCGAATCTCTCCCCCTCCGCCAGGAATTTGTGGCAGGACTTTAGTTCCTGACACAAATTTCTTGATGAAGTGAGCAGAGATGAGAATGGCGCAGGCGCGACGGCGCCGAGCCGGGGTCGACGGGCTCGCCAGCAGGCGAGAACCGGTGACCGAATCTCTCCCCCTCCGCCATTACTATTTTTTTGAACTTTTTTTAATACAAAATAAGACATTTTGGTTTAATTTTATTAAAATATTTATAAAATTGATGGTTGGCTACAAACTTCAATATTTTTAAACTTTAGTACATTTCTTATTTTTTACCTATTAAATTTATAGATATAAAATAATTCAAAATATACTTAAAAATTACTTAAAAATATTAAAAAATATTAATATCCTATATTAATATATTCTAAAATTATTTATAGTAAATTTAATGAGTGTGATATGGTTGTCATATTGACACAGCGCTAAATAGTACCACATAATTATTATGTGAAAAACCTGCTTAGATTTCTGTCCAAATTTATAATTTTCATTATAATATTGGTTGTATCGTTGGCTCTTTTTTGTAAACTATTTCCATTTCAAAAATCATGTAAATTTATAAATCTAAAAGGGTACCTCGGGTTAAATAGAGGGGAGGAAAATTACCTTATAGATAGGAGTGAGGAGAGTTACTTAAACCAGTTAAAGTTGTTTGAGTCCTTGGAAAATGGTAAAGATTTCATAGTAATAAAAGCCCCCTCTGACATGTCAAAATCTATGACAATCACACTTCCTTCTAAAGAAGGCGGTTCAGATTATGTCTTAACATGGCAAGAAGGTAATATTATGCAGTGGAAAGATATGTCATCAATAACTGGTATCTCTGAAGCAATCCAAGTTATTACCACCTTTAGAAACGGTAGTAATTTAATTAATAACTGTTTTGCTGGTGATTGTTCACAAAATGACATATTGAATGAAACGGGTAAAAGTTACCCACTTTCTCTTGAATACGGTGGCTTGGGTTCGGAATTAACACCCCCTTTAAAAGATAAAATTCTTTTTTACGATGTCAGTGAGGGGAGAATAAAATGGCTTACTCCAGGTGACAATTTAGAGATCGATGGTAGAGAATTGGATGCAGACTTTCCAAGTAGTACTTCACCAGGATCAGAGGTATATACAGGTGAGATATACACAGCGGGAAATGGGTTGTCAGTTTCAGGGTCAGAAGTACAACTTGGTGGAACCTTGGAACACAACACAACAGTATCCCAGAGTAATTATAATTTGATATTTAATCTTACAGGAACAGGTGATTTTGATATTCAAAATTCGGGGGTTTCAGTGTTAAGAATTGACGATTCTGGGGCTGTTGCTGTTGGAGTTAGTGACCCCACATCATTCTTAGATATAAAGGGTTCAACACAGGATTCTTCCTCTTTAAGAATAAGGTCTGGTTCAGCTCCTTTAACACCTTATTCAGGAGATATTTACTCTGACGGAACAAATATTTATTTTTGGAATGGGTCTTCTTGGGATGATTTAACTGAAGTTGGATCTTCGGGAAGTACGTTGCCTACAGGTTCTGAGGGGCAATTTTTGTACAATAACGATGGTACTTGGGAAGCTTTCAACGGTATGTTTTGGGATGATGGTCAAAGCTACTTGGGACTTGGAACGACAGACCCTCAATATGCTTTAGATATTGTTGGTACAACTCAAACTACTTCGCTTAGAACTTCTAATTTATATTTATCAGGGACACAGGTTACAGCAAGTGCGTCCGAACTTAATATTTTAGATGGTGCTTTAGTTTCTACAAGTGAGCTAAATGTTCTTAGTGGAGTGAATCCTACTCTTACATCTTCTGAACTTAATATTTTAGACGGTGCTATAGTCTCTACAAGTGAGTTGAATTTATTGGTAGGAAGGTCAGGAACTTTAATTGATACCAACAACATATCATCCTATGCCGTTACACCAGCTATTATTGGAAATTACGCAGTGACGTCAATAATCGCAGGGTCGGGTTTAACTCAAACTTCCTCAGGACCTGGACAGGTAACTTTAGATATCGGTGCTGGTAATGGTGTATATCTTGATGCCGATTCATTATCTTTACAAATTGCTACATCGGGTAGTTTTTCATCAACCTCTTCTTTTTCAGGTTTGGAACTTAATTCTTCGGGCTTGAGTTTATTGGGCGGTTGTTCTGACGATGAGGTTTTAGCTTGGGATACAGATACTGAAAGTTGGATGTGTTCGTCAAAATTAGCTCTGGGAGGAGTGACTGGTTCGGGATCTGGGGTAAGTACTGCTGGGCAGGTTGCTATCTGGAATGGGGGATCGACAATCAGGGGTTCGGATGATTTATGGTTTGAAAGTTCTTCAGGGAGATTAGGCATTGGTACAACAAGTCCCGATTACGATCTTCATGTGGTTGGTTCAATTTTCGCAACAGATTATTTTTCAAGTTTAGGAAATGCAGGAGCCACTTCAAATATTTCGGGTATGGTTTTTGAAAATGGTTTATACATTTCAGGAACGATATCCGGATTTTTAACACCATCTGATATTGGTGTAGCGGGGGGAGTCCAGGGCTATAACGCAGAAACTTCCTTTTTAGGTCAAACTATAGAATTATCTTCATCGGAAATTACCGGAATTCTTCCTGTTGGTTTTGGTGGAACGGGAGCGGGTTCTTTTGCTGAAAACGCTCTTATTTTTGGTTCAGGAACAGGTCCGTTGGGCTCTGTTGCAGTAGGGCAAGATGGACAAATACTTTTAGGTATCACAGGAAGTGGGCCGGTTTTTGGTACATTAAGCGGGGATGCCACAGTTTCTAATTCAGGAGTTTTAACACTGTTATCAACTAGTGTAGTTGCGGGTTCTTACGGTTCTTCAATTTATATTCCCCAGATTACTGTTGATGAAAAAGGAAGACTCACAAATGTTACCGAAATAGACATTGCTTCATCACTTTTACCCGCAGGGGTTGAAGGTCAGATGATATATAACAATTCGGGCACATGGGTAGCATTTGATGGTTTGTTCTGGGATGACGGTTCATTATCTCTCGGAATTGGAACAACAAGTCCGGGGTCGGCACTTGATGTTAATGGAGATATCAAATCAACAAGTATATTTACACAAACCTTTTATCTATCTGGAACAGAAGTTGTAGCTTTAGCTTCAGAATTAAACGTACTTAATGGAATTCTTGCATCAACCAGCGAATTAAATTTACTTGCTGGTGCAACAATTTCAACGAATGAGCTTAATGTACTTAGTGGGATATTAGCTTCAACGTCTGAACTTAATGTTTTAAATGGAATTCTCGCTTCTACTAGTGAGTTGAATGTATTAAATGGAATTTTGGTGTCTACAAGTGAGCTTAACCTTCTCGCCGGAAGAACAGGTACTTTGATAGATTCAGCAAATATTGGTACTTACGCTGTAACCTCATCTAATGCTTCGAATTATGTAATAACCTCGATAACCGCTGGGAGTGGTTTATCAATATCATCAACGGGCCCCGGAGCAGTAAACTTAAATGTGGGGGCTGGAAATGGAATATCAGTGTTAGACGATTCCATATCTTTAAGTTTGGTGACTTCAGGTTCATCTGCATCAAAGTCATCTGCATCAGGTCTTGAGTTAAGTTCCCAAGGTTTATCCTTAATTCAAGGGTGTACTAATGACGAGGTGCTTTCCTGGGATAGCACAAACGGGTGGTGGGAGTGTTCCTCAAAACTTGGTGGGGGTGCTGTTGCAGTTGATGGCTCGCCTTTAGATAACCAACTTGCAGTTTGGTCTGGAGGAGGTACATCAATAAAAGATAGCAATCTTTGGTTTGTATCAGGTAAACTTGGAATTGGAACATCAGCTCCTTTGTACAATCTTCATGTTGCAGGTTCTTTAATGGCACTTGACTTTTTCTCATATGATGGGACACCAGGTATATCAACTACCATTTCAGGACTAACATTTAAAAACGGTCTATACACTTCAGGAACTATCACTGGATTTTTAACTGCAGAATCCTATCTTGGTACAGTTACACAAATAACAGCAGGAAGTGGAATGAGCTTTTCAACAATAACAGGCAGCGGTTCAATTACCTTAGGAACTCCATCATCTATATCAACATCTACAACAAATCTTGTATCGGGTACAACACATACTCATGAGATAA
>Ga0116174_10001038_pt1 | contig 26257 bp, 15 predicted proteins | sample AD_UKC087_MetaG_FD_89801 | JGI IMG/M metagenome (GOLD analysis project Ga0116174, IMG submission 89801) | Active sludge microbial communities of municipal wastewater-treating anaerobic digesters from USA - AD_UKC087_MetaG | ecosystem: Engineered > Bioreactor > Anaerobic > Digestate | place: USA...
AAGGTCCTCGAGCTCTACAGCCGCCCGGACAATCCCCTCTTCATTCCGGAGACCATCGGCCACGGCCCGCTCACCCGCTTCTTCTTCGCCGCCCTCGGGCGCGGTGCGATCGGCTACGCCCCCTTCGGGATGGATGATACCGCAATACAGAGAGGCCGCGATGGCCGGCCTCTCGTGGCTGACGAAAAGTATGGCGACACCGCACTCAACTATCGCCTGCTCGAACCGATGGCGCGCGAGATCGCGCGGCTGAATCACGCCGGCAAGGTGCAGACGGCCGTGCAGCTGGCGGTCGATTCCACCTCCGGGCCCGGCAGCACGTTTGACCGCGTCCATTATCTCACCGACCAGACGCTGCACTTTGAGGGCTGGGATGCCGACATCGCCTTCGGCCGCTTCAACCGTCTGGCGCGCATCACCCGCCAGCCGGAGGGTCCGGACGGCCGCATCCTGATCGCGGAGCTGGGCAAAGGAGAGTTTCTGCTGGCCGGCTATCACTGCCGGGTCCTCTTCCGGCCGACCGCCGAGAAGAAGGAGCGGCCCTGGCAGTATCTGCAGGTCGAGGAGGGCCGCTACGTCGATGGTGAATTCAGGGCTAGCCGCATCCTCAATGGCGATCAGACCGACTGGGGACTGGTTTTCGCGACGCCCACCGTTTTGCGCGTGCAGCTCTATACGCGCTGACAAGGCCTGCCAGCGTTATCTGAAAATGAGGTATAATATGATCGCACCAAAAGACAAGATGGAAACGATGGCCCGCTTTCGTGAAGGGGCGGCGCTGCTGGAGAATGCCGTCAAGGATCTGCCGGAGGCTGTGCTGGATGCACCTCCTGCCCGGGGCGGCTGGACCATACGGCAAATCGTGCATCACCTCGTCGACGGCGATGATATCTGGAAATTGTGCATCAAGATGGCCATGGGCCTCGATCAGCCCGAGTTCGCCCTCAGCTGGTATTGGGGCATGCCGCAGCAGGACTGGGCGGAGCGCTGGGCTTACAGCCAGCGATCCCTGGATGTCTCCCTGGCCCTCTTTAAAGCCAATCGGGCGCATATCCTCCAGCTTGTCGAAAGTGTCCCGGAGGCATGGGAGCGTCTCGCCCTGCTGCGGAATCCGGAGGGTAGAGTGGAAGAGGTTCCGGTCGGATCTGTCATCCAGATGCAGGGCGATCACGTGCTGCATCATATCAAGCGGATCAATGAAATCTTGCAGGAGCAGAGCGATCTGGTCAAATCCACAAGGAGATGATCGGACAAAGCTCCGCTGAACGGAAAAAAACGCTATCGTCCAAGGACAGGGCGCGCGCCCTTTGCAGGAAAAGTGCGTAGTGAGCAGTCTGATCGAATAAAGTGGGGATATTACATCTCGGTGCTCCTGGCGAATCTGGTTGATCAGGCACCCGTTTGCGAATAACCCAAAATTTGATCTGATCGACGATTATTCTTGCTATTAGATTACGATATTCGTAATATAATAGCAAGAATGCAAACACTGACTGAACATATCTATCATCTCGCCCCGCCGGGCGGTCTCTTTGATGAGACGGCGATCGCCAATCTCTTCCCCGAAAGCACTACCGGCGCTCGTGCTTTACTCGTCCACCGCGCGGTTCAGGCCGGAGAGATTCTACGGCTGAAACCCGGACTCTATTTGCTCGATCGCCGTTACCGCCACTCTGAGCCTCATCCCTTCCAGATCGCCGCACTGCTCCATTATCCTTCGCATATCAGTCTCGAATCAGCCCTCTCCTGGCATGGCTTGATCCCTGAAGCCGTTTACCAGGTCAGCAGTGTGACTGCCCAGCGCAGCCGGACCTTTACGACGCCACTGGGCGTTTTCACCTTTCAGCGTGTGCCCGCCCGCTTGCCGCGCGCCGGTGTTCAAGCGCTCCAGGTCGCCCGCGATACCTGGGCCTTTATTGCGTCGCCTCTGCGGGCGATCGCCGACATGCTCTACCTGGACAAAACAATCACATGGAAAAACAACGGTTTGTCCTGGCTGGAGGAGTCGCTGCGCATCGAAGAAGAGGATCTTCGCCAGATCCCGTTCACGGATATCGACGATATCGTAACGAGTCTGCGCAGTTTGCGTGTACGAAACTATCTTCAACAGCTGAAGGGAGCGCTGCACTATGCTGGATAAAATCTTGAGCGCCCGGCTGGCCCTGTCTGCACCCGCTAACGCCATCGAACAGGAGAATGTGCTCCAGGAGATCCTGCAACAGTATATTCTGGCAGGACTCTCCCGCGCTGGTTTTTTCAGAGAGGCTGTGTTTCACGGTGGCACCTGCCTGCGCATCCTCCATGGCATGAACCGATTCTCCGAGGACCTTGATTTCTTGCTCAAACAGCCCGATCTCGCATTCCGCTGGCAGCCCTATCTGGAGTTTTTACAAAAGGATTGCGCCCATGAAGGCATCCTTCTGGAAGTGCAGGACAAATCACGCGCCGGAATAGCGGTGCAAAAAGCCTTTCTCAAAAACGACTCCATCGGCAAAATCCTGCTGCTGGAGTTGCCATTCGAGCGGCATAGGGCGCAAAAAATCCGCATCAAACTGGAGATCGATTGCCGTCCGCCGGCTGGCTCAGCTTTCCTGACCCAATTCATCACCTTCCCGGTGACCCTGCCGGTAACCACCCAAACGCTGGAATCGGGCTTTGCGCTCAAACTGCATGCCCTGTTGAGCCGTCCCTATGTTAAAGGCAGGGACTGGTACGATTTTCTCTGGTACAGTGCACGCGGCATCCAGCCTGATCTGGCACTGCTGCAAAATGCATTGCAGCAGCAAGGCCCCTGGGCGGACCAATCCATCCAGGTCACGCTCTCCTGGCTGTATGATCGAATGGCGGCAGTGATTGCGGCGCTTGATTGGCGAGCCGCCCAAAACGATGTGCAGCGTTTTTTACCAACGTCAGAGCAGGAAGGGCTGCGTGTATGGGGAATTGATCTTTTTATCCAGCAGCTCGGGTGGACCTGCCATATAAACAAATAATGGCAGATCGGAGAGTGAAGAATGTGCACAGCTAACGCAGCCACTTCGATCATTATCCCATTATGGATCGTGGAGAACATCCCCTGCCAGGAAAACATTATGGGGACGAGAAGATCAAAGAACCACCCATAGCACGATCGGTCGCATGCACTACCTCTCTGTCCGGAGGCGCTCACCGGAAGCCGTTCTATCCCCCTCGCTTCACCGGATTCCACTGAAAATAAAGGAGATCCCATGATCATCGATCGTCTTGAAAATGCCGAAGCGTATGTAAAACTGCACCCGGCCTTTGCCCGGGCGTTCGCGTTTCTGCGCAGACCGGATCTGACAGAACTGGCGCTGGAAAAACATCCCATCGACGGCGGCCGGCTCTTTGCCATCCTCTCCAAAGCCCCGGGCAAGGTCAAAACAGAGGCGCTTCTTGAAGCCCATCGCAGCTATATCGACATCCAGTATGTGATCGCCGGCTGCGATGAGATGGGATATAAACCCATCATCACCTGCGAGCACCTCCGCACGCCCTATGATGACGGCATGGATATCCTCTTTTTCGCGGATCCCCCGGAGAGCTGGATCAAGTTTGCGGCGGGTTCGTTTGCCATCTTCTTCCCCCAGGACGCCCATGCCCCCATGGCCGGAACCGGCGAGATCCACAAGGCGGTAGTGAAAGTCGCTGTTGAATAGACCGGCTGCTCAGATAACCTCGAGCCGGCCAGCGGTGCCGCAACCCTGATAGCCGAGATGACCCTGAAGAAGTTCAACAGCCTGACCTTCCAACCGGCCAGCCGCGAACTGCTCGGCGAAGCGGTTGCTACCCTGCATCAGGGGATTCTTCAGGCGGGAAAACACCGGCTGATCTGGGCGGGAAATGACGAAGCGGGCAGGCAGGCGCCCGCCGGGGTCTATATCATCAGAATGACCGCCCCGGGCTTCTCCGCCTCGCGGAAGGTGCTGCTGCTGCGCTGAACCCGGACTATTCGCTGACCCACTCGATTGCGTTGCGCACCAGCCTGCGGAAGCGGGGATCGTCAAAGGCCCGGTGATCGTGACCAGGCTGCAGATAGACGATGCGGGAGTGGCCATAGGTGTGCGCCCAGCCGATAACCGGACTGCTCTCCGGGTGACCGGTGCGCAGCAGCGGATAAATATCGGGCCGGGTGATGAATCCGCCGTAGACCTCGTCATGGAGGACAAAATCGCTGAGCCCCCGGGTCACCGGATGACCGGGATCGGCGATCTCGACCCTGACCTCGACATCCTCGCGATAGGTGGAGGCCGGCATCCTCCGGCCCGCGCGCTCCTCCGCCGCCGGCAGATATTTCCCCCCCACCATTCTTTCATACTCCGGCCAGCCTGGATTGGCACACAGCGCGTGATGGAGGAAAACCACGCCCGTCCCCCGCTGCAGCAGCCGGGTATATTCCTCCTGCACCGCGGCAGTAACCGAGTCGGGCATATCGTAAAAAAGTACAGCGTCAAAAGGCTGCTCGCCGTCTGAAAAAGCCCCCTGTGAGAGCGGGTGCATTTTTTCCTTCCAGGTGATGTCGCCGAATTCATCGAACATTCTGAAAAAGGGTTCGCGTTCGAAATCATGGCCGCCGGTGATGACGAGGATCTGACGCGGCTTGAAATGACCAGCGGGAGTGCAGCATAGCAGGAGAAGCGTAAAGAGGAACAGATTTTTCATCGGGGTTTTCTCCACTGATAGCAATATAAACGGGATTGGCAGTAAAATGGACCAGATACGGGTGGATGAACAGGCTGCAAACCGGTTAGTCCCTGCAGTCAGAATGGCATCATCCCGCTCACTCCGGCGTATGTATATTACCTGGGCAGGCGGATGGTGAATTCTGCAAACCGGCCCTCCTCGCTTTCGAAGAGCAGCTGTCCGCTGTGCTGGTGCACGATCAGATCATAGCTGATGGAAAGCCCGAGGCCGGTGCCCTTTCCGGGGGGTTTGGTGGTGAAAAAGGGGGTGAAGAGCTTTTCCCTGACCGCCGGTGGTATGCCGTCGCCGTTGTCGCGGATGCGAATCTCGATCTGGCCGCCGAGACTGCGTGTTTTCACAGTGAGGGTGGGCTTGAACTCCCCGTTTTGCTCCAGTTTCTTGCGATGCACCTCATAAAAGCTGTTGGTGATAATATTGAGAAAAACTCGGCTGACATCCTGAGGTATGACGTTGAGTTTGCCCACCGCTGGATCCAGATCGGTCTCGATAGTGACGTTGAAACCGGCATCCTGGGCGCGCATGCCATGATAGGCCAGATTGACATCCTCGGACAACAGGGCGTTGATATCGGTGAGCTGGCGCTCATCCGACCGGCCGCGGGAGTGCTGCAGCATGCTTTTAACGATGCTGTCCGCCCGCTTGCCATGCTCCTCGATCCTGACGGAATTCTGCTCCAGTGTAGCCAGGATTTCCGCGATGGCCGGCTGGTCCAGCCGCTCGCGGCCCAACTCTTCCCTAAGCTCCCCGACCAGATTGCGGGAGAGCTGGGCGAAGTTGTTGACGAAATTGAGGGGATTCTTGATTTCGTGGGCGATGCCGGCGGTAAGGGCGCCGAGGGCGGCGAGCTTGGACTGGGTGACCAGTTTTTCCTGCGTGCTCCTCAGCTCCTCGAGCAGGGCCGAGAGCCGGTGGTAGGCTTCGGCGTTGTCGAGGGCGATCGCACTGAAGGCCGCCAGGTTACGCAGCATATTGACATGATAATCATCATAGACATTTCTGACGCGGCTCTGCGCCGAGATCACACCGATGACCTTGTCCTTCTTCCACAGGGGCAGATAGAGAAATGAAAGGGGCGGTTCCCCCGTCAGTGAGGAGGTCAGAGCTCCGCCATATTCACCGCATTCAGCGCTGCAGTCGTTAATAACGACCTCCCGGTGATGGTTGAAACAGCGCACCGCAAGATGTGTTTCATCCGAAAGGGCCACAGAAAAGGGCGGCAGGGAGCGATTGTCCTCGATGGTGGCGGGGAATTCGAGAACGCCCTTGCCGGGATTGTGCAGCCCGATGGTGAAAACAGAGGCATCCATCAGGATGTTGACATTCTCGTAGATGGTATGGATGATATTCTCGATCGACAGCGACGAGGTGATATCCCGGCCGATCCGGCTGAGCTGCTCCACATCCTCCTTTTGGGAATGGACCTGATCGAGCGCCGTTTTCAGCTCACTGTTCTGTTTTTCGATCACCCGGCTTTGTCTGACCCGGATGAGGTAGCCGCGCCACAGAATGATGGAAAGACAGAAGCCGAGGGCGGCCGCGGTCAGGCCGTTGATCTGGTTGGAGATCAGGATTGCGGGATTTTTCTGGGTCAGGGAGATGGCGAAATAAAACACGGTGAAGGAGATCAGATAATAGAGCAGGGCGAACCTCGGCGGCGTCAGCAGAACGAGGCCGGTGATGAGGCAGGTGATCAGGTAGGCGGTGATGTTGTCGGTGACCAGCTGATCGGCCGCAGCCAGGGCTGCGCCCTCCAGCAGAAGGATCACTGCGGTGATGTGGATGCAAGCCAGCGCCAGCGGGCTGTTCTTGCCGGGCTTGTAGGCGAAGAAGTAGATGACGAGGTTGATGACGATAAAGCTGACCAGCAGGATGGCATGGCAGATCCAGATTGCGTGCCGCCATTGATAGGTCACGCCGGTCTCGCCGGCCGACTTGATCAGAAAAAAGATGAAATAGCAGGCGCTGGTGGGGATGGCGAGGAGCGAGAGATAGAAGACGCGGCGGATGTTTTCCAGATCGATGACCGTGCGGGTGAGTTCCTTGTCCTCCGAAGAGAGCCGGAAGGCGCTGATCAGCCTGTTCAGCCATCTCTTGACGAAATGCGGTTTTGCTCCGGAATCTGTTGTCATGTCCGCCTTCCAGAAGATCGGGTTGGAATGCAACGGCGCATACCAGACTCGGGCTACACAGGGCCTCATCTGGTCGGGAGTTGATTCGTTCTCTTTCTATCCATAAAATAACCAATGAGGATACGCAAAGCAAGCCATAAAAAGTAGAAACGATATAAAGGAGCCCTGAAATTTCAGGGCTCTTTTTACATCCGGATCCGATCACAAACCAAATTAAGGAGGCAGAAGGATGGAAAGCCGGGCCGGCTATTTGGCCAGATTGAGCCGTTTCCGGACCAGGAAGGCATCACAGGCCAGTTCGTAGATATAGAGGCCGCTCGGAAGGCCACGGCTATCCAGCTCGACGCGGTGCATGCCGGCGGCCATTTGGGTGTCAACCAGAGTGCGGACATCCTGCCCGAGAAGGTTGTAGAGTTTGAGAGAAACGTGAGCGGGATTGGGGATCTGATAGGCGATGATGGTGCTGCCGTTGAAGGGATTGGGGTAGTTCTGCGCCAGTTCATAGCGCCCAGGACTCTCATCCCCAAGTCCGACTGAAGCTTCGACGTTGAAAGAAGTGGCATTGGACCAGCCGCTCCACTTCAGATTGTGATCGCGATAGCGCACACGGCAGGCGTAGGATTTGCCGGTCTGGAAACGCGCCCGGCTGAAAGCGGTCCGTGTCAGATCGATCCCTGCGTTCTTGTCGACAGGTTCATAGTTGGCGTCGACACCGTAGATGTTGCGCCAGTGCACCAGGGTATCGATTTTCGGGCTGGAGAACTCCGCCCCTTCGGCAATCTGGATTTGCACGCTCATGAGGGAATCGGGCCCTGAAAAGGGTGAGCTCTTCAGCACAAGCGCCGATTCCTGCATAATAGGAGTCTCAATTACCGGCGTATCGGGTCCATGCTGGCTAACCTTGCGGTACCAGCGGTCCATGAGCTGGGCCTCCCGACTTTTAAACTGATTGCCAAGACTGTACATCGAGATCTCGAACGAATGGTTGGGTACATCGATCTCGAGGATCTGGAAAAAATAGTGATCATAGGCGACATGGATGAAGGGATGGTCAATGTTCTGGAATTCGCCCCAGTTATCGGTGGCGCCACCCCCGCCGCCGGCGCAGACGATGCGGAAATCGCCGTCAGGCATCGGGGATTCGACCGTCCCGCGCTCGAAGGCATGGGTATGACCGTAGGTAAGCTGCTGCACCTTGGTATATTTCCTGATGACCGGAAACAGCTCCCTGCGTATAAAATTGCTGCCCGCATCATTGGTCACTCCCTCCACCCACAGTTCAGACCAGGGCAGGTGATGGAAAAATATGAAGACGAAATCGATGGCGGGATCCTGCTCGGCCTTTTGCAGGCGGCCGTCGAGGAGGGCTTTTTGGAGCGCCCCCGCCGCCGATACGATATTGGTGTTAAGGCCGATGAAGAGGGTGTTGCCGGCTTTCAGCTCCCACATCCGCTCTGCATAGGCGCTCGGCGGGGCGAGCAGGGAGTGATCGTCGTATTTCATGTACTGATAATAATAGGGGCTCTCCCCTTCATGGTTGCCGGTGACGGTCATAAAAGGGACCGAGGACGAAAGCTGCGCCATGGGGCGGAAATACTGATCGGTATACTGGTTGATCACTCCGCCGCTGACGACCAGATCCCCGGAATGGAAGACCAGATTGAGCTGATTATGCAGATCCTCACCGTAAAGCGCTCCGATTTTAGCCCTGGCTGCACGCACGACCCGGTTGACCATGGTGGAATCGCCGGAGTGGGTATCGCTGAGCAGCAGCATGCGCAGCTTGCCGGCCTTGGCCGGTTCGGGCAGTGTCCGGAAAGTACACAGCGGGGAGGCGCCATCCCCGCTGACCACCCGGTAAAAGTACTCGGTGTCCGGCTGCAGTCCCGCGAGTTTGGCGGCATGCCAGCGGTAGGGCCCGCTCAGCTGCTCCTGGCTGGCGGCAGCGCTCTCTCCCAGTGCAGGGGAGAGTCCGTACTCCACCCGTGAAGGAACGGCTGAGCTGTCGTGCCAGCAGACCTGGATAGAGGTGGGGGTGGGCGCCTGCAGATAGGGGACGCGCGTCATTAAATCATAGTGGAAGGTATGGCCAAATCCGCCCAGCAGCTTGACCTCGACGGCCGTGAGGGGGCGATCCCAGATGGCCACCTCGGCGCAGTCGATGGCTCCATCCTCGCCGTTCTCGTCGGCGAAAAGGAGCAGTGGATTCTCGATGGAAAAACGCCCATCCCGGATTTGCGTGGCTCCACTGAAGAACGGCACACCGTCCAGATAGAACTGAAAAAAGGAGCCGTTTTTCACAGAGAGGATCAGCCGGTACCACTCGCCGGGCTTGATACTGGCGCCGGAGTAACCGGTAGCGCCGACGCCGACATTGCCATAGGGATTAATGAAACATTCCCCGTCATTACTGTTGGCTGTGTTGGTCTGAAAAAAGCAGTACCAGACGCCGAGGGCGGGTACCTTGAAATCAAAGGCAAGGGTGTATTCGTTGAGATAGATTCCGTCCCCGTTGCCGGGGATGTCGTGGTCCAGTTTGAAATAGCTGCCCGTACCGATGCGCACGGCTCCATTCCCGCTGTCAGGGCCGGAGACTGCAGTAACGGCACTCCCGACAGCCTCGAGGTTACGGCCGAAACCGGCCTCCGCCCGGGTGAGGGAGGCCGGATCATCAAATTTCCACCAGCCTATCGGATGCGGGATCTGGCCGGAGGTCGCGGCTGCGATGAGTAAAAGCAGGAGAATGGTTTTCTTCATAGGAATGGAGCCTGCACCGTTTGAGTCACTTGCAAAGGAACATTTTTTTGGTCTGGGTGAATCCGTTCGCCGATAACTTGTAAAAGTAAACGCCGCTTGGCCAGCCCGCGCCGGAAAGACGGAGGCTGTGCCGGCCGCTCTCCTGCTGGTGATCAATCAAGGTGGCCATCTTTTGCCCGAGCATGTTAAAGACCTCGAGACGGACGTGTCCGGACTTGACCAGGGCATAAGAGATCGAGGTTTCCGGGTTGAAAGGATTGGGATAGTTCTGGTCCATCTCGTAGCGGGTCACGATGGCGCCCGCCTCGTTTCCCTCAACACCGACCACATGGCCGAATCCACCCAGAGCAGCGACTTCATCCGCATTGAGAGCGTAATTCCAAACCGTGATCTCTGCGCAGTCGATACTGCCGTCGTCGCCGTCATCGTCTCCGAACATGAGCAGCACCGGTTCAAGAGCAAAACGGCTGTCAATCCCCTGGACCGTCGCCTCGTAAACCAGCTGGCCATCCCAATAGTACTGGTAGTGGGTGCCGTTTTTGACCGAGATGACCACCCGGTACCATTCGTTGGCGAGGATGGCATCGGTGGAATAGCCGGTGTCACCGGTGCCGATTACACCGGAGGATTTAATGAAACAGTCCCCGTCATTGTTGTTCGCCGGCGTGGTCTGATAGAGGGTGTGCCAGCCGGAGAGAACAGGGATCCTGATATCCGCATGGATCGTGTATTCATTGACGAGGAGTCCGCCGACGTTGGGAGCGATGCCATGGGTCAGCTTGTAGTGGCTGCCCTTGTCGATCCGGATCGCGCCATTGCCGGGCGCGGGTCCTTCGATGACTTCATGGCTGCCGACCAGCTCCAGGGGCAGGCCCAAGCCGGCTTCGGCCTTGAGGATGTCGCCGGCATCGTCGAATTTCCAGCTGCCTGCAACCTTTTTGCTCTCATGGGCATAGCCGCCGAGTTTGACCACTTCGGTGTCGGCCAGCGCCCTCCCCCAAAAGGCGACATCAGCGATGTCGATCTCGCCATCCTCGCCATCGTTGTCCGCGAAGAGCAGCACCTTGTCCTCCAAACCGAAACGGCCATCCAGATCCTGCTTGAGACCCTCAAAAAGGAGTTTGCCGTCCAGAAAGTAGTGGAAGAACTCGCCATTCCGGACCGAGATGATCAGGCGGTACCACTCCCCGGCATTGATCTTGAGGTCGCTGTAACCGGTGGAGGCGACGCCGATCTGGCCGTCGGCATTGACGAAAAGATCCCCATCATTGCCGTTGCTGGTGTTGGTCTGCAGAAAAGCGTGCCATTTGCCGATTTCGGGGACCTTGAAATCGAACTGCATGCTGAACTCATTGATGTAGGAGCCGCCGCCGTTGGGTGCGATGCCGGGCTCCATGATATAATAGCTGCCCGGTCCGATGCGCACAGCCTTGTTCTGCGTGGAGGGGCCTTCGACCGCCAGTTCGCTGCCGGTGAGCACCAGATCCTTGCCGAAATATCCCTCAGCCAGATTGTCGACGTTATCAAATTTCCATCTTCCCGCCGGCTGCATGGGATCGAGCGGCTGCTGGTGGTCGTAGCCACCGAGCGACTGCACCTGCCAGGAGGTCAGGGCTGTGCTCCAGATACCGACCTCGGCAATTTCGATGGAGCCGTCATCGCCGTCGTCATCGGCCATGAGCAGTAGCAGCGGCTCGAGGCCGTAGCGGCCATCGATATCCTGGATGTCGGCGTCGAATGCCAGCAGACCATCGAGATAGTAGCGATAGTGCGTGCCATTTTTCACCGAGATAACCAGGCGATACCATTCATTGGGGATGACCGCATAGTCGGTGTATCCGGTCGAGCCGGTGCCAATGTTGCCCTCCTTGTCGATGAAGCAGTCGCCATCGTTGTTGTTCTCCATCGCGGTCTGGAAAAGGGTATACCACTTGTTCAGCTGCTCGACACGAAAATCGAACATCAGGGTGAACTCGTTGACAAAACTGCCACCACCGTTGGGGGCGATGCCATGCATCATTTTGTAGTGACTGCCGATCCCGATTTTGACCGCGCCGTTGCCGGCCGCCGGGCCATCGACGCTCTGGTGCGTGCCCACCAGCTCAAGGGGAAGGCCGAAGCCAGCCTCCGGCTTGAGGAGGTCCGCCGGATCGTCAAATTTCCACCACCCCGCAGGATCCGGAGCCTGAGCGAATACCGCCAGCGCCGAAAAAAGCGCGAAAAGGAGCGTCAACCGATACAGGTAACTATTTTTCATGGGGCTACCTCCTTCACGAATTTCAAATGCAGCAAGCTTTGGGGGAATTGTCGCGATCATGCCGCTTCGCCTGAAGTTAAAACTACGGGTACAGGCGCAATAAAACAATCGCATGATCGTGGTATTTTGTGCCCTGACTGGTGCGGAACTGCCATCCAGCCTGGTCCAGGAGCTGCAGGCTGCTCAAAGCAGTTTCTCTTTGTAAACCTTGGAGACGGCTCCCGAGCGCGTATTGACGTGCAGTTTGGTGTAGATATTCTTGATATGGGTGTTCACAGTATGAAAGCTGAGAAAGAGCTTGCCGGCGATCTGCTGTTTGGTGAGGCCGGAGACCAGGTGCTGCAGAATTTCCTTCTCGCGCTCGGTCAGGCCGTAATCGGATTTTTTGGGATAGTGCTCTCTGAACATCTCGAGCACCTTGGCAGCGATCTGCATGTTCATGGGGGCACCGCCAGCCATAACCTCCTGGATCGATTCGATGATTTTTTCGGGAGGGGAATCCTTGAGCAGATAACCCGAAGCCCCGGCGCAGATCGCTTCCAGCACTTTGTTATTGTCATCGTAGATGGTGAGGATTATGATATGTGTCGTCGGGAGCAGGGACTTGAAGACCTCAATGCCCTGAATGCCGTTCATGCCGGGCAGGCCGATATCGAGCAGAATGACCTGGGGAGGAGATTCGCTTTCGGCCAACCGGATTGCCTCCTCGCAGGTCGCCATGGCTTGCGAGCAGTGGATCCCTCCGGTGTGCTCCATCAGACCGGCGATGGTCTTGCGGTAGCGCGGATTGTCCTCGATCAGCCACAGGTCGATCGGACCCGCGGGGGTGCTGCCTCTATCTGATTTCATATCTTGGCCCATTCCTGAGCAAGTGCGCACTCGTAATTCATCGCTCCCGGCCGGCTCGATCAGCTACAGGCCCCATGCCGGATCCGCGATCGGAGCAGCCATGCGTTGGCTGCCCGACTTGAAGAGCTGCACGCTCATCCATTTATTGTCTGCAGCAGCCGTGACGTGAATAGTATCCAGGATGGCGCGATGGATGGTGACGGGATAGCGCCGCTGCAGCGCCGCAGCCTCCCCGTTCAGCATTTCCCTGGCCTTTTGCAGCCACGCATCCCGCTTCGCCTCCTCACTAAATTCGGTGAAGAGGGGTTCTTTACGCTTGTGCAGCCGGTAGCGAGCGAGGTTTTGCTGGAAAAAGGTCCGGGTGGCGGCGCTGTCCACCATTACGCTCCTGAGAAAATGGCTGCGCGCCTCATCATAGACCCATTTGTCTCGCCACTGCTGCAAGCTGTGCTGGAGTCGAGGGCTTTTATGCAGCTTGAGCTTGCGCGCTTCTCCGGCCAAATAGTGGTCCCGGAGGGTGAGAGCCAAACGCTGGTTGATGGACTTGCGAAAGGCGTGGAGATCGCCTGCCGGCGCCTTGATAGATGCGGGATCGAATCGCTGCAGAAAATCGCTGATGGTCCAGCGGCCGCCGGCGAATTCCGTCAAAGGAGCGTCAAGATGGTTGTTCAGTTTTCGGAGGTGGGGCTGTTCCGGCCCGGCTTTGGCGGCGACGGCCAGCACCTCCCCCCTTTCCGCCGGTTCAAGGGCCGTCCATTCCGCCAGCGCATCGGCAAGTAAACGAAAGGATTCCGCCTTGGTGCGCACATCCAGCGGGGTCATCAGACTGTCGACATAACGCCGCACTGCCGTCTGTGCCTTGCGGTAGAACAGGACCTGCCGCATGCTCTCGGCCCCTTCGCGGAAGGCATTCTCGGTGAACGCTTCCCGCCGGATATCAGTAATCTGGAAAAGAACCCAGGCACCGTTGATGAAGAGCGGCTCCGAGATCTCCCCGACGGGTAAATCCTTGATCGCCGCGAGGATCGCCGGATCAATCTCCAGCCAGGTGAGGTAGCCGCTTTCAAAATCTGCGGGCTCCAGCCTGATCTCGGGATTGCTTTCGAGCAGCTCCGCGACCACGCGGGCGTAGCCGGCCTCCTCCATCGCCGTCCGGACAGCCAGGGCATCGGCCCGGTTGGGCTCGAACCAGTAACGGAATTTCCAGCTCACCTTCGCTTTGGTAATTCCTTCATGGATCTCTTCGGTCGTGACCGTGATTTTACGCCGGATCTCGTGGTCGAAAAGCTCCTCGATGAGGAGCTCGGGCATCAAGGCTGCTTCATTTTCACGGACACGAGGGTGGCGGTCAAAGCCGAGCCGATATCCCTCCAGGGCAAGGAGCTTCTCCCGGATCATATAGTCCAAATAGGCGGACTTTGGATCGGGGCCTTTTTTCAGGAAGGGCATGCCAAATTCATAATTGCTGCGGAATTCGGATACCGTGATGACCCGGTCTCCGACTCGAGCGACGGCTGGATCCCGGGGCTGCTTTTTCCTGCCGCAGCCGGCGGCGAGGAAAAAGATCGCGATGAAAAGGAGCGCCATATGGGCTGCTCTGTAATACTGATCTTCTCCCGCTGCAGTACAGCAGCGGGAGAAGGGTTTGTCGCCATGGCGGCTCACTTGACGAGCACCATTTTCCCGGTCTTGGTGAAAGCCCCGGCCTCGAGGCGGAAGAAATAGAGTCCGCTGGGCATGCTGCGGGCATCCCAGACGACCTGATAGCGGCCGGCTGATTCCTGCTTGCCATCTACCAGGTTGGCGACCGCCTGGCCGAGCTGATTGTACACTGTCAGCCGCACCTGCGAGCTTTTGGCCAGGGAGTAGGCAATGGTCGTTCTCGGATTGAAAGGATTGGGCCAGGCATTCTTCAATTCATAGGTGAAATTTGATCCGCCTTCCCCGGTGATGCCGCTGAGGGTGCCCAGCGGCGAAGCGGTCTCGTCTTTCGTGCCCAGGGTGTAATAGCTGCCATCCTTCAGCGTCAGGTTGGCAAAGATGACATTATTGCCATCGACGGCAGCTGCAGTACCCAGCGCTGCAAAATTGCCCGATGCGCCGGCGCGGTTGAGCAGAACATAGCCTGCAGCCGCGCCCGGGGTTTCATTGAAGGTGAAGAGGACTTTGGTCTTCTGGGTATAAGAAGCCGAGGCGTCCAGATACCAGACGCGGCCGTAACGTGCCAGGACGATCGCCGGAAGTTCGGTCTTGACCACGCCGGAGAGGCTGTTGTGGCCGCTGAGGGCGTATTGTTCATTGAGGTAAGATTCGATATCTGCTTCCTGGACCGGTCCGGATGCCGCCGCAGCAGGAAGCTTGGCCAGATTGAATTTGAAATCGGCGGTCAGGGTCATCCCTCCCGAGGCGCCGGCTTTCTGGCCACCCCAGATCCCGGACAGATCCTTGAGACCGTCGGCGACGGCATCGGCCAGGGGGGCGTAGGAGACCTGCCATTCGATCTGGCCCTTGAGTTCGGCATGATGGCCGCGGCCGCTGGCGTCAGTCACCACCCGACCCGAGGCATCGTCGAACTTCAGGTAGGTGATCAGGCTGGCGTAATCGGGATGTTCGGCGGTGACCAGGCGGTGGGCCCATTTTTTCACCGTCTCCGGGCTCAGGGCGGAATTCCAGATGCGCACCTCATCGACCGCTCCAGGCATTTTGTAGCCCCAGGCATAGTTGCCGGTGCCGTCCTGCATGATGCCTATCGGCAGGCCGGTGTCAATATCGCCCAGGGCGACGCCCTCCCCGGAGACCATGCTCTGGGCGACGGTGACGCTGTTGTCGGTGATGAGCACATACTCCTGTTTGCTGCGGTCGACAATGACCGCCAGGTGGTGCCAGAAACCGTCATTAACATCGGGAGTGGTGATGGCGGCGTCGAAGCGCAGGCCCGTTTTGTCAGCAATGTTGAACTTCCAGTCATCACCGCGCGCGGAGAGCACCCAACCCGGATTGGCGCCGCTGTCCCAGTCCTTGTTGGAGATCAAGGCCGGATCGCCCTCATAGGGAAGATCTGCGCGCATCCAGCATTCGATCGTGAAGCTGGTGCCGGCGCCGAAATCAAAATCGGGATGATGGGGAATCGCGGCATACTGGATCTCGTCGGCGATGCGGAATTTGACAGTGTGCAGGGCCGGGGTGACCTCTTTGCTGCGCAGGTGTTCATATTTTCCGAGGGCGATCACCTCCTTTTCGCTGAGCGGCCGGTTATAAAGGGTAATATTGGCCACCTCTAGCGGGGCGTCCTCGTTGTTTTCATCCGCAAAAAAGAGCATGCGGTTGAGGCCGGTCCGGGCCGCAAGCGAAAGATCCCCGTCAGTGGCCAGCTCCGCGACCTTGAGGCAGGATTTGGCATCGACATAGAGGATGAGGCTGGATGTTGTATCCCCGGCGTTACAGGTCATGACCACGCGCGACCACTCCCCGACGTACAGGGTTGAATCGCTCCAGCCGATGGCGGAGGAGCCGATGCGCCCGTCGGGGTTGACAAAGAGGTCGGCGTCATCGTTGTTGTCCGGATTGGTCTGCAGCAGGGCGCTGAATTTGCCGCGCTGCGGCTGGCGGATGTCCATGGCGAGGGTATAGCGGTTGACGTTCTGCGGGTTGTCCCGGCCGTTGGGGGGGATGTTGACAAGGGCCTTCAGCCAGGCCCCGCCACCGACCGCGGCCGCGCCGTCACTGCTGTTCGGGCCCGGAGCGGCCTTGACCCCGCCCATCAGCTCGAGCGGCTCCCCCACCCTGGCCCAGAAGAGGCTGTCGGGTTTGTCAAAGTTCCAGATGGAGACCGGCGTCTCCGATTCGATGAAATGGCCATAGCCGCCCATCGCGGCGATCTCGGCCGGCGTCAGGGGACGGTTGTAGAGGGCGAGCTCGGCGATGTCGATGGGAGAATCCTCGCCGTCATTGTCACCGAAGAAAAGCACCTGATTGGAGCCATCGGGGCTGTCAAGGGAAAAGCGGTCGTCAAGGCGGCGCGTGCCGCCCTCACGCAGCAGCTGCCCATCAAGATAATAATTATAATAATTGCCGAGGTCGGCATTGATGACCAGGCGGAAAAAGTGTTCGGTGTCCTGGATCTTGTAGAAGGAGTAGCCGGTGGCCTGGAGGCCGAGAGCACCGTCGGTGCGGATAAAAAAGTCCCCGTCGCTCTCGGCCAGGTCCCCGTTGTTGTCGGTGGCGAAAAGGGTATACCAGACCTCTTTTGCAGGGAGGCGAACGTCAACGACGACGGCGAAGCGGTTGACGCGCGTGGGCAGGGAGTCGGGCAGTGCTGGATCATGGCCATTGGCCTCGATGTCGTGGTAGCACCTGTAAAAACTGCCGATGCCGACATTGACGGCGCCATTGCCGGTGGCCGGACCCGGCACCGCCTTGAAATTGAGGGTGCCGGTCAGCTTGTCGGGGACCAGGTCGTTGCCTGCCGTGGCCTGGGCCAGATTTGCGGGATTGTCAAAGGTCCAATGGCCGACGAGTCCTTCGGCCGGCAGATTGATCTGCGCCAGGGCCATTCCGGCGGTGAGCAGAATCAGGATGCAAAGGGTCTTCTTCATAGGGGTTGCTCCTTTTGTCATGGATCCATTCAGGGCGGCAATACCATCTTTGCTACTCCGCCGGCGGGTCAGGGGAAGAGTATGCCGACGGAGAAGCGGTGGCTCTCCTCCAGGATGCCCCAATCCGACCAGGCGTAATCGATGCGGAAGCCCATGCTGCCGCGGCGATAATAATCCAGTCCGCCGCCAAGGGTCAGGCCGTTGCTTCTATCCTTTTCGAACAGATTGGCATAACCGCCGCGGAGGTAAAAGAGGCCGGCGACGCCATATTCGGCGCCGAGGTTGACGCTCTCGGTGGAATTGCTGGGATGATTCACATCCACGGTAACCAGGGCGGTGCCGAACCGGCCCAGTTCCCGCTCGTAGGCGATGCCGAAGCGGAAGAGCAGGGGCAGGGGATAGGTGCCGGTCTTGTATTCAGCCGGGACGCGGTCGATGTTCTCATTTTTCTCGTCCGGGTCCACCGAGGTATCGAGATCCCGGCCACGCAGGCCGATCTCGTTGCCGAAATTGCACATCGCCAGCCCCAGCTTCAGTCCCTTGAGCATGGTATTATAGTGGATGCCGAGATCGATGGCCATGGCGCTGCCGGTCTCATGCCAGATCTTCTGGCTGACATATTTGCCCGTCAAGCCAAAGGAAAAACGGTCAGTCAGGGCGAGGGCCCAGGTGAGGCCAACGGTATAATCGCGCGCATCCCAGAGTTCCCCGGTCCCCTCGGGGCGTTCGACCGTACGCACCGGCTGTTCGCCATAATCGAGCATGATCAGGTTCGTACCGAGTGTGGAGTTGAGAAAGGGCAGCGGCAGCAGCAGGCCGACAAAATCGTAGCGCGTGCCGACCAGCCATTCGTTGTGCATCACCTCGAGCTGGGCATTTTTGACCCAGACGATGCCGGCGGGGTTGTAATAGAGCCCGCTCGGATCGTTGGAAAGGGCGGCATAGGCACCGCCCATGGCCTGGGCGCGGGCGCCGACCCCGATCTCGAGAAAGGTGCCGGCGCTGGTGCCGACTCCGGAGACATCGGTTTCGAACTGTGCATTGCCGGTGGTGGCGAGGGCCAGCAGCAGCAACCCGATACTGATTGCATATCTCATAGGCATTCCTGTCCGATTAGATATCCCTGAAATGCTGGCGGCGGATGCGAGCTGCAGGTGCCCGCCGCAGCACATCACTACTTGATCACCGCCAGTTTGCCGCGCTTGACTCCGATGCCTGGGGCCTCGACCACGTAGAAATAGACACCATGGGTGATCTCCAGGCCATCCCGGGTGCGCAGGTCCCAGCTCTCCCGCGACATGGTGGCATCGCCGCTGTGCTTCAACTCGCGCACCAGTCGGCCTGAGGAGGTAAAGATGGAGATTTGGCATTCCGGGGGCAGATTGACGAAATCGATGCGGCGGTCCCCCCTCCCCTCTTCCTGGTTGATCACCTTGCGCTCGAGAGTGCTGGCGGCGATGTAGGGATCCGGAACCGTGTAGATCTTTTCAAGGTCAGCGGCGATCTTGCGGTTGCTGACGGTGTTGCCGAGCATGGTGAATTCGAAACGGTCATAGCGGTCAAAGGGCTTGCGGGTGAGGACCTTGAAGAGGTCGCCCTTGACCGGCATACTCCAGGCGGCGCTGTCGGATTCGGCCGGATAGCCGAAATCCCATTTCCAGGTCTGCCGCCTCTCGACGGCGTTGTTGACAAGAATGACCCGGCAGCCGGACTTGAGCAACCCGCGATCCGCCACCGATGAGCTTTTACTTTCAGTGAAGCGGTATTCAACCTGAAAGGGCGCCTCGGGATCGGTTACATCCCAGACCTGAAAATTGGTGGTAGTGGCGATATTGACTGGTTTGTAGGCGCCAAGTTCCATAATGCGGATCTCGTAATCGCGCGGCAGAGCGATCCCGCTCAGGGTCTGGGTCATATCGATGAGCGCCAGGGCTGAGGTGCCGGACGCCCAGTAGGTGGTGTCAATGGAGACATCATGGTTTGTCAGCAGAACCTGAAAGCCGTCATAGATGAAATCCGCCATCGCCTCGCTGGTATTGGGGTCATCGACAGAGTAGAGGGCGAGGCTGTTGCCGCCATTGACGCTGTAAAGAGCGATCCTTCGGGTCAGACCGGTGAAACTGCTGTCCAGTTCAAAAAAAGCGCCGTCACCGCGAAACTGAAGGCTGTAGGTGTGGTTATCCCGCACCGCCAGAGGATTGACGATGCGGATCGCAACCAATCCCGTTCCATCGCCCTGCACATGGCGCACGCCCTCGCCGCCGATCTTCGGCTGCTGCCATCCGGCCGGGCGTTCGCGCGGGATGACGATGGCTGTGTTCCGGTCCGCCCAGATGGCCCGTCCCAGGGGATCAGTCTGGATCGTCGCCGAGCACTCCGTTGGCGAGATCGGCAGCAGCCCCTCGCGGTCGGAGATCGACGGGTAAAATGAAGGATGGTATCCTTTGTCGATGGAGACCACGGCATAGTAGTAGGTGCGGCCGTTGGTCACGGTAGTGTCGGTGTAATTGTGGCGCAGGCCACTGTCGCTGCCCATGTTGTAGGAGACCCCGAGATCGCTGTCTGCACCCAGTTCGCTGCCGAGGCGGATGGGATGAATCCCCTTGAGGCCGTCCTTGAGGTCATAAATGGCCACGGGCTTGAAGAGCAGGGGATTGCCAAAACCGTCGGTGATGGTCTTGATTTCACCGAACGAGGCGTCCGTGCTGCGATAGATATAATAGGCTTCGAAATCGAGCCCATAGATGGGATCGCGCGAGTGTTCTGCGGCATCGTCCCAGCTCAGGTATACTTTTTTGTCACCGCCGATGGCTGTGAGCAGGGGAGTCCGGGGCGGCTTGGCGAAATTATAATCGTTGTCATAAATCACCTGCATGGTGCGTTTGTTGCGCAGGATATCAGCCTCGTCATTGCCAAAGAGAAGGGCGATGGCGTAGTGGTGGGAGTTGGCCTCGCTGGTGAAGGCGACATAGCCGCTGCCATAGCTCCAGGCGATATCGCGCTGGTAGCCGGGCCTGACCGCAAAGGTGTTGGGGACGATCTCGGTGACCCAGTATTTTTCATCGTCGGCCATGGTGTCATCGACGTCGCGCAGGTAGAAGGAGGTCAAACCCACCTGATCGGACTCGGAGTTATCGGTGAACTCAAAGTTGGGCTCGCCGCCGTCGGGGCGGCCGTTGCCCTCCGTGCCATTGGGATCAGGTCCAATATATTCGTCGGATTCCGGGGAGAGTCCGTCGCTGCCGGTATCGTCGTTGAGGGGCTCGTAATCGAGGCGGCCGTTGCCGTTGACATCCTCATTCTCATCGAGCAGTCCGTTGCGGTTGAGGTCCTCGCTATCCCAGACGCCATTGCTGTTGCGGTCTTCAAAGCTGCGCCAGTCGCCGTCATCGTCGATATCGTTGTTTTGGGCCTCGTCCGTCATGCCGTCCTCATCGTTGTCCACCCCGTCAAAGGGAAGTCCGGGGCTCTCAAGAAAGGCAAAGCCAAAGTAGCCCATCGGCCAGCCCTCTTCGGAGAGCATGCTGGCGCTCCAGGCGTAGGTGATATCCTCCTGCCGGTCAAAGGCCGCATCATCCCCGCTGAGGGAACCGCCCATATCCGGGTCAATATACATGCCGACGACGCATTTTTCGAGATCCTTGCCGTTATTGACGATGTCGTAAGTGGAGATCATGATATCTTCGGAGAGCCGGGCAACCCATTGGTAGTCGCGTACGGTGACGGTGAAACCGAGGCCGCGCCGGCCATCGGGCCAGGGGCGCTTGTCGTCGAACGGATAGTAGGAGAATTCGTCGTTTTCGCGGTCGTCCATCACATAATAGGACTCCTGGGTAGCGCGGATATAGGGGCCGAAAGCGCCGTTCCAGCGCCCGGCGCGCAAACTGGGACGGGTCTCCCCCTCCCTGCGGTTATCATCGACGAAGGAGCCGACCGGCCAGTCCCGGGGCCAGGTCTCCTTGCGGTGGCTGATGGCGAACCAGCCCACAGTATTCTGCAGGCTGACATCGAGCTCGCCATTGCGGTTATAATCCTCATCTTTCTGCAGGATCCCGTCGTCTTCTCCATAATCGCCGGTGTAGGGCACCCCATCGAGGCCGGTATCCTCACTGATGCCGTAGACCTCCGGGGTTTCAAGCGAACCCGGCTGATCGAGGTTGAAATAGCGTCCGAGGGGCATAAAGGCGTACCAATGGGAGAGGTCGGCGGAGGACTCGGCGCTGCTGCGGCGGTAATTGTCGGAGACAATGTGGATGGTATTGCTGAGGGCATCCTTGACTTCGGCGGCGCAGTAAAAGACCCCGCCGTGAATGTAGCGCACAGCCCGGGCGCCCTTTGGCCAGGCCATCAGGGGGGCGGCGCCGACATAATGGTAGGCGAGCAAGCCGGAGTTGATGGTCGGGCCGGTGACCAGATTGCCATCATGGACGGCCCAGCGCAGATACCGCGAGTTGCCCTGGGAGGCTGCGGCTTTGTCGAGGGTTCGGGCCTCGCGGGTGTTGGTCCAGGAGGAGAGGCCTCCGGGCTGCTTGCCGGATGGCCTGATAATCTCCCCGGCCGAGGCGGCTCCGGTCACAGAGAGTCCCAATCCCAGCAGCATGACGAAGCGGATCAGAAGCAGCGATGGATGGATTCTTTTCATGGTTCCCGTCCGTTTATGACATGGTAATGCCTGCCGCTCCGGCTAAAAATTGATCTCCAGACCCATCTGGATCCTGCGCGGATCGGAAAAATATCCCGGATAGACATCATACTCTGCAATGGTGAACAATCCCTCCTGCTCGAGCGTATCGAGCAGGATCTTCTGGTTTTCAGGCAGACGCGCCACCTGGTCGGCTCGCCCGGTGGAAGCGTGCACCGAGTTATGGTTGAGTTGATCGAAGAGGTTGTCGATTTTGAGGAATAACGTCGAGCGCAAACCCGCCAGCCGCAGATATTTTTTGGCCTTTAGATCCACACTCCATCGGGATGGTTTCATCTCCGCGTTGCGGTATTCGCGTTCGTTGATGTCGTACTTTTCGACAAAGACCGGGCTGTAGGGCATGCCGCTGTTGAAAAAACCGGCCAGGCCGACGCTCCAGTTCTCCGGGCGATAGAGGTTGACGTAGAGGTTGAGAGTGTGGCGCTGGTCCCAGTTGAGGGCGAGGATCTTGCGGTCGGCGAACTGCACCGGCGCGCCGCCGATCTGCGTTGCGGTCTGGATCAGATAGATGGCGGTCGGATCCGAGGAACTGCCGTTGGCATAGGCGTAGGTGTAGTTGATCCCGCCGGTCACCCACCCCCCGCCGGTTTTGGAAATACCCAGGGTGATACCCTTGGTATAGCCATAGTCGCGGTTGATGAAGCGGGTATAGGAGACGGCGTCGAGGGTGGTGATCTGCTCGATGCCGAGGAGGTTGCGGATATCCTTGTAGTAGGCGGTGATGTCCGCCACAATCGCCGGGGTCAGCTGCTGCTGCAGGCCGATTTCGTAGGCAACCGTCTTTTCCGCCTTGAGGTCGGCGTTGCCCAGCCTTTTGCCTTCCAGCTGCAGCTTGGTCATGGCGTAGAGGGGACTGTTGTACATGTACTCGAAGCTGGGCATTTGGAAGAAATGGCCGTATGCGGCGTGGAAAGCCCCGCTGGCCGAAATTGGAAAGGAGATGCCGAGGCGGGGACTGGTCTGGAACTTGAGGGCGGCTTTCTTCATGTTCTCGGGCCGGCCGAGGTTAAGGGCCTCCGTGCGGGGATTGATAATATACTTCTCGTTGGGGTCAAAGATGTCGAAACGGAGGCCGGCATTGATTATAATTTCTCCGAGCTCGATCTTGTCCTGGAGGTAGAGGGCCGCCTCCGTCGGTTTGATGTTATAATCACGCCAGAGGGTGTACTCGGAATCGGCATAGGCTACGTACCGCTCGGACTGGTTGATGCTCTCCCAGTTTTTCCAGTATTCGACCAACTGCTCCCAGTAGCCTTCGTAGGTGTAATCGGCGCCGTCGATGAGGCCGCGGTTCGGCCAGGCGTTGTTTTCCCATTGATCGGTCGCCTTGAAGCCCCAGGAGTAGGTGTTGATATTGTGTCGTCTGGCGATAAAGCCGGCCTTGAGAAAATTGTATTTGTCCACCTGCCAGTTGAAATCCCCGCTGAAGAGCATCTGGGTGCGGTAGTTCTTGTCCGATTGGCCGGTGTAAAAACCGTCCGTAGTGCCCAATGAAAAGCCCTGGGCGGTTGCGGAGAGCAACTGGATGCCCTCATCGCCGGGGTAGCGGGCGATGCGGTTGTCCTTGCGATAATAGTCCTCACCGATATTGTATTGGTATGAAAAGTTCAGATTGTAGAAAAAGTTGTTCGCCGGAAAATGGTGCAAAGCGATGAAATGGGAATGCGACCAGCTTTTGGAGGTGCCGCCGCCGTCAGGGGCATAGCGGCGCGAACCACTGCCTGCCACGGCCGTCACGCCTGCATCAATCCCGTCGCTCTGCTGCAGCGAGCCGAAGATCTGGTAGGTGAAATTCAGTTTGGCGGTGGGGTAAAAGCCGATCTTGGCCGAAAGCGAGGTACTGCTGCCGGTGGTCAACGGTCCCTCGCTGAGGTCGCCGGTCGCCAGGGATTCCGGGATGGCAATGGCGATGGAGGTCTGGCTCTCGGCGAGGTTGTGCTCCTGGAACCAGCGCCGGTAGGCGGCGATTCGCCAGCCGTCGATGGAATTAAAACGGCGCTGGTACCAGTCGCGGCTCTGCCAGCGGTTGTGGCGCCCGGTGAGGAAGAGGCCGATTTTGGAGGAGAGCGGACCAGAAAGGCTGAACTGGCCGTCCTTTTCGCTGAGGGGGTTAAAATGATTGATGCCGAGAAAGATATCATCGCGACCACTCAGCCAGTCGCCGGCATAGATCTGGGCGCTGCCGCTGAATTTTTGCGCTGGCCCCTTGGTGATGATGTTAACGATGCCGGACTGGGCCGAGCCGTACTCGGCGTTGAAAGTGCCGCTGATGACCTCCAGCTCCTGGATCATGGCGTTTTCGACGACGACGTTGTTGCCGCCGCTCTGGTCGTAGGCATTGGTCACCGGCACGCCGTCGATGAGATAGGAGACCTCGCGGCTGCGGCCGCCGCGGAAATGGAGTTCCCCATCGGCGCTGACGACGCCGGACTGGAGCTCGATCACTTCATTGACGGTGGTTACCGGCATCATCTCCACAGTCCGGTTGGTGACCACCGCAGCGCTGTGGGTGCGATCCATCTCGATGGCGGGGCGCTCGGCCTGGATGGTCACCTCCTGGCCCTCGATCATCTGCTGCTCCAGAGCGAGATTCTGCTGGGTGGTGCGATCGACGCTGACAGTGACGTTGGTGAGGCGCTGGGAGCCGTAACCGATGAAGCGCGCGGAGAGGGTGTAACTGCCGGGGGGAATATTGATGATCTGGTAAAAGCCATCTGCGTCGGTCACCGCCCCTCGCGCCGTCCCCTCCAGGATAATATTGACCCCGAGCAGCGGCTCGCGCGACTTGCGGTCTGTCACCTTGCCGCTGATTTTGCCGGTCGTGCCGGCCTGGAGCGTACTCCCTGCGGCCAGGAGCATGAGAAGCAGGAGAACGCGGCGGAAGGAATTCCGCCTGCAGCATGTTTTGGCAAACCCAAGTAGCGTCATGGCCTTTTCCTGTCCATTTCAGATTGCCCCCAGCCGGCATCCAAAGGCAAACGATCGCCCGCCGGACATGCCAGCCTGCGCTTGAACGGAGAATGCATCTTGAGCTGAAAATAGCACACCCGGGATCATAATGCAATCGCATGATCGTGGTATTTTTTGCAATTACAGCGATAGCGGATAATGGAGGCGGTTCATCTCCTGCGGTGCGGGACGATGAGCCTGATCAGTGTGCCTTGTCCAGGGATGCTGAGGACCTGGAGCTCCGATTTGATCCGCGCGGCGCGGCGGCGCATGTTGAGAAGTCCACTCTCTCCGGGAGCGGGTTCAGCCTCGAATCCACAGCCATCATCCTGGATCTCCAATTCGTACCCGGCGCTGCTGTCGAAGAGCCTGATCCTGCAGGTGCGGGCCCCGGAATGGCGGACAATATTGGTGAGGGCCTCCTTGAAGATCAGGAAGAGATTGCGGCGCACCTCCAGATCGAGCTCCTCAAAATGAAGCTGCGGGGAGAGTTCAAGGCTCCATTCCAGACCGGCAAGCAGACGTCCGGCCGTTGCCCTGAGCTTGAGCTGGATATCCTCCATCAGATCATTGCGGGGGTTGATGAACCAGACGATATCCCGGATGGCCTCCATGGTCTCCCGGGTGGTTTCACCGATATCGCTGAGCTGTTCACGCTGCTCCTTTCCAAGATCAGGGGAGGCGAGCAGGAGTTGAGTTTCGACGCTGATGCTGCTGAGGTTGCTGCCGATCTCATCGTGGAGATCGCCGGCGATATCAAAACGCATGCGATGAATCTCCAGCAGATGGTTGACCCGGCTGCGGTAAAGCAGCCAGAATCCGGCAGCAAGGGCGAGGGCGATGGCCGCCTTGAACCACCAGGTCATCCACCAGGCGGGGAGGATGCGGACCGGCAGGGTGACCGGCGCGCTCCAGATGCCGTCGGCATTGCAGGCTTTAACGGAGAAATAGTAGGAGCCGGGATCGATATCGGTATAGGAGGCGGTCTGGCCTGCTCCGGCCTGAACCCAATCCGGATCGATTCCCTCGAGTCTGTAGGCGTAGCGGTGTTTGTGGGGCGGGGCGATGTCGAGGGCGGTGTATTCAAAAGAGAAGAAATTTTCATCGTGCCGCAGCACAATTGCGGCGTCGCGGCTCCTGCGACGAGGCAGCAGGCGCTCGCGATTGAAGATCCGGAAAGAACGCAGAACGACCGGCGGGGGCACATTTTCAACGCGGATCGAATCAGGGTGAAAGCGGATCAAGCCATTGAGGCCGCCGAAATACATCCATCCCGATGCGGTTTTACAACAGGCCCGCC
>Ga0116174_10001040_pt1 | contig 26227 bp, 21 predicted proteins | sample AD_UKC087_MetaG_FD_89801 | JGI IMG/M metagenome (GOLD analysis project Ga0116174, IMG submission 89801) | Active sludge microbial communities of municipal wastewater-treating anaerobic digesters from USA - AD_UKC087_MetaG | ecosystem: Engineered > Bioreactor > Anaerobic > Digestate | place: USA...
ACAAGCTCTTTCTCTTATTATACAGGATTTTTATTATTAGTGGCTCACTTTTTTATTATCATTTGTGCCATATCTGGCTCAGTTTTATTTTAGCATACATAGATAAATCATAATTTAGCGCGTATGCGCTAAGTTGATAGTTGAAAGTTGAGAGTTATTGTGTTCGCTTTGCTCACAATATTTAAATATTGTCGCCGCAGGCGACTCCACAACTTTCAACTCTAAACTCTAAACTCAAATCAAAATTTAGCTCCGCTAAATTTTGATTTATATTAGAATTGCACAGCGCTGATATGGTATCCTGCCATAGTGACCGTGCTTACTTTATTCAATCGCTGCGGGATTCGTGTTGCAATCGGGCTGATAATATGTTATACTGTCCTTGAAAACACAGTTCTGCAATTTATCATCAAAAGGAGGTCAATATCATGGCACTTATACAGATGGAATTCAAGTCGGAGACCCTAAAGAGAACTGTCTCTGCAAATGTGATCCTTCCGTCAGAGAGGTTTCGGGGGCCCTATCCTACGCTTTATCTCCTTCACGGTCTTACAGATAACTGCAACGGCTGGCTGAGCTACACAAGGATACGCCTATGGGCGGAGGAGAGCGGTCTTGCTGTAGTAATGCCCTCGGGCGAAAACTCCTTTTATATGGATATTCTCGTAAAAGACGGCTGTCTTGGAGATTTCGGCGAATATATCGGAAGGGAGCTCGTAAACGTCACCCGTGAAATGTTTCCCCTGTCGCACAGGCGTGAGGACACCTTCCTCGGCGGACTGTCCATGGGTGGCTTCGGTGCCTGCAGAAATGCTCTTAAATACAGCGAGACCTTCGGCAAGGCTGCTGTCCTTTCGGGAGCACTGCATTTCTATGAATACCCTGTCAGCTGGGTAGAAACAGAGGGCAACACACTGGGAGAGGTCAAAAACTTCGGGGGCATCGAAAAGACAAGGAACACAGACCGCAATCCACGCTATCTTATGGATGTCATAAAAAACGATCCTGACAGACACTTCCCCGAGTTCTACATAGCCTGCGGACTTCAGGACGTACTTCTGAAGGCGAACCGTTCCATAGCAAATGCTCTTTCGGAAGCAGGTGCAAAGGTCACTTACGAAGAGGGCGAAGGTATTCATGACTGGTATTTCTGGGACACATACATTCAGCACGTTCTGAAATGGCTGGACTATAAAGCTGAAAGAAAAGACTGAGACCTCAGTCTTCAAAGGTATCATATATTTACACTCAGAGCTTAACTATTCGGTTAGGCTCTTTCTTTTTTGGCAAAACGCACAATAACTCTCTGACTGATATGTGCACCATGACAAAATAATTGCTTTATGAAAATATTTTGCAAAAAAACGAGCTGTCAGTTGTAAAGAATATAGAGGGATAGATCCTCCGGAAAAACAACAGATTAATTCACGATGTACATTTCAAGCGCTTGATGTAAGAATTATTTTCAGAAAGGACCGATGAAATAATGAAGAACTTCACACGCCATTTTCTCAGCATGACTACTGCTGCGCTGATCGGAGGATCCGCGGTACTCAACTGCGGACTTCCGGCTGCACTTGCAGCAGAAGCGAAGGACGGAAAGCTGGTACCCGTCATAATCAGTCTCAGCGGAGACGCAGTGCTTGCAGGAGAAGAAGCAGCAGAAATGGGAACTGATTATCTTGATACTGCCGAGGCAGATACAAAGGCAGCTTCTCTGCGTGAGATCAGCAGTCAGGCGGAGGAATATCTCCGCAGCCTTTACCCCGAGCTTGAGATCAGCTACCGCTACGATGTGCTCATGAACGGTTTTTCATGCAGCCTCCCCGCAGGTCTTATTGACGAAGCAAGGTCCTGCCGCTGGGTAGAGGATATAACCAGGATCGAGACTGTGAATGTCATTAAGCCCGAGCTCTACACCGCACAGGAGCTCAGTGAGATGAACTATTTCGGAGAGACAACAGGTTATTTCGGAGAGGGCGAGGTCATAGCCGTTCTTGACTCGGAATTTGACATCACCCATGATATGTTTGCTCCCATTGATGATAAGGAAAACAAGCTCACAAAGGACGACATTGCCGCCGCAGCTGCCGATCTTAATGTGTCGATAGATCCCGAACAGGCTTATATCAGCAGCAAGCTTCCCTATGTTATAGACTACACCGATGATACCCCCTACGAATACTCAGACCCCGAGAATTATCACGGCACCCACGTCGCAGGTATTGCCGCTGGCGATATGATAAGTGGTGACGAGGGCGCGGAGCTCTCGGGCATCGCAAGGGACGCTCAGCTTGTAATGATGAAGGTATTCAAGCAGATGACTATCGACGAACTGGGTATCACTATATCCACCGCTGAGTCGGACGCCATACTTGCAGCCCTTGAGGACGCCGCAAAGCTAAAGGCAGATGTTATCAACCTAAGCCTCGGAAGCCCCGATCCCGACCTTGAAAAGATACCGTACAAGAACACCATAACTGCGCTGAATAATGCAGGCATAATGGTCGTTGCATCAGCAGGCAATGACAGCAACAGCTTTATGGGAAATGGTAATTATCTGGATATAGACACATCTGCTCCCGATACCCATACTGTGGGAGAGCCATCAGCTTTCAGGGACGCCTTCTGTGTCGCAGCCGCCAACAATTCTGTCCGCCGCGCTCCCTGCTTCCTGATCGAGGGACTTGATGACGAGATCCCCTTCAGTGACACCGACATAGGCACCCTCAGCGATTTCCTCAGCGATGATGTATATGAATATGTTTACTGCGGTCTGGGTATGTTTGAGGACTTTGATGGCAAGGACCTTCAGGGTAAGATTGCCCTTCTGGACAGAGGAGAGCTGAACTTCTGGGAAAAGGCGATGAATGCGCAGATGGCAGGAGCTATTGCCATGATCATCTGCGATAACGTCGAGGACGGCGATCTCATTACCATGAATCTGGAGGGAAATCCATTCCCTGCTGCATTTGTCTCAATGAATGACGAAAAAAGCTGAAAGAGGCTGAGTCGGGAAAGATACGCCTTGACAGCACACTGAGCATAGTTACACCCCTTGACGGCGGAATAAGCGAATACAGCTCCTTCGGTCCCGCAGGTGACCTTACCCTCAAGCCCGATATCGCAGGTATCGGAACTGCGGTCTCATCTGCCGCCTATGATAACACGTTAAAACAGCTGGACGGAACCTCCATGGCTCCACCCTATGTTGCAGGCTGTGTGGCTGTATTCGACCAGTATCTCAGACAGAACGGCACAGAGCTCACAGGTGCCGAAAAGACAGACCTCATCAAGAATATCATGATGAACTCCGCTGTTCTTTTTATGAACGGCGATGTATACGAAAGCCCCAGACGTCAGGGTGCAGGACTTGTGAATATGAAAAACGCCCTGAATGACAGAGTTATCCTCACAGGCGAGACAGGTCTTGCCAAGGTGGAGCTGAAGGACAATATCACCTCTCAGCTCAGCTTTGATGTTGATATAAGGAACTTCACCGACGAGGACGTTGAATTCAGCGAGGCAAAGCTGGTGCTGACTGCCGAGGACGGTGCTCCCGCGGAGGACTCGGAGCAGCTGACTATCAGCGGCGCAAGCAATATAGGCGTAACAGCCGACCTGTCTGACCTGCTGACGGCAAGTGCACAGGAGAGCCGCACAGTAAATATAAACGCAGAGCTTTCAGCCGAGGATCTTGCGGCACACAGCACTGCATTCCCCAACGGCTTCTTTGTTGAGGGCTACATCATTCTCAGCGGCGCGGAAAACTGCTGTGACATCTCTATTCCCGTCATGGGCTTCTACGGAGACTGGGCGCAGGTGCCTATCTTCCATAACGGCACAAATGACCTTCCTCCCTATTCATACTCTACATATTCAGGTGACGGATTAATGAGCTCTTCCCATTCCTTTGCAGGCATTGCAGAGGCTGTATCTCAGCTTCTTGAAAGGCTCCCTGCCGATGTAAAGGAAACCGCAATGATGGAGCCATTCTTCTTCCCTGACTACTATGATGATGAATATAACGAGATACAGGAGAAGTGTTCCTCCGAGGGAGTGTACCTCTCTCCCGACGGTGACGGAATGGCTGAACAGGTATCAATAGATTATTCTCTGCTCAGATCTGCCCGCGTTTCAGACTTAAAGCTCTATAACGCTGACAATGAGCTGGTCTTAGACTCCTCCAATAACGATGCGCTCCCTGCATATATGCCCATAGGATATATCTCAGAGGACGACATAAGCAGTCTTCCCGAGGGCAAATACAAGGGCGTTATCGAAGCCTCTGTCTTCTATGAGGGCGCGGAGAAGGCTCCTCAGACCTTTGATTTCCCCGTTATCATAGACAAGACAGCTCCTGCACTTGAGGTAAAGCCAAAGGAGGAGAACGGCAGGAAGCTTCTGGAGATAACCTGTACCGACGTTGACCTTGACGGCATTTACATCATGGGCAAAGGAAACGGCGGTATCGCAGGCGAGTATACTGCAGAAAGCCCGAAGCTTGCAGAGATGAAGAATCTCGCCTTTGCGTTCCGAACTGTCTATATGCCATTATTCGGCGGTCCGGGCAATCCTCTCAAAGCCGACTCACTTTTCATCAATACCATCATGGGCAGCACGGACGCTTACGAACAGAATATATATAATTCCTACGACTTCTCGGATATTCTCCCCGCATACAGATATGCGGACGAAAGCGGAAACATCTCCGTAACATACGATGTTACAGATATAAGTGATTATTATATCGCAGCCGTTGACAAGGCATACAACTCCACCGAGATAATGTCAGAGGGCACTGATACCGCTCACCTGAAGGCTGGCATATGGTGGGCTGAGAACGGCGGAGAAAATGACGCTTACTACAATTTCCGCAATAACAATACAGGCATTATCCGCTATCAGAGCGGCACTCCCGAAAAGAGCTTCACCTTTGAGCAGAACGGCGATGATCTCACTATGAACATCACCGACGGCACCTCCACAGAGAGCCGCACAGGAAAGCTCTCATTTACCGACAAGAAGAATGCAGTCATCACCTGGGAGGACGGTACTTCCGAGAAGCTTTTCTACGCAGACACTACAGGCTTCGGCAGCTTCGATTACATCACCACTCCCGAGATAAAGGAGCTTGTGACAGAGTACCACAATGCACACAGCGATAAAAAGGCTTCATCTGCCGAGGTGACTTATGATGGAAACGGCATGGCTATGGTGCAGCTCATGGACGAAAAGGGCAGCGTTATCGCCGAGTATACGGACTACGACAGATTTGAGAACACCGCAGTTGCTCCCGACGGCAAGTCCGTTAAGTTTGAGTATCTCAGAGCAGGCGTATACCGTGTAGGTCTTATCGATAATATGAGCTCAAAGCATTATTTCGTTTTCTTCAACGAGGACGGAAGCGCCGCTGTATACTCCGGAGAGAAGGGCCTCGAATGGGAAGGCACAGCAGAGTTCGGCGACGGTGTCATCACCTGCAGCAAGGGCACAGATGACGAGACCGCATTAAATGTCACATTCAGCAGCATCTCCGCATTTACAGTAACAACAGAGGACGGAAGCGAGTATAAGCTGACATACGATCCCAATCACAGCACTGACGAAAAGTTTTACACCTCGTCTCAGCTCAAGGAAATGGTGACCGCCTACCTTGAGCGCATATCAGGTATTTGCCCCGACCTTGAATACGCTGGTTTTGAAGGCAGCGGCAGGTACAATATGTTCTTCATGGACGGGCAGAGCATATCAGTTGATCCCATCGGTGGTGCAGCTGCCGATCAGGAGGGCAATGAGATAGACCTTATGAACCTTCCCGAGATCAAGGACCTCTTTACCGCAGGTCTCTGGAGCAGCAAAACCGGTGACAGCATGAAGTATTACAGCACCGACGGCAAGGGCAGTATGACAGTTATCAATGCCGAGGACGGCTCTCAGGAGAATATAAAGTATAACTGGATAGGAACAAAGGCAGTGGAATTCACTTCAGGGGATAACACCGAAACTGCCGCTGTATCCGCCGTCTCCGACACCGAGATAATCCTCACAAGAGCTGACGGTCAGGCAGAAATACTGACTTATGCAGGCGAAAAGGCAATTGATAAGAAGTCCTTCTACAGCGACAAGCAGCTCTCGAAAATGGCAGCTGCCGACCGCAGCAAAAAGGCAGGAAAGAAGGTAAAGGTCACCGAAACGATCAGCTCCGAAGACGGCACAGTTGCTGTAAAGTTCGATGACGATACAGAGTACAGAATAGACCGCTTCACAGGCAAGGGCACCGACGAAAAGGGCGGGGAGGTCGATCTTCCTCAGACAGGAAACAACGATCTTTCCACAGCCGCAGCAGCTGCTGTCGGCGGTATACTGATGCTCCTCGGCGCGGCAGCAGTATTCGGCTCCGCAGCATTCCGCAGAAAAGAAGAACGCTGATGAAAAGACACTGAATATCTGACATGATACAGAAAAGCTCCTGCAACGGAAATTTGCAGGAGCTCTTTTTTTATTCTGAGGTATTCTTTCTGCTGAGCCTGCCGTAGACCGCAAAGCACATGATTATCTGCAAAACTGTCGAACAGGGGGTGGCAAGTCCGATGAGGAACAGTGAACCGCTGCCGAAGTGCTGCATGATGAAGGCAACAGGTATCCTGACACAGAAGGCTCCGCAGATACCCTGTATCATGACGAAGGTGGTCCTCTGTATGCCGTTGTAATAGCCGATAAAGCAGAACAGGAAGCAGGTCAGCAGGCAGTCGATAGCGTAGGCTTTAAGATAGTCCCAGGCGTTTAGCACAGCCTCACGGTCTCCAGAGAAAATGCCTGCAAGCAGGTCTCCGCGGAAGAATGTCAGCAGGAACATCATAAAGCCGAACACGAATGAGACTGCGATACCTGTTTTCAGAGCCTGCTTTGCACGGTCCGCCTTGCCTGCTCCGTGATTCTGCGCCACGAATGTGGACATGGACTGCATGAAAGCCGCAGGTACAAGCATGATAAAGGCGCATACCTTCTCGGCAACGCCCACGCCTGCCGAGGCGGTAAGGCCTATCTTGTTGACGATAGCCAGCATTACCAGGAAGGATACTCCCACAAGGAGGTCCTGGAGGGCTATGGGAGTTCCTATGCGGAATACAGCCCTTGCGCAGACGCTGTTCATTCTGATGTCTGACCTGTGGAACTCAAAGGGCAGCTTTGTGCGGCGGATTATGACCAGCGAGATAAGCACGCTTATAAGCTGAGCGAGGACAGTTGCCAGAGCCGCTCCGTTAGCTCCCAGGTGAAGCACAGCCACGAAGAAAAGGTCGCCGATGATATTGAACACGCAGGCAATGCCCACGGCTATGAGGGGCGTTTTGGAGTCTCCCAGCCCGCGGAAGATACTGCCCAGCAGATTATACGCCGTAATGATGAGGAAGCCCCCTCCGCATATCCTTATGTAGCCTGCGGTGACGTCAAAGGCTTCCTTGGGAGCATTCATTATCTTTGCCAGCAGCTCCGCGCCGAGGACGCTGATCACCGTGAGGAGCAGTCCCGTAACGGCAAAGATGATAAGTCCCGTGCCGATGGTCCGGGCGGCGTCCTTAGGGCGCTTCTGCCCTATTTTCTGCCCCACGGCAACGGTTATGCCCATTGAGAAGCTCACCAGGATATTGGTCAGTGTCATTATTATCTGGGAGCCCGTAGATACTGCGGAAACTGCCGCATTATCACTGAATCTTCCCACCACCAGCAGGTCCACCGCGCCGTAAAGTGACTGCAGGAACATGGCGAACAGCACAGGCAGCATGAACTTCAGCAGCTTGGGCAGTATGGCTCCGCTTGTAAAATCGTTCTTTTCCATAATACCTCCACAAAAAAAGCCGGACAAAACAGCAGGCATCTCAGTCTGCGGTCTTATCCAGCATTGCATTTCTATCGAATGTTTTGCCCTCCGAACCAGCTTTTTTATTATAGCACTGTTTTCGGGGAGTGTCAAGAGACGAGCCGCCGCACACTTTACCTCCGCGGTCATTGCTATTTCCGTAAATATATGGTATAATACATACAAAACTCGACACTGAGGTGATGATATGAGTCTGAATACAGAATTTGACAGGATAGCTGTGCTTATCCCGTGCTATAACGAAGAAAAAACTATTGCAAAGGTTATTACCGACTTCAGGAAGGTCCTTCCCGAGGCGGTCATATATGTCTACAACAACAACTCAAAGGACAGAACTGCCGAGATAGCCGCAGAGAACGGAGCTGTGGTAAGAAACGAATACAAGCAGGGCAAGGGCAATGTCATAAGGCGTATGTTCCGCGAGGTCAATGCCGAATGCTATATCATTGTTGACGGTGACGATACCTATCCCGCGGAATATGCCCGCCAGATGGCTGACCTTGTGCTTGAGCGCCATACGGATATGGTCATAGGTGACAGGCTCTCCTCTACCTATTTTTCCGAGAACAAGCGTCCCTTCCATAATTTCGGCAATTCAGCAGTCCGCTTCCTGATAAACAACATCTTCCACGCCAATATCATGGATATAATGACGGGCTACCGCGCCTTCGGCTATAATTTCGTCAAGACCTTTCCCGTATTGTCAAAGGGCTTTGAGATAGAGACAGAGATGAGCATCCACGCCATAGACAAGAATATGTCCGTTGAGAACGTGGTCATCGACTACCGTGACCGTCCCGAGGGCAGCGACTCAAAGCTGAACACCTACTCCGACGGCATAAAGGTCATGGCAACTATATCAAAGCTCTGCCGCACCTACAAGCCCATGCTGTTTTTCGGAATAATCTCGCTGATACTTCTCATCGTTGCGGTCATCTTCTTCATTCCCGTCCTTAACGAATACTTCGAGACCGGCCTCGTTGAGCGCTTCCCTACCCTGATAGTCTGCGGATTTACAGTCATCGCAGCTATCCAGTCATTCTTCTCGGGAATGCTGCTGAGCTGTATCGTAAGAAAAAACCGCCAGGATTTCGAGCTTGAGCTCCACAGAGCCCAGAAGGAGCTGGACAAATTAAAAGAAGGGATAAGAAACGAAAATGAAGAGTAATAACACCACTGCCGAAAAAAAGCCCAAAAGCCTCACCGACCTGAAATGGATCCCCTATCTGCTCTCCGCCATGGGAGCCATAGCCTTTTCACAGTTTTTCAACTTCAAGACCTCCAATATCTTCACACTTATATTCGCTATACTCATGTTCCCCATTTTCAGGCGCAGATACTCCACGGAGCTGAAGCTGTGCAAGTCGTCATGCTTATGCAGCCTTATACTGTCTCTGTTCACTGTCGCCTCGTCACAGATAGACAATATCAACATAACCGAATCTTTTTCCAAGCTTGAGAACTTTTCCTCGTATATTCCTTCATTTGTCATGTTCTTTCTGTTCTATGAAGCGCTGACATATCTGCTTTATCAGAAGCTCTCGGGGATATCGCTGTCACAGGAAAGGGCAGAGCCCGGCACAAAAGGCAAGCTGAAGGTGTTCTTCGGGTCTATGGCAGTAATGCTGCTGATGTGGCTCCCCATCTCTCTTTTCCTCTATCCTGCTGTCATCACAGAAGACTCGATATGGCAGCTCCAGCAGGCTATGGGACAGACAGAGCTGACCAACCACCACCCCGTGCTCCACACCATGATAATCAGGGGCACCTTCAGTCTGGGACAATGGCTGTTCGACGGCGATGATACAAAGTCGGTGCTCGTCTACACGATCACTCAGCAGCTCTTCCTTTCGGGCTGCTTTGCATACCTTACAGAGACGCTTTACAAGTCAAAGGTGAAACGTTCCGTGATAGTATTCTCCCTCCTGTTCTATGTGATCCCCGCCTATCACGCAGCCTACAGCGCCACCATGTGGAAGGACGTATGGTTCGGCGGCATAGTTGCAGTCATCAGCTCTCTCATATGGCGGCTTCTCTGCAAGGAGAAAAAGTTCAGGCTTTCTGTCTCTGAGGCGATCCTGCTCTTTGTGTTCTCACTGGGTATGTGTCTTATGCGCAGCAACGGACTTTATGCATTCGTATTGCTGTTCATAGCTGCACTGATCGTATTCCTGCGCAGGAGCAAGCTGACAGTTGCCGTTATGGCAGCAGCCCTTGCAGCCGCCTTCGTCATCAAAGGACCTGTTTACAGCGCTGCGGGCGTAAAGCCTGTGGACAACGTTGAGTCCCTCTCCATACCCTTGCAGCAGATATCCTATGTTGTGAAATACTCCGACGATCTCACTCCCGAGGAGAAAGAGCTCGTTGAGCAGGTAATAGATATCGACAAGCTGAGGGATAGCTACCGGAACAGCATTTCCGATCCTATAAAAAATCTCATAAGAGAAAAGGGAAATCAGAACTATATCACCGAGCATAAGTCTGAGTACTTCAGACTGTGGCTGGATCTGGGTCTCAGACACCCCGGGAAATATGTGAAGGCATTCATAAACCAGACCTGCGGATACTGGTTCCCTGATGTACAGTACTGGGTAACATCCACCTCTTGCCTTTCTGACGGCTTTGAGATAGACGGCGGCCCGAGAACAGGCGTGTTCACAGACTTCCTCATGTTCTACCTTAACTCCTATATCGAGACTCCCTTCCTGGGACTTTTGTGGAGCATAGGCGCAGGCATCTGGGTAATGGTATTCATGCTGGGAGCCGCCTTCAGAAGGCACAGGCGCTCAATTATCCTGGTGTATCTCCCTGTTATAGGAATATGGCTCACTCTGCTCATAGCTACACCTGTTCACAGCGAATTCAGGTACATATACAGCCTGTTCACAGCCATGCCGCTGTTCTGCATGATACCCTTCCTCAATAACCCGATAGGCAGGGATAATGCTGAGGCAGAAAAAGAGGTCCCCGCAGCCGAGGCCGAAAAGCCTGAGGAGAGCGAGCCGGGACAGGCAGATACAGCAGAAAAGATAAGCGAACAAGACATTTGAACGTTGCATATATAAACAAGGGGGATGTATATGGAGCATACAGACGGTTTCGTTATAAACGGCGAAGTCCTGGAAGCCTACAACGGCAGTGATACTGAGGTCAGCATCCCGACTGAGGTGACCCGTATCGGCAGCGGAGCATTCCGCAGGAACAGAAACATTGTCACAGTTGCTGTTCCCGAGGGGATCACGGAAATTGGCATCGGAGCCTTTCAGGGCTGCACGGCGCTTACAGAGGTGCAGCTGCCCGACAGCGTGACCATTATAGGTGACCGCGCTTTTCAGGGCTGTGAGAGCCTTGCCGCGGCAAAGCTACCCGCAGGTCTGACAGAGATAGGCGACCATGCCTTTGAGGGGACAAAGATAAGTGTGACCTGTTTCCCGGGCAGTCTGAAAAGGATAGGAAAATACGCCTTTTACGGGCTCCGCAGTATAAAATCGCTGATCTTCTGCCATAAACCCGAGGTCATTGATGACCATGCCTTTGCAGACTGCGATGATCTCTGGCACCTGGAATTCCGTGAATCGGTGGGAAGGATAGGCGAAAAAGCCTTCAGCGGCTGCAATCGCCTGGAGAAGATAACGATACCGCACAGACTGATAAACAGCTCTGCCTGTGCTGATAACGCCTTTACAGACACGCCCTTCCAGCGCAGGAGAGACGGCATAAAGATACCTGAGCCCAGAATGCCCGGTGTTATGGGCTGGGTCCAGAGCTGCGGAGGGCAGGTCATCTCAGGCTCTGCCGACTGCTGTATCGCTCGTTTTTATCACCCCAAAGAGCGCATATACGAGATACAGTTCTATTACCGCCGTACCCCGGATTCAAGCCTCACAGAGGAGCATATCCGCCTTAAGGACTATGATGAAGCCATGGCTATGCTGAGAGACAGCGACAAGGTCTGGACGCGTATCTACGATCACCTGAAAACGAAACTGAAGCTGGCTGCCGACGCAGAGGTATGGAAGACCGTTGAGGACTGCAGGAATACTCCGGATATACTCAGCAGACTGAGCGCAAACGCCCTGGACTCCATAATCACCTTCCTGACGCTGAAGCCCAAATACCGCATAGTCCAGTCTGACCACGCCGAAACGGAGAGATTTTACCGTGTAACTCCCCACCGTCCGCTCAGCTGCTTTGACTCTCAGCCCGTTGAGATGACGGAGATATCAAAGAGCGACGCTCAAAAAAGATGAAAACTTCCGACAAAAAATAACAGTTCAATTCTTCAGCCCTTAGCCTTTAGCTTTTAGCCATTAGGAAGCGGCTTAGCCGCTTTATTATCGGGCGGATGATATCCGCCCCAACATCAGGCTAACGCCTAATGGCTAAAGGCTTAAATCAGCCCACCAGCCGAAAGCTCCTGCCCATTACGGACAGGAGCTTTTTTGCTGTATTACTTTTTGCTCTTTCTGCGGCTGTTGTCAGCTTCCACGGAGCTCTTCCACTGTCTGCCCACGCCCTTGTTTGTCCTTACGCTGCTTACTGCACAGGCCACCGCCTCATAGAGCACCTCTGTGCCGAGACCGTCTGCGTGGTAATCAACGGCGTTCTCAGCCCTGATACCCATGGAGCCTGCCGTTGCCGCAGCGTCGATATTCGCTCCCAGGAACACAAATTCCCAGCCCTTTTCCTCCTGCGCTCTGCTGATGAGCTGCTTTACGTCATTGTAGCTGTACTTCCTGCTGGCGTTCTCCATACCGTCCGTGGTGATGACGAACAGGGTCTTTTCGGGAATATCCTCCTCACGGGCGTACTTGTGGATATTGGAGATGTGGCGGACAGCCTCACCTACTGCGTCAAGGAGAGCAGTGCAGCCTGAGGGAACATAGTCCCTGTCGGTGAGCTGGGGTACCTCCTCAAGCTTTACTCTGTCGTGAACTACCTTGGACTCATTGCTGAAGAAGACCGTGGACACAAGAGCCTCACCCTCCTCCTTCTTCTGCTTTGCGATAAGTGAATTGAAGCCGCCTATGGTATCGGCTGTAAGACCGCTCATGGAACCGCTCTCGTCAAGGATAAATACCAGTTCAGTCAAGTTCTTTTTCATAATAATACCTCCGTTCTGATGTGAAGAAGCCCTTTGCTTCCTTTACTGTAATTACAGTATACACCATAACGGAGGTCATATGGTCGCTTGAAATGCGACAAATCATGAGCCTATGAGACTCTGGTCGAAGGCGAACAGCGCCTCGTTTATCTCATAGATATTGTAGTTGCCGTGCTCAATGAAATAACGGATTATCAGGTCGAATTTTAGGCTCCCCGACAGTGCGAAGCCTGCCTTTTCCAGGAGCGCCTGCGTCTCACCCAGGTCAAGCTCCAGAGCTATTGCAAAAGCCACAGCGGTCTGCTTTTTTGGCTTGTAGTTCATGTCGCTGCGTATCTTTGAAAAGAGCTTGCGGTCGATATTGGCTTTCTTGTAGGTCTCCACATCGGTCATGCCCTTTTCGTCTATAAGCCTGAGCAGCGCCTGAGAGAAGGACTCGTCCTGAGCCTTCAGCATTCCCTCAAGGTCGGGGACTGCGGCTTCGCAGCATAGCTCCTCGTCGAGATGTATGGCGTTGGCGCTCTCCTTTTTCCCGCCGAAAAGCCCCATAGGCTTTATCATCGCGGACTGAACTGCTCCTGCTGCAGGACGCCGTCTGTTTCTGATGTCATTCTCTGCGCATTCACGGGCGTAGGCGTCGCTGATGTACTGCCTTATGCCGCCCATTATGCCCGCGCTCACCTCAAATGAAGCCTTGTCGAAGATAACCAGGGTTATGTCCATATCGTTATCCTCAAGGAAGCTGCTGAATTCCGACACAGCCGCCTTCAGAGCCTTGTCCCTTGGGTAGCCGAATATGCCCGAGGATATAAGCGGGAACGCCACGCTCTCGCAGCCATTTTCCTTTGCCAGTGCAAGGGAGCTTCTGTAGCATGACCGCAGCAGCTCCTCCTCGTTCCTGCTGCCGCCCTGCCAGGCAGGCCCCACAGTATGTATGATGTACTTACAATTCAGGTTGTAGCCCTTTGTGAGCTTTGCCTCTCCCACCCTGCAGCCGCCCAGGTTTTTGCACTCCTCCAGAAGTTCGGGACCTGCGGCGTGGTGGATAGCACCGTCAACGCCTCCGCCGCCCAGCAGCGATGAGCTTGCAGCATTAACGATAGCGTCGGCTTTTACTTTTGTTATATCGTTCCTGATTATATTGAAAGGCATAGCTGCCCTCCTTCCTCAGCCTGTTACGGCGTCAAGATCCTTGGTGATGAATTCGTATCTCTGCTCATAGAAGCTCCTGAGGGAGTCCACGGCATAATCGTAATTCATCTCTGCTGCAGTGCCCCCTGTCCAGCCGCTCCAGAAGCGGTCGTAGGTGGCGATGACCATGCTGCGGTACTCCTCAGCCAGCCTGTCTATCTCGGCAGTTACCCTTTCCGTATTGAAGTTATTGTCGGCGATGTCCATGAAGGTCTCTCTGAACTGCCTGCGGAAGCCCTCATTCTCAAGAGCGCCGTTAAAGAGGTCCGCCAGGAAGCAATCGCTGTCCATGAACCGCTCAAAGCTGTTCTCGTAGGGTGAAGCCTCGCCGTAGAGTCCCGAGCTGTACTCCGTATCTAACAATATGAACCGCCATTTTCCGTCTGCGTATGGCGAGCTGCCGTCGGCGGTCTCAGCCTTCCAGAAAGCGGCATTGGGCTTGCCCCAGTCATGGTTGTTTATGTATATCTCGGTGCTGACGTAGTCCATAAAGCCCTGCATATCTATGCGCTCGCATAGCTCGTCATAATTTGCCTGCACGGAGAAATCCGTATCCTGTATCCATTTGCGAAGCTTTTCCCATTCCGCAAAGGTCTCCTCGGAGCCATCGTCCAGGGCTTCCTTCTTGATGATACATATATCCTTTGCTGGTACGCCGCAGTGAGCGCTGATGAAGTCCGCGTCCATTTTCTCAGTGATCTCATAGTGTCCCCAGAACTCGCCGTCCACAAAGACGATACAGGGCTCCATGCCCTGAGTGAGGAACTGCCTGTCGGACACAAGTGACTGTATCAGCTTGTCGCTGAAGCGGGTGAAATAGGCGTCATTTCCGCCGTTTCGCAGTATGAAGCTGTCGAACACCGTAACGGGAGAGCCGTCGGTATCATTCTTCACCTTACCCGAGAACAGGTCGTATTCCAGCTTGGGAGCGCCATAATCGCTCCTTGCGTACACGTTGAAGCTCTTCTGTGAGTAGGAACGGGTGGCGCCGCCGTGTATGCGTATGCCCACATTCTGGGATCTGACAGGCTTTCCGCCCTCAAAGAACTGTATCTCCGCCTCTCTCCCATTCCCTGCCCCTCTGTGAGTAGTTTCCGGGGATAGTCCATTCGTCGGCATGGGGGTCGAATTCATCGCTGTTTTTCCAGTCATCATAGGACTTTCCCGTGACGTATATGCCCTTTTCGTCGTCAAAAAGGTTCTCCTCGTCAGTCATGAGGGAGACCACCTTGTACTTTTTATAGTAGTCCGCCTTATCGTCAAAGCCCACGAAATAGGTATTCGATACCACGGGGCTCTGCCCGCCGTTTTTGCCTATGGCAACGGCTCTGACCACTGTCGCCTTGTCCACCTCCGACTTTGGCACGAAGTCATCTGCGGCAGCAATGGGCTGGGCGATGTCCTTATGGGCGCTGAGAACGTTTTTCTCCCCGGAAGCGTCCTTTATCTCTATGGGAGCAGTGTATTTCGTGCTGTTTATAGTTGGTATGCTTCCGTCGAGAGTGTAGTATATCTCCCCGCCGTCATCGGCAGATATAGTAAGGGAAAAGCCGCTCTTGTAGAAGCTGCTCCCTGCTGAAAAATGCATACCCTCAGCGTCAAAGGGCTCCGCCTTGTCCTCGTCTGTACTGACGAAGCCAACTGCCGATGTGCTGCTTGTTTTCTTGTCCGCGCAGGAGGCGAGTGTCAGGGGAAGGGCGCTCAGTGCCAGGACAAGTGCTGTATTCAGTGCTAAGTATCTTTTCTTCATAGCTGTTTCCTTTCAACGGGGATATATTTACGTTATGTATCAGAATCCCTCTTTCCAGCGGCGGATATTGTTCTTTCCAAATCTGAATGAGCCCACAACGAAGGAGTCCTGTGAGAGCTGCTCCTCAGTGAACCAGGGACTTGTAACGTTGCCCTCCGTATGGGTAAGGATATGGAAGCACACCGCAGGAATGAAGCTCTGTCCGATAAGGTAGCATTTCTCGCCCTTTTCGTTCACAGCCTCGTCGGCGATGAGCACCACATGGACATCGTTGCAGATAATATCTCCCACACGGAGCTCCTCAGCGGGAATGACCTCCGACTCCTTCTGCAAAGAGAGAGTACCTGCATAGCGCATTACCTCCTTGAGGTAGTTCCTGTACTGCTGCTCGCTGTCATCGGGAAGTCCCGCAGGAAGCTCCGCGGAAAAGCTTCCCAGAGCGAAAAATCGCTTGCCCCTGCGCCAGCGGTCATAGCTGCACTCATCTCCGTTGGAGAACTGAAATGATATCTTGTCGTATTGCTTGTTCTCATAGAAATAGTCGCTGTAGAGCCTTATGACGCTATCTGCGCACTGCTGATAGCCCTCGTCGCCAAGGCTGATGTCAAATATGGCAGCCAGGTCAGAGAAATCACTGGTGGAGCCGTCATAAACAGGCAGCTTCGTATCGTCGGGGAGCAGCGGATAGCTGCGGAGATATTCCGTAAAGCTTCCCTCTGCGACAGGCATACGGGCAAATCCCTCGGGAGGGACTATCCTTGTCTCAAGGTCAGCGCCCTCAGGTTCAAGGCATTCTATATCGAAAAATCTTCCCGCAGTCTCAATGGTCAGCTCAGCCGCCTTCCATTTGGGATTGCAGCGGATATAGACTGCGGTCAGCAGCGCCGCCGGCAGTATTATCAGCAGCAATATGCGCAGACCGCGCTTTTTGGGTCTTTCGGCTGTATCTTTATTTTTCGCCATGTTGTCTCCTCCCCGCATATCTGTTCATTGCTTTAATTGTAGCATGAACAGCAGCTCATGTCAACAGAAAAACCGCAGTATTTCCGACTTTATCGGGAACACTGCGGCTCGCTCTCTGTTCTATTTCCGCCCCGGACGAAGCTCCTGATAAAAGAGCCCGCACTTATTGCAGTACCACACCAGCCTGCCGGAGCGGTACATGGGCAGGGTTACATTCATGCCCCATTCGGGGTACTGCCTGAACATCATCATGCTGCTGTCGGACACATAGGCAGCGAATGAGATATAGTGCTCCTTGGTCATGGGGTGGTCGGTAGTGATGTACCACTCGCCGCCAGGTCCTCGACCTTCAGCCGCTGTCCTTCCTCAGCCTTCTTTGCCTCAAGTGCAGTGAGCCTGTTTCCGCAGCAGGTCACAGCCGCGTCTGAGGCAGCCGTTATTACGTTTCCGCAGTCCCTGCACACATAAAATCTCAGCTTTTTCATATTTCCCTTCTCGCTTTCGTTTTTTTCGACATTTCCGCTCAGCAGCACCTGCACATCCGTCCCCAGCACCTCTGCCAGCGCCGTAAGCAGAGACACATCGGGACAGCCGCTGCCTCTCTCCCACTTTGACACCGCCTTATCGCTGACACATATGAGCTCCGCCAGCTGCTTCTGGGTGAGTCCCCGCTCTGTTCTGAGCTGACGTATAAGGGCTCCTGTTCTGACCTGATCCATATTATCACCTCGTTCTGATCTGATGATATTATTATACCCGACAGCCGCCGGCACGTCAATCCACGCTCCGTAGAGTCGAAAAAAACAGCTCCCGTTGCAGAAACAGGAGCTGTTTGTTCATTGTTCTTTTTTAAGATGCATGACGATCTCAAGGGTAAATCTGTTATCCTCAGCCGAGATGTCAACAGTTCCCTCATACTTGTGTACCGCCCTGATGATATTTGGCACACCCAGTCCGTGGAGAGTCTTGTTCTCCTTTGAGGTGACAAGCTGGTTCTTGCCCTTGAAGTTTACGCTTTCAAATACTGGATTGGATATTGTCAGAAAATAATAGCCCTTTTTGAAATCCGACTTTATGGATATCACCTTATCCTGTCCGCTCTGATCCTTTGCGCACGCCTCTATGGCGTTATCTATGGCATTGGAGAATATGATACAGGCGTCCACATTGCTCAGTCCCATTGTGGGCACAAAGCCTGTGAATTCTATCCTTGTGCCGCTTCTTAGCGCCTTTGCCTTCTTGTCACTGAGAAGCGAGTCGACGATGATATTGCCCGTATCGAAATCCTGCTTTTCCCTCTCAAGAACTCCCTCGATATCGCTGATATAATCAGTTGCCTTTTCGGTCTCGTTCTCAGCGAGAAGGCTTCTTATACAGAGAAGGTGGTTCTTGAAATCATGTCTGAAGCTTCTGAACTCTGAATAGATCTGCTTGATATTATCGTAGTATTCAGTCTGCTTTTCGATCTGGTCCGCAAGGAGCTCCGACACCATTTTCTGCTTTGAAGCAGCGGCTGTAGTGCTTATTACCGAGATAAGCACTATGGTAAAGCCCACCAGTGTAGGCATCAGCAGGAACTCTGCTATCCTGTGGTGCTCCTCGGAAAGAGAAGCCCACACAAATATATTTATGATGTAAGCCAGTATGATGACCATGACATACTGGTATTTTGCAATCGCCTTCAGCTCCTGCTGTAAGGTGAGCTCAAGCTCACGCTTTCTGATGATAAACAGTATTATCAGGAGCGCTGTTCCCTCAGTCAGCATTGCCGCTATATCAAGGACATGGCCCGCAGGGAGGAACCGTGACAGCAGAGTGGCGTACATCTGGCTGGTTATAAGCGACATAAGGCATATATACAGGATATTCAACTTTATCCTGCGGAAAATAATGGAAAAGGCGATGAATTTCGAGAATATGCTCAGTATAAGCAGTATCAGCCTTAGTATAAAGAACTCATGAAGCGCCTCAACGTCCATCAGAAGCGGAGACAATGCAGGTATCAGGAGTATCACAAGCGACAGCAGAAAAGGCATTTTCCGCTTTTCACCTGTTGTTGCTCTTATGACCTCCATAATGGCAGCTCCAAGATAGATCCCCGAAATGACAGTCAGTATTATCATAGAGCTCTACCCGTTAAATACCTGAGCGTTTGATATAATCTGTAAACGCTTTTTTGAACGCAGTCAGCTTGTTCTTGCTTATGATCACGCGTTCATTATTGTCAAACAGTATATTTGCGGAATCGTGTGAGACTATATGCCTGAGTCCCACAAGATAGGCTCTGTGAGACCTGAAGAACAAATCCTCGGGAAGCATGGCTTCTATCTCGGCAAGGGTGCCCTTGTAGAGGCTGCTCGCCTCCTTATCGCGTATATAGCAGTGCTTTCCCGATGCCTCAACATATATGATATCGTTGATATTTATGCGCTTGTTCATATCCTCAAGCTTCAGGAGGATATAGTTGTCATCGTCAAGCTCATGGATAAAGCTGTTGAGAGCAGCCTCCAGCTTTTCCCTGTTCACAGGCTTTACGAGGAACCTGTAGGCATTGACCTCGAATGCGTCAAATACCACATTTGCATAGCTGGTCAGAAAGACTATGGGTACATCGATCTTCTTTCCCCTGAGTCTTCTCGAAGTTTCGATGCCGTCCAGATCATCCATCTGGAAATCCATGAATATCAGGTCGAATTTAAAATTGCTTGCAAGCAGATCGTGGCCTGAGGTAAAGTCATAGTAGTCAAAAACAAGTCTGTGTTCCTGTGCGTAGTCGTCAAGATGTTTCTTAAGCTCCTTGTGAAGCGGAAGCTTATCGTCGCAGATAGCAATCTTCATACCCTTATAAATACAGCTATATCGCCATATTTCTCCTTTCAGATTAATCGGTGTGTCTGTGCTGATGTTCATTCACTCTGAAAAAACGCCCGTTTACTCCAGTTTTGTTGTTGGCTCTGATCATGGATGTTATAATATGATCACAGTTGAACGATACAACAAAAAACAAGGAGGTTAAAGACCATGGGAGACTTTTTAGACTGGCTCTTCGGCGGCAGAAGATAAGATAGCTCAAAACGCCGCAAAACCCGATTTTCAGAGAAAATCAATAAAAGTATAGAATGAATAATAGAAAATGCAATACATTATTATTTTATCATTTTTACCTGATTTTGTCAATAAGAAAATACAAAACAGCAGCAGTGCTCCTCTCGCCTGCTGCTGTTATTTTTTGCCCCTGCGCTGCTGTACGTAACATAACAGCGAGGGGATCAACGGTATAGGTACAAAAAGTCACAGTGCCGGCTTTACGGCAACACGAAAAGCCCTGTTTTTCAGCAGGGCTTTTCTGTGTTATGGCATTATAACTGGAAACTGGCTTTCTTTGTTATCAGAGGATATTGTATTCTATCCCCACGTATATATCTATGATACAGTCCTGATCGGACTCCATGCGGATTATCCTGTAATAGGGCTTCGTTACGGGATTATACTCCTTTTCGTCAATATAATCCATAAGCCTTTGGGTAGTCTCCTCCGTCAGGGCAAGGCTGCCCTCATGGCGGACGGATACTGCATTTATCAGTTTGAATTCAGGCTTGAAGCTGAACTCGCTGCAGCTATCCATCTCGTCCTCTACGGGTATAAGTATCTCTGTATCCATTTTTCCGCTGTCGGTCATGCCGTCTGTTAGTGTGAATAATATTCTGTTGTTTGCTGCTATATCCAGAGCGTCAAGATTTTCCCTGATGTATTTTATCATACCGGGGAGCTCCCCGAGAGAGACCTTGGTCCTGTATGACAGAAGGTCGTAAAAAATTAGGGTCTGGTTTTCAATTATCTGCATATTCTCTGCCTCCTTGGTATCTGCGCGGGCAATGACCTATCCGAAAAGGGAGCTTCCGCGTCCTGCGGAAGTTCCCCTGAGCTTTATATTATTCGTAATACTCATATTTTGACGATACGATCACCATTGCTATGACTCCCACAGCTATATATACTGCTGATACTACACAGCCTGTAAGAAGCTGATGATTTATGGCGGGAACGTTCTCAGAGAATACTGAGAGCGAGCCGATGGGCGAGAAGCGTGCTGTACCTGCGAGAGTATCAAGAACTCCCATGATGAATGTAAACACGATGCCTGCTGCCATGATGATCTTTGAGCTTATCTTGATCTGTGATAAAAGAGCTATGAATACTGTTATGGCAAATGCGGGGATAACTGCAAGAAGTGTTATTCCTACTACCTCCAGGACTCCCTCTGCCGAGGCAGGAGCTCCGAAGAAGATGGTACCTACCACCAGCGAGAGCACAAGATTGAAGAGAACTGTCAGCAGGATAGAGCATACCATGAAGACAAGCTTGCCGATTATAACGGTATTTCTCTCAACACCTGTAAGGATAGTGAACTTCATATTTCCGCTCTCTCTGTCATCCGAGAAAACGTTTACTGCTGTGATAACAATGAAGATCAAGAAGAATGAGAAGTAGCTCTTATATATGAAGTCGGTCAGGAAGAGCTTGGCAAAGCCTGCTCCGTCCAGATCTCTGAGGGTGTCCTTCAGAGCCTCTGAATAAGTCTGAGCCTTGGGAAGGTTGTTTACCGTGATGTCTACCATGTCTTTATATGCTGTTACTCCCAGAAGGCAAAGTCCGACGATGAGAAGGATCTCAAATATAAATATCTTGCCCTTGAAAAATTTTCTGAATTCGTTTTTTACTATTTTATTCATAGGATTACCGCCTTTCTTTCAAGCTTTCAGCTCCAGATATCCTTTTTCCTGAATGAGAACAGTCCCACAAGGTAAAGGATTACTATATATGCTGCAAGCACTGCATAGGATATGGGCTTTTCAGTTCCATAGAATGTGAGCGGGCTGCAGCTGAGGAAGTGTGTAGGTGACAGATAAGAGCCTGCTCCGACGCTGTCAAAGGCTATTGAGAGCAGGAGCACTACAAGTCCGCAGGCAAAGCTCTTCTGGAAATCACCCAGGAAGATCGACGCCAGAACAGTGATGAGGGTTATGGGGATAAGTCCTGCTGCTGAGAGCATATAGACCTTTGCCATGTTCCACACATCGCCTGCACCGGTATTTCCGGCGCTGTCTCTTATGATACCCACTGCTGTGAGTACGCCAAATGAGAGAACGGATATCACTGCGCACATTATCAGCAGGAAAATGTTCTTGCTGATGTAGAACTGACTCTTTGAACATTTGCAGAGCATGAATGTCTTTGTCATGCCGTTTGCATATTCGCTTCCCCATACGGAAGCTGCAAGGAGCACCATCAGAAGCGGTGCAAAGAACTTGACCACTACAAATGTAGCATTGTATATCATAAAGTCGGTGTATGACGACTCCTTGATGCCAAAGCCCTTTGCGCTGAGCTCTATGGCTGATATTCCCAGGCAGATCAGAGTTACTACTGCAAAGCCTGCCAGGAAGAGCCCCGAATTATGCATTTTTCTGAATTCTATCTTTAACAGTTTAACCAATTTTATCAATCCCTAACGCTTTGATATAGTACTCTTCAAGAGTATTACAGCCCGCTCCGCTCACAAGCTCATTTACGGGCCCGTAGGAAACTATCCTTCCTTTATTGATGATTATTACCTTGTTGCACATTGCTGCGATCTCGCCGAGGATATGAGAGCATATGATGAATGTCACGTTCTGGCTCTCGGCAAGTGCCATGATTATCTGTCTGATCTCGATGATACCCACAGGATCAAGTCCGTTGGTAGGCTCGTCGAGAATGATTATCTCAGGCTTATTGAGGAATGCTCTTGCGATACCGAGTCGCTGCTTCATTCCCAGTGAATACTTCTTTACCTTCTTGTTCTTGTCATCTGTAAGGTGTACAAGTGCCAGGACCTCCTCGATCCTTGCCTTGTCGATGCCGTAAAGATCCGCATACAGCTCAAGGTTCTGATAACCTGTCATGTAGCCGTAGAACGCAGGAGCCTCTACCATTGCGCCTACCTTGGAAAGTGCCTCTGCTCTTGAGTTTACGATATCGTATCCGCAGAGCTCTACCTTACCCTTGGTGGGCTTTACGAGACCGAGCATCATCTTGATAGTGGTGCTCTTGCCTGCGCCGTTGGGGCCGAGGAAGCCAAGGATATCACCCTTGGCCACCGAAAAGCTTATGTCATTGATTATTTCTGTCTTGTTTATGGTCTTGCATAAATTTTTTACTTCGATTATATTATTCATACGCTTTCCCTCCTGAGTTTCTTTGCTCTTACGAACTTTATCATGAATATCAGCAGGATAAGGAGCAGATAGTGCTTTATGCTCCAGAATGCACTGCCGATACCGTTGTCGAGGTTCTTTGAGAAGATCTCAGCCATTGCAAATATCTCCTTGAGGAATATATATCCCATAGCGATAACGCTGAGAAGGAAATAAAGCATCTGACCGGGTGTCATCTGAACGCTCTTGTTTCTGATGCTGTTTCTTATAGAGGCGAATGATCTGCTTCTGAGGTTGGGTATCTTCAGCAGAGTCGCCAGGACGAAATATCCGTCAAGGGGCATCAGCGGACAAAGGTTGACCACTATGAATACCAGGTTCACATACCACAGGTAATTCATGGCGCTTATCATGAATTCCGAGCCGCCGTGCTGCGAAAGCAATATCGCCGAGATAAATCCCGTACACAGCAGCAGCGCATTAACCGTTACTCCTGCGAGCCATACGCTTATTCTTTCCCTTGGCTTTATGGTGTAAAGTCCCGGGAGCTTGATATAGACTATCGGGCTCACATACAAATACAGCGATACGGATATCTTTTGTGGTATTATCCCGTATTTCGATGCCGCGATACCATGGGCAAACTCATGCAGCATTATGCTGGCGCCCATTATCAGGACTATTGTTACTATATTTCTCAGATAATGCCCCTCAAAGCCCAGAAGGCTCATCGATGAGACATATCTGCTGTTTACTATACCGAATACAACTGTGAATACTATAGCTGCCGCTGTTATCAGAGCTGTTGGGAACGTCAGATGGGACAGCGCCTTGAAAAACGATCTGAGCTTTGTTATCTTCGCTTCAAACAGCTTCAGACCAAGAGTCTCAAATTCGCTTCTTGAGGGTGCCGCTTTATCTTCCTCTGCAAGGAGCCCTGCCTTTTCCAGTACGGAATACAGGTTCTCTGCATCGATAACAGCGCCCGTTTCAGCCTTTACAGTATTTTCGATTTCTTCGTATGAATGATTTCCGTCCATCAGGTCTATGGCTTGCATCACAGTGTTCTTCTTGCTCTCATCGACCTCGATAAAACGGTCTCTGCTGACGCTGCCGATAGCGAACTTGTTCTCCTTGTTCTTGTATTCGTAAAGGAGATAGGGCCGGATATCATCTACAACACATGGCATTCCCATTGTCGTCCTCCTTACTTATCCTATACCATATCCGAAAGCCTGATCAGCACCTTTTCCGTAAGCTTTTTCTGCATCTCGCACTCTTCATCGGGAGTATAATCGATATCATTGCTGTTGAAGTAATTGGTACCGAGACATCCCGAGCAAACTCTGTTGTTGAAGCAGTTTTTGCACTTTTCGTATTTATACTTGCTGAAGCTCTTGAATCTGGTTCTCATCTCGTTGAAAACGGGATTTTCAAAAACCGGGACCTCATCATTGATGTTGCCCATCCTGAACTTCTCTACATCAGTGAACATGAAACAGGGATAAACATCGCCCCTGCATGATACTGAGAAGTTGGATATTCCCGCCTCACAGAGATATTTGTTTGACTTGCGCAGCTTGAGCGACTTGATGATCCTGCTGAGGTATGTAAAGGAGTAATCCTTGTCATTCTCGCATTTCTCTCTGAACGCTTCATCAACTGCATCGTTGAAGGAATCTCTGTTCTTGAGCTTGTAATCCACGCTGTCATCTCCCGAAACGGGCACGATATGAACATTGGGGATACTGAGCTCATCCTTCAGGTATTTTATGGTATCTATAACTGAATAATTGTTTTCCGTATGTCTTGCGTTGTAGGTGACCTCTGCTGACGCAGGGGATACGGAGAACTGATTATATTTTTCGATATTATTGAGTATCCTTCCGAAGGATCCCGATCCGTTCTTGTATACTCTCATGCCGTCATGTATCGGTTTAGGTCCGTCGATACTGAAGGTTATTGAGATGTTGTACTTGCTGATGGTCTCTGCAAGCTGGTCGGAGTAGATCGTTCCGTTGGATATGGTTCCGAACTGGGGAAGCATCTCTATTTTTCCCTCGTTATAAAGCTCGGTTATATATTCACAGGCAAATCTTATAACAGGCTCGTTCAGCAGCGGCTCTCCGCCGAAGAACTGTATTACCTTGATCGCCTTGTATCTGCTGTAAAACAGGTCTATCGCCTTCTTGGCGGTCTCTTTGCTCATAAGACATTCCGATGAGGAATAGTTTCCTCCGTCGGCGTAGCAATACTTACAGTTAAGATTGCACTTGTTTGTTACGTTGAGAACAAGTCTGAACAGTGTGTCTTCCTTTTCGCCCGTAACATCTTCTACAGCGTCCTCGCTGAGTATCTTACATATATTATCATATGCTTCAGGCTTCATGTTATACTTCTCGAGTATCTCACATTTCGGTACGCCGTCAAGCATATCCTGGACCACCTGCTTTATCGCCTTGCTCACATTGTAGAACTTGAGCGATTCACAGAGGAACATTACACAGGTATCTTCTGATTTGTCGATAAAATGTACTTTCATAGCTTTTTACCACTTCAAGATCTTATGAAGCGCGTCATCTCAGAGATGCCTCAATGGGCATCTCCAAAACAACACTCTACCTAACTAATTAACCAACACAGCCGATTCCCCAGCAGCCGCCGCCGCAGATGATACCAAATGCAGGTGCCTCAGTCTCCTCAAGGATATCGATGTCGTTAACCTTGACTTCATTCATCTTGAATTCCATATTAAAGGATCTCCTTTCAAAAATATTGTTTGCCTCTCAGTGAGGGATAAATAGTAATAGTGTCTGACTTATCAGAATGCACAGCCGATACCCCAGCAGCCACCGCCGCAGATGATACCGAATGCAGGAGCCTCTGTCTCCTCAAGGATATCGATGTCGTTTACCTTGACTTCATTCATCTTGAATTCCATGATCTCTTCCTCCTTTCATCATTATTTTACCTGATCTGAAAGGAGTGGTTACCAACACCAGACTCCAAAGCATCCGGCGCCGCATATAACGCCAAACATCGGAGTTTCTGTTTCCTCAAGGATATCGATGTTATCGACCTTGACTTCATTCATTTTGAATTCCATATTAAATTTTTCCTCCTTTCATCAGATCGTGTGC
>Ga0116174_10001043_pt1 | contig 26155 bp, 18 predicted proteins | sample AD_UKC087_MetaG_FD_89801 | JGI IMG/M metagenome (GOLD analysis project Ga0116174, IMG submission 89801) | Active sludge microbial communities of municipal wastewater-treating anaerobic digesters from USA - AD_UKC087_MetaG | ecosystem: Engineered > Bioreactor > Anaerobic > Digestate | place: USA...
CGAAGACCTCGCTGGGGTGCTGACCGAAAAGCGGAGGAAAGCGAAATGAAACGGAGCGGCAAGAGCGGAAAAAAGATACTGGAGGATTACCGGCGTTATTTCCCCTCCTCATTCGTCGAGGAAATGCGCGCGACGGGTAGGGACATCGTGGAGTCGGAGCGCGATGGCGCGTTCATTTATGATGAAAACGGGAAGCGCTATATTGACTGTATCACATCCGGATCGATATATAATCTCGGGCGACGCCCTCGCGCGGTTATTTCGGCCCTGAAAAAGGCGGTTCGCCAGACCGACCAGGGCAACTTTCCCATGATCTCCATCGAGAAGGCGGCGCTGGCGGCCAGAGTGGCGGCCTTCTCCCCGGCGGGGCTGGAATGTGTCGTTTTCAGCGTGACGCGCGGAGAAAGCGTCGATTTCGCCTGCAAGCTCGCGCGCGGTTCCACGAAGAGGCCCGAAATCGTTACAGTGGACGGATCGTGGTTCGGTCAGACAGGCTTCGCGCTCAGCCTTTCCGAGCGCAGTGATCGCGGAATGTACGGGCCGCTCATTCCCGATGTCGTGACGATCCCGTTCGGGGATTACGCCTCCGCCGCGAAGGCCGTTACCGGGAGAACGGCCGCGGTGGTCATCGAACCGCTCCAGACGGAGAACGGGTGCCGCGCGGCATACCCCGAATACCTGCGCGAGCTGCGGCGCATCTGCGACCGGGTGGGCGCCGTACTGGTTTTCGACGAAACTCAGTCGGGCCTCGGCCGAAGCGGAAAGAAGTTCTATCTCGAGTATTCCGGCGTCGTCCCCGACGTGCTGGTGATCGGCGAGGCGCTCGGGGCGGGGATGTTCCCGATCGCGGCGACCGTCTTCACGAAAAAGCTCAACCGGTTCATGAACGCCCATCCGCTCATCCACCTCTCGACATTCGGCGGTTCAGACCTCGGCTGCATGGCGGCCATCGCGGCGATCGAGCTCTACGAGAAGCTGAGGCCGTGGGATAATTCCGAGACGATGGGCAAACGCCTTCGAGATGGATTGGAGAAGATAGTGAGGGGCCGCCGCGGTGCGGGGACCGTCAGGGGGTCAGGCCTGTTGCAGGCGATCGACATGGGAACGATCGAAAAGGCGCGTGCTTTCTGCCGGGCGGCCGCCAAAAGGGGGCTCCTGGTTATGCCTGGAGCGGTGGAGGCGTCCTCTGTCATCTTTCGCCCGAGTCTTCTTATAACCTCGATTCAGGTGAATGCCATTCTGGAGGCGGCGGAAAAGGCGGCCGGCGGATTATAATCCCGGGCCTCCCGGGCCATCGAAGGACCGTTCAGTACTTGCGCTTCATCTGAACGAGCGTTCCGCGCTCCATCCTCACACGGTACTCAATTCCCATCGGGTAAAGGATGAGCGTGCCCTCTCCATGTTCGTGGTCCTCCTCCCAGTTCCCGCTATATTTGTTGCCGTCAGGGAAGAGGCAGGTGCCGTTTCCATGGCGCTTGCCGTCCTTCCAGTTGCCGCGGTACTTCTCGCCGTCGGGCAAAACGCAGGTCCCGAACCCGTTCTGGCGGTCATCGTTCCATTCGCCGCTGTAGGTACGGCCATCGGGGAATACCAGCGTTCCGTAGCCGTGCCGTTTATCGTTACGCCACTCTCCCGTATAACGAGATCCATCGGCAGCGACCAGGGTGCCGTTTCCGTGGCGCATGTTTTTCATCCATCCGCCTGAATAGCGGCTCCCGTCAGCGTACCGGTAGCTTCCCTCTCCCTGCCATTCGCCGTTTACCCAGTTTCCGGTGTAACTGCGGTTGTTGGGATACGTGATGGTCCCCTGGCCGTGCATAACTCCGCCTTTCCAGAGTCCCTCGTAACGGGAACCGTCGGGGAATACGCACGTCCCCTGTCCCTCGGGGAGGCCTTTTGCCCATTCCCCTTCATACCGGCGGCCGTCTTCGTAGAGCATGATTCCCTTTCCGTCGGTGCAGTTGCCGGTGCAGACATCGAGAGCATACACGGCGGGAGCAACGGAAAACAGGGCGGTGAGGACGAGTATAAACGGACCTTTCATGATCGAGGGCTCCCGGATTTTCTATTGTCCGGATAGTATACCGTGCGTGCGGGAAATACGCAAGTATTTTGTAAGGGAAACACTTACAAACGGATGACGGGCGCCGTGGCGGCGCATCATGACGCGCTCATCGAGTCGGAGGGGCATACAACGACCAGGGATTCGCCGTTTTCGGCGGTCACAATGAGTCGGTAATCGACCGTATTCCAGAAACTGCAGCAAACGGTGTTACCGTCGATCTCCCCGTTGTAATACCTGCACTGTCTGCAATCCGCGAGTTTCATCGCTTTAGAGATAGAGGTGCCGTCTGTAGGCGCCCGGGCGGCGAAAATTGGTTAATCCATTCTATCGGCCGCCGCGCCGTCAGGTGGAAGCGGTTCGATTCTGCCGATCCCCCTGACGAGATAGAAGACGGCTATGCCGTAATAGATGATGAAGAACCACGGAATGTCGATCTTTGCGACGGAAGCCGCCGTTTTAACGATGATGGGAAGCGTCAGCGCGTACATCGCGAGCCTGAAAAGGACATCGAAGGAGGCGCGCCGGCGCCCCAGGGCGCAGCCAGCAAGGCCGAGCAGGGCCACGATGAGGGCGCTGAAGAACTTGGCGAGAACGGAGAACGCGAGAAAGAATAGTACGATCACCGCGGTAAGAACCCAGTGATACGAAATGAGACGCTCAACATCCGCTTTGGCGATGGGCGCGTATTGCTTTAACGCCTCGAGACTGTAATGGCGTGTCTCGAACTCGTTTTTTTTATACAGCACGCCCTCGTTGGAGAGGTAGACGCCCTTAGGGTATCCGTCGAGGACGGACTCATTCGTCCTTCCGGAAGGATCGAACACCCAGAGGAACCGCTCTTCATCCGCGGAGATTACGGGGAGTTTTCCCTTTACCTTGAAGCCTTCGGGGGTAAAGATAAAATCGGGAAAGTCCGTGCTGAATGATCGTCCCGCCTGCTCCAGCGACGCGTTTATTTCGCGCGCCACCGGGATGGCTGCGATCGACGCGCACAGCAGGGAGAAAACGAGCAGATACACCAGCGCGTGAGCGGTCGGCCTGAGTGAAAGCACGGCGTATGCGCCGGCGTCATACAGGCTTCGGGCAACGGACGCGAGCAGGTTTCCCTCGTGTTTTTCAATGCTCATCGGTCTCTCCGTATACCACGGACCGGGGGCCCGTGATTCATAATCGGTGAATCGGTTCAATTAAAACCATATCGGCGGGCTTAATGCAAACCATTTTCCGCACGATTCCCGGTCATTTCGCGCACAATCAGCGGTATCACGCGCCGGTGCACGGATCTGGTGGTTAAAAAAAGGCAATGATCAGTCCATCTTCTCGAGTATCTCTACGGCGTCGCGCACAAAAATTGCGCAGCGCTTTTCGAACAGGCCGGAGTCGTGCGCCCGCTGGAGGCCTTCCGGTGTGGAAATATCGACACCGATGAGGTTCCGGCAGTTGGTGGAACCGTGCAGGCGAACGAATGAAGCGGTGAACCCGCGGGCCTTCGCATAGGTCAGCTCCTTTCCCGTTTCATCCTCCGCCAGATATTTGCCATGCCGGAGACCCAGCACCATGTATGCTCCCGTCACCGCGCCGCACGTGTCCTGGGCGCGGGCCATCCCCGCGCCGAAAGCGCAGGCGACCTTCAGCGCGGTATGCTCGCCGAGACCGTAATCACCGGCGAACGCGATGAGAACGGACTGAGAACAGTTGAAACGGTTCGCGAAGAATCCCAGGGCTTTTTTCGTCTTTTCCATGGCGGTGTCTCCGATGTGTAATTATACGCCGCGGGTACAAATGTTGCGATGGTTCGTTAGGGGCCCCGGATTGGTGCGCGTGAATCCGGGCCCTTTCTCGCGGGTGTCGCTTATCCCATGGCGGCGATGATCTCCTCGATGTGAATCCGGGCCGTATTGAACAGCGGAATCCCTCCCGGTCCTTCCGGTTCCGGGTAGAGCAGCGGCAGTTCGGTGCAGCCAAGTACCACGCCTTCGATGCCGTGCTCTTCCCGCATGCGCCCGATGATGGCGTCGAAGCCCTTGCGGGTATCGGGCTTCACGAGGCCGAATTCGAGCTCGTCGAAAATGCGGAGGTGTATGTATTCCCTTTCATCGGGAGAGGGGACCAGGAGCGATATGCCACGGCGCTCGAACGATGTTTGGTAAAAGTCGTTGTTCATGGTAAAGGCCGTTCCGAGGAGGGCGGCGCGCGTTATCCCCGCCGACGCGGCCCGCTCCGTCGTCGACTCGACGATGCTGATAAGCGGCATCGGGACGGCCTTCCTGAGTTCGTCGAAGACAACGTGCGGCGTGTTGGATGCGATCGCGCCGAAATCGGCGCCGGCGGAGCGCAGGCGGGAGAAAGTTCCGACCAGGAGATCGACCAGCGAACCCATGTCATTGGCCTCGATCATGGAGAGCATGCGGGTCATATCGATGCTCGCGATGAGCAGCTCCGGATAGCCGTGCGGATCGTACCGTTCCCTGTAGAGGGAGATAATGGAACGGTAATAGTCTACGGTGGATTCGGGGCCGACCCCGCCGATGATACCTGGAATTTTCATGCGCGTCGCTCCTTATACCCTGGGAACCGGCCCACAGGCTCGGGTCCTCATCGGGCGGAATGACATACATTCCGCACTCATGGGTAACGGCTCAAATAGTATGGACCGTTACCCATGGGATCAAAATGATTGGAGACGCCGGGAAAATACAACCGGAATTTATACGGAGAGGGCACCCTTCAATACATCATCATCGGAAGCCCTATCACCCCGATATCTATGATGAAATGACAGAGAACGCAGGGCAGTACGCTCCGTGACCGCTCGAAAACCATGCCGAGGACCATGCCGTAAATGAAGCTCAGGACGAAGAACAGCGGTCCGCCGATGGCGAGATGGACGATCGAATACAGCGCGGCCTGCGAGGCCAGCGCCGGGAACACGTCCAGGCCGGACGCGCGCAGCAGACGGTAGAACGCGAGCCGGAAGAAGACCTCCTCCGCAAGCGCGTTAAGAAGGGAGATGATGATTACGGGAGGCCAGAACTCCGGCCCGCGGAGTCCGAATTTCGTGGCGCCGAGCAGTATAACGGTGTAGGCGAGGCTTCCGACGAGACCGAGGGCGAACCACGGATTGAGAAGTCCGCGGGCGTCGAGCTTGAAATCCCCGGCGAACGGTATCCCCACCTTCAGCAGGAACAACAGCCCGGCGATTTCAAGCGCGAAAACGGGAAGATAGGCCGGTATTCTTGCCCATGCATCGCCGGTACTGTCGACCGGGAAGAGCGGCCATGTGACCAGGCCTGCCTTCATGAGCAGGGCGATCAGCGCGAAAAAGATGATAAAATAGACCGCCAGGCCGCCCGCGGCGATGCGGATGCCGAAAATACGCCTTTCATCACCGGACAGGTCGTAAAAGCGGTTTTTAAGCGCGGTTCCCGCCAGGATGAGCGATCCGATCGCGACGAAGACGATCATGACGATCTGCGCCTGGGTGAGCCCGAGGGCCACAATCGATTCCGTCCGGATGAATTCTATCAGGAAGCGCGCGTCGCCGTAGAGTATGAGATAGAGCGCCGTGATTTTTCCCCCCTCGCGCATGCGTTCGGTTGATCCCGGTGTGTAGATGCGTCTGTGCATCCTTCCGAGCACGTAAAATATAGCGAGGTTATACGCAATATCATACAGCGGCACCGGATTGTAAAAGTCGAAGCTGAAACCGAATATCGAAAAGCCGATCGGCCCGCCCCAGCAGCAGCCCACCAGAAAACACGCCACCCTGCCGATCGCGTTCGAGAGCGGAATATAGAGGAAGAAGGCGTCACTGATGTCCCAGAAGCGGAAGCGCATGGCGAAAAGGAGGGCGCTTATGAGGATCGTCGGGAGCACCAGGCTCGCGTGGAAGGTGTGGTAGCTCTGCGAGCTGACGATGTCCGACAACAGCGCGAAGCTCCAGAACTGACTGGGGTGATAAAAGATGTTCGCGGCGCGGGAACTGATGTAGCCGGCCGGTAGAATGAACAGGGCTATGATAAGAAAGAACCGCCGTACCTTCGCCTTCTCGTAGCCCAGCGTGCCGATTGTACGAAACACCAGGAAAAGACCGACGAGGACCGCCAGAACCACAAGGCTGTTGTAGATGGAGTTTGTAATAGTGACAAACATCCCGGGCTCGACATCGTATTTGAGCAGGAAATAGGAGATCATGGGTGCAACCGTCCGTTTATCAAGATTGTCGCCGGCTCAATTGAGGCGCGCGAGTCCCTGGCGCGCGCCCTCGTGTGCGGGGTCGAGCCTGAGCGCGCGCCTGTAGCGTCGGTCGGCGTTAAAACGGTCGCCCTCGGCCTCCGATATCAGCCCGAGCTCGAAGTGGATCTCCCCGTCGAACGGGGTGAGCTCTTCCGCCCGAATGAAACTCCTTCTCGCGTCCGCCAGGCGGTACTGGAATTTCCGCGTCATCCCGAGGGCGTAATGGAGCTCGGCCGCGTCGGGATTCACGCGCAGGCCGGCCGCGAACTGCCTCGCCGCCTCTTCGAGATTGCCTTTCCTGAGATATATCCATCCAAGGTGATAATGCGCCTCGAACGGCGCGCCCGCGTCAACGGCCATTTCAAGATTGGTCATGGCCTCATCGAACCGTCCCGACTTCAGGAAGGCCTCGCCGAGAAGGGTGAGCGCCTCTCCCGAACGCGGACGGATGGCAAGGGCCTCCCGCAGCGCGGCGATCATGCGCGGGTAATCGCCGCCGCGGCGCAGTTCGCGCGACAGCGAGAGATAATCGTCGAAGGATTTAGGCCCCGCGGCCGAAGGCGCCGGCGCGGGCGCCATGAAGATACCGTCGCTGTGCGTCGATATCCCCGGGTAATCCGGCACTATTGCCAGGGCCCTACGAATCTCTGCGGCGTGCGCCGGATTCCGCTGGCTGTTCATAACCATGGCGGAAAGGACGTGCCCGGTGGCCAGTGACATACGCTCTATGCCGGCGGAAAGAGAACCGTGTCCCGTTGCGGGCTTCAGGAGCGAAACGGCCGGTACACGGTACAGTCGTATAAGCGAAAGCGCGTTTGCAAGGTCGTGCATGGTGGTGCGCGAAACCGCGAATTCGAGATAGGGGTCGTTTTCGGTGTGAAGCCTGCCGCGATCTTCGAGCTCGTCTATGGAGCTCTGGTCGAACTTGAAAATATCGATGAAGGCAGCAGGCGAGGAGTAGCCAATCTCCGCCAGGTCCTTACGCGCGTACCGTTCGAAGCGCGCGAGAAAGCCTGCGGGCTCGATACGAAACGGAGTGTCCGAGCCGGCGATAAGGGCGTGCTGGTTGTCGTGACTCGTGGCGAACCAGAAACTGACGTAGGAAAACTCGGCGCGGAACGTCTTAAGGAGCGAGGTGAAGCTCGCGATGTCCATGTCAACCGGCAACCACGATGTCATGATACCGCCGGGCCGCAGGCGGGCCTTCCCGGCCCGGAAATACTCGCCGGTGTACAGGCCCGAGTTGCCGGCGTAATACGGCCAGATGGAATCGTTCATGATGACGTCGTACCGCTCGGAAGTAAGCCTGAGGTAGTTCGTCCCGTCCATGATCACCGGGCGGAACCTGGGATTTCGGACAACGCCGCCGTTGATGTCGCGGAAGAACCGGAAGTCTCGATGACCGAGGAGCTGATCTCCACGACGTCGAGTCTGTCGATATCGTACGACGTGACTATCCGGGAAGTCTCCCCGCTGCCGAACCCGATCTGGCATACAAGCCGGGGGGCCGGGTGCAGAAGCATGGGAATGTGCGCCTGCAGCTTCTGGGTGGTGCGCAGTGTGTACGCGGTTCCGGCTACATTGATCGAGCCGGTGGAAATAACGCGATGACCGCCCGCGAAATGGTGCACCGTCGTGATCCCTTCGATCCCCTCGTGAGCGTAATCGATCACCGAGCTCGGGTCGTGCATCGCCTCGCCCTTGTTATAATAGCTGAACAGGTAATCGCCGGGAAGAACGAACAGGGCGGCAAGCACCGCGGACCATGGCGCGAGTTTTCGCGTCAGGAAACCTGCCAGGGGGGCGCGTTTACCGTCAGGCGGTCTTTCAGCCATGACGAGCGCCACCGTGGCGGCACAGCCGCTGATGAGCACCATGATGATAATCGATCCCTGTGTTCCCGCGTATGTCACCAGAAGGAAACCGGTAACGACGCACCCGGCGATCGAACCGGCGGTGCTCGCCGCGTAGAGCGTACCGAGCGACTCGCCGAAGCGCGAGATCCGACGGCTGAAGACCGCCACCGCCGCGGGGAACGCCATGCCGGTGAGGAACGTGGGAAGCGCCATCACCGCGACCGAGGGCATCAGGGTGGACCCGAGAAGGTTCCCCGTCCAGCCCGTTCCGGTTGAAAGCGTGTCGGCCCTCATGCCCGCCATTGCGCCGAAGGCAAGCAGGGACAAAAAGACGGAGGCCGCGATCCCCCACTGGAGGTATCCCCATAGCCGGAGGTGATTCCGAATCCCGAGGCGGCGGTCAAGGAGCGTGAAAGCCAGGCTTCCCAGCCCGATACCCAGAAGGAAGGTGGTGAGCATGGTCGAAAACGCGTACACGGTCGTTTTGAGCATGAAGACGAGAAGACGGGTCCAGAGTATCTCGCACGAGAGCGATACGAAGCCGGCGGCCGCGGCGAGGAGCAAAAATATCCGCGCATAGTCGCGGGAAATGGAGGATGGCGAATCCGGCGTTTTCGATTCCGTCGAGGTTTCGGAGAACGTCTCATCCGTACCGCGCCGCGCGGCCACAAGTACGGTCAGCGCTATGGCCAGATTTATCGCGGCGGAAATGAATACGGTCTCCCGCACGCCGAACGACTTTATAAGATAGAAGCCGGTTACAAGACAGCCGGTCGCGGCGCCCAGCGTATTGAGCCCGTACAAAAGTCCCGTTCCCGTTCCGACCTGACCGAGGTGACGAACGAAAAACCGCGCGATCACCGGAAGCGTCCCGCCCATGAGCACCGTGGGAATTATGACCAGCATGAATGACAGGACAAAACGGGCCGAGGTAAGAAGGGTGTTTGAGAAATTCAGAATGCCGTGAAGGTACCGGTACACCGGATCAAGCAGGGGGACGGCAAGGGTGATGAGCACCGCGAACAGGGCGATTCCCGCCTCGAGAGCCGCGTACACCGCGAGCGCCCGCTTCTTCGTGTCGATAAGCCCGCCGAACAACCACCCCCCGAGCGCGAGACCGGCCATGAATGCCGCAAGCACGGCGGTGACGGAATAGGTCGTGTTTCCGAACACCCCGGTGAAGAGCCGCACCCACGCGACCTCATACACCAGGCCGGTGAACCCGGAAATGAAAAACAATGTGTAGAGAAGAAGCCGCACGGCGCCGGCCGTACGCGGCTCCTCCCCGCGAAGGGATTTTCGTGTCACGCTTACAGCTTCCCTTCTTTCTCGAGCGTTCGCAGCTCGTCGACGGTGACGAAATCCTTGCCGAGGATCTTTTTCGCCTGCTGGATCTTGCGGTCGAGCTCGGGATCCTCGACGACCTGGTGTTTCTTGTATTTAAGATCCTCGTTGCTTACGGGTATCGTGAGATACAGGGCCGCGTTCACCGCTTTGCCGCTCTGAGTACTGCCCTTCAGCTTGATGGTGACGTTGCAGGTGGATTTCGGCATCATGCCCCCGGCGAGCGTCAACGTCGAATTCGCGACCGCGTTCCGCGCGATGCTTGTCTGGCTGAGCAGCGCGCCGGCGCCGTATGCGCGGACCTCGGGAGGTCGTTCGCTGTCACAGGAAACGTACTCAACCTCGGCATCGCCGAAAGAAAGCGATTCGCTGTGTATATTCTTCATGTTTACGTCGACGGTGTAGGCGCCGTCCCTGTTCACCGGGAAACGGTTGTAGGAGATGGGAATGGTCGCGGCGCCCATCTGGGAGGAAATCCACTGTACGTTCGGAAAGTCTATGGTCGCGCGCGCGGTGGCGCTGGTATTTTTCTCGTCGGTGACCGTGACCTTGACCGTGAAAGTCGAATGGAAGCGTTTCTGGTCGCGGGCGAAATAATTGTGCGTGGCGTAGCCTGTCTCTGTCTTCTTCGTCGTGCCATCCCCGAAATCCCAGAGGTACGAGGTTTTCCCGGTGAAACCCTCCATCTTGACCACCTCGAACTCACCCTCCTCGGGGCGCATAGGGTGGGGTGTCGCCTTCATGAAAACGAGAGGTCTGTCGGGGCAGTTGACGACGTTTACGGTGACGGTCTTGGTGTCGATACGGGTATAGTCACGGACAGTCACCACGATGTCGTGAGTCCCCTCGCCATAATATTTTAAAATAACCGGATTGCCGACTTTCTCAGCGACCTTGAAGATGAGGTCTTTCTCGCGACCGTCGGGATCGCGGGCGTCGACCCTGACCTCGAAATCGTCGCCGGCGCACACGGTTTCCTTCTCGAGATGGACTTTTCTGATGAAATTTCTGCGCTCGACCTCGAAGGTGTCGACCTTTGAGGGATCGATGTCGGATTTTCCATCGGACGAGGAGAACAGGTTCATGTAAAAATTCATCGCCGATGCCGGGTCCTTGTCCGCCAGGGCGCTTTCCTTTTCGCCGCCTCCGCGCAGTACCAGTATGAGGCCTATAAGCAGCACCGAACCGGCCGCGAGCAGCGTCCATTTATGTTTTTTAATGAAATCCATGCCGAACTCTCCATGTGAGGAATTTTCCCGCGAGACCGGTGTGACGGGTCCGGGAAAAAGGAAGGGCGGCCCCCCGTCGGACGACGGAAGACCGCCATGCCGTTACGAAGTGTGTCTTCGTGTCATGATACTCAACGACGCCTTACTTGTAGTAGCCGTCGATGAACATGAGACCCTCGACCGCGCCGTAATACGAAGAACTGGCCGTCTGGACTCCGGGGTAATAACCGGCCGGGTTGCGATAACTGGCCATAAGCAGGTTGTCGGGAGCCGGGGCGACGGTTGTCACGTATCCCGTCGGTCCATTGAGCCTGGAACGCCAGTAGCTCGATGTGTCCGTGGCCCTGTCGAAACCGAAGGTGTTGACGACCTGGTTGGCCATCTTATCGGCGCATCCGCTTCCGCAGAAAAGCTTTCCGCACCAGCCGAGCTCGTCGAGAGCGGCGTTGCGAACTCCGTTATAGAGCTGAACGGCCGCGTCGTACACGGTCTGAGAGCTGTGGTACGGCAGTGCCATCGTCTTGCCGGAGAAATAGTTGGCGAACCAGTTGGTTCCAGAGCAGTGGCCGCCGCGTCCCTTTACCCTTACGTTGCTGTCGTCCATCTGGAAGAAGTTGGCATATCCGTAGGGACGATAGTAGGCGTCCATGTACGCCATCTTGTTGGCGACCGCGTTGAGGAGCGGCCTGTACGACGCCTCGAGGGCCGCGGTGGGCTTCAACACCACCCCGCCGCCGGCGGTGAAGTTGTGGGTCACGTTATACGCGTTGTTGATTGTCTCCGTGAGCATCCCGGGTACGCCGTTGCTCAGCGGGTCGGACTTGAGCGAAGTCGGGCATCCGATCCAGGTCTTGTTGTACGCCGGGAAATCCATGGTGTTGTGGCGGATGTTGTATCCGTCGTTTACCAGCATTCCCGAGTGGCTCCAGTATGAATGCAGAACCTGGAACAGACCGCTCAGCGGCCCCGACCCGTTCGGCGACAGCACTATGTCGCCCTTGAGGCCGTTTATCCTCGTCGGTACGTAGACGGCGCCGTATACCGTGCTCGCGAACACGAGGATGATGCAGATAGCGAGCAATTTGTAGAACTTCCTCATACCTCCTCCTTTAGTGTGTTTTATGCGTCCCCATTCCCGCCGCGTCCGTCGGGAGGAGCGGCGACGGGCTGTACTCAACTTGTATGTAAACACATATTCAAATCAAGTCAAGCAGGTAACAGGCGGAATCGGGAAAAAATTCCGAGCCGGGACGCCGTGCGGTGATTCGCGACAAGCCGGTTGCGTTATGCTGTCTGATTTTCGGCGGCATGAAAATAAAAAATAACTGTTCATGGATTTCAATTGTCATAGTGAAAATTAATACTTCGTGCTCCGTGCATGCAAGCGTATAAATACATGTCCAGGAGCGCGTGAACAAGAAAATGCCTCTCGCGGGAAGCGAAAGGCATTTGATAAATAAGGTAATATCGATGGTTCCCGGTATACGGTTTACGCAAACCTTACTGGTAGTAGCCGTCGATGAACTGCAGCGTTTCCACCGCTCCGTAGTACGACGAATCCGCGGTGTTCGCACCGGGATTGTATCCCAGCGGGTTTGTGTAGTTCGACATGAGAAGATTGTCCGGCGCCGGAGCGACGGATGTTACATACCCTGTCGGTCCGTTGAGCCGGGAGCGCCAGTAATTCGTGGTGTCGGTTGCCCGGTCGAAACCGAAGGTGTTACAAACCTGGTTGGCCATCTTGTCCGCGCATCCGGTGCCGCAGAAGAGCTTTCCGCACCAGCCCAGTTCCTCGAGGACCGCGTTGTACACGCCGTTATAGAGCTGAAGGGCGGCATCGTACACGGTTTGGGAGCTGTGCAGGGGCAGGTTCATCTGTTTGCCGGAGAAATAGTTCGCGAACCAGTTGGTGCCCGAGCAGTGTCCGCCGCGCCCCTTCACCCTGACGTTGCTGTCGTCCATCTGCCAGAAATAGGCGTATGCATAGGGGCGATAGTAGGCGTCCATGTACGCCATCTTGTTCGCGACAGCGTTAAGAAGGGGCCTGTAGGTCGCTTCGAGTGCCGCGGTGGGCTTCAGTATAACGCCACCGGACGCGGTGAAGTTATGCGTCGAGTTGTACGTCGTGTTGATGTCCTCCGTCAGCATGCCCGGAGTACCATTGCTGAGCGGATCGGATTTCAGCGTCGTCGGACATCCTATCCAGGTCTTATTGTAGGCGGGTTCATCCATGGTGTTGTGACGGATATTGTACCCGTCGTTGACAAGCATCCCGGAGTGACTCCAGTAGCAATGGAGAACCTGGAACAGACCGCTCAGAAAGCTGCCTGAGCTGCTCGGCGAAAGGACGATGTCGCCCTTTAGCCCGTTGATGCGCGTCGGCACATAGACGGCGCCGTATACCGTGCTCGCGAACACGAGGATGATGCAGACCGCGAGCAGCTTGTAGAACTTCCTCATACCTCCTCCTTTTTTATTTTTGATTGTATCCGGCTGCCGTGACCGTTCGCCAGGGGTGCGGCAGGGGATAAGGGCGTAATATGTCAACATATAATTATATTAGTCAAGTATATTCCCGGTTATGTCTCAAAAAAATGAGCAGCCGCTCAGTATGGAATCAGGACGACATTCATGTATGCGCTGTCTAGGATATATGAAACGGAGAATAGCGGTTCATATGATCTGTCTCGACCATGTGGAAGGGGTGTGTGGGTTTGTGTCTTCATCCGAGGGGTATCGGCGGATATTTCGCGCATGACATTAGCATGAAGAAACGCCCCCGCGTGAAGGCGGGGGCGTCCGTATCGGTCGGCCCGTGGGCCGGTTTCCGGTGAGGCATAATACCATTAGTTAGCGGTAATAGCCATCAATGAACATCAGCCCTTCAACGGCGCCGTAATAGGACGAACTTGCCGTCTGCATTCCGGTGTAATAACCCACAGGATTCTGGTAGTTGCTCATGAGCAGGTTGTCCGGTGAGGGATTAACCGATGTTACGTATCCATCGGGCCCGTTGAGCCTTGTGCGCCAGTAGCTCGATGTGTCCGTGGCCCTGTCGAAACCGAAGGTGTTGACGACCTGGTTGGCCATCTTTTCCGCGCATCCCTTTCCGCAGAACAGCCTTCCGCACCAGCCCAGCTCCTCGAGAGCGGCGTTGTAGACGCCGTTATAGAGCTGGACTGCCGCTTCATAGATGATCTGCGAACCATAGGAGGGGAGGTTCATGGTTTTTCCGGAGAAATAGTTCGCGAACCAGTTCGTTCCGGAACACGCGCCGCCTCTTCCCTTGACCCTGATGTTACTGTCGTCCATCTGGAAAAAGTGGACATAGCAGTACGGACGATAGTAGGCGTCCATGTAGGCCATCTTGTCGGCCACGGCATTGAGCGCGGGGCGATAGCTCGACTCGAGCGCCGCGGTTGGCCTGAGGAGCACGCCGCCGGCCGCGGTGAAATAATGAGTGCTGTTATAGGTGGTGTTGATGTCCTCCGTGAGCATTCCCGGATTGCCGTTGCTGAGAGGATCCGATTTCAATGATGTCGGGCATCCGATCCAGTTCTTGTTGTAATCGGGGAAATCCATGGTGTTGTGGCGGATATTGTACCCGTCGTTGACGAGCATTCCCGAATGGCTCCAGTAGCAATTCAGAACCTGGAAAAGGCCGCTCAGCGGGCCGGTTCCGTTGGGCGAAAGGACGATGTCGCCCTTCAGTCCGTTGATGCGCGTCGGTACGTAGACGGCGCCGTATACCGTGCTCGCGAACACAAGGACAATGCAGACCGCGAGCAGCTTGTAAAACTTCTTCATACGTGCTCCTCCTCGATTTATTTTGCGCAGGACCCGCCCGGCTCCGGCGGCGGGTGCGATGACGTAAAGTGTCAACATACAACATATGAGTGTCAATCAGTATTTATGATAGATTCAAAATATGAATGGTCTTCAGTCCGATGGAGGGTGCCCCCACCGGGGTGTATTCCAGGGAATTTGTAAGGAAGCAAGCCGATATGATCATCCCGGAGTTTTATGGACCGGGGTCCGGTCGGGATATTCGGGAATGAAAAATGGTTTGACGGCCCTGTTGTAGACATACTACATTCCGCGAATTACGGCGATACAGGCGGGCACTTAAGCCGCGGATACCATGTTATCACCGTGTATTATTTACATTATATATGGCGGGTCAGACATGAAAAAGATTACAGTGGTCGCTCTTATCCTCACGGCACTGACAATGTCGTGTAAACGGGACGGCGATATTATCCTTACCTACAAGGGCGGCGGAGTGACCCGCGGGGAGTTCGTCAGGTGGCTGAAAGACAGGGGCCTGGCCGGCGAGGAGTCGACCAAAAATCATGAAATGATGATTGGCGAGCTGCAGATGCTGGCGATAAACAGAATAGCCCTCCTCGAGGCCAGGCGCGTGAACCACGAGAGGAGCGAACGCTTCACCTTTCTCATCACCGATATCGAGCGGCGTTATCTGGCGATTTATCTTATGGAGCAGGTCCTGAAAGAAAAGGGCTATAACGAAAAGGCTCTTAAAATACGCCAGATACTGCTTCCGGTGGAAGCCGCCTCGGACGCTCCGAAGGCGACGGCGAAGGCGAAGGAGGCGATCGCCGAGCTTAACAGCGGGGCGAAGTTCCAGGATATCGTGGCTAAGTACTCCATGCATCCCAGCAGGAACCAGGGCGGGGATATCGGGTATCTCATCCGCTCGCAGATGCCGCCGGCCTACGCGGAAGCCGCCTTCGCGCTGAAAAAAGGAGAATATACAAAGGAACCGGTCTACCTGCCGGACCTCAAGTCCGTGTGCGTCATACAGGTGGAGGACGAGGCGGACATCACCCCCAAAAATATCGAAAAGATCATTCATGATGACGGCCAGCGCGCGCACCTCAAGGAGCTGTTGAACGTTCGTTTAAAAAGCGGCTTTGTGCGTGATTTGATGGAAAAGGGCGGGGCGGTGTTCAGTGAACAGGCGCTGCGTTCGGGGAATCCGGCGGCTGTGGTCTTCACCGCCGGTGATGTCACCTTTACGGCCGGCGATCTGACCGCCCGTGTCGCAAAGATGCGCGGGATAATGAGCGAAGGACCGGCGGCGGGCGACGCGGCTTCAAGGGAAACGATCGCGCGCGAATACTTCAGCGACACGCTCCTCGTGGCGGAGGCGGCGCGCAGGGGCCTCGACCGCGACCCTGAATATCTCAAACGCATCGCCGAAGCGCGAGAGACCTACCTGGCGGGCGATTACATCGAATACGCCAGCGGCGGGAACATCGGTGTCACGCCGGCGGAGGTGCGCAAGGAGTACGACACCTTCAAGGCCTCGCGCTATTATTCCATCGTTTCGGTGAACGGTAAAAAGGAGCGGCGCCCGCTTCCGTTCGCGGACGTAAAGGAGGACATCGAGAAGGGCTTGCGGATGCAGAAGCGGCTTATCGGCAGGGACGCGTGGATGAAGCGGATGATGGAGGAGTACGACGTACGCATCGCCGAGGAGATGCTTGCCAAAAAGGGCTGAGGGCCCGTCCGGGAATCACCATACGCCCGGCACGAGCCGATTGCGCCCCGCGGCGTACGCGTCGTACCCATCGATTTCGAAGAGCATGCGCTCCTCGACGCGGATCCTCAGTATGATCGAGGGGACCAGCGCCAGCACAAGGAAACAGAGGGCGGGCGCGCTCGAATAATACACGACGACGCCCAGATGCGCGGCGATCATGCCGGCATAGGCCGGGTGGCGCACGAAGCGATACGGCCCCGAGTCGATGACGCGGTGCCCCTCGACGCGCCGCACGATATGCGAGTAGTGCCTCCCGAGCGATGAGACCGCCCGCAGCCTGAAACCGATCCCGCCGAGGAAAAGCGACATTCCGATAGCATGGTGCATCCCCGGATCGGGCCAGGCGGGATCGAACCACAGCGCGGAAAATACGGTCGCGGCCTGTCCGAACGCGTAGAGCTCGCGCGTCCAGCGATCAGAGGAGAGCCCCTTCTCTACGGCGTCGCTCGTCGAGATACGCGTCTCGGCGAGCATCCACAGCAGATATAATACCGCCATCGCCGCGTGCAGTACGGTGACGTATAACGGCAGAAAACCCTGTTCGGCCTGAACACGGCGGAGAGTGAGTGCGATGATGCCAGCGGCGAGGATGATGGGTAGTACAAGCGCCATTGCGCGTTTCATGTCCGGTCCCTCGATTTAAACGGTCTTTTGCGTAAAATCTCGAATCACGGCCAACACGATGCCAGGATCAAGGCAACCCCGCCCCGCGGCATGAGGAGACAGGGCGCCGCCCTGATCGCGAGGATCGCCATGATGCTATCTCTGTCGGGTCTCTCGGGAGATCAGCATGGCCCCGCGACCGGGGAAGTCAAGCCGATATCGCGCCCGCCCGCGGTTCCCGATGGCATAAGTTCTTGACATTTGACCGTATTTCGGATAGCCAGCAGCAGTGAGTGAGCCTGAGGCGCGGATACATATCCGTGCTTCAGGCACGTTCGTCCGTTTCCGATCAGCACACATAGAAAGGAGGACGCCGGTGAGATCTGCCATCATTGCCGCGGCCGTTACGGCCGTACTCGCGCTCGCGCCGCCCGCGCAAGCGCAGGAGTATACTCCCGATCCGAATTCCCTGTCGGCGAAATACGCCGAAAAGCCTTACGACCCTTTTATCACCGCGTATGCAGGTCTTGGCTATTACTACTGGAACAATCTGAGCGGCCTTGTAGAATTCGGCGACGATAAGGTGGTGGAACAGAAGGTCGACCCGTATAAAATGAAGAAATTCTACGTGAAGGCCGACCTCTGGCTCATCAACGCCGGTATCGAGTACCTTACAACGCGCTTCACGGACCTTGGCGATATCACGGAAGAGCAGTCGGCCGAGGAGCAGAGGGACCCGCTCGCGCGCTACATGCGCTTCTTCTCCGGGATCGCGATCGGCGGGTACGAGCTCAAGGCGAACGTGGCGTTTCGCAAATTTCAGGGGACGCTCAAGTCTCTGGGGATGGAGCGCGGTGATGGTGTACCAGGAAAACTTCCGGTCTGGTATTATCCCGCGGACGGAGCCGGAGATGATCTCGACCCGGGTCAGGAGGTTCCCTGGTCGTCGATCGTCAAGGAATACGAAATGGTCCTCTCGGTGCCCATGGGCGAGAAGCGCCGACGGGGGCTTTCGATGAGTTATGACATCGGTGCCCGCTACATGACCTTCAGCGCGCCGCAGAGGCTGAGTCTTGAGCTGGCTGACAACCCGTCGATCGATACCACCTACCTGGCGGTGATGCAGACGCGGTATCACATCTACAGCGCCTCGTTCGGCCTGAACATGCACTACCAGTGGATGTCGGACATCTACATGGACTTCTACGCGCCGGGCGTGCTCGGCTTCCACCGCTTCGAAAACCGTTATCTCAGCGCGCGTCCTAAATACCCCTTCAACTTCACCGCCACCGGACGCGGGCATCTCTGCCTGGGGTATGACCTCAAACACGTGAAGGTGGAGGGAGGCATCGACTACACGTATTACTATTCGTATTCTATGGCGAAGGTGAAACTGAAACGGGATATGTGGGCCTATTCCGAATGGGATGGTGTTGATACACAACTTTATTCAGGTGAAAAGTATAATGTGGAATCTTCTCGTCTGGAAATCTTCTGGGGCGTGTATCTGCAGGCGTATATACTTATTTAACTCAATGGCACGGGGGGCTCCGAAGGCACGGATTCGAATCCGCGCCTTCGGAGCCCCCCGTGAATTAAACCTTACATCGCGGTATCAAATCCAGGCCAGCCGCTCCATAAAGGCATCCAGCGACTCCCGGCTTCCGGCTATCACCCTCGTGCATTCAGCATCCTGACAAACTCTTATATCGTTCTTCATGGCGTTCACCTCTGGTTACATATGTTTATGAATATTGTTGAGAATATAATAAAATACTGTATTAACTGGGATACGTCAACATTTAATTAATCAAGGGCGCGGATTCGCCTGAAGGCGCGGATTCGAATCCGCGCCTTCAGGCGAACGCCGTTATTTCGGCCACACCTTTTTAAATCCTTTGCCGCCGACGAAACAGTACGGGCATTCCTCCGGAGCCTCGTCGCCGTAATGGATATAGCCGCACAGCGGACAGCGCCATGCCGCCGAGCCGGAGCCTTCAGCGTCCCCGGAAAAATCATGATCACCGATCAGAATCGGAACCTCGTCGAGGGGCGGCATTATGGACGCGTAGCTTCCCAGCAGGTACCCCGCGATGATGATGCGCTGCACCTCGCTGGTGCCTTCATAGATGGGCAGGAGCCTGGTGTCGCGCAAAAGCTTTTCGATGGGGTACATGCGGGTGTAGCCGTAGCCGCCGAATATCTGAAGGGAGTCGTTCAACACCTGCACCGCGGCCTCGGTTGCGTAGAACTTGGCTATGGACGCGGTGATGGTCGGGTCGATCCCGCGGTCGGCCTCCCATGCCGCCTTCCAGACCAGGAGGCGCATGGTCTCCACCTTCTGGTACATCTCCGCCAGCTTGAACTGGGTGGCCTGGTAACCGGAAAGCTTTCCGCCGAAGGCGCGGCGCCGCTTCGCGTAATCCAGCGCGTATTCCATCGCCGAACGCGCGGCGCCCACGGCGAACGCGCCTATGATCGGGCGGGTCCGCGCGAAGGTTTTCATGGCAAGCACGAAGCCTTCACCCGGACCGGCAAGCACGTTCTCCTTCGGCACGCGCACGTTTTTCAGGTTGATTCCGACGGTGTTCGAGGTGCGCTGACCCATCTTCGGAATGGATCGGCCCACGCGCACGCCCTCCCATTCCTTCTCCACCACGAAGGCGCATATTCCCGCGTGCTTCTTTTCGGGGTCCGCGGTCGCGAATATGGTCATGTAGTCGGCCACGCCGCCGTTGGTAATCCAGTATTTGGTCCCGTTGAGGAGATAGCCGTCGCCGTCCCCGGTCGCGCGGCACAGCATTCCCGCCACGTCCGAGCCCATGGTGGGCTCCGAGGTCGCGAAGCAGATGCGCTTGTTTTCCTTCGCGATTTTCGGTAAATATTTTTCCTTCAGCGCCTCCCGGTCCGAAATGACCAGAGGTTCGAAGCCGAGGGAGTTGTCGAAGATCGAGGTGGCAAGGCCCGGGCAGGCCGCGGCGATCTCCTCGGTAAGGAGGGCGCCCTCCAGAAGGCCGTATCCGAGCCCGCCGTATTTCTTCGGGATGTCGGAGTTCATGATTCCCGCCCTGAAGGCCCTGTCGAGGATGTCGAGCGGTATCTCATCCTTCTCGTCGTAATGCCATGCGGCGGGCAGCACCTCCCGTATCGCGAATTCGCGCGCCCTGTCGCGCAGTTTTATCTGGTCTTCGCTCAGAGTGAAATCAAGCATCGAACACCTCCGTTTTTTCGTGATGTGATGGAACTGCGTTTCGTCGTTTGCCGGCCCGGAAAGCAGGAAAAGGGGAGCGGGATGGTTCCGTATCGTGCCGCTCCCGTATTATACGGCCTGATATCGTACAAATCCAGTATAATTCAGCGTGGCCGCGTTACGTCATCGTGTGGTGAAGCGCACTCGCGGCCTTTCGGGACTTTCGTTCCGTGATGAAGGATGAAAGTTCACTAAGCGCAGTGGGAAAGAAAGTAATGTCGACGATGTCGACATTTATAAAAAAATGTCATAAATATTGGAATTCGAAGGAATGATGATATACTGGACTCGGTGCTTTGCCGTGTACCGGATGGGAGCGTTCTGCAGGATGAAAAGCGGGTATAATGATCTTGCGTTTAATACCGCGTGCGACTATACTCCGGTTCGGCCATGGTGAAAGGCCGTCAGCAGGACCATTCAGTCAAACCTGGCAGCCGGAAACGGCCGTACCGCCTTTCCCACCGCCCGGGACGATATGATATCTGGCGGGTGGCGCAATGCCCGGTGAGGAATATGTGAGCGGAGACCCCGAAGAGAAAAAAACCATATTGCTGGTCGAAAATGAAGCGCTCATCGCGCTCGACGAATCGGAGATGCTGGAAGCGAGCGGTTTCCGTGTCATCGTGGCCGAAAGCGGTGAAGACGCCGTCGCCGTCGTCCGATCGGATCCATCAGTAGATCTTGTGCTTATGGATGTCGATCTCGGTGGAGGGATGGACGGAACCGATACGGCCCGCGTCATCCTCGCAGAGCGCGATATCCCCGTCGTATTTCTCTCCAGCCACACCGAAAAGGAGCTGGTCGAGAGGACCGACGCAATCACCTCTTACGGCTATGTAGTGAAGAACTCCGGCGATGTCGTGCTTCTGGCATCCATCCGCATGGCCTTTCGCCTGCACGAAGCCCACGCGAAGCTGAAGGAAAGCGAGGAGCGCTATCGAACGCTCGTGGAACATTCGCCCGCGGCCATCCTCATCCATCAGAACGGCATCGTTCGCTACGGCAACCAGGCCGCTGCGAAACTGTTCGGCGCGGCGTCGTGGGAGGAATTCGTCGGGAAAAACGCGCTGGAGGCGGTGCATCCCGATGATCGGAACAAGGTAATCGACCGGGTTCTTCGGATGATGGAAACCGGTGAGCCGGCCCCAATGGAGGTGGAACGTTTTGTCACCGCGGACGGGCGTGTGATCCATGTTCAGGTCGCGGGGGCCCGTATCAACTGGGAAGGACAGGCAGCTTCACAGACGATCGGCATTGACGTGACCGAGCAGATACTGGCCCAGCGCGAACTTCAGGCACAGAGCGAAAGACGCGAGGGATTTTTCAATTCACTTCCCGTAATCGTCTGGTATATGGACCGCGACGGACGCGTTTTATGGGGGAATGATTTTGCCGCCAGGACCATGGGCCTTACAAGCGAAGAGTGCCTTGGTAAAACCGTCTTCGACCTCTTCCCCGAAGCGCAGGCCGCGCGGTTCCACGCGGACAACATGGAGGTTATTACCACCGGGTCGCCGAAGCTGGATATAATCGAGGAATATCGCGGGGCCGAAGGCGGATCGCGCTGGGCGCATACCAGCAAATACCCGCTGAGGGGAAAAGACGACGTGATCGAAGGGGTCGTAATCCTCGCGATAGATATTACCGGACGCGTGCGCGCCGAAACCGCCCTGCGCGATTCTGAACGGCGCCAGAGAAGTTTTCTCAACGCGGCCTCCGACATGGCCTTCATAAAGGACGAGAAGCTCCGCTACCTGATGGTAAACCAGGCATATGTCGATTTCCTCGGCAGGCCCGAACACGAGATACTCGGCGCGAGCGATGACGAGCTCATGATCCCCGAGGCCGCGGCCGGGTGCCGCCGAAGCGACGAACAGGCGCTGACTGAGGACAGGCTCGTCATCTCGCTTGAGGTCGTCGGCGGCAGAACCTATGAGACGCGGAAATTCCCCGTTATGCTGGGCGGCAGGCGGGGGGTGGGCGGATTCGTCCGCGATATAACCGAGGCAAGGCGCGACGACGACGCCCTTCGCGAGAGCGAGCTAAAATACCGGCGCCTCTTCGACCTCGAATCGGACGCCATCTTTCTCATCGACAACCGGACCGGCGACCTGCTTGAGGCCAACGAGGCCGCCTGCCGGCTGTACGGCTACACCCGCGAGGAGTTCACCTCACTGCACAATTACGATCTTTCAGCGGAACCGGAGGAAACCCGGCGCGCCACGGGCGGCGGGCTAACGGTGATTCCGGTCCGATACCACCGCAAGAAGAGCGGTGAGATATTTCCTGTCGAAATTACAGCGACCCATTTTGAATGGCAGGGGCGGGCGGTGCATATCGCCGCGATCAGGGATATCAGCTTCAGAATCGAGGCCGAGAAACAACTGCGCGAAAGCGAGCTCAAGTACCGCCAGATATTCAACCACGCGCCCGCCGGCATCTACGAGATCGACGTCCTCACGGGAAGGTTTATCAGCGTGAATCAGCTCATGTGCGAGTACACGGGATATTCTGAAACCGAGCTTCTTTCCATGAACGCCATGGACATCCTCGCCGAGGAGAGCCGGGCCGAATTTCTTGACCGGGTGGCAAAAATACATCGCGGTGAGAACGTTCCGGCTCCTCCGGAATTCTGTATAAAAAACAGGGACGGAAGTACGCGTTGGGTCCAGCTCAACGCCGAATACACCTGGCGGGACGAACGGATCGTTTCAGCCACCGTTGTGGCGTACGATATAGGCGAACGTAAAAAGGCCGAGGAAGCCCTGAAGGCGAGTGAGGAAAAATATCGTCAGCTCTTTACCTTCGCGCCGGCGGGTATCTACGAGGTCGATTTCACCACCGGGCGTTTCGTACGGGTCAACTCGCTTATTTGCGAATACACCGGCTATACGGAGGAGGAACTCCTCACAATGGGGACGCTCAACATCCTCACCGAGGAGAGCCAGCTCCATTTCCTCGAAAGGCTCGAAAAGATCAACCGCGGCGAGAGTGTGCCGATGAATCCGGAGTTCTGCATGCGAAACAGGGATGGGAGCACGCGGTGGGTCCAGCTCAATGTTGGATTCATCCGGAAAGAGGGCCGTGTGACCGGCGCCACCGTTGTGGCGCACGACATCAGTGAACGGAAAAAATCCGAGGACGCGTTGCGCGAGAGCGAGGAGCGGTACGCGCTTATCGCCAACAATGTCGCCGATACCATTACCATCATGGATCTCGACTTGAACGTCCATTATGCCAGCCCCTCGATCGAGCGCCTGCGCGGCTTTACCGTCGATGAAGTCATGACGCAGACGATCGACCAGATCCTGACGCCGGAATCCATCGAGATCGCCGCTTCCGTGCTGAAGGATGAGCTGGATCGGGAGAACGATCCGGCGGCTGACCGCGGAAGAAGCCGCTCGCTCGAGCTCCAGGAATACCATAAAAACGGGTCGGTCATCTGGGTGGGGAACAGCTTCTCGTTCCTCCGGGATGAAAACGGCAGGCCGCACCGGATCCTCATAGTCTCCCGCGATATCACCGAGCGCAAGCGCGCCGAGAAGGCCCTCGAGGAGGCGCTCGTCGAGAACAGGACCCTGCTCCACGAGCTCAGGCACCGCGTGAAGAACAGCATCGCCATGATCGCGAGCATGGTGGCCCTGGAGGCCGGACGCGTATCTTCCGGGGAGGCGAGGGAGGCCCTTGACGATATGCGCAACCGCATACTCTCCCTCTCGCACATGTACGACATGATCCATTCCACGGGCGAGTCGACCACGGTGCGGCTCGACTCCTACCTGCAGAGGATCGTGCGCTCGCTGTCGGAAACGCTCGCGTACGACCGGGAGCGTATCGAAATACGCGCGCGGTGTGAGAACCTCGTTATCGAAACCCAGCGTGCGGCGCTGTTCGGGCTGATAGTGAACGAACTGGTGACGAACGCCGTAAAGCACGCGTTCCCCGGAGGCGGAAGCGGCACGGTCAGTATTGAGCTCGCCGCGGCCGACTGCGGCATCAGCCTTTCGGTCGCCGATAACGGGGTGGGACTCGGAGAGTCGTTCGACATCGAACGGTCCGAGGGGCTGGGTATGAAGCTGGTCCGTCTGCTCGCCCGCCAGATGAAAGCGGAGCTCTCCGTGGAGCGTTCCGGCGGCACGCGCTTCAGCATACTGGTGGCGCGCGCCTGAGGGCCTCAGGTCGCGAGCGCTCCGACATAGTCCGCGCTTTTCCCCGAAACCAGCACGTTGCACTGTGCCTTTGCTATAAGGCCGTCCCCGCGCGTAAGACCGCCGGCCAGATGTATGAGGTTTTTCCCCTCCCTGATCACGGACGCGGATGCGCGTATAACATCGCCCGCGCGCGCCGTTCCGAGATAATCGATCGTCATGTTGATTGTCAGCAGGGCAGTGTCGTAGCCCAGGGTGGCGCACACCGTGCCCATGGCGTCGTCCAGCATCGCCGCCTGAATGCCGCCGTGCAGGTAGCCTGCCGGGTTCGTCATCTCCGGGCGGGCCGTGTAATCGAGCACTATGCGTCCCCGCTCCACCTCCACCAGCACCGCGTCGAGCCACCGCGTGACACAGTCGAAGGGCATTGCCCCGAGTTTTTTTCCGACAAAGGGTCTCATCATCGAAAGGATCGATTCGGTCAGGCTGGCTGAAGGGGTATCGGAAGCGGCCATGTGAATATCTCCAGAAGCACGATCGTTGTTCTGAAACGCAATGGATTCCTATCGGTCGCCTGAAGGCTCCTGTCAATAAAAAACAGCATGTCGTGCCTTATCGATAAAAATGAATATTTGTTGACAGATGATTGAAAACTGGTTAGACGTCCAACCAATTAGCGGTATATCTGTCCGCGGAGCACGGCGGATTGCGGTCGGCCGAGCGGATCGAATGAAAACATCCGTGCCGGGGGGGGAATGAAAATACAATTCAGCAGTATCAGCGACATGGTTATCAGACAGGCGGACGCACGTGAAGACAGGCCGGTCATCCGGTTCTACGACCGCGATATCAGCTATCGGGAACTGGAACGAAAAAGCGCCGCGGTGGCGGCGGGACTCGGGAGCCTGGGCGTCAAGAAGGGGGACCGGGTATGTATCCTCATGGAGAATTCGCCGGAATATTACTTTGCCTATCTCGGAATCATCAGGCTTGGCGCTATCGCGGGTCCGGTGAACTGCTGGTGGCAGACAAAGGAGATAGAATACCTTTTCCGCGATTCGGGAGCGATCGCCGTGATCTTCGATTCCGCGTATCGCGCTCATGTCGAGACGATTCGAGGCCAGGCCCCGGCGCTTAAGCATCTTATAGAGCGCGGCGGCGATGGCGCCTTCATTTCGTTCGAGGAAATGACGGTAAAGGATACTTCCCCGCCGACGGTCGAAATCTCAATGGACGACATTTCCACCATCGTTTACACCTCGGGTACCACCGGGAATCCAAAGGGAGTTCTGCTCACGCACGGCAACATCCTGACCAACTCATTTCAGGCGGGCATGCTGGCCAATATACGGGAAAACGACGTGGTCATGTGTTTTCTGCCACTCTTCCATGTTAACGGGCTGGTGATCACCGGCACCGCGCCGATGTGCGCTGGCGCGCAGATCGTGCTCCGAAAAGGATTCTCGGCGGGCGAATTCTGGGAGTGCGTTTCGAAATACCGGGTAACTATTTTCAGCGGTGTTCCCACCGTATATCAGATACTCCTCAACACGCCCGGCAGCGAAAAGGCCGATGTGAGTTCCCTTCGCTACGGGGTGTGCGGGGCGGCCCCCATGCCCGTAGAAACCATACGGAAGTTCGAGGAAATGTTCAACATGATAATCATCGAGGGATACGGCCTTACCGAGGCGACGGCGGGGGCGACCGCCAACCCGATTAACGGTGTCCGCAAGATCGGATCGATCGGCATTCCGTTTGCCGACAGCGAGGTCAGGCTGTTCGACGACGACGATCGAGAAGTGCCGAGGGGAGAGGTCGGCGAGATAGTAATCCGAGGCGGCAACGTGATGAAGGGCTA
>Ga0116174_10001048_pt1 | contig 26006 bp, 23 predicted proteins | sample AD_UKC087_MetaG_FD_89801 | JGI IMG/M metagenome (GOLD analysis project Ga0116174, IMG submission 89801) | Active sludge microbial communities of municipal wastewater-treating anaerobic digesters from USA - AD_UKC087_MetaG | ecosystem: Engineered > Bioreactor > Anaerobic > Digestate | place: USA...
GCCCGGGAGCAAGCTGCTTTCATCGATCATCACCGGAATCCTCACCCACTCGTGGGCGCTCGTGGACGCGCTTCTGCGATACCCGAAAATTCTGAAGTTACATCTGCCCATGCTGCCGCATACCCGGGCGATCGAATACGCCACCGGAATGAAAATGGATTTCGGCACCTATTTCAGGGTCGGGGAACGCGGTTATACGCTGGAGCGGATGTTCAACATGCGCGAGGGGATCGGTGGTGATCAGGACAGGCTGCCGAAACGCTTCACCGATGAACGCCTTCTCCCGGATAAAAAAGAATCGGTGGTCCCGATGGGGAAAATGCTTCCGAAGTACTATCGACTGCGGGGCTGGGACCGGTCGGGGCAACCCACGGCCCGGACCCTCCGCAAACTCGGCCTGGACGGCCTGTGATTATTTGGGCGCCTTGATGTCGGCGATGGCCTCGTAGTCCGAGCTGAAGGTGTTGACGAAGTCGGAGATGCCGACGATGTCCATCACCTTCTGGAAGTGGCCGGTCAGGCCGACGAAGCTCACCTTGCCGCCGACCTCGTTGATGTTCTGGATGATGTTGATCAGCGTCGCGATGCCGGCGGAGTTGATGTAGTTGGTTTTCTCGAAGTTGATGATGAGATACTTGGGATGGTACTTGTCCCTGAGTTTGCCGAAAACCCGCATAACCTCGGCATCCGCTTCGGATGTCATGTCGCCTTCTATTATAAGGATGGGAATGCCTTCCGTGTACTCAAACGTGACCTTATGTGCGGTAGCCATCGCGCTCTCCTGCGAAAAGATTTTTGCGGGTCCGGGCCGTCTGTGTGTGTAGCCTCGTAAAAACCGCATAATACATGGGCCATTTAAGGCCGACTGTCAAGTATTATTCTTAGATTACACCTTTTCGAGCGGCGTATATTTTTCAAGAAAGGTCTTTCTGTCGCCGTTCCCGAACACTATGGTGAGTTTCACGTTATCGCCGCTTCCCTCTACCGAGAGGATTCTGCCCCTGCCGTATTTCGGGTGTAACACGACTTCCCTTGTTTTAAAGCGGGAACCGTTGCCGGTCGGCCGGCTTTCTCCCCCGGCCCGGGCGGACGGTGCGGACTCCGTCGGTTGGAAAACAAGGCGGTCGCGTACGGGCGCGCTGTAGCCTCCTTCCCCGTACTGGCGCACGTCGAGTGAGCCGGCGGGTATCTCGGCCACGAAGCGCGAGGGCTCCTTGTAGCTCAGGCCGCTGTAGCTGCGACGCATCTCGGCGGAAGTCAGGAAAATCCGGTCCATGGCGCGCGTTATGCCCACGTAGCACAGCCGGCGCTCCTCCTCGATGCCGGCCTCGGTGTCGCTGGAGTTGAAATGGGGAAAGATGCCCTCCTCCATGCCCGTGAGAAATACCACCGGGAACTCCAGCCCTTTCGCGTTATGAACGGTCATGAGGGTAATGGAATTCGACGGGTCGCCCTCTCCGGCGTCCGGGGACTCCTCGGAGGTAAGGAGCGATATCTCCTGTAAAAAACGGTCCAGGCCGGCGTCGGGGTTGCGGGCCTCGTACTCGTACACGCTGTTGACGAACTCCTCGATGTTTTCGAGCCGCGAGCGGCTTTCCACCGAGCTTTCCTCCTCGAGAGCCTGGCGATAGGATGTCGCGTCGATGAGGTCGCGCACCATGGCCGAGAGTTTCATGGAATCAGGCACCATGGAGGCGGCGGCCATCCCCCGCTCGATTATCGTTTTGAACGAGACGATTCCCGCCGGCACCCTGCCCTTTACGGCGAATCCGCGCGCGATCAGCTCCCATTCGCTTATCTCCTCGGTGTAGGCGGTGTCACGCAGCCGCTCCACGGTGGCCGCGCCGATACCGCGCGCGGGCACGTTGATGACGCGCAGGAGCGCGACGCCGTCGGTCGGATTGGCGATGAGCCTGAGATAGGCCAGTATGTCCTTAATCTCCTTCCGATCGTAGAATTTGAGGCCGCCGACGACGCGGTAGGGCATGTTCTCCCGCCGGAGCATCTCCTCGAAGACGCGGGACTGCGCGTTGGTCCGGTAGAAGATCGCGAAATCGCGGTTGGTGAGCGCCTCCCTTTTTTTGAGGGACATGATGGTGCTAACGACGTACTCGGCCTCGCCGTATTCATTGTTGGCGCGGCACCAGGTCACCGGCTCGCCGTCGCCGCGCACGGCGTGCAGGCGCTTTTCCTTGCGGTTGACGTTGTTGCGGATCACGCTCCAGGCCGCGTCGAGTATCGGAACCGTGGAACGGTAGTTTTCCTCAAGCGTGACCACTTTCGTTTCGTCGAAGTCGCGTTCGAATTCCAGAATGTTGCGTATATCGGCGCCGCGCCACGAGTAGATGGACTGGTCGTCGTCGCCGACCACGCAGAGGTTCCGCGTGACCGAAGAGAGGTATTTACAGATAAGATACTGCGCGTGGTTGGTGTCCTGATACTCGTCGATCATGAAGTAGCGCCAGCGTCGCTGGAGATCGGCGAGGGACTCGGGGCTGTGCCGCATGAGAAGGACAGTTTTGATAAGCAGATCGTTGAAGTCGAGCGCTCCCGAGCGCTCCAGGCGCGCCTGGTATTCGCGGTAGAGATCGTGGAAATCAAGTCCCGGATAAGCGGGCATGAGGTGGGAAAGATCCGCACCGTCTATCATTTCCGCGCGGTCCTTGATTTCGGAGATTTTTGAAACGAGAGCGGCGGGCCGTATCTTTTTGGGATCGAGGCGCATCTCCATGAGAATGTCTTTTACGAGCGTCTCCTGGTCCTTCTGGTCGTAGATTGAGAATGCGCGCGGGACACCGACGCGGTCGCCATATCGCCTGAGTATATACACCGCCGCCGAGTGGAAGGTCCGCACGAACACGCTCTCGCCCGTCGGCCCGATAAGTTCCGCGACGCGGCGCTTCATCTCGTCGGCGGCTTTGTTGGTGAAGGTGACGGCGAAAATCTCGAATGGAGGAACGCGCTTCGCCTTTATCAGGTGGGCGATGCGATAGGTTATGACGCGCGTCTTGCCGGATCCCGCTCCGGCGAGAATGAGAAGAGGGCCCTCGGTATGGGCCACGGCCTCGCGCTGACGCGGGTTGAGTTCATCGAGTGGATCGCGTTGTGTCATGCTTCCTTCCGGTAACGCTGAAGTAAGGTACTATTCGCCGGAGGGAGGCGGACGGGCAAGCAATTTTTAGGGCGCCGCCACGCCGCCATGAGGCGCCGGCCCTCAGCGGGTCAGCGTTTTCGGTTTCACACAGAGATAGGTGGCGATGAAAAAATCGCCGTAATCTGCCCGCTCGATTGTGAATCCGGCCCTGTAAAGCATCTCTTCCATTACCCAGTCGTAGGTCGAGTATTCCTCACGCACGTGGCGTTCGTAGTCGAGCGCCGCCGCCTCGCCGGCGGATTCGCGCATACGGTTTATGGTCCGCTCGATGGTGGACGAGAGCTTCGCGGGCTGGACGGCGAAGACGACATCGCGTAGAAAAAACCGGCCACCGGGTGCCAGCAGGTCGTGAATGCGGGTGAGGGCGATGAGCTTCCAGAAGTCGGGGAGATGATGGAGCGCGAGCTGTGAGACGACGGCCGCGGGGGGCGGACCGTCGTGATTGTAGCCGAGAAAACCGGCGTGGACGAAGACGATCCCGGCCGCGCCGCGGAGGGCCGCTTTTTCGCGGGCGTAGTCGAGCATGGTCCGCGAGACATCGAGAGCGTAGACCCTGTCACAGCGGCGTGAGGCCTCGATGGCGAGCTCACCCGTTCCGGAGCCGAGCTCCACGAGCGCGTCGTCCTTTGAAAGGTCGAGCTCGTCCAGAATGGCGTTCGCCTCGGCACGAACGTCCCGAAGCGAGCTCATGCGCTCGTCGTATTCGCGCACCCTTTCGATGCTGTCGTAGTCGGTGCCGGTCTGCCGCATCTCGTCGTATGTCCATGCGCCGGTTCTATCCATGTGTTCCTCCCGGGTCGTCGGATACGGCCGCCTCCGACCGGCTGATTGTTTACTCCGGTATCGCGATCCTGTCGCCGGGACGCACATAGCGTATCCGTCCCGAGCCGGTCGGTTTCTGGCGTTTCAGGTGTGTTCCGTAGAAGATGATATCCCTGGCGCACAGCGGGAGCGCCTTTTCGGCGAGTTCGTCCTCCGAAAGGTGTACCCTGTGCGAATCCTGACGTTCACCGTTTAGATCGATGAGAACGACCTTTCCTCCATTCTGGATATGAGGCAGAAGGTCGTCGTTCCATAGCGTATCCGGCATGTAGGAAAAAAGCGGCATGTCGGATTTACGGAGTGCGAAGCCGAAGGTTTCGACGGAGTGAGTCATGCGAATGGTCCTGATGGAAAGCCCATCCCCAAGCTCGATCGTCGTGTCGGGGACAATTTCGATGAAGCGCATGACACCTTCCAGCCATTCACGAAGGGGATGGTTCGCTCCGAAGGCGATCGCGCACAGCTCGTACATTCGTGTCGCGACTCCGCGGGGACCGATGACCGTAATCGGGCCCCGCGCGCCGTCGTAGAACAGGCGCAGAGCGAAGAAAGGGAAGCCGAAGCAGTGGTCCGCGTGGAAATGGGATATGAAAATATTTCTCACCGATTCTGGCCTCGTACCCTCGCGGAACAGGCTCGACATGATGTCCGGTGGCAGCTCGCAGAGCAGCAGATCGTCGACGAGAAAGGCGTTGTAGGGCAGACCGTCGCTGATGCCTCCGCCGTTTCCGAGGATGGTGAGTCGCATGTCCGTACTCCGCTTCGTTTCGCTTTTCCGCGGGATGGTGTCGTGTCGTTAGTGCAGCGTAAGCGGCACACCGCACAATGCAAGAAAATAATGGAACGGCACCGACTATCGTAATGAAAATGGAATTGCATCCGGAATTTTTATTGACAATCGGCCGTGAGTACAATTTATAGGAATCATTCCTAATTTAATAAGTCATAGCGTATGCCCTGAAAATCGGGCGACTGCCGGAATCGGGAGAACTTGGTCGCGATGGAAGCACGGTATAAAAGAAGCAGGCAGCGGGAAAAGATCCTCGAACTGCTGCAGGGAACGAAGTCGCATCCATCCGCGGACTGGATCTACGAGCGGCTGAAAAAGGATTTCAAGAACCTCAGCATGGGTACCGTGTACCGCAACCTGGGTATCCTCATCGATCAAGGGTTTGTCAGGAAGATCGATTTTGGAAGCACCTTCGACCGATTCGACGCGAACGTAACGCGACACTATCACTTCGTGTGCGAGCGTTGCGGATCTATATCCGATGTCGAGATGCCTTTCGACCAAGCCCTGAATCGAAAGGCGGCGCGAATGGGGAATTTGGATGTTCGGGATCACAGAATTGAGTTTTTCGGAATCTGTGGGAGATGCGGGAAATGATTTTTTGGGGCATTAAATAATAATCATTCCGACTGTTGTATTAAATATCATTTTCCTTATGGCGTGTGCCGTGTGCCAATCCTGTTGGAATGACACGGGCATGGAGGCGGTACGGTGGGCGCGGCTGTACACGAAACGGTCTTTGCAACTCTGCGTAAAGGCGACATGATGTCATCGCTCGGGGCAGTGACGACGCGGGAGTAGATCGACTCTCTCGAGGATTGCATGGAAAGCTGGGGCATTCACTTCAATCTCCGGGGCATTTCACCCAGGCATCCGCCTTGAAATTCACGTCGGCCGCCATGAATGAAAAACAGCTCGCCCGTGTGAACTGTGAACCGGCGGGGCTTTCGGTGGATGCTCCCTGCGGCCGGATCGCGTGGCTTCTGACCCTCTGGGAGAAGATCGAGTGCGAGGGGATGGAAAACGTCGTGGTGATCTTCCCTCCCATCGATGACAGTACAACTGAGGTGGCCAAATGCACGACATGAAACAACCGGATGAAAGCTCCACCAGGCCTGTGCGGGCGGTCTTCGTAATGGGCCCGTTGGGATCATGTGGACCATCCTGTACTATCCCTCCTGTCCGTTAGGGAATTTTAACGAGCATTGACGGCAGGGGCTCGCCTCCCGGGCCGCGGACGAGCTCCCCGTAACAGATCCCGCCCACTGCTGTCCGGGGGATAAGTGATCGTTCAGCAGACGGGATCGTCCTGAGTCGCGAAGAACCGCATGGGTGGAAAACAGTACATGACTTTTAATGACCGGTTCTTCCTCACGAAGACAACGGACACGGACGTGGTCGTCAAGGCCATACAGTAGAATAAACGCTTTGAATGTAACTCTATCCGGTATATGATAGAGTGCTTCCGTCCCCGTCCAGCGGAGAGGTGATGTTCGAGCCGGGAGTGGGAATCCCCCCGGTGAGTGACCCGACCGCGAGCGGGTGAACGCGGCCGCCGGTCAGGATGGGTCCCGGGGCATGGGCCGCGGGGCGAGATGTAACAACTACAATCGATACAATGGAGGTGGGGTATGGCGCAGGCTTCACGTGAGGAGCGGAAAAAGAAGGTTATCGAGGTATTGAATCAGGCCAGGGCGATGGAGCTTCAGGCGATATACCAGTATATGAACCAGCACTACAATCTCGACAGTATGGACTACGGCGAGCTTGCGAAAAACATCAAACTGATAGCGATCGACGAGATGCGACACGCCGAGTCGTTCGCCGAGCGGATAAAGGAGCTCGGCGGCGAGCCCACAAGCGAAATGGCCGGCAGGGTGGAAAAGGGCCAGCCGGTGGAGAAGATTTATCCCTCCGACTCGAAGGCGGAGGAGGATGCCATTGAGGCGTATAACCAGTTTCTGCGCGTGTGCATGGACAACGGCGACAGCATTACGGCGAAACTCTTCGAGACGATCATAGACGAGGAGCAGAAGCATCTCAACTACTTCGATAACGTCAACGACCATCTCGAGCGCCTGGGCCCCGCGTACCTGGCGAAGATAGCCGGCACTTCCGCTTCCACGGGCCCCTCCACCAAGGGATTCGTCATCGGCGGGGGAGAATAAGGCGAATACGACCCCGGTTCCCGGCGGGCGCCTCACGGCGGGCGCCCGCATCCCTTTGCATACTCCCCATCACGCCGTAGTGCCGGCCCGCGCCGCGCGGCCGGGCCTGGTCCGCCCGCCCTTGCCCGCCATTGGGTCAAACTATGCTTGACAAAAGATGATAGCCGTGCGAGGCCATGACGGTTTGTAATACAATAATATTCGTGTATTGTTCATCGCCCTTTTCGGTATGCAGGGGACGATATTCCCTTCTTCGCGGTCGCCTTCCGCAGCCGGGAGCACCCGCGGATTTAAGCATTTTAATACCGTATGCCGATCGCCGTTTTACGGCGGCGGGGTGGTTGTTTCGCGCCGTACAGTAAAATTAAACCAACGGAGACGCATATGAGTCAATTCAATGCCGTGCCGCGGCCGTTCCCGCGCGTGATACCGCTGATCGGAGGTGTGCTGGGAAGCACCACCTGTGGAGCGCTCCTGTACGCCTGGAGCGTTTTCATCCGACCCCTCAATGCCGAGTTCGGGTGGAGCAGGGCCGACATCGCCCTTGCCTTCGCCATAGCCTGTCTTATCTTCGGGTTGATGACCTTTCCCGCCGGCAGGCTCTCGGACAGGCTCGGTCCCCGGATAGTGGTACTCATCGGAGCGGTGATCCTGGGAATCGGCTTCACTCTGTCCGGCTATATAACCGAGAAATGGCATCTTTACATCACCTACGGTGTTATCGCCGGATTCGGCGGCGGTCTCATCTACCTGCCGCCGATCGCGACCGCGCCGAAGTGGTGGCCCGACCGGCGTGCGCTCGCGACGGGTTTTTCGGTTGTCGGTCTCGGCCTTGGGTCCTTCATCATGGCGCCGCTGGCCACTTACATCATTCAGAACCTCGGTTGGAGATACGTCTTCATCTACGCCGGAATCGTGATGTTCTTCATGGCGGCCATCGCATCGCTGTGCCTCAAGAATCCGCCGGTGGGATGGAAACCCGATGGCTGGTCGCCCTCCGCGGCGGGCGGACCCGGGACCGGGAGCGGCCACCGCGACTTTACGCACGAGGAAACCTATCGTACCCCCCAGTTCTGGCTTATGTATCTGGCGTATTTCTGCGGTTCCTTCGCCGGTCTCATGGTGATCGGGCATATCGCGGGCCATGGCATCGACAGCGGGCTTGAGCCGATGACCGCGGCGGGGGCGGCGAGCTGGCTGGCCATTATGAACGCGGCCTCGCGCGTACTGATCGGGCAGCTCGCGGACAAAATCGGTACGCGCGTGAGCTTCATCATCGTGTTCGCACTCCAGGCGGCGGCGATGCTCCTGCTCTTTCCGTCGGGGGGAATCTACTGGGCGCTGTGGGCCGTTGCCGCGCTGATCGGATGGAATTACGGTTCCATGTTCACGCTCTTTCCCGCTACATGTCTTCAGTATTTCGGGCCGACTGCCCAGGGTTCAAACTACGGTCTGCTCTTTACCGCGTGGGGATTCGCGGGCTTCGCCGGTCCATGGGTCGGCGGGTGGCTGAAGGACGCCAGCGGTACATATCTTGCGCCCTTCGCGATTGCCGGCGGCATGGTGGCCCTGGCGGTCGTGATACTGGCGCTTATCAGGGCCCCGGAGAAGAAGACACGGTAGGGACGGCTACCAGCCGCCCCCGCCACCGCCTCCTCCTCCCCCACCGGAGGAGCCTCCGCCGCCGCCACCGGAGCCCGAGCCCGGGGCGGTGGAGGACGAGGAGATGGCTCCGCTGAACGAGCTTCCAAGCGAAGTCGCGAAATCGCCCATGCCGGAGTGCGCCAGCGATGAACCGCTGTACCAGGCCGGGGAGTAGGCTCCGGCCGTGGCGGCGGCGGATAATACGCCCGCGAAGTATTCCGCCCACCGGTTCTCCACGCCGAGCGCGATGGCATAGGGAAGGAAGCGCTCGAAAGTCTCGGGCGTTTTCTCGGGAGGCATGATTGCGTTCAGCCTGTCGCGTTCGGCGACGCCGAGGAACAGCCTGAATCCCTCTATCCTGTCCATGAGTGAGCGCCCGGCCCGCGTGGGCGCCTTGAGGAGATAATAAAAGAGAAGATTGATGAGTATGATGGACACCGTGGAGAGAAGCAGCCACGGGCTCCCCATCTGGAGGTAAAAATAGAGGACGACGATTTCCGCGCCCACAAAGGGCAGGGAGAAAAGCGTCAGGAACACCGCACCGCCGGAGGCAAACACCCTGCCGAAGCCGCGCTTCATGCCGAGGGCGTCACGCCAGGCGGCAACCACCCTCCAGAGAAGAAAAGCGACCCCCGCGCTCCAGAAGGTCAGCCAGATCAGCATGAAGGTTTCCGGTGACTCCATGAATCCCCGGACGAACGCGACGATAATGAAAAGTAGTGAAACGATGAGCCCGGGCACGAAGTAGCCCATGTTGCGGATAAAATACTGTTTCTCGTAATTCAACGCAAGACTGCGGCGCACCGCCTTTATGGCGGTTGAAATCGTCGAATGATTGGCGTTCTTCAGAGTGATGCTGTCGCTTTTGGCAAACAGCTTCTGAACCAGTTTTTTCTCTTCGGGCGCCAGATCGGTCCGGTCCTTTCCGGTCGCGCGGACGGTGTATTCGCCGTCGCTTTCCGCGATCGTGCAGTGGCCGCGCACCGCCATTCCCACGAGTGCGGCCGCGAATGCCCTGTCGTCATAACCCATGCGGTCGATGAACCGCAGGGCGGCTGGAGACAGGTTTTCAGGGGAATCGTAAAGCGGGATGATTACACCCTTGAGAGGATCGCGTCCGGCGATTACCCATACGATTAAATAATACATAAACACCAGGAGCACGCCTGCCGCGCCCGACAGTGCGCCCAGGTTGTCGCGAATGAAGCGCTCCCGCATCCGATCGGCTTCGGGCGGAGGAATGATCCCGGCGGGCCAGCGCACGGCGATGGTAAGCCCTTCGCCGGGAGAAAGGGTTTTCGACGAAGTGAACCGCGGCGCGCCGGATGAGTCAAGAACGGCCGTATAGTCGGAGCCCTTCGCTCCTTCAAGGCCCGTATAGGCCTCGTATGAAATGACGTTGCCTCTGGCGCCGGGCGGCAGCAGTACCTCGGCGGAGGCGGAGTCTATAGGGAACTCCCAGTAGTTGCCGGTTACGTTCCAGTAAAGCTCGGTATACTCCTCGAAAAAGCCAAGCAGGAAGTCGGTCGTGTAGGTCAGGGAGTAGGTATACAAATCGGGCGCGAGATAAGTCTGACTCCCGCCGATATAGACGCGTTTCCCCCTTTCGATGTCCTCGATATGGTAGGCTTCGGGCCGCCCGTTTCGCAGAACCTCGACCACTGTAAAGGGAACCGAGGAGTTGAATCCCCAGGCGCCTCGATACAGGGTCGGAAAATCGCGGTATATGCCGCGCTTGATACGGTCACCCTCGCTCCGCACGGTGATGACCTCGGTCACCCTGAGGCTCCCGTCCATGCGCACGACGATGGAGCTGTCGTAGCGAAGAATGCGTTCGTCCGCGTGGGCCGGAGGCCGGATGCAGACGAGGAACAGCACCGCAAGAAGTATGGCAATCGTCGATTTCGTTCCATTCATGCGCGAGACTCCGTTTCAGAAGCTTACCCTGGGCGCCTGCCGCTCGAGGGCCGATTCTATTTCAAAGAAAGCCGCCGGTTCGAAGGAGAACTTCTTTCCAATGAGCGAACTCGGGAAGGATTCGAGGAGGATATTGAAGTCGCGCGCGGTGCCGTTGTAGTAGCGGCGGGCGAGCTGAAGCTGGTCCTCTATCTCGGACAGGGAGTTCTGCAGCCCGCTGAAGTTCTCGCTCGCGCGGAGCTGGGGATAGGCCTCGGCGACCGCGATAAGCTTCCTGATTCCGAGAGAGAGGGCATTCTCGGCATCGGCCTTGGCATCGGGCCCCTCGGCTCCCATGCAGCGACCCCTGAGCGCGGTGACCTCTTCCATGAGCTTTTTTTCGTGGGCCGCATAACCTTTTACCGTCTCGACCAGATTTGGAATGAGATCGTACCGTCGTTTGAGCTGCACATCGATCCCGCTCCACGCCTCCCGGAGCATGTTACGAAGGGCGACAAAACGATTGTAGGTGATGATGACCCAGAGGATGAGCACGACACACGCGCCAGCGGCGATTATTGCGTACATGAGGTCCTCCCTTACGGACAGTATGCCGCAGGATATCATACGATAGGGGCGCTGGCAAGGCAAATCCGCAAAAATAGATTGCGCGGGGGCCGCCGGCGCGGTAATACTGCGCGCTGCGGGGGCCTGACGATGGACGAGCGAATAAACGAGACTGCGGTTCCGCGGGAGCACGAACGCGAGCGGCTCGACGTGTATCTTGCCGGGCGCTTTACCTATCTCAGCCGAACGGCCTGGCAGAGGGAGATTGAGCGGGGCAGAGTCTACCTTAACCACGAAAAGGTTGAGAGTCCCGGCCGCAGGGTGCGCGGCGGTGATATAGTGCGCTTCGACGGCCGGGGTTTTGCCGAGCCCGAGGTGGACGACAGGCTGACGGTGCTGTACGAAGACGAGTATCTGGTGTGCGTCGACAAGCCGGGAAACCTTCCCGTCCATCCGGCGGGAAGGTATTTCAACAATACCCTGGTGCGCATACTTCAGGAGCGGACCGGAGGAAACTACTTTCCGGCGCACAGGCTCGACCGTGAGACCTCTGGTGTCATCCTGCTCGCGAAACGCGCGGAGGTGGCCTCGAAGATCCAGCGTAACTTCCATGCGGTGACGAAAAGCTATGTCGCCATCGTACATGGCAGACCCGCGGTCCGCGAGTTCGAAATAGACGTTCCGATACGCGACGATCCGACGGCGCTCATCAAAAAAAAGCGCGTCGCCTCGCCCGATGGCGGTGAGTACGCGCGGACCGGCTTCAGGGCGCTCTTCTCATTCGGCGATTACACGCTCGTACGCGCGTTCCCCGAAACGGGAAGGCTCCATCAGATTCGTGTGCATCTGCGCCATGCGGGCCTTCCCATCGTCGGCGACAAACTCTACGGCCGCGACGAGAGGCTTTTCGGCCGGTTCGTGCGCGAGGGTCTGACCGGGGACCTGCTCTCCGCGCTCGAGATGCCGCGTTCGGCCCTTCATTCGCGCTCCCTGAAGTTTTATCATCCGATGCAGGGACGGGAACTCCTGATAAAGGCGCCGGTTCCGGCCGATTTCAGGGAATTCATCGCGGAAAAGAGGAGGCCGGCATGGCCGAGCCCGTAATTCCGAAAAAGGCGAAGCTGTTTGCCGGTATCATCACCGCGTCGGGCGAGCTTGCGCTATCGGCGGAGGCCGCCCTGGTGAAAAAATACGGCGACATCGATTTCAAGACGGCGAAAATTCCTTTCGTGCACACCGAATACTACGGCGGTATGGGACGGGACCTTTTCAGGGTCTTTCTCTCGTTCCGGAAGCTCGTACGGCGCGAGGACATCGTGGCGATAAAGCTGCTCACCAACAGGCTGGAGAAAAAGCTCTCGGGCAGGGACAAGCGGACCGTCAATATCGATCCCGGGTATCTCACCCTCTCGAACGTGTTTCTCGCCTCCTGCAAGGAGTATTTCCACAGGGCGTACATCGGGGAGGGCGTTTACCTGGAGAACGAATACAGGTTCGTCGCGCGGCGGTACGAGCCGTGGGACTGGACGTATCCCGACTATCGGTCGCGGGAGTACCTGGATTTTTTCCACGGCGTACGGAGGCTGTATGCGCAGCAGTTGAAGGATGTATAGGCGTGGAAGCGCCCGATCGCGAAGAATGGGCCTATAATACGACGAAAATATATATCTTGACTAAAAACCCTCGCTCCCGTTTACTTTACCCTGATTTTTTCGCCGCTCGACCGGCGGTGAGCTATAATCGTAGTTTCCGGAAAACCGGAATATCGCGGCGTTCGAATCACGAAACTCGTACGGGCTACGACATCAAGCCATGATCCTATCTGAATATCTCAAGAAGAGCAACATCATTATCGGCTCGCAGTCGAAAACGCGCTGGGACCTCATCCAGGAGATGCTCGACCTGGCCGTTAAAAACAAAGACGTCCGCGAGGAGGACCGGGAGGTCGTTAAAAAGGCCCTGGTGGAGCGTGAGAAGTCCATGAGCACCGGGATCGGAAAGGGAGTGGCGATTCCGCACTGCACCTCCGCCAGGGTGGAGGACATCATAATAGTCCTTGCGCTCTGTGAGAACGGCATCGATTTCGACGCTATCGATAACCAGCCGGTGAAAATCGCCATACTGCTGCTCGTACCGAAGAACAAGCTCACCCAGCACATCAAGACGCTCGCCAATATCGCGCGCATCATGAATAACGACGTTATCCGCGACGAGCTGCTCGCGCAGAAGACCGCCGACACCGTGCTCAAAACGATTAAAAAGTACGAATCCGCCAAGAAGTAACGCCACGATGGAAAACCTTTCACGCCTCGTGAACGCGGACAGGCTCTCCGAGGACAGGGAAGAGCAGTCGCTGCGGCCGTCGAGCCTCGACGAATTCGTGGGTCAGAGGAAGATCGTCGACAACCTGCGCGTGTTCATCCAGTCCGCCCGGATGCGCAAGACCCCCCTCGACCACGTGCTGCTGGCGGGGCCCCCGGGCCTTGGCAAGACAACGCTGGCCTTCATCATCGCGAAGGAGCTTGGTGTCAATCTGCGGGCGACCTCCGCGCCGGTCATCGACAAGGCCGGCGATCTGGCCTCCATACTCACCGGGCTCGAGGAGAACGACGTTCTCTTCCTCGACGAGATCCACCGCCTCTCTCCCGCAATCGAGGAGATTCTTTATCCGGCCATGGAGGACCGCTCGCTGGACATCATCATCGGGCAGGGCGTCGGAGCAAAGACCATCAAGATAAACCTGGCGCCGTTTACGCTGGTAGGAGCGACAACGCGTACGGGTCTACTTACCTCGGCCCTGCGCGACCGTTTCGGTATTCCGCTCCGGCTCAACTATTATGAAATAGACGATCTTAAAAACATAGCCGACCGCTCGGCGCGCATACTGGGCTGTCCCATAAGCGCAGAGGCCGCTGCCGAGCTCGCGCGGCGTTCGCGCCGAACGCCGCGTATCGTCAACCGCCTGCTCAAGCGCGTGGCGGATTTCGCCGTGGTGGAAAAACGCCCGACCATTGATCTCGAGGTGACGCGCTACGCGCTCGATCGGCTCGATATCGACGTTCTCGGCCTCGACGACATGGACCGTAAAATACTCTCCGTGATTATCGACAAGTACGACGGCGGCCCCGTAGGCGTCAAGACCATCGCCATATCCGTTGGAGAGGAGATCGACACGCTGGAGGATTTTTACGAGCCCTTCCTGGTTCAAAGCGGGCTCCTCAACCGCACGCCGCGAGGCAGGGTGGCGACGCGCGGAGCGTACGAGCATCTCGGCAGGAAGTATACGGGGGCCTGCGGCGAGTCGGCGCAGGCGGGATTGTTTCCCGAAGAGGAGGACTGAAGACGTGATGACGTACCTGATTGCTGTTTTAATCGGCTCCATTGCGGGCCTGGCGAGCGGTTTTATGGGGATCGGCGGGGGAGTTGTCATTATCCCTGCGCTGGTATTCATGCTGGGATTCGACCAGCACATGGCCCAGGGAACGTCCCTTGCCGCGATGATCCCGCCGATCGGTCTGCTCGCGGCGTACGTGTATTACAGAAGCGGCCATGTCAATGTGCCGGTGGCGGCGCTTATCGCGGCCGGATTCATCATCGGCGGCATGCTGGGGGCCAAGGTGGTGGTGAATATCGACGCGGCCACCCTGCGGAAGGTGTTCGGCGTCGTGCTGCTTCTGCTCGCGCTGAGAATGATCCTGGATTAACGGTTAGCTCGTGGCGCGCGCCACGGATTTCCTTGCGGCAGAACGGCCCTGTTTCCCCGTTTGACCCGAAAGGCCCCGGATGAAGTGATCGGCGGCGTAACGGTAGAGCTCCTCGAAGTTCTCGTGCCGGTACATCGTGTTTTTCAGTTTTCTGAACTGGATCAGTCCGTGCAAGGAACCCCAGAAATAGAGTGCCGAGTTCTTCACGTTCACCTCGTTGAAATCGCCGTCGGCGATCCCCTGTTTGATCGCGCCCTCAACCATCACCAGAATGCGGTTGCCGTGTTTGTCGATCCTGTTCTTTAAATTGGGGGGAAAGATCACGTCTGGAGACGAGATGAAGTAGTTGAAGATATCGAAGTATTTTTTGTGCTCACGTGAGAAGTCAAGATATGCCTGTGCCATGCTGGAAAGCCGCTCACCGGCGCGCCCGTTGCCCCCGCCGGCCTCCTCGACCTTGGAGTACAGGATGTCCAGCCCTTCCTCCTGAAGCGTAGCGAAAATCTCCTCCTTGCTCGAGAAGTACAGATAGATGGTGCCGACCGACAGCTCGGTGAGCTTGGCGATCTGATGGACCGACGTCGAGGAGATCCCCTCCTGGAACAGGAGCGTCCGCGCTGCGTCGAGGATGGCGATCCTCCGTTCCTCTTTTTCGCGGATCTTGCGTTCTTTAATACCCATGGTGGAACAACCTTCGCGGGAAGGCGGAGTGCCGCCGTTTCCCGCGCTCTTTATTTATTCACATACTCAATCAGTTGAATGAACTCTCCGTCCGGGCCCTGGATAAACGATGTCCAGCGGTCGGGCCTGGGCTGGAGCGGATCGAAAGCGACCGTAACTCCCCGCTCCTTCAGCATGGCCACGAGTCCTTTGATATCGTCCACAGTCAGGCTGAAGTGATACATGCCGGTCTGTACGCTCATATTCGCCTGGGCATCACCCGGATTCCCCGGTTCGATTTCGATGCTGAAATCGTCGTTTCCGACAAAATAGAATTTCTTCCCTAATATGTCAACTTCATCTACTATTCTCAGGCCGAGGATGTCGCAGTAAAATTCGAGCGATTTTTCCAGGCTGGCCGTCTTGATTCCGAGATGGTTCCACTTCATATTCAGCCCCCAATCTTTTTTTTGACCAGCCCGAAACACTCGGCGGCCACATCAATGGTCTTTGTAATATCCTCGTCGGTGATCGCGGCGCAGACGAACCAGTTATGGTGAGGGTGGAAGAATATGCCCCTGCGGGCGGCCTCACCGCAGAAATAGCGGTTCGTTTCGAAGGTCGGATCGTTTTCGAATGTCATATAGGGCATTGCGGGCGGGCCGGAAAGTGCCACCTTTACCCCGGCGGCCGAGGCGGCCTGCTCGAGCCCCTTCATGAGCTTTTTCCCCATGGTGTCGATCTTCCCGATGGCCCCGCTCGACTGTATCTCATCGATGGTCGCCAGGGCGGCGGCGAACGGAACCCCCGAGAAGTAGTGTGTGCCGGTAAAGAACACCTTCTCCGCGGCGGCTTTGAGATCGGAACGACCCGCGGCGACCGCTATCGGATAGCCGTTGGCCATGGCCTTCCCGAAGGTCTGCAGATCGGCGTTGAAGCCGTAGTGCTTCGCGCTCCCCTCTATATTCAGACGGAAGCCGCAGCGGATATCGTCGACGATGATGGCGAAGCCCTCGGCGCGCGCCGTCGAATTGACCGCATCGACGAACTCCTTTTCAGGAAGCTCCTGGTCCCGAAGCGCATCGTGGCGGTGCGGAGTGAGGATGACCGCGGCCACCTTGCCCCGGTTCTCGTCGACGACGCGCTTGAAGTCAGCGACGTCATTGTATTCGAAATACGCCAGGTGGGTCTTCCACTCTTCCGGGACGCCCTCTCCGTGGGTCTGGCACCAGAAATGGGAGCCGTGATACGATCCCTTCGCGATGAGGATAACGGACCTGCCGGTATGGGCTCGGGCCACGGTGATTGAGTAGGATGTCACATCGGAGCCGTTCTTGCCGAAGACGCACCAGTCGGCCCCGTGGATGGTCTCGACCATTTTTTTTGCCAGGGGAAGCCAGAGGTCGGAGGGCAGGGTGAAGCAGTCGGCGTTCTCCTGCTGCCTTCGCGCAGCCTCGTCGATTTTCTGATGCTTGAGGCCCAATAGGTTCGTTCCGAACGAGCACATGTAATCGATGTACTCGTTACCGTCGACGTCCCATATCCTGCAGCCCTCGCCGCGCTTCAGAAAGGCGGGGTAGGAGCCGAAGGTGAGGAACATGGGACTTCGCGGGCCGTAAATGCCGTTGGGCACGTATTTTTTGGCCTCCTCGAACATCTCGTACGATCTGGTGAATTCATAGAGTTTCATGCTGCCGCCTCCTCGGTCTGAACGGTCTCGCCGGGCGGGATGGGTTCCCCACACCCTGCCCGGCAGACGTTTATCCGGTTGCGAGGGATAGAATTAAATAATCACTGTTAATAAAATGAATACCATTCATATTGACTGTCAAGAGTTTTTTGGCCGCCGGATGGCCGCGGGAGTGAAGCGTTTGAGGAGCAGAGAGAAGCTTACAACCGTAACCGAGCTCGCGGCCATGGCAAGCCCCGCGAGTTCCGGTTTGAAGGTGATCCCGTAGAATGGATGGAGGAGTCCCGCGGCCACCGGGAGAAGCAGCATGTTGTAGGCGAAGGCCCAGAAGATATTCTGCCTGATGCGACGCATAACCGCGCGGCTGAGCTGCAGCGCCGCGGGAACATCGAGCAGGCGTTCCTTCATGAGGACGACGCGTCCGCTTTCCACCGCGATGTCGGTCCCGCCGCCGGCCGCCACGCCCACGTCGGCCGCCGCGAGAGCGGGAGCGTCGTTGATGCCGTCACCGACGAAGGCGACAATGTGTCCTTCGCGCTGCAGCCGTCGGACCTCCGAGGCCTTGCGCTCCGGGAGAACGCCCGCAACGACCTCTTCGATTCCGACATCGCGCGCGATCGCCGCGGCGGTGCGCGGATTATCCCCTGTGATCATGCCGACACGAAGCCCCATACGGCGGAGCTCCGCCACTGCGGCCGCCGCGTCCTCGCGCGGGGAGTCCGAAATTCCGGCGATGCCGATTACACGGCCGCCGAGGGCGCACGCGACGATGGTCCTGCCCGCTTCCTCGAGGGAGCGGATCGACGCGCTCTCCGGTTCGTCGATCGCCACTCCTTGTCCGGCGAGGAAGTCGACGCTTCCTGCCAGTACCTTCTGTCCGTCGAGCATGGCGCTGACTCCGCGGCCGGCGTGGGTGTCAAAAGAGGCTACGGTCTTCGGCGCGACACCCCGGCGCTTTGCCTCGGTCACGATAGCGGCGGCGAGGGGGTGCAGCGAGTCCTTCTCGACTCCGGAGAGGATCGCGAGGAGCTCGGTCTCGCCGGGGCCGAAGGAGGCCAGATCGGTTACGGCGGGCCGTCCACGCGTTATCGTTCCGGTTTTATCGAGGAGCACGGCGGAAACGCGCGCGGCGGTCTCGAGCGCCTCGCCTTCTCGTATGAGGATGCCGAGCTCGGCCCCCCTGCCGATGCCGACGGTGACCGCCGTGGGGGTGGCGAGGCCGAGTGCGCAGGGGCAGGCTATGACCAGGATCGAAACAAGCGTCGTAAAGGAAAAGAGGAGCGATTCGCCTGCAAGAAAATACCATCCGGTGAAGGCGAGTACCGCGATGAGAAGAATTACGGGGATGAACCAGCCGACAACCGCGTCCGCTATTCTCTGTACGGGGGGACGGGTTCCCTGCGCCTCCTTAACCAGCCGTATGATACCGGCGACCACGGTGGCGTTACCGGTGCGAACCGCCTGAACGCGAAGCACGCTGTTCAGATTGAGGGTGCCGCCGGTAACGGGGTCCCCCGGCCTTCGAAAAACGGGCAGGGATTCGCCCGTCAGCATCGACTCGTCCACGGAGCTCTCTCCTGAGAGCACCTCGCCGTCGACGGGAATTCGCTCGCCGGGGCGCACCAGGAGAGTGTCGCCGGTTACTACGCTATCGAGCGGCACCTCGGTCTCGAGCCCGTCGCGCACCAGGATGGCGGTGTCGGGGTTGAGGGCCATGAGCTTTCGTATGGTATCGGAGGTACGCCCGCGGGCGCGCCCCTCCAGAAATCGGCCGAGCATCAGGAAGCCCGCCAGCATGAGCGCCGTTTCGTAGAACATGAAATCGTGCGGGAGGACGCCCAGCGTGCCGAGCAGGCTCGCTCCGTAGGCCGCGCCGATCCCCATGGAGTACATGACGTCCATGGTCAGGTTGCGCGCGCGCAGGGCGTGCCACGCCGCGGAGAAAATGGGGCCGCTTACATAGAGAAACAGCGGCGTGGCGACGAAAAGCTGGATCCACGAGAGCGGAAGCGAGCGCAGGGCGGGCACATACATCATGGCCATTAAAACGAAGCCCGCTGCGAGACCGAGCACGAACCTGAACCGCTTTGAGGCGAGATCGCGCTCGCGCCATTCCTCCTCGCGCCTCCGGTCTTCATCCGCGTCCGTGCCCAGGAATTCGTACCCCGCCTCCCTGATGGCCTTTTCCATAAGGTCGACGCGCGCGCCCTCCTTCGCGTTCACGCGGGCTATACCGGTGGCGTGGTTCACCGAAACACCGCCGACGCCTTCCAGTCCGGAGAGAGCGTTCTCCACAGTGCGCGAGCACATCACACAGCTCATGCCTCCGATGTGAAGGTCGATCGTTTTCATTTCTTCCATCGCGCATCCTCCCGGGTCGATTGAACAATATAGCGCTGCCGCCGGGGAAAAGCAAGCCGCGTGGCGACTCGCTTTAATTCCGCGGCATCGCGTTTTTATATAACTGTGGTTGATTTTTTATCCGTATCGCTGTATGCGTTGAGCGGGCGGACGCCGGGGCGCCCGATACCATCAGCGGGACTCTGGAGGCACGCGATGAAAATGACGAACGAGATACGCGTGGGGCTCGTTATCACCGTAAGTTTTACCCTTTTTCTGCTGCTCGTGGGCATACTCGCCAAGGTTAATATCGCCCAGAGCGGATACCGACTCAGGGTGTATTACGGCTTCCTTAACGATTTGCGCGAGGGGGCGCCGGTGAAGATCGCCGGCGGCATCCGGATCGGGCAGGTGGAGGCGATCCGCCAGTCGTCCGAAAAGACCGAGGTGACCGTATGGATCGACAAGAAGTTCCGCCTCATCCGCCCCAGCCAGTTCGCAATCTTCACCACCGGGATAATCGGCGAGAAGTACATCAATGTCTTCGTTCCGCCCTCGCGCGACATGGACGATTATCTTAAAGACGGCGACAGGGTATACGGTATCGACCCGCCCAGCTTCGACCAGATGATGCTGACCTTCCAGGGCTTCATGCAGGACAAGAGCGGCGGACAGATCCTGGCCGAGATATTCCAGAACTCCAACGCCTTCGTCGCCAACCTCAACAAGATGGTCGAGGAAAACCGCTACGACGTGCGCCAGACGGTGTCGGTGAGCCGGGCGACGATCGCGACGCTTTCCGTCCAGAGCAGGATACTGGTCGACCAGCTCAACCTGCTCACGAAAAACCTGGCGCAGATCTCCGAGTCCAACAAGGAGGATATAAACATTACCCTAAAAAACCTCTCCGAGGTGTCGAGCCAGCTCAACAAGGTGGTGTTCCGGCTGGAAAACGGCCGTGGGACTCTCGGAAAGCTCCTTACCGACGAGGAGGTCTACAATAACATCCGCGACGCTTCGATTCTCGCAAAAGACCTCTTTTACACGCTCAAGATGGACCCGTCGAAACTCCTGTTCAGGCCGAAGCAGTAATGGCGCGCAAACCGAGTCCCTTCGTCTGTTCGTCCTGCGGCGCCCCAACGCACAAGTGGGCGGGCCGCTGCTCCGCGTGCGGTGAATGGAACACCATCGTCACGGCCCGTCCGGCGCAGGGCGAAAAGCGCCCCGCGGCGCCGGTCGTCGCTCTTTCGGAGGTCGGCGAGGACGGTTTCGGCCGCATCGCCACCGGCATCGCGGAGTTCGACATGGTGACGGGCGGGGGAATCGTTCCGGGTTCGGTCATCCTCGTCGGAGGCGATCCGGGCATTGGCAAATCCACCCTCGCCCTCCAGGTGGCGAACTCCTTCCGCACATTCTATTTCTCGGGAGAGGAGTCTCCCGCGCAGATACGCCATCGCGCCGAGCGTCTGGGGGTCGATTTTTCGCGGATCGGCGTCTCGACCGTCACCTCGGTGGAGGAAATCATCGCCGCGGTCGAGGCGGAACGACCCGACTGCGTGGTGGTTGACTCGGTCCAGACCCTCTATTTCTCCGAGATCCCCGGGTATGCCGGTTCGGTCAGCCAGATCCGCGAGGCCACTATGCGTCTTGTGGATATGGCGAAGCGGACGGGCATTCCCGTGCTTCTTATCGGCCACATCACCAAGGACGGCGCGATCGCCGGCCCCAAACTCCTCGAGCACCTTGTGGATACGGTTCTGTATTTCGAGGGCGATTTTTCCAGGGACTACCGGGTGTTGCGCGCGTTTAAAAACCGGTACGGGTCGGTGAACGAGATCGGGCTCTTCCGCATGGCGGAGGCCGGCCTGGTGGAGGTGAAGGACAAGAACAGCCTGTTCCTGAACCCTTACCTTTCGTCGTCGCCGGGGAACGCCGTCTCGGCGTCGCTTGAGGGAAGCCGGATCATCCTCTTCGAGGTACAGTCGCTGGTGAGCTTTTCGAGCTTCTCCAACCCGCGCAGGATGGCCGACGGCTTCGATCTCAACAGGCTCATTCTGCTGGTGGCCGTGCTCGAGAAGCACGGACTTTTAAAACTGGGCACCTTCGACGTCTTCATCAACGTCGCCGGAGGGTTCCGCATAACCGAAACGGCCTCGGACCTGGCCGTGGCGATGTCGATCGCCTCGAGCCTGAAGGGCAGGGAAATTCCCCCCTCGACCGGTTTCGTCGGAGAGATCGCTCTCTCGGGCGAGATCCGTCACGTCGCGCAGTCGGAGCGGAGGTTCCAGGAGTTCGCGCGTTCAGGATTCGCGCGGATTGTGGCACCAAAGGGGGAGGAGGAGGCGGCGCGCCGCGCCGGCTTTTCCGGCGAGATCGTGGAGGTCGGCACTATCGCCCAGGCGATGGATCGTCTTTTTTAAATGCTCCACTTGCGATAAACTCGTCCATCATTATGGTCAGAACGCCGTTGACCTCGAGCGATGCGTCGATTCTGCCGGCGACTTTCTGAACGAGAATTCGAAACAACTTCTCGGCGTCGGTAAGATGCGGAAGCTCCGCCACGTCGCGAACCGGGCGGGCGCAGCGTTCGGGGTCGTCGAGCGAATGGTACAGCCGGCATGACAGTGGCCTTCCCTCGTACACCGAGCAGATGTCGTTGCGGAGAAACGGGCACGGGATGTTCTTTTCGAACCATACCGCGTTTTCGTCGCCCCCGCCGCTGCGCTCATCGAGGAAACCGCGCAGTAGAGCCGCGTGCTCTCCTACGCGGCGATTCGTCTCGTCCCTGTCGAAATCGGTGAACGCGTAGATATAATCGATGAGGGCGAGCGCCTCGACCCGGCTGGCCACGACTATCCGCGAGCAGCAGCGGGAACAGCCCTTGAAACAGGAAATCTTTCCGCCGGCCTCGGCGAGTATGCCCTGAAGCGGCGCGTACAGCGCGTAGTGGAGCAGGGGGAAGTAGGAGTCGTATAGCTCGAACGCCTCGTCGATGCGCTTCTCGAACATGCTGAACAGGTCGCCGGTCATGGGACACTCCTTCGCGGGGACCGTGCCCCCTTTATGGTTCTACGATCGTCCCGGGGCGGGGCGCTTGCAAGCATTATTCCGCCGGCCCTGCTCCGGGTCCGGGCGGAAAAAAGAGTTGCATTTGGGGTTTCCCTTCTCGATAATCAGTATGATGCGGGCGGGCTCCGGATTCATGACATTTTGCGCCGATATGTATCGCCTCTCCGCTCCCCCGGGCCAGCCGGCCCGATATTTGTCACTGGAAAGGATTGATGAAGTTCAAGATACGACAGTACCATAACAGCTTTAAGATGCGTTTTTCAGAGAACTTTCACGTCTGGAAGAAGAAGTACGGAAAATGGTGGGACGGCTTTCGTGAGAAGGGCCACGAACGGATGACGGTCATGTTCATCCCCCACAACGAAAAGAAGATATTCAATTTCCAGATATCAAAGTTCACCATATCGTTCTTCGTTCTGCTCTTCCTCGTCGTCGTGGTGACCTCATCGTATGCCATCATCAAGAACGCGAGCTCCAAGCGCGAGGAAGCGCGGCTGATGATGAACTACAGGGACGTGAAATCGAGCCTCCTGCGCTTCGAGAAGCTTACCAACAACATAGCTGACCTCATGGAGGAGATGCGACCGGATATCGAGGAGCTCTATGAGCTCGCCGCGGGTGACAACGGAAACCTGGACAAAATATGGAAGCTTGAAACCGGCGAGTACCAGGCCGTCGCCGAGGACAAGAGCATGAAGCCCCTCCTGCCCGAGGAGATCGAAACGCTCAGGGAGCTTCAGAAAAACCTCATATGCACTACGAACACCATCAAGACCGTAAAGAATTTCGTGGACGTTCGAAGCAAGGTGATCAACGATACCCCCTCGATCGTCCCCACGCAGGGACACATCACCTCCCTCTTCGGATGGCGCCGCTCGCCGTTCGGTTTCGGCCGCGACTTCCACACGGGGATTGATATCGCCGCGTCCCACGGGGCGGAGATTCGCGTGACGGCCCCCGGGGTCGTCATTTCGACCGGCTGGGGCGGCGGCTACGGTTACATGGTGAGGGTTCGTCACAAGTACGGTTTCGAGTCGATCTACGGGCACTGCTCGCGCATCGTCGTAGGCGTCGGCGAAAACGTGCGTAAAGGCCAGGTCATAGCGCATGTCGGCCAGACCGGCTCGGCTACCGGAAACCACTGCCATTACGAAATCCGCCTCGGTACCGTGGCGATAAATCCTTACCCGTATATGAGCAGGATCTGGTAGTGCCACGGGCGCGTGCCGGCGGCTCGTACCGGCAGGCGTGGAGAAGGCATACCGAAAAATACTGGTGATATACCGGAACCACGCCCATGTTCCCGCGGCTCTCTCTCTTTTACAAGGTTGTCGCTGCGGGGGCCTCCCTCTATATAATCACCGCCGCTCTCTCCCAGGAATACGATCAGAATACGGGTTTCCGGGAATCCCTTCAACGATACATCGAGTCTCATGAGAAGACGGAGGCGCCGAGAGTATATGTTGAGCCTGTCGAGCCATCCGGCGGAGTCGGGGAGACGGAATCGGAACCGCTGGTCTATCGCAAAGGCGACTGGGAAAAATATATCATCGCGCCGCGATACCGGCTTTTAACGGAGGACGGCCGGTACGAGGAATTCCGCATAGAGGAGCGCGACGAGGTCGATATCAACTCATATGGATCCTCCAAGATCAATCTCAACTACGGGAAGTCACGGTTTACGAGTTCCCGTTACAAACAGTTCGACCGCGACCGTCCGGTTTCGCGGGTAATCACGAGCGGTTACAGCCCGGAGCACGAGACGCAGCTTCACGTGGAAGGGCGCATAGGCCAGCGTTTCTCGATATATGTCGACCACGACAGCAACAAACCCGACAACATCTACCGCATGCAGTACCGGGCCGTTCGCGACGAGGAGGTTATTCGCGAGATAAACGCCGGCCAGATCGACATCAAGATGAACAATTCGAAATACGCGGTGTACGACGATACCGACGCGAAGGGGATGGGGATGGATGTCAGCCTGCGCAGGGGCAATCTTCAGGTGAAGGCCTTCGGGAGCGTCACGCGCGGCGAGACGGAAGTGGAATACTTTCGCGGAAATTCCGCCGCGGGGAACATTGCGCTCAAAGAATACCAGTACGTTCGAAAAACGAATTTTCAGCTCGAGCCGTACCGCCGCTACGACGGCCTGACCACGCCCCCGGCCGATCCGTTCGCGACGGTCGCCATGACCTCGCAGCCGCCGGGCGATCCCCAGTCCTATCTTCCGTATCCGGTCAACATTGACCCGTCGGGGTTCGACCTTTACCTGGACGACCAGAACGCGCTGAACAACCTGAACGCCATCCAGCTTTCGATTGACGGCGGCTATTATACACGGATGGTCTCGGGCTCCGATTACACCATCAATTTCAGCACGGGAACGATAAGTTTCCTGAGGTCGATACCGCATAACTCCCGGGTTTTCGCCGTCTATACGATCGGCGGCGGGACCGGCACCTCCGACCCGGCGGCACTCGTTCCGGGCGACCCGAAACACCCCGGCGGTCAGTTCGCGGGGAAGATACTCGTGTTCGTAAAATACGGATATTCCATCCGGGAGGAGATCGGCGACGACAGAAACAATGACGGAAAGCGCAACCTCGACGTCTACGAGATCCGATCGGTCTACTACCTCGGACAGAGACAGGTGCTTCAGGAAAACTTCAAGTTGCAGTTTTTCGGAAATAATCAGCTTCTCACCAGGGCGGAAACGGCAAAGCTGGGCAAGTACACAATCGACTACTCGAAGGGCACGGTGAGCTTCCATTTGAGAGAGCCTTTCAAACAGGTCCTGGCGGACCCTCCGGATGCGATCGAGTCCCTCGTGTATGCCGAAAACCAGTCGGCCCTGGCGGCCGACCGGTCGGTGTACAGCATGCGGATCGATTATTACCGTGAGGCCAGGAGTTTCCAGCTCAAGCACTTCAACATCATTCCGGATAGCGTGCGTATAAAGGTCGACGGTCGCGAGATCGCGCGCTCGCTCTATATGATCGACCATACCTCGGGCTACCTGAGCTTTTCCAATCCCAATAATCCGCTCATAGGTTCGGAAACGAACATCGAGGTGAAGTACGAGTACCTGCCGTTTACCGCCGAGTCACAGTCGTTCATCGGGGGGCTCAGGGCAGATTACAGGCTGAACCGGGATCTGAGCCTTGGCGGGACCTTCCTGTACACGCGCTCGGCGGGCGGGGAGGTCATACCCGCGGTCGGGAGCGAGCCCTCGCAGACCATGGTGTTCGAGGGAGACGCGACGCTCGCCCTCTCCGAGGGAAGAATAAAGGATATGCTGAACGCCGTGCCCGGGGTCTCCGTCAATTCGGCGCCGTTCGATCTGAAAGCCTACGCGGAGTACGCGCGAAGCTACAAAAACATCAATACCTTCGGCAAGGGCCTTATAGATGACATGGAGTCGTCAGAGGAGATCACCGGCGTTTCCCTTTCCGACAGGGACTGGATCCTCTCTTCCATGCCCGACTCGCTGGCGCAGAAC